>Ga0116226_10006237_pt1 | contig 10703 bp, 8 predicted proteins | sample S1TSphfallax_FD_89692 | JGI IMG/M metagenome (GOLD analysis project Ga0116226, IMG submission 89692) | Host-associated microbial communities from peat moss isolated from Minnesota, USA - S1T2_Fa - Sphagnum fallax MG | ecosystem: Host-associated > Plants > Peat moss > Unclassified | place: USA...
CAGCGCACCGACGGTAAATCACGGGCTCAACCCGGGTAAGCAACGGCGTCCAACAGCAAGCCGACCACATCGTCGGCGGAGCGTCGCTCGGCCTCCGCCGCGAACGAGAGCAACAAACGATGCCGCAAGGCCGGCGCGGCCAGTTGCCGTACGTCCTCGCGCGTTGCCGCGTAGCGCCCCTGGAGCAAGGCCCGCGCCTTGGCAGCGAGCACCAGCGCCTGACCGGCCCGGGGACCCGCGCCCCACCGGACCCACTCTGCCACCTGCGCAACGGACGTCGTTCGCGGGCGGGTGGCGCGAATCAGCGCGGTGATCCAATGCAGCAAGTCCTCGCCGACGTGTACGTCGCGGGTCAGCGCCTGTAAGGCCAGCACGTCGGCTCCGGTCATGCAGGCACCGATCGCCCCGGGGCTGCGCCCCGTCGTCTGCGCCAGAATCGCCCGCTCCTCCGTCTCGCTCGGATAGTCCACGCGAATGTGCAGCAGGAACCGGTCGAGTTGCGCCTCAGGGAGCGGATAGGTGCCGGCCTGCTCCAGCGGATTTTGCGTCGCCAGCACGAAAAACGGCTCTGGCAGCGCATAGGTCTTGCCGCCGTAGGAGACCGTGTGTTCCTGCATCGCCTCGAGGAGCGCCGCCTGCGTCTTCGGCGGCGTGCGGTTCAGCTCGTCGGCAAGCAAGAGGTTCGTGAACACCGGCCCCTGCTGGAACTTGAAGTAGCGCTTGCCCGTGCCGTGATCCTCTTCGAGGATCTCGGTTCCGAGGATGTCGCTCGGCATGAGGTCGGGCGTGAATTGCACGCGCCGGAAATCGAGCTCCAGCGCCTGGCCGAGGACTCGCACGAGCAGGGTCTTGCCGAGACCCGGCACGCCTTCGAGCAGGCAGTGCCCGCCCGCGAGCAGCCCGATCAACAACTGTTCGACGACGGCCTCCTGGCCGACGATGATGCGCGCGATTTCCGCGCGCACGTCCCTGAGTCGTTCGACGAGACGCGCGACGTCGGCCTCGGTCGGGGCGGCGCTCACGATGGCCGCACGACGCTGCGTGCGCCGCTCGTGGCATGCGGACCGCTCAGGCCGTGCGCGCCACTCGAGACTTCAGGCCGACAGCGCATACGTGACGATGTTGACGGCGAATTTAGTGATGTCCTCGGCATTGAAGCGTTTGTTGCGCCAGTCGAAATCCCATTCACATCCATAATCCTTGTTGCTGTAGAGCAGTCCCAAGCGTCCGCCGAAGCTGATTCCGCGCAGATAATCGTGGACCAAATCGTCGCCCCAGCCGTTCAGCTCCATCGACGTCGCGGGCGGTCCGTCGAAGGTGAAGAAACTCGTGTACAGCGGATGGTCCTTGGGCAGCTTCTCGAGGCGGCCGGTGCCAAAAACCGCCTCGAGCTCGCGTTCGAACGATTTTGCGAACAGGCCGTCGATGTCGTGATTGCAATCGTCCGCAAGGATGAATCCCCCGTTCTTGAGGTAGGACTCGAAATTGCGACGCTCGTCCGGGTTGAACTCGACGAGCTTGTGGCCCGCGAGATAGCAGAATGGCGCCGTCAGCATGCGGGGGTCGGCCAGGGGGATCACGTGCTCCTGGGTGTCCACCGCCAAGCTCGTGTATTGCAGCAGCGTGTCGGCGATGTTCGAGGGCATGCGCTGGTCCACGTCCCAGTCACCGGACTCGTACATCAGGCGCGTGAACCAGAAGTCGTAGGGACCGGCGCCTTCAGCCCGCCCTGGCGCCGCTCCCGATGGTGAGCCCAACGGCGCTACACCGCATCCGACAGGGAAGTGAACGTGAATTCGCGCAGTTTCATCGGCGGCAGCATCATGACGATCGGCGACTCCTGCGGCAGCACGCGCACGGGCTTGCCGAATTCCTCGACGTTGTTGAGCATGATCACCGGGGATTCGTTGAAGCGGAAATTCTTGATCGGATACTTGATCTCGCCGTTCTCGATGTAGAACGTGCCGTCCCGCGTGAGGCCCGTGAGCAGCACGGTCTGGGGATCGACCATGCGGATGTACCAGGTGCGCGTGACCAGCACGCCCTTCTGGGTCGACTTGACCAGATCCATCGTCGACTTGTCGCCGCCCAGCATGATCAGATTGCCGGGTTCTCCGACGGCGGTCTTGCCCTTGAGCTTGGCCCAATAGCGCGAGTACTGCAGGTTGTCGACCACGCCCTTGGTGACGAGGGGGGTGTGCTCACGCGGCAGGCCCTCGTCGTCCCAGGGCAGCACCGCCGCCGACGAATCCCAGGGATCCGAATAAATGGTCACGCGCTCGTCGAACACTTTTTCGCCGAGCTTGTTACCGCCGCCCTTCTTGGTCATGAAACTGCGGCCTTCGTCCGCTTCGCGAGCATCGAAGCCCCGAAACATGAAAGTCAGCAGGTCCGCGCTCGCCGCGGGCTCGAGAATGACGGTGTACTTGCCGGGCTCCAGGGCCTTCGCGCTCGAAGATCGCTTGGCTTTGTCCATCGCGACCTGGATCTCGGTGGACGCATGGAATTGTTCGACGTCGGCGAGATTGCGCGCCACCCAACCCGAACCCTGCGCATCATCGGTGCGCACCGTGCAGGTGAAATCGAGCGACGTCGAGCGCTGATAACCGAAATTCCCGTTGCTGTTGGCGAGCGCGGAGAAACTCTGCTCGTCGTTGAAGAAGCCGGCCGCAACGAGCTTGTTGGCCCGGCAGGGCAGAATCGAATCCGCGGCCACTTTGGCGCGGTACTCGGGCGTGATGGCCGCCGTCTTGTCGACGAAAGTCGCGCTGGGCCGGTAGGTTTGTTTCGCGATCGCGGGCATGAACTCCGGGTTCTCCGGCGCGAGCTTGGCGAGTTCTTCGGCACGCGCGACGACGCGGGCCAGGGAGGCATCGTCGAACTCGTTGATCGTCGCAATACCGGAGCGCTTGCCATAGGCGACCTGCACCTCGAGCTCGGCATTGCTGACGATGCCGCTCGTCGAAATGTTGTTGAGGGCGTAGCGCACGTTGCCCGCGATCGAGCCTTCGAGGCTCGCCGTGCACTCCTCGGCTTTCGAGAGGGCCACGACCTTGTCGAGGATCGTCTTTGCGTCTTTTTCGGAATAGATGCTCATGTTCGCTCCTGCCCCTCAGCCCAGACTGCGCGCTGTATTGATGACGTTGATGCCGTTGAACCGGGCGGTCGCGGAACCATGCGACACCGCGGAGATCTGCGCGGGTTGACCCTTGCCGTCGAAGAAGGATCCACCGAAACGGAAATCCCGCTGATCGCAGACGGCGGCACAGGCGTTCCAGAAATCCGGAGTGCGCATCTGGTAGGCGACGTCCTCGATCATGCCGGTGACCTTGCCGTTCTTGATTTCGTAGAACAACTGGCCACCGAATTGCGCGTTGTAGCGTTGCTGATCGATCGAGAAGGAACCGTCGCCGACGATGTAGATCCCGTTTTCCACGTCCTTGATCATCTCGGCCACGCCCAGAGGCTTCGCACCCGGCGCGAGCGAGACGTTTGCCATGCGCTGGAATTGCACGCTCGACCAAGAATCGGCGTAACAACAGCCCTGCGAAGCCGGCGCGCCGATGATGTGCGCCTGGTCCCGGATGACCTGGTAGTTGACCAGCACGCCGTCCTTGATGAGATCCCAGCGGCCGGTCTTGACGCCTTCGTCGTCATAGCCGACGGCCCCGAGCGTGCCGGGCTGGATCTTGTCGGCGAAGATGGTGACGTTGGGACTGCCGTATTTGAAGTTCTTCGAGCGCCACTTGTCGAGTGTCGCGAAGCTCGTGCCGGCGTAGTTCGCCTCGTAGCCGAGCACCCGATCGAGTTCGGTCGCATGTCCGACGGACTCGTGGATCGTGAGCCAGAGGTGGGATGGATCGAGGACCAGATCGTACTTGCCCGGTTTGACCGAGCGTGCCTTGAGCTTAGCGCGGGCCTGCTGCGCCGCAGCGACCGCATCCGCGTGCATGTCGTAGGAACTCCCGTAAACCACGGCGCCACCGGGCAGCGCGATGCGACCGGCGGGCGTAGGCTCGAGATATTCATAGCCGCGGCCGACCGGCACCGAGAGGCCGCGCCGATCGCGGAACTTACCGCTCGCCTTGTCGATCACGGTCACCTCGAACGGCGCCCAGAGCCGATGCACGTCCTGATCGATGTACGAACCATCGGTGGAGGCAAAATACTTTTGTTCGTTGACGGCGAAAATGATCGAGCGAATGTAGTCGGCGCCGGCCTTCAAGGCGGCCCCGTTGACGCTCATGAGGAGATCGACTTTTTCCTTGATCGGCACTTCCATCGCCGACTTCTTGATCGGCGTCGCCCAGCTGACCTCGCCGACGCCCTTGTTCGGCGCCAGCTGCACTGGCTCGGTCTGGATCTTGGCATTGGCGCGGGCGATCGCGATCGCCTGCGCGGTCGCGGCAGCGATACCGTCGACCGACAAGTCGCTGGAAGCGGCAAAGCCCCAGGCACCGTTCGCGAGCACGCGGATACCGGCGCCCGTAGACTCCGTGTTGACGACGTTCTGCACCTTGTTTTCACGCGTGATCACGAATTGACGCAGGTAGCGACCGATGCGCACGTCGCAATAGGTCGCACCCGCCTTGGTCGCCGCCTCGAGCGCGGCCGTGGCGAGTCGCTTCTTGAACGCCACGTCGAGCTTGCTGCTCAGGGCCTCTACCGGCACGGCATGGCCGTAGCGCGGCAGCAACAAAGTCTCCAGGCCGACGCCCGCCAAACCGAACCCGGTGAGCCCGGCCCCGGACTTCAAGAAATCGCGCCTATGCATCGTTTACTACTCCAAGGTCTATTCGCGAACGGCTGGGGCTGACTCACACGGTAGCGAGCATGCCGGAGGGCTCAAACTCTGAATATATTACAAAACTGCGGCGCCTGGGTCGCAGCGCCGTCCCGTGGTTGGCACACGACGGAAAGCAACTCGTCCGCAGACGGTTCCTGCGAGTCCGGCACAGTCCGGATCTTAGGCAAGCAAAATTTTTTTGCCGGGGGCGCTTATAACCGGCTGCACTGAGCTTATACCCGACGAGACTTCGACCCTGAGTGGGCGATCGCCTAAGCTCGCTCCTAAACAAACGAACGCCTGGAATCCTTGAGATGCACGATACCGCCTCGCTGACGACCAACGACGCCCCGCTGCCGAGCAGCGGTTGGCGCGAACTGTGGCTCAAGGAAGATTGGTGGGCGATTTGGATTGGCCTCGGGCTGGTCCTCGTCGCGATCCTGCTGTTCATGGCGGGCGGCAGCCTGCGCTGGTTGGCCGTCGCGCCGCAAAAATGGAGCGAGGGGACGCAGGTCTTGACCCAATTGCGGGAGCACGGCCTGCAATACCTGGCGCTGTTCGCGCTGTTCGCGGTCACCTTCGGGGCAGGCGCGGCGGCGCTCGGCATCCCGCTGCGGCGCTTCCTGCCCGCCTTTGCGGCGATTTTTGCCGCCAGTACGGCTCTTTATTTTCTGGGCCTTTGGGACCAGGCCTCGCATTACAACCTCGAGCCTCCGCTGGTCGCCTTGGGATTAGGCTTGGCAGTATCCAACACCGTGGGCGCGCCGCGGTGGGCGGACCCCGGCTTGCGCGTCGAGTTCTATATCAAGACCGGTATCGTCTTGCTCGGCGCGGGCCTGCCGCTCACCCTGATCACCTGGGCGGGTCCCGTGGCGATCGTCCAAGCCGGCATCGTTTCCTTGGTGACCTTCGGCACGATTTATTTCGTCGCGGTCCGCCTCGGGCTCGATCGGCGGCTGGCGGCGACGCTCGGCACCGGCGGCGCGGTCTGCGGCGTCTCCGGCGCGATCGCGATCGGCGGCGCCGTGGGGGCTAAACGGGAGCATGTCTCGATCGCCATCTCGCTCGTAGTCGCCTGGGCCATCGTCATGATCTTCGTGTTGCCCCTGGTCGCGCGCGCGCTGGGCTTGTCCACGGGGGTAGCCGGCGCCTGGATCGGCACTTCGGAGTTCGCCGATGCCGCGGGGCTCGCAGCAGCGCAGACCTACGGGGCTTACGCCGGCACCGTGCCGGGTATCGCGGGCCACGCCGACGATGCGGTAAACGCGTTCACGCTCATGAAGGTGATTGGGCGCGATGTATGGATCGGGGTGTGGGCTTTCGTCCTGTCCGTGGTTGCCACGACCCGCTGGGAACGCACCGGCATCGAGGGCCGCGCCGACGCCGGGGAGATCTGGCGGCGCTTCCCGAAATTCGTGCTCGGATTCGTGCTCGCCTCGGCGCTCGTGACCTTGGTCGCGAGCGGCCACGCCTATGGCGAATATAAGAAGCTGATCGTGCCCACGGTCGTCGCGCCCTTGCAGGCCCTGCGGACCTGGGCCTTCACGTTCGCTTTCTTGAGCATCGGGCTGACCACACGCTTGCGCGAGTTCGCGGCGGTCGGCGCCCGGCCGTTCTATGCCTTTGCCGCGGGCGTGCTGGTCAACGTGGTGCTCGGCTATGTTCTCTCGACGCGGGTATTCGGCGATTTCTGGCAGGGCTTGGGCCACTGATGAGAGGCGCCGAGCATCCGCAGGCAGCCGCGTCGCAAACAGCAACGGGGCACTGCGCCGATTGTCGCCACTTTCGCGGTTCGGCGGCGGAGATCGAAGCGGCCCTGCCGGCCCTCAAGACCCTGAGTTCGGCACATGCCGCCATCCGCGCCGAGGACGGGCTGTGCCGCCTGCATGACCGCTACCTCAGCGCACGCAGTCGCTGTTCCGGATACGCCAGCCTCGCCGCCTCCTAAACCGTCAATTTTTTTCCTCGACGCTAAACGTTCGCGCTCCAAGCCCGGGCGCCGGCTCACCAAGCCCGCGCGTACGCCAGCGTACGGAGCCGGGCATCCGCAAATCTTAAGCTCGTGCGGTGCAGAAGACCCGCGCGGCGCCCTTGACTGAGCTCTCCGACCACGACTTGCTTGAGCGGCTGCAGCGCAGCGCGTTCGCCTACGTGGAAACCTATGCCGATCCGGATACCGGCTTGGTTGCCGATACGTCGCGCCCGGGTTCGCCGGCGAGCATCGCGGTCGTCGGTTTCGCCCTGTCGTGCTATCCGATCGCGGTGGAGCGCGGCTGGATGAGGCGGGCCGAGGCCGCGGCGCGCACGCTGCGCGTCCTGCGCTTCTTCGCCGGAAGCGAGCAAAGCGCCGCACGGGACGCCAGTGGTTACCACGGCTTCTACTATCATTTTCTCCAGATGCAGACGGGGCGGCGCGTCTGGGACTGCGAGTTGTCGATCGTCGATACCGCGCTGCTCGCGGCCGGCATTCTACTGGTCGGTCGCTATTTCGCGGCCGCGGGCGACGAGCCGGAAATTCGTGCGCTCGCCGATGCCCTCTATCGGCGCATCGATTGGGCCTGGGCGCAGAACGGCGGCGGCGCGATTTCCCAGGGCTGGAAGCCCGAGTACGGCTTCCTGGACTATGGTTGGGAAGGTTACAACGAGGGGACGATCGTTTATCTGCTCGGTTTGGGCGCGCCTGAGTTCCCGCTGCCGCAGGCGAGTTTCTCAGCCTGGACTTCGACGTATCAGTGGGAGAATCTGCTCGACGTCGACGTGCTCTACTCGGGGCCGCTGTTCACGCATTTGTTTGCGCATGCCTGGATCGACTATCGCGGCATACGCGATGCCTTCATGGGCGAGAAAAGCTGTGACTATTTCGAGAACACGCGCCGAGCGATCGCGGTCCACCGGGAATACGGCGCCCGCAATCCTCATGGGTTCGTCGGCTATGACCGCGACCTTTGGGGCATCACGGCGGGCGACGGACCGAGCCGGGTGGAACTGCGCGTCGACGAGCACGATTATCGGGCCTACGGCTACATGGCCCGTGGCGCACCCTATGGACCCGACGACGGCACGCTTGCCCCGTGGGCGATGCTCGCGACCGCCGCGTTCGGGGTAGCGGATGCCCTGCGGGGCACGCGCCGATTGCTGAGCCAGTATCCGGAGGTATGCCCGCAGGACCGCTTCGTCAGCGGCTGCAATCCGAGCTGCCGGCAGGACACGGGAATCTGGCTCTCCGATGGCTGGTATGGTCTCGATCAGGGCCTGCTCGTGATGATGATCGAAAATCTACGCAGTGGCCTGCCCTGGGCTCTGATGCGTGAATCTCCCTACCTGCGCGCAGGCCTGCTCGCGGCCGGGTTCACGAGCGGCTGGCTCACGGCATGAGCGCGACCCGGGAGCGTGAGGACGCGGCGGCGATGGCCGCGTGGCAGCGCCGCACCCGCCCCAAGGACTGGCGCAATCCGACGCCGGTCGCGCGCTACGACCTCTGCGTCGTCGGCGCCGGGCCGGCCGGCGCGACAGCGGCCATCTGCGCGGCGCGCCAGGGTTTACGGGTGGCGCTCGTCGAGCGACGTCAGCTGGGCGGCAATTCCCTGAACTGGGGATCGGTGCCCTCGAAGACGCTGATCAGCATGGCGCGCAGCGGGGCGGACTTTCCGACCGTGCTCGCGCGCCTGCATCGGGTCCGCAGCCGCATTGCCGAGCACCGTTCGATCGAGCGACTGCAAACGCTCGGCATCGATGTGTTCTTCGATCAGGCGCGTTTCGTCGGTACGCATGCGCTGCGCGTCGGCGCGGCGACGCTGTGCTTCCGCAAGGCCCTGATCGCGACCGGCGCGCGTCCGGCGCTGTCGGACATTCCGGGCCTGGCGGACAGCGGCTTTCGCACGAGCGAGACCATCTTCGATCTGACGGCACTGCCTCGGCGACTCGGCGTGATCGGCGGCGGCGCGCTCGGCTGCGAGCTCGCGCAAGCCTTTGCGGCCCTGGGATCGCAGGTGACGATCCTGCAGAGACAGCCGAAATTTCTGCCGGGAATCGAGCGCGACGCGGCCGAAATCCTGTCGCGCTCCCTGGCCCGGGACGGCATCGAGACGCGCCTGAACACCGCGGTGCTCGCGGCCAGAACGGCGGACGGATCGCGCGTGCTCGACGTCGCCAACAACGAGCTGCGGTTCCAGATCGCCGTCGACGAGATTCTGCTCAGCGTGGGTCGGGTGCCGAACGTCGAAGACCTGGAGCTGGATGCCGCCGGCGTCGTGCAAGACCCCGCGGTGGGCGTGCACACGGATGATTTCCTGCAGACCACGAACCCCGACGTCTACGCCGCCGGCGACGTCTGCATGCGCCATCAATTCGCGAACGTGGCCGAGGCCACGGCGCGCATGGCGGTGCTGAATGCCTTCGCCGGCGGACGCGAGCGGTGCAGCGAGCTGTTGATTCCGCGTTGCGCCTACTGCAGCCCCGAGATCGCACAGATCGGCCTGCACAGCTGGCAGGCGCGCGAGCGCGGCATTCCGATCAAGAGCTATACCGTGATGATGGCCGACGTGGACCGGGCGATCACCGACGACCGGATCGAAGGTTTCGTCAAGCTCTACGTGCGGGAAGGCAGCGACGCGATCGTCGGCGCCTCGATCGTCGCGGCCCGCGCCAGCGACATGATCAACGAGCTGTCCGTGATCATGAATGCCAAAATCGGCCTGCGCCATCTGGCCGAGATCCTGCACACCTACCCCGCCCAGTCCTGTGCGATCACCATGGCGGCGCAAGCCTTCGTGCGCAATCAGCCCGTCATTCCGTGGACCTGAGGCCCTCGACGAGTTTCTCGATCCGCCTCCCGCCTGCAACATAAGGCACGCCTGTGCTCGGAACGAATTGCTCGGATGCCTGTTCCCAGCCTGCGCACGGTCGGGCAAACCTCGCAGGTTTGTAAAACTGTCGGATTTTCGCCACCATGGTCCTTTACGACTGACCCTAGAGCGCGCATGACGACCGAGGCAATGACCGACCCCTTTGCGCGCGACGCCTTCATCAGCTACGCCAACCAGGACAAGGCGGCGGCGGACACCGTATGCGCGAGCCTCGAGAGCGGCGGCTTGCGCTGCTGGATCGCGCCGCGCGACGTCATGCCGGGCACGCTTTACGCCGATGCCATCGTGCGAGCGCTCAATGGTGCGCGGGTCATGGTGCTGCTCCTGTCTGAGCATTCCGTCGCCTCGCCGCATGTGGGCAAGGAAATCGAACGCGCGTCCTCGAAGCGCCGGCCGATCATTACCGTGCGTCTCGATGCGGCCCCCTTGACCCACGCGCTAGAATATTTCCTGAGCGAGTCCCAGTGGGTGGACGCGACAGCGGCAGGATTGGAGGCGGCCCTGGGCCCGACCGCGGCGGCGGTCCGGGCCTTGCTCGGCGCCGGTGTCGGGGTGCCACCCCTCACCGGGCCAGGACGGGGCGCTGGGCTACCCGCGAGTAGCGAGGCAGCGACGGGCCGGTCCGCAACCCCGCGGGCAGCCCCCTCTGGCGCAAGCCGTCGTCCCTGGCTTATCGCCGCAGGACTGGCGGCGCTCCTGAGCGTCGGCGCTGCTGTTTGGGCGATGAAGATCTGGCACCCGGCCGAGCGCTCGGCCGAAGTCCGCGACGGCCAAGTCCTGCCGGCGACCGCGACGACGACCCCGGCGGCCACCCCGGTGGTGGACGATCACTCCGTCGCCGTGTTGCCCTTCGAGGATTTGAGCGAGAAAAAGGACCAGGCATACTTCTCCGACGGGCTCTCGAGCGAACTCATCGATCTCCTTGCGAAGGTCCCCGGTCTGCGGGTGACGGCGCGCATGTCCTCGTTCTATTTCAAGGGCAAGCAGGCGACGCTGCAGGACGTCGCACTCGCCCTGCACGTCAGCCACGTGCTCGAAGGCACGGTGCGCAG
>Ga0116226_10006238_pt1 | contig 10703 bp, 11 predicted proteins | sample S1TSphfallax_FD_89692 | JGI IMG/M metagenome (GOLD analysis project Ga0116226, IMG submission 89692) | Host-associated microbial communities from peat moss isolated from Minnesota, USA - S1T2_Fa - Sphagnum fallax MG | ecosystem: Host-associated > Plants > Peat moss > Unclassified | place: USA...
ACATGCCTAGGTATGTTCTTCATGTAATGGAGCTTTATCTTTGTAATGATGTTGAACTCATTAGCTTTTGGGTTTATATCAATGCATTTTAATGAAAGCTTTTCTTTTAACTGATTTCAACATGTAACAAGTTACTAGTTTTGTGTGCTTTTGTCCAAGTCAAATTTTCAATTTCAATTGGGTAGAATCGAGGCATAAAGTTGTAGTCATTCGAATGTGTTTGCCTCTTATGGTTGTGTGTTTATGTGGCATCTTGATTTTCTTATTTTATGTGTGGTTGGAGACTTTCAACTATAGTTGGGCAGAATCCATTCTTGGATTGGGGTTCAACCCCCCTTGAAAGTATTTTGTTGTATAACTTTGACTAGGCATCAGCAACCCATCAAACAAGGTTGGGTTCTTCACCACCATCATATAGTAACTCTCATGTTAATTACTTCCTCATATATAATGTTAGGATTCCATTCAATTGCCTCATGGCAAAATTGCAAGAACAAACACTATGATGGTGGTATTGTCATTCCTTGCTTTGAAAGTTTTTAACTTTTAAAAGATTGTGATCATAATGTTGACAAGCTAGGTGCACATATGAAGCCCATGTTTGGTCCTACTTGGAGGGAACTTCTTTATGAAGAAGCCAAGGGGGTGATCCTAGTAGCCCTATTATACTGGTCCTTTATAGCTCTACATTTCACTATGTTGGGCTTCTTAGGTGAGACATTTTTTCATTACCTTCAAATTGTTGTTGTGGATATTTCTTTACAATCTCATTGGTATATGAGCTTCTTCAGGAAGTCACACGAACCATAATTTGGTGTGTATAATTTATTCTTTGTTTCAGAATGGGACACACTTTGTTTTTACATGTCGTTCCTCCTAGGCACATCCCATCTTTGTGCCTTTGTGCTTCTTTGTCTTCAGTGTAGCAGAATGTAGCAGAGTGATGATAGTGCATTTTATAGTTGCTTTAGAAGAATTAAACAAGATTGTTTGATAAAGGTAAATTGTGTGGGATGACAAGGGAATGAAGATGTTCACAAAATTTACCATAATAAAAAAATGCCACTTGTATTCCAACAATCGAATTGTTCCACCAAACAATGTGCAAAGGATCATAAGTATGGTCAATATAGGCAATAGACAAGTAAGCCCCATAATAATTTCAATGTTGCAACCCTAGCTTTGGGCTTGCAACCAAGGCAAGGGCTTGCAAGGTTGCGGGCCAAGAAGGAAGCTTAGGAGTCAAGCCACATGCTCCCATGAGTGCAAGAGAGTGTGAGGGAATAGACCCTCACACTCCCAAAGGAACTCCCACATTACGAGTTGAAGTCCTGGTGGATTCCCGAATCTTCAAAGAGCGGTTGTAGGGGTCAAAACCCAATGGATTGAGAAGTTCTTTATATCATTGAAAAGTTATTGAAACGTAGATGTTTGAAATGTGCTCGCATGACCCATTTGGACATTTGAAACACAAGTTATGGCCAAAAGAAGGGTCGGGAGTCAAATTGACAATTTGACTCTCGACCACTAAAAGTCAAGAATTGACCCGATTTCCTTGCATTCAGGTGACTTGCAACATACCATTGAAAAGCTCTCAACGAGGGCTACAACTTTGCTTCAGACCTCATCTGAATCCGAGGTCTGCACGTGAAGTTATGGGCCCTCAAAGCTTTGGGAGTCCCAACTTTGGCGATTTCGGACTCCCACTTGGGAGTCCTGGGACAAAATGCCATTTGGATGTGGGCCTTATGGAGAGGCACAAAGTATATTATAAGGGGGAAGGTGGTGGCTCCCCCAAGTCTGGGCCATGGTGAGTCTTGTGAATCCGAATTCCATGTGGCTCGTCCTAGCACCAAAAGTGCTCCAATTATGCACTAACCAACTTGTTGTTTGGTTCTGTGCAAGTCTGTGTGAGTGATTAAGTGCTTATCAATCTTCCTAGTCCCATCCCGAAGCTCCAGCACGCCCCTCTACCCCTCCAAAGTGCTACGAACCAAAGAGCGTGCCCCGACTCCTTACTCTTTCGTTGTTTTCAATTTGGATTCACATTTGAGTCCCTCAAGGAGTTGGGAGCACGTCAAACATTAAATTATCCATAAAATATTTCAAATTGGGCACTGAAACATGTGTTTCATTGAAACATAAGTTGGAGTGTTCAAGTCAACATGAAAATTTTACACACAAATTCAATGAGTATTCAAACTTGTTCTTTTGCCATAAATTGGGCTCAAATGAATTTGGATTGAATATAACCTATGCATGCCATTTCTTGAACTTTACATGAAGAGGTTTTTGGCAAGGTGTTAGGTTTTATCTTTTCATTTCTCTTTTCTTTCTTTCTTTTCAAGGAACACAAAAACATAATAAGTTTTCATGTTTTTCTTCCTTTTTTCAAAGAGCATAAACATTTCACTTGAGCATAGAGATTCGGAAAACTTTGTTTTGTAGTAATTTTGTGTGTGGGTTGTGTGTGTTTAGAGGTTTTGACAAAGTCTAGCAAAACAATATTGTGGTTCATTAGAAATGGTGGTGAAGTTTTGTTTTGTAGTCAAGAGATGTGTGTGTTTTACAACAATTTTTTAAAATGAAACTTTATAATATCCTAGCAAGGTTTGGCAAACTTATTGTAAGTGTGTGAATGCCATAGAAAGTGGTGAAGTTTTGATCCTATCAAGATTTGGCATAGTTTTTTGTGGATCATTGAAGGAATGTGTTTTGGAAAATATTTTTGGAAAATTTTATGTTTTGCAACAAATTTTTGAGGTCCAACATAATTTGGCATAATTCTTTTGCAAAATTTTTGGAGGAGTGTATGTTTTCTAGCAAAATTTTGAGGTCCAAATCCAATAGAATTATTGTGTGAAACTTTTGAGGTCAACAAGGATTTGTAACAAAAAAAACTGATTATATGTTTTGTAGCAAAAAATTGAACAATAACAAGGTTTGGCAAAAAAATTATGTGAAATTTTTAAGTTATAGAAATTTTGATATAATTATTGTGTGTTTGTTTGAAGTCCAATATTATTCAAACATGTGTAAGGTGTGTGTGTGTGTGTGTGTGTGTTTAGTTTTTAAAAATGTTTTGTTGTTGTTGAGAGAGATTATTAGAGTTGGAGAGATTGTTGTGAATATCATGTTCAATATTTATGTTGGTTTCTTATATGGGTGACTTTAATGATAGTTCAAAATTTAAACATGAAATGACAAACACCTGTTGAAGTAAGGCGATTTTAAGAATAAATTTTATCATTTAAAAAGTTTAAAATCATTGTTTGGAAAAAAAAACTATTTTAATGTCACTAAACTAATAATTTGATTTTCATTCAATATATGCATTTTGATATCTACCCACTTTTCACCTTCAATGATGTTTTTTTCAATTTCAAAAATCATTATAATTCATCTTAATAATCTACCACCATTTGATATTTCCTTATGTTTATAATGCAACCATTAATAATTTTGTGTGGTACTTTTAAACCATATCTTATATATAAATTCACTATGTCCGTCCGTGACAGAGCTCGGGTTCGTCACAGAAGGCCGACCGGGCCCGTTGTGGGGGGTGCTGGGCCGGGTCCGTCACAGAAGGCTGGCCGGCTCTCTGGTCCCCTGCACGGGTGGAACGAGCACGGCCGTTCTCTGGTTCCCAGCAGGGGCGGAGCGTGGGTTGGAGGAGGAGCTCTGCGCTGCTGCAGGCGAGAGAAGAGGAGGAGGAGGACAGAGGAGAGAAGAGAAGAGAGATCTTGATTGGAGCTGATCAAGATTAGGATTTTTTTTTCTGTTGCGACTCTCTCGTGTTTTCAAACAAGAAGTTTTGTCTCTGGTTTTCTCTCGTTGGCGTTGCTGAGGAAACCAAATCGTGAAGCAAAAACCTGGCGAGGGTGGTGGTGATGGCGGAGGTGGTGCTGGTGGTGCTGATTTTCAGGATGTGGGATCTTAATTTTGGGACCTGGATTTCACACAGTGGGTTTCACATGATCCAGGAAGCACGCGACTTCATGGTGTCCGAAGGTCACGGGCACCCACTAGTATATATAATGGGCCTAATGGGGCCTATTCCACCTAGGAACACAACAAGTTTGGCAAGGTGAACCATTGTTCCATTAGGTGGCAATAGGTCTTTTCAAGGCTTCTTCCAAAACGTAACTAATTTTTAAATCAACAATTTACATTTGAATCATGTTAGGACTTGTCACTAATTAAAAAAGAAAGAACAATAATAACACAAAAATTGGGCCTCTTCCATCTAATAAAATGTTTTAAAAAGTGTTTGAATAAGCCACAAAAACTATTTCCTACAAATGAAAAAACCTAAAGTTGTGGAAAAACTTTTGGCAAGCATAATGCAAACTTTTGGTTTCATGGAAAATGTTATGTTAATCGTTTTCAATAAACAATAAATTTTTTTTTGAATCCAATTGTTCAATTCAAATTCCAATTGATGTATTTCAATTCAATTCAATTTGAAGATAATTCAAGGTGCATGCAATGTCATTCAAATGGAAGTTAAGTTTCTCAAAATCAAATCATTTTTTTAGTCATTTGATTAGTTGATTTGTCATTTGTAATGTGTAGTAATGCAAAAACCAAGTTTATAATTTAATAAACATGGAAAATGATTTCAATAATTTTTGGATGTTATTTGGACACACTGTAGTCTATCACATTTGGACATTTATTTTCAAAAATATATTTAAAATATTTATTTACTTAATTATAGGGAAAATAAAAATGTTATAGTGGAGAGAAGCTCAATAATGACTACATAAATAAATAAGATATTAGACGAAAAGAATGAATGTTATGTGGGCATTAGCGATTACACCAAACCATGTTAGTAATTGGGGTGGTTCCTAGGGTTCACAATCACTATTCATTCCCAATAACCCATTTTGATATATAACCATGTTTCTTTAATCTTTTTTTCTTCCCCCCCCAAAAAAAAATATTACAACCATAATTTTCAAAAAAATTTCCAAAAAAAATCAAATATATGGGGTAAACTAGCCTATGTCTGAACACATAGTTGTTCAAAGGTGGCTGAAATTCAAGGGTTGGGTCACCTAAATTTGATGTCAAAATGAAAATTATAGCCCTAATATGGGCACACTCGTTGTAATTTATGTCTTTAAAATATTAAAATATGAGTGAGATATGCCCACCCAAAGCAAGGGGGGATCAAAAGTGGAAAAAAATGTTTTAGGACACATGGCATCTTATGGGTGATGCACTTGGCATCTATAAGCAAATAGAACAAGGGTGGTGGATGTACATCACCTACCACATCCCAAACTTGGATGTAGAAATAAACAAATAGAATTCATTACACAACCGTTTGTAATTGGTTTCTATAGTAGATCTATCCAAGCATAAGGGTCAAGATTGGATGGACATGGGTGGCCAAATGTTTGAAGAATCTTAAAGTTGAGAGTCGTTAAAGTATGTGGGCATTTGTTCATAGTAGTGTCTTACAACACCATATGTTTCAATCAAACCCTCAATTTGAAATCATTTGTTTTTCTTATGCAAAATTTTTGGTCTTTTAGTTTCCCTCCACCCTAGGGTGATTGCTTAGCTCCCTTAAGCTTTGAGCTTTCTAATCAACTTTCTAAGCTTCATGATGTTCCAAGTTTTTTGAACTTCATGAGAATTTGAGCTTTCCAAGGTTTGTGAGATTTGAGTGAGATACAAACTTTGTGCCTCTTCGCCCTCGTGATGTTGTTTTTTGATTTCTTGGCACTACATATTTCTCATGTTCTTCTTCTTATTTTCATGATTCTCAAGCGTCATGCCTCTTCACCCTTATGACGTTCATCTTTTGATTTATTAGCACTACATTATTTTCATGTTCTTCTTCTTGTTGGTTTCATGATCCTCACAATCTTCTTCTTCTTTTTGTTGCTTGCAAGTATGTCGGGAAATCCAACAACTCCCCAAACTTGGTTGTCATCATCTTTTTCTTAGTTTTTTATGGCTCTTAAAGAGCTTCAACTTGCCCCCTCTTGTGTTATGTAAGTGTACACAAATCTTTAACTTCCTCCCTTCATGTTTACAACTTTTGGGGTAAGAAACGAGGATTGTAAAAAAACATGGGTTTGGTCTTCTTCTTACAATCCTATTTTTTTTCAAAACTCCCACGAGTTTAGTCTTCTTCTTCATGGTTTTTTCCAAAGCTTCCAAAGTTGTGGTCTTTTTCTTGGTTGTATTTGAAAAATCCATGGTTGCGATCTTCTCCTTCTTGGCCAAAATCTCAAAGTTGTGGTCTTTTTCTTCATAGTTTTTTCCAAAGCTCCCAAAGTTGTGGTCTTTTTCTGTTTAGTTTTTTTTCCAAAACTCCATGGTTATGGTCTTCTTCTTCCTAGCCGAAACCTCAAAGTTGTGGTCTTGTTCTTGATGGTTTTTTCCAAAGCTCCCAAAGCCATTTTCTTCTTCCTGGCCATATCTTCAAAGCCATGGTTTTCTTATTCTTGGAGTTTTCCAAAGTTCCCAAAGTTTTTTTCTTCTTCATGGTTTTTTCCAAGCTCCCAAAGCTTCCAAAGTTGTGCTCTTTTTATTTTTGGTTTTTTTTTCAAAACTCCATGGCTATGGTCTTCTTCCTCCTAGTCAAAACCTCGAAGTTGTGGTTTTTTTTTCATGGTTTTTTCCAAAGTTCCAAAAGTTGTCTTCTTTTTCTTGGTTGTACTTTCAAAGCCATGGTCTTCTTCTTCCTGGATTTTTCCAAAGCTCCCAAAGTTGTTGTTTTCTTCTTGGTATTTCTTGAAGTTCCATGGCCATGGTCTTCTTGTGTTGCTTTTGGTTATTGGTCAACATGCCCATTGTTTTATTCAATTCCCTAATTATTCGTAGCTCTGAAAATTTTGAACTCCCCCCCCCTACCCTCCCATGTTTTATGTTCTAATAATTAAAGGTAAAGAGGGTGGAAAGCGTGGAAAGGGTTGAGATGGTGGAGAAGGACCATAAGGTTAGGAGGGTGGAATGTTGGTAGAACACGTCCATTTTCTCGCCTTCTTGTTATTGCTAATTGCCTAGTTATATGTTGTGCTTCTATTCCAAATCCTAGGTTGACACTTATGTATCCCAATGGGTGTGCATGGTAGCTTGCTTGGATTTGTCGGTGGAACCAATTTCCTATTTGACTTACCATTGTTGTAGACCAAACATCAACAAATTTGGCATTGGCAATCCGGTTAGCTGTCTTTTGAACTACTTTTATTGTTGCTCCTTGGGCATTTGCTAGCTTTTTGGCTCACTTTTCCTCCTTTTCCTTAACTCAAGCTTCTTTAATATTGTCTACAATTACTTTGTCAATGTTTTTTTTTCTATAGGACACTTGGATAATCTGCAAATGTCACGACATGTGACCGATAATAACCTACTAAAGGCTCTCTCCCTTGTGTGCGTCTTGTAGGTAGGTGAGGTAAGGACAACAAGCTATGCAAGCGCATCTCCTCTTATGTGAGATCTTCTAAGATGGGGGCATCTTGTAACAATTCAGGTGTTAACTAAACTATGTTGATTACATGGGGAGCTTTTTCAACACGACATTCTTCTTCAACAAGAACATGAAGCCTTTCCACATAATACTGTTGTTCAAATCCATTTGGATTGCTAGATTCTCCACGTTCTGTTTGAAAGGCACCAAATATGCTTGTTATGTTTAGTAGTTCAACAATTGTAGATTGCTCTTCATCCTGTTGGTTTTGACCAACATCTTCTTGAACATGATCATTTTGGTCTCTTAATATGTACCCATATTCACCTGAATGTTCTCCATCCATTGTTGTTGTTTATGTGTAAATCCTTTAGGGGTTAACATTAATTTCCCTTGCTCGAGGGGTTCAAAGGTACTATTGTATTAAGGTTGCTACAACAAGGTATAAATGTCTTGAACAATGTGCTATTGAACACCTTAAACCTTAAACTCATATAGTAGCCCTCTCATAACCAAACGCCAAACCCCTAGCCCCCAACAAGCTTACACACTTTATGACCACTTATGTGCACCAAAACATGCTAGTTGACAACCCATAACCAAACATTAAAAAAAGAAACAAAAGTTAGTGCTCAAACCCATAAACAAACACAAAAGCTCAATCGCTAGATGTATGAAGCCAAATGTCTAAACACAAATAGTCATGGCTGAGCGTATAGTAAGAGGGCACTTAGTGAACACATGTAGGGCGTTTGGTTATGGGTTTTGTTTGGAGACGGGCTGGTTTACCCTAACCATGGTTCTCAAATATTTCTCCAAAAAATTCAGATATATAGCCATGGTTATCGAATTTTTTTCCCCGAAAAATCAAAATCTATAACCATGGGTTTCAAATGTTTTCCCAAAAATCAAATATATAACCCACCCACAAAAAGAACCGCTGGTTCTTTCATGGTTCTTTCCTAAGAACCTCCGGTTCTTTTAGGCTTTAAAGAAAACCAATAAAACCGGCGGTCATTTGATCCCCCATCCTCTTCAGATCATGGAACCGGAGGATCTCTTATCCAGAAGTACGAAAAAGGAACCGGCGGTTCTCATTCAGAAGTACGAACAAGGAACCGGCGGTTTCCTCCGGTTCCCTCGAATTCCGAAGTCTGGTAAGACCGGAACCGGAGGTTCTCAGAAGGGGGTAAATTTAAGGAACCGGGGGTTCTCTGATTCCGCTACCCGGCCTTCTTCCCGGTCTTCTTCCCGCCCTTGTTCCCGCCATCGGTCGCTCGCGCGATTGCTTCGAAAACCGACGACGTTGCAACGGAGGAGGAGGATCTTCAAGAGATCCACACAATTCAGCGTTTGCGGCATTGCAGCGAAGACTGACAGAGAGACTGCGCGACATCGATTCTTTGCGCTTTTCTTTGGTTGCTGAGAGGATTCGGATTGCTGATTTTATTTATTTTTGGAGCAATGTACTACAGTGACAAAGACCATGGATCATCATCATCCCTCTTTCAAGCTCTTCGGATGCGCGAATTGCAACCTTTCAAAGGTTTGATTTGTTGTGGTTGTTGGGTTTTTTGGGAGTGTTTTGTTTTTTGTTTCCTGAATGAAGATCGTGTTTCTGATGAGTGTAGAAGTTTCTTATCGTGGGATCATCCCCCCCCCCCTCCTCCTTTTTTTCCCTTTCGAGTTTTGTTTGCAACAGTCGTGGGGGAGTGCCAGAAAGCTTAGCTTGTGGGTTTTTAGATCCGTGTCTTGTGGGTGCATGGTGCAGTTAAGGGACGGCCTTCAGTAAGGGGACTTTCATCAGACGGGGAGTGCGCAGGCTCGGGTGTTCTAACGTTGGATCACACTGGTTCTTTTCCTCCTGCTCCACCACTTGCCATTTCCTATGCCAAGGTTTGTGGTCAAGCTTTTTCTGTTTTTCTTTTTCTGAAGCTGAAAACATGCAGAAAATTTCATGTGAATGATGAGAGGAGCGAAGGGTGCATAATCCCTCCTGAGTGTGTTTTCTGGGATTCTCTGCAAACTGATGTGCAGAAGAGAGGAGAATTGAATCTACTCGCAGTTGCAGATGAGGAAGGCTATGTCAGTATCTTCAACACTGGTGGTACCAATGTACCAACTGCAATGGACTCACATTTCAGAACAGGTTACATTCGAGAATTCAGCAATTGGGTTTATGTCATTGGGTTTTTTCTCTGCACACAATTGCACTCTTGGAAACTGTTTCCCTCCCCCACTAAACCCTAAACCCTAAACCAACAGCAATAGTTTGGTTGGCAGAGAATTGCCAATGGAAGGTGTGGATGGCGCACATGAATGCCATCTTCGATGTCAGCTGGATGCGGGTAAATGAATTCTTAATCTGAAAGACACCCCCATTGTCAGCTCCAATTACAACCTTACTCATGACTTGAAGCTTGATCTTTCCCAAATTCTAATTAGACTTGTGGTGTTGCTGACTTCTTCTTGTGCAGGATGATACCCACATGCTAACAGCATCTGGAGATCAGATGGTATGCATAATGCCATTCTTCAGATTTGAAATCCCTCATGTGTGTTGTGCTGCTTTCATGCATGAATCCTAAACCCAAGTAAAATAGACAGTTCTACAGATAAGTGTGTGATAATTGATGTAGGAGTGTAGGTGCACTGGAATTGTGGGTAGGCTAATGGAAACTTGCTCTTTCTTCCTTTGATTCAATGCAGATCAAACTGTGGAATGTTGAAGCTTGTGTGAGTGTGGGAGTGATGAAAGGCCACTCAGGGAGTGTCAAATCACTTTGTGTCCATCCTTCGCACCAAGGTTTGATGTTGGTCTAACCATCAAGCAGCAATATTGCTCAAAGAAAATTTGTTCAGGAGCTAGACAGAAATATGGTGTTTTTTTTCTATTGTGTGCAGCGAAGAAGCACATTAGCAGCTCCTAAAAAAGATTTGATATATTCTTTTGTTTGCAGATCTGTTTGTCTCAGGATCAAGGGATGGCAGTGTTGCATTTTGGGATGTGCGGTCATCTGATTCCAGCAGCACTGGTGGTCATGAACATGCATATAGGTTAGGCAAGTTTACCCTTTTCATCAAATTTTGATTTCTTGCATTTGTTGATGACAGATATGAGACTGAAAATGAATCATGCTAAAATCTGAACTTTCAAACTCGTTTTTTGGAAAGCAGACCGGTGGCAACAATTAAGGATACTCATGTTCCTCACAGGAGTAAACATGTGCGTCGTCGCAAGGTATGATTGTCACATGTTCAAGGTTTC
>Ga0116226_10006239_pt1 | contig 10702 bp, 13 predicted proteins | sample S1TSphfallax_FD_89692 | JGI IMG/M metagenome (GOLD analysis project Ga0116226, IMG submission 89692) | Host-associated microbial communities from peat moss isolated from Minnesota, USA - S1T2_Fa - Sphagnum fallax MG | ecosystem: Host-associated > Plants > Peat moss > Unclassified | place: USA...
ACGAAGAATCTCAAAGGGGTTCCTTACCCTATACAAAAAAAAGTTCCCCCTTGTCTTTATTTTTATTTTTATTTTTTAGCACACCGCTGATTTTGCAAATCAAGGGCACACAAAAAAACTCAAGAAATTATTTTTTTAATAAGATAAATATCATGCCATGAAACATCCCGGGCATGGAAGAGCTGACCGAAAAAGAAACTTTCCATGCAATTCTTGGTTTTTAAGAGAACCTTGGGGCCAAGTTCAAAAATTGGGTTTGGTTCCATGTACACACTACACACCCCAATGCTAGAGAGAGTGTGTAGGTGTAGGGTAACATATCACCTTGGGGGGATTCACAAGTTTGAGCCCCCCTAAGAGTGAAACGGGTGTAAATTTGTGAAGCACCAAAGGTAGTCCCCATTACTTTGCACAAAGCATTTTGGAAAAAAAATTCAAGAATGTTTGCCTACTTTGCCAATCTAGAGAGTGCATTACATTGTACAAACTAGTGTTGTGCATGTATATAGTTTAGAACTTATACTCCATGTAATTTGTAAATGTTTTCAAAATAAAAATTTATGCATTGAGTAAGTGTATGTGTAGCATCACAAAATGTGTAAGGGTGATTAACAAACTTGAAATGTGTAAGTGTAAGGCCATGTAAATAATTTTTGGCCATGTGAAAACAATGCAAGTGCAAGTGTAAATCGCTTACATTTACACTATTTTTACATGCCATGTAAAGATGTGTAAATGTAAAACTTTTTACTTTTACACTTATACTTACACACTGCGTAAAACCAAAAAAAATAGAAATAGAAATAATGAAGATGCCAAAACATGCAAATTTTGATTAAATTGATCACTCGAAACATTACATCAATTTTAGTTTCTAATGTGATCATAGAATTGGCACATTCATAAAAGTGACAATAAGGGATAAGAGTTTAATCAAACCTAAAAAAGTTCCATGTGTAGAATGAAAAAATAGTACCAAAATCATGGATACATGTCCCAACTTTGCACACAATCCTCTACATGATCCTCGACCTCATCAGAAAACTCAACATCCAACAAATCTTGTATCTCTTCCTTGGCCTTTCCAAACTTATCCACATCTTGAGGTCCACTCTTAACCTCAAAATCCAATAGTGGGATCATCATGTTAATTCTTGGTTAAAAGAACTAAGAGATCCAAGTTCTTCAAACCAAGTCGACAATGACAAAGACATGTGAGAATGTCCATAATACAAAATATTATTTTTGTTTCAATCCGACTTCCAATAAGGCTTAAAATTGTTCTAGCTAAAAAACAACTATTGGAAATTGCCTTCATGTTTTGACCACCAAGGAAGAGGGTCTTTCACTTCTTTCAAGGGCACATCAAATGTGTGAAACCATGACAATTCTTATCAAACCTACATTTACACATAGAATCTTCAAATAAATTAGCTTGAAGATTACACAAGCAAAAACAAATCAACTCACAATGTTTTGCAAAGAAGTAAAAGAAACAACACAAACTTGTTCAAAACAAGTTTCATCTTCAGACATTCCTACTCCAAAAACAACATTAATATTGTGCATAGTTTCTTGCACAATAGTTGAAGAAGCATTGGAATGTCCATGGTGTTTCTGGTAAAAAGTCTTGAAGGTAGGGAAGAGACATTGTTTATCATATGCAACAGTAATTTCAATTGCAAATGAATGACCAACATAATCTCCCACTAGACTCAAGTTTTTAAACCAAGGATTTAGCATAAAAATAACCATGTTGTGAGCTTTAAAAAGTTTGAAACGATCCATGAAATCAAGGAAGGGCTTCAAAACATGAGTTACTTGCTCTTGCATGTAAGCATCAAGTTTTTTCACCTTGGTGCACATGTCCATCTCCTTAATGGCATCAACTTCAGCTTGCAACTATAATATATCCTTGGTAAATTTCACATACAACTTGATTGTGGTAGCAAGATCATTCGATAATAGCCAGTACCCATAGTGCTTATTGACTACACATGTAATCACAATAGGGGAAAGTGCATCACAAATTGCTTCAACAATTGCCCAAGTTTGTGGTGAAGGAATCATCTTTGCTAAAGTCTATATTTGACGACCATAGCACATGATAATGGTAGACCTATAAGCCAAACATTGCTAAAACATAGCAACCTTGGATGCAAAACGTGTTTTCATTGGAATTGCTAATTTGCATTTCGGCAAACCAAATTCTAAGCATGCATGCTTCCATTATTTTGCAATTTTGCCTACAATGCATAATGAAAGAAGGAGATTGATTTTATTGCACACCTATTACACATTTCACAACTCACAACTCATAACCTACAAATGCTTGCATTGGTAAATTCTAGATTATAAATATACTTGATTTTTTTGGCCATGTGATGCAAGATTGAAGAGATGTTTGTGCAACTTTCACATTAATTGGTATATCATCTTTGGAAATCTTGTCATCATTTGTTGTATATTGAGTTGCCTTGCTCATAACATGGCCAAAACATGCACCATCAAAAGGGACGAACAAACTTAATGTTTCATACAAAATTACATACTTTAGGGTTGTGATCATGTTTGCTAAGTTGGTGCCCTCATCTTTCACATAACACAAAACCTTGGAAATGAGAGCAAACTTATCAAACATAACCTTCAATTGTTTTGCCAACCCTTGTCTAGTAGTGTCATTGGGTTCAAAAAGGCCTATTGTAACATGATGCGGTTTCCAATCTAATGATAAAAAATTCACAACAAAGGTAAAAGTATCATGTTGCCCCCTATTCATCCATAGATCAAATGTTGTTGTAATGGTAGGTGTGACATTAGGCAAAGGCTGAACATGCAAATTTAAATAACGTGTAACCATGGCTAGAATGATTTATTTGGACAATGTCTTTTGAGAAGGGAAAACCATTTTGGGATCCAACCTCAAAGCTAACCTTTGCATCCACACATTTTCACATGTGCTTAAAGGGAAGAACCCTTTTGTCATAAGTGACACTAAGTCCTCCAAAAATAACTTTTGAATTTCATCTTGTTATTTATAAAGAGTTGTGCTCCCAAAAAATGTAAAAATCACATTTGATGTTACTTTGGAACATTTTTAGATAAAAAGTCCTATAACCTTCATCACCCACTACTTGTGACCCTGAAATGTTGTTTGCAGTAACAAGTTGTTCAACATATGCAGTTACAAGTTCAAGATGTTCATATTCAACATGCTTTTTCATGGAACCTATTCCAAAAAGGGTGTTATATGCAATGATTATCTTCCTCCCTTTTGTCTTAGACTTCTCAATCAAAGCAAGAATTAAGGACAATGTGAGGAAAACAAATGTTACATCTCAATTGTTGCACTTGATCACAAGTGGGGAAATCCCCATTGTTTGCAACAAAAAAAGCCCAAGGGAAAAGCTTGCAATTATAATTGGCCCAAAATTTTGCTTGTTGGTGTAAAAACATTAAAAAAATTGCTTGATAGAAATCCCTACTAACTGAAATAAAGGTGTTCATGTTAACATTTGCATATGAAGATGTTGATCTTCTACGTGGAGTGCTACGAAGACTATTTGTAGTCAAGGATTATACTTGTGAATTATCTCCTTGAGAGGGTAGTGAGCCTAAAGTCTTTAAGGTTGGAAAAAATCATTCTTGTTGCTTAATATTGTAAGAAATCATTGTTGTTGTTTATTACAAGAAATCAATATTATTATGTATTCGCAAAAATCATTGTTGTTGTTGTTACGACATGTTACAAGAAATCATTGTTGTTGTTGTTGTTGTTGTTGCCTATACATAATGCATCAAGTCATGCAATACATCAATCTAAAAAACATCTATCATTGTTATATTACGTATTGGAGCTTAAACAATACTTCATGTAAGTTCTTTAAAATCCAATCTTACATGTTGTGAATAACATCATAACACTAACTATTTATTACAAAATGAATCATAAAATCAATACCAATAATGTTGTACACATTGAACATTGAAATTGAAACCATCACCATCCATTAACATTAAAATTACATTTGTAATTGAAAATAAGTGAAAGCCTTAAACCATTTTGGAATCTCTTCAACACTCTCTACACCCATTTGCAAATCAAAGAGTTGCATAAAGATGTAAAGGGCATAATCTTTAAAAAAATCTTGTGATAGAAAAATCTTGGACTTTTGTTGCAAAGTTGCAAAATTCCACAAAAAAAAAAAGGTTGAATAAGAGCTCAAGGGATTGTGTGAAAGCTCAAAGTGCAAAGCTTAGAACATTAGAATGTCAAACCTTTAACAAAACTCCTTGAACTCTTACTCAACCCGCTTAGTTCGAAAGCTTTGACACAAAGCTTAGATTGCACAACTTTGATTCTGAGCTCAAAGCGCAGAACTATAGAGTGCGAAACTCTAACATAGAGTTTAGAATGTCGAACTCCAAAGCATCGAACTTTGATATAAAGCTCTAAAATGCATAACTTCAATGTGTAAAACTTTGTCACAAAATTCATAATGCATAGCTTTGACACAAAGTGTTCTAAACAAGACCACAAGGGGGTACATGAGGGTTTTTTCACTTGAAATGGAAGGATGTGATGGCAATGTGAGCTCTTTAACCTTCGGGGCTCCAAAGGGTTCATTGTTCCAACTTCCTTCACAAAAGAAAATACAAAGGGAAAACATGACCATAAGATAACCAAGAAGGTTTAGGCTTCTTGCACATAAGAAAAGGACAAAAGGGAGCAAGACAACAAGATGACCGGTCAAGGTTTGTGGCCTTGTTCACCTAAAAAACGCATTGATCAGGGTTAATCGTTGATCAAGTTTTGACCTTGGACCTTTGAGCTTTTTGCACAAAAGAAAGGATGAAAGGGAGCAAGACAACAAAACACAAGACAACCAAGAAGTAGAAGAAGAATGTAGAAAATAAAAACATGTAAGCCCTAAGTCAAGGTTCATGGTCTTGTTCACTTGAAAAATGTCGACTTGAGCTCCTTCGAGCTTTGCTGTGTTAGTTTTGTCACTCCAAATACCTACACACAAGAAATGAAAAAGGGGAGCAAAGGTATGCACAACACTAGCCATTACAGGCATGGGAACACCATCATGAAAACAAAGAAACATGAATGGATCATGACCACAAGGGGGTACATAAACATTTTGTTCACTTGGAGATGACATTCAAAAGGAAGATGGTAGCTTGTAAAGCAATGGTGCAAAACATAAAAAAAATAGGGAGCTACACAAACAAGTCGCTCCCCCAACTACAAACCTTAATCTATTTACATGGGAAGTCGTGTAAGTACATATTTTTGTTTATTACACGATCTGCATGTAAGTATAAGTATATATATATATATACACACATTAGGCATGTAAATGTAAATGATATACATTTACACATACTTTATATGCATGTATACGATTATTAACACTTACACGCACAACACTAGCACAAACCCAAGCCTAGGCATGTTCATGGGATTAAGCCCATTTTAAAATACTAAACAATGTTTTTATTTTTGATGAATTATTGTCAATTTTTTACATTAAAAAAACCCTAGTTATTGTTACAAAGGAAAATAGGTCAAACATTTCACTTTTCATCATTAAAAAACATTTTATGGTGGCTAGGATGGGCCAAAAAAAAATTCAATAAAACCCATCATCACCACCTTAAACCTATTGTGGATGTTGTCACATTGTAGGAACAAGGATTGTTGATTTGGTTGAATGGCCACATCTTGGCCATTGAATAGGCCCATGCACAATGACCCAAGATCCCTTGTCACCAATAGAGTTCCCATTTTGTGTGTAGGATTTCATCGTAACTTCTTTCAAGCTTGTTTTCTTTTTTTGCCAAATGATTGTATTGTGCGATGGTCTGTCATGAACTTGATTTTAAGTTTTATTTTCCTTTCACCTAATTGCCAACATGTAAGGTTTCAATCCACAAAACGTTCTATTGTGCACATTGTGCAAGGTTTTATTATGCAACTCATAACTCAATCATTAGTGCATCACTTTCATATCAAGTCTTTGCTCCATTACAATTGTTTCATTCAACAATCCAATTGGCCCAAATAAGTATTTGTTTAACTTGCAAATTTTTTTTATACCCATTATGTTTTGTTGTGGAGCGTCAAAAAAAGTTTATCATTCATAATTTTGACATTTCATTGAAACTTGAAGGATTATGAAAATTTTGGTGTTTGTGAAACTAATGATCATTGAATGGTGCAATGGAGTTGAAAGTTACAATTACCACGATTGTACATGTTTTCTCCACCTATTGTGTTATTTGTAAGGCTTTGTTTATGTGTAATATGGAGGTGAGTAAGAATGTTAATTTCAAATGGTAATAATTTCTTGTCCTATTATCATTATTCGTAATTTCCATTAGACTTTGTGCAATGTGTTAAATAATCAAAAGCTAGTGTGCAATTACAATTCATATGTTAAGTTACATGATTTGTTGACTACACAAGTCACCAAAATACAAAAAATTTAAAATTATAAATGAATAACATGCACCTCCATTTCCCTTTGATTTCCATGTTCTTTCTTCATTTGCAAACAATTGAAGAGTGAATGCAAGCCAAATGGGATGTATGTGTCATCTTGAAATGGCTTTGCATGTGATTATTTTAAACTAGAGATTAGCAAATTGAATTTCCCTACCAAGTATGTGTTTTTCATTTCAAGTTCATTGCAATTCAACAAGGGGTTAACAAGTTCAACCCTCCTTTCGGAATTGTTGTTTAAAAAAAAAATGGCATTTGAATTATGTTACAATTACTAGGGGTGGCTATCAAGTTTGAACCTCCTTCCTTGTTTGTTTTTTGCATTTTAATTGTGTTGTGTATATATGCAATGTGCATGGTGGAGACGCTGCATACCATATCTACCACCATGGTTGGATCTTTAATAATTTATAGAATGAAAAGTTGAGAAAAAAATTCAAAATGAACATTGTTGGAAAAGTTGAAAATCAAGCTTTCAACTTATACTAAACCATAGTTATCTAAAACATTACACTACCCTTGTAATTTGGAAAAACATGAATGCCCCTTTTGTATTTACTCTTCATTGTCAATATTATAGAATATTAAAGTGGGACTATCAAAGCTCATTTATTAGGAAAAAAAAATCAATTTTTTTGTTGAATGTGAGTGGTGGTATGGTAAATGAATGATCTTTCAACTACTTTTGGTCAAATGGTTTTCTTTGACCCATTTGGTTTTCATCTTGTGTTTCCCACTATCCAAACTTTGAAAATTTCAAAGTCTAATCTTTTCACAATGCCATCACAAGCTCCCATAATCCTACAAGTTCAAATATTTATATTCCAAAAGGAACATTGTTGTTGTGAGTGGTCCTCTTGTCATACTTGATTGCAATATAACTTCATCATCTCATGGTCCTTTAACATCTCCCCCTCCTTTGTTTTCTCCATGTAATTATAATTCTTCAAATTCAATACTAGATCATGAAAATATTATGAACGATAATCCCACCCATGAAGTAGTTCCACCTAATGATTAGTCCAAGCCATAAATCAAGAAATGGAATTATTAGGCCATTAAAATTTCAAGACTTTGGACTCCAAAACTCCATGGGTAGAATTGTGTCTAGTGTTAAAGGTAGCTTGCATATTGTCAAATGCATGATTGTAGTGAAGTGGAAGGGTTATGCATCAAGAGGTTATGCATGCAATAAGAGTGAGAGTTGTCCATTATGTTGCTTTGAATTATGATGAGGTATTTACACTTGACAACCACTCTTGGTTGTTTGTCCACTATTATGTGGTGGAAAATTGGGTAAGAATACTAATTCTCATTTTTTTGGATCGGGTGGTAGAAGGATCATGGCCTAATAATTTGACAAAGGTGATTATGGAAACATTTTTTTATAGGTGGTGGTTTCCACAAGACTAGATTGCCACAAAGTTCATATGTTTTGGGGTAGACAGTGCCAATATTTTTGAAGGCACCAAAATTGGTATCACAAAGCAAATCGATGACAACTATGTTCTTCATTTGATGGGGTTCATTATCTAGCCCATCACACTAATTTGGAAGTGTAGTCCTTGTCAAGTTTGCCATTGGTGCTGCAATTTGAAAGTTTGCAACAAACTCTACACTTTTATTTTGCACTCACTTAAAAGGCATTTGGAGTTCACAAAGTTAGTTGAGATAATGGAAACAAAAGGGAACAAGATTCTTTATATTGTGAAGACCACATGGATTTTGATGTTCAACCCTTCCAAATGAATGATGGTAGAATACAAAATTCTAGTAATCAAGTTGGCCTTGGACAACCTTACAAACCAACAATCTAGTTGGATTATGAACACCTTTGTGACCTCTAGATTTTGCATGAACTTCCATGCATTTTACCTTTGTTAGAGTTTATGCATGATGTTAATTATCTTAATTGCACAATTATAGACATTTTTGAATGTGACATGGTAACAACTATCAAGGTATGTAATAATCACATATCCAATATGTATTGTGATCCCGTTTCTAGGTTTACTATAAACAACTTCAATGCTTTCAGTTTTTTGTTAGAGTTCCAACATGAAAGCATCCACATGTGGTGGATATTTGACTTGAATTTGGAGTTCAACATTTGGCATTTGAGTTGAATGGCCAACATGTTTGGGTAATGCATCAAAATTTGGAGAACATGTTACCATTATTTGTGACTAAAGATATGTTTATTGTTGGTGTATCATTGGTAAAAAACCAATGCAAAAATAAAAACCTACAACTTTCTACCTTTCAAAGTTCACACCTTTTTTTCCAATTTTTCTAGTTTATGGATTTGTTTGGATTTTCTTTTTCTTTTTCCAATTTTCATTTTCATGTTGATCCATGAACTATGTGTGTTTTGGTAAGGGCTAAAATGTCTTGATTTGAAAATTGAAAACTTAGTTTATAGTCCATGGTGTCCTAGATGTTCATAGGATTGTGCATCCTAGGTATTGGTTGCACCATATTTTGATGCATCATTTTTCAAACACCTTGAGGCGATCAAAATTGAATTACATTATGGAAAACTCCATGGGTGGATGGTAAAAAAAAAGGTTTATGAACTATTGAATGTCATTCACCTTGATTGCTAGTAAAGCATGTTCAAGTTCACAATGATGTTGAATGCAATAACATGTATGGTGTTGCCTTTTAACATCAATATTTTAACTATAATGTGGTGTCTTGTGATAGTGTCTTGGATGCTAGTCTTTAGCTTCTTTTTTGAAGTATATTGGTTAAATTAGTCATGCTACAAATAGTAGGCAACATGGAAAACCTTGGCTTTTATGAAATCAAAATTTTATAATAGGCTCACTACTCATCCATCACGTGCGCATATGAATTAAGTAACGGAAAGGAGCACATCACAAATATTGTTACAATGATCACTAATCACAAACTTCCAATATCATGAAATTTCAATAGTTTTCATGCAAAAATCGTAAAATAATATGTTTGTGCAAAATCTATGGGTTTCAAAATGTAAAAATGACACAAGAAAAAACATATTAGTTTGATATAAATGTTGGGTTTATTCTAGTTATGATGTTTTGATGTGAAGTATGTAGGATTTACATTTTAACTAAATCCATACAATTATTGTGATGTAATTTTGCAAAAAATTATGTGATTTTTGTACAAACTTGTGAAAACCAGGTTTCACACAAAATTTGTATGAATTTGTGAAATTTGGTAACTTTGTGATGTAGGGTGTTTTGTGAGCTTACTAGGCCTGTTTTTACAAAAGCAAAAACTTGAATGCTTATGTTTTTCTTTTTGATAAATTCATTGGTTGTTTACATGTTCTCCACAATCCATTCGTAATGATTTTTTTTTCCATGGTCTTTTGAAGGTGTAAATATATGCTAACTTGGTTTGCTTTGTAGGTCACTTGTGCTAGAAAGGTAAATTTAAAAAGTTGGATTGTTCTACAAATGCTTGTAAAGTTTGATGTTCAATTATTTATTCAACTTTTTAAGCTTTTCTTTGCATATGTGAATCCATAAATAGAATTTTTAATTTCCCTAAATAATAAAATTTGGCACATTGAATAATAATTAAATTAAAAAAATAAAAATAAAATCTTCACCTAAAAAATCTCATGTGTTATAGCATTATAGCTAGAAAGCTTTAATTGTTTTTCAATGATAGTTAGATGTTAGCACCTTTAAATATTAAAAAAAATCACCTTAAGAATTCAAAGGACAACCATATTGAGATAAATGATGTAACAATGGGACTAGCCAAAGCTCCCACATAATTGTCTTTTAGCTAGTTCAACATGGAACGATCTTCACAAAATGACCCCATTAATTGCTTTGCAAAAATGAGAAAAAAACATTGATACAAAGAGATTTTATCCAAAATGCCTTATGTACAAAGTTTAATGGCAAATTAAAACCAAGGATTGCATAGGAACAAAGATCAACAACTAATTAAAACTAATATTAAAATATAAACTTCAGCCCACTTATTAACATTTTTATTAAAAAAAAAACTTACCAACTTAAAAAGAACCCAACCCTATTTGCTCTTACCCCCCCTTTTTTTTTTTGGCAAAACCTTGGTTTCGGAAAATTAAAAAAACGGGCAGAAAAAACACGGGCAGAATTCAAGAAATATATAATAAGAATAAATAATACAACGCCATTGGCCGTGCAAACAGCACGGGCAATG
>Ga0116226_10006240_pt1 | contig 10702 bp, 14 predicted proteins | sample S1TSphfallax_FD_89692 | JGI IMG/M metagenome (GOLD analysis project Ga0116226, IMG submission 89692) | Host-associated microbial communities from peat moss isolated from Minnesota, USA - S1T2_Fa - Sphagnum fallax MG | ecosystem: Host-associated > Plants > Peat moss > Unclassified | place: USA...
CGAATATTTAGTTATAACAATATCACTGATCTTGTTGGTCTTCAATTGAATAAAATTCCATCATTACGATCATTATTTCTTCAAGGTTAGATTTATTTTATTCGATTATCATAAATAAAAACTGGGTATTTTCAGGCAATGAAATCTCGAAAGTTGAAGGTCTGGAATCATTACGTAATTTACGTGAATTAGTTTTGGATAAAAATAAAATTCGTGTCATTACTGAAACATCATTTTTCTTTCAAACAAATCTTATTGAATTACATTTGGAAGAAAATCGTATTCGAGAATTATCTTATTTTGATCGAATGGTTAAATTAGAAAAATTATTTTTGGGTTCAAATAAAATTCAAGTAAAGAATTTTTAATTAAATATTAAAAAAGAAAAAAAAATCTATTTTTCTATATTTCAAGGAAGTATGTGAAGTAGAAAAATTAAATCCATTGATTTGTCTGGGAGAATTATCTCTTATTAATAATCCGGTAAAGAAAATTTGATTTAAAAAAAAGAAAAATATTCAATTTTTAGGTGTCGCGAAAAACAACTTATCGATTTTTTGTTATGCATCGTGTACCACAAATACAAATACTCGATGAACAACTTGTTACAGAAGAAGAACGATTTCGAGCAGAAATTTATTATACAGAATCTTCAGTATGTTTTTCTATATCTTTTGATGTCGGCAGTAGGAACTGTTAGAGTTCTGATTTCATCAAGAAAGATTTTTTAACTCATGCTTTAAACTCTCTATATTTCTGAGATGTTCTATCATCTGAGACATGTCCGGACTGGTAATTTTATTCTCAAATCATATATATGTTTTGACCGAAGTTAGAATTCAGCCCAATTCTGATTTCGTCGATATCTGTCTCAGAAAAAAGTACAATTCTACTTTTGACCAAACCGAACTCAAATATTATTTTGATAAACCACAGAATTCAAAGAAACATCAACAATGAGAACATGACGAGGTCAGAAGTGAGAGGATGGGTGAGCACTTGGTCTTACCCTGATCTTTAATCTTTGCTCATTCTCACCCTTAAGAAATTGCACTCAATTCTAACTTCGCCGATAACATACATATACCTTTCGAATCTTTAATTCAATAATATTCTTCAATTACACTTAAAGGTTTACACATGGTTTCTCTCTTATCATCTTTCTAAATCTATGAACTGGAAATCCTTTAATTTTTGATATCTGTCGAAAAAATAATGAATACTTCATTTTGTAGCAACCGACTGGATCAAATATGAACGAATTATTTTCTGGATTATTAACAACTGCTCAACAACAACAACAACAACAGCAACAACAACCGATGCGAATTAATCAAATACCTTATACCGATGGTTATGGTAATCCAAATTTAATAGATCAAAGTAAAATCTAACAAATAAATTCCTACATTTTATCTCCTATTCTTTTAGTTCGTCATCGTCAAATGCAAATACGTATAGCAGCTGCTAATATAACTAATCCAAATGGAAAAATTAATAATTCACGTTTTACTCAATAATCGATAAGAAACTCTCGCAAACTTTTCATTTATTTTCTTTTAAATCTAAATAAAAAGCTAATAATAACTCTAGTATCTAAGCAGATAAAATCAAAAAGAAAAAACATATATTTTTTTTTCATATGCATGCTGCTAATCATTTTTATTTTCTTTATAAAACTCGAATTCTTGTTATGTATATTCGAAAATAAAAATGAACAAGATCTATTCGATGAAATAAATCGAGAACGAAAAAATCTTGGTATAACAAATATTCAAATTCATTTAACATTACAATTAGCAGCACAAAGACGTTGTGCAAATAGAGAACAATTAATTGAATCCTATCAAAAAATGATAACTAATACATATAGAAATGATGATTGGCCAAGACAAGAACAACTGAATAAAATCTTTCCTAATGGTGAAAAAAAAGAATGACTTCTAACTAAATTTCTTTTGTCAATTTTTACAGTAGGTGAAACAATTTATTTAAATGGTTTAGATATTCGAAATGATATTTTTCATAATTCACTTTTAATTCCAAATATATATCGAACAAATTTTATTTATATTGGTATTTCTCAACATCAATATAAAAATTTTTCTGCTAGATGTATTCTCTATGGATCATCGAATAATTTCATTTCGAATTATCATCGACTTCTTCGTCTTCTTTATATTCTTATTGGTTGTGGAATACTTCTATTAAGTTTAATTATATGTAGTATTCTGAATGATCAAAGACAAGCAAAATTAAAACAACAATTAGAACAAGAAATTATTGATAATAGATATACGATGGTTCCGAAAAAATCAATGCCAGTATTTATTGATAAAGATCGACGATCATCACCACCACCACGACGAGGAGAGATTAATCGAATGACAATGGCACGTTTAGGTTCGATGATTGATGAGCGTCCATCAGCTGTTCATAGTTTTTTTCAAAGTCCAAAATAAAATCTATTTCAGAAATTTTATTACAGTATCTCGCATGAGGATCAGTTACCATTGACGGGTTATACAGAATAATCGGTTGCGTCATGAAATTCATTTTATGATTTGACAATCAAGAAATATTTGATTATTATACTAACCGGGAATATAGTGAAAGTTTGTCTTTATTGAACAAATTTTTTGTAAATTTAAAAAAATAAAAAGCACCCATTTGAGCAAGAAAAATTTGTTTTTAAGATTCTAAAATTTTAATTTTTGGTTTATTATTTTCATTATTTACATGATATTTAACTGGAATTGGTTTAATAACTGATGAAAAATAAGGATTACTACCACTATTAGTTATTGTTGTATATGATGGACAAAATTGATTATTTGTTGTTAATGCAAATGATTGATAATTTTTAGAAATATTGATATTTGATGAAGAATTTTTCGGTAATAATGTTAAACGACTCGATGATAGTTGATTAAAATCTTTAAATGTTGATGTTGATAAAATTTGATCAGAATTTCTTGAAGATAATGTTAATGGTAATGTATGACTACGTGATAAACGTGTTTTAGCTTGAGTTTTTGTTATTAAACTTTCAACAATAATTGGTTTTGATTGAGTAATTATTTTTTTTGTTGTTAATAAAGGCATTTGTATTGGTAATGATAAACGATGTCTTTGATGTTGTTCTTGATATGTTTCAATAATTTGTAATATAATAATAAATATAATTGTAGCCATATAAAAAATAAATATACTTATAGAAATATAAACAAGTGAAAAATATTCTGGATGATCTTCAGCATGTGCTACACATATAATAGCTATACCAGCAAGAATAAGATTTAATACTCCAATAATATAAAGTGTACGTTGAGCTATCATTGTTTTAATATATTGATAAAATAATGAGAAAATATTTGTTTGATCATTTAAAGTATTTCGTCTGATATGAAGATAATTTGATAAATATGATGATGATTTATTACGTCGAGATTTTAATGGATAAACTTCATCATGAATTGATAAAATACTTTCCATTTCTTCGTCTTTTTTTTTTTGTTATTATATATGTGATCTTGTCAACTATAGTTATAGAACTAGTAGCATCAAATATCAAATAGATCGAATAGCATGAAGAAAATGTTCTCATGAGACTTTTCGTCGTTATTTCACTGTCTGTTTGCCATGCGTAATACACCATTCGACGTTCATCATCATGCTGTGCACATATATATATATATATTGAATAAGATGAAAGCTGTGTGCATTTTCCGGGTGTTTTCTTTTTCTTCTTTTCTCGTTTACTGTTTGTTATATAGAACTTCCAAAAATTCATTAAATGACATGCTACAATGTAGAATACATCCATGTCAATTTGTTATTATTGTCGGTGAAAAATGTCCCAGGAGATAAAATAAAAGAGAGAAAAATATTTTTTTAACAAATCAAGAAGAAAATTTTTTATAATCTTATTTGATGGTTCATTTAATTAATTTTTAACAAATATTTTCGAAAAACATTTTTATCTAATAAAATATTAGATAAATAATGAGAAAATCGTTTATTAATTGATAGAAAAAAAAGCAATCTTTTGAATTTTCTTTACCAAACATATTACATAAAAACTTGATCTTTGTTTTTCTTGATGGATCGATTCACATGAATTAGGAAAAGTAATGTTTTTATATGTATCAGCAACAACTATCTTGTATGACGACATCGATGAGATATTTGTATTTTTTTTTAAATCAAACAAAATAGTATGGCAGCTCGAGGTATTGAGATACGTCATATTCGATACGAGATCATTTACACCAGTCTCCAAGTTTCTTCTTGTCTCTTTATATTGCCTTCAGATATTGACAACTGATGTTGGTAGCAGATATGATTTAAGGCTTTTTAATTACTTCTTTCGTTCTAGCGTAGCAGGCGTACAAAATCTTACTAGTACAAACAGTAAAAATCAACTGTCTCAAACATCGTATAAGTATTCGCATTTCATGCCAATTATCAACCCGTTTTTCTTTCTTCATATCTATGTTTAGTGGGCGTAACATACACGCATTCTATTCCTTAAAAAAAAAAAGAAATTGCTTGATAGAAGAGTAGGCTAACAAGCTCTCTATATTTCGCTCGACAAACGCGTAATTGACACCAACTATCTTATGCTTATATAACTATCATCAAGACTAAAAAAGATTCATGGACAAAATTCTTACTGTATTGTATTTCGATCGTTAAAGAAAGAAAAAAAAAAGGTTTATATACTATAATGCTTCGTCGTTTGACATTAACGATTATTGTTTTCTTGATTATTGCTTTTATAAAAATTACAGAACAAGAATTAACTGGACAGGTAAATAACACAAATTATTTTTAGTAGCTTGACGAGAACAAATATGAAAAGTCAGACAACAAAAAAAAACTAACCTTACTTAAAATAGATAGCCAATAGGCAGCTGCATATTTTTCTCAGCCTAATCGTGCAAAATAAATGTTTTTTTTTTCGTTTTTCTTAAAACAAATCTCGTGATTTAAGAATTTAAAAAAAAGTGCAATTGATTTTATATTCTAGAACGATACAATTATTGAAACAACACCATTTAAATTATCACTTAACGAAAAAATGAAGGTATGAGTAAGAAAATTTCTTTCGTCTTTTTTTTGATTATTTTAATCAAAGAGGATTAAGATATTGAATGAGATTATTTATTAAATTTCAGAATTATCTCAAAGCAGCTTTATCGAAAAACAAAGTATGTATATATCCGATAAAAATCTTTGCACATGATAGAAATCACAGTCCAATAGTTGATTAGATTGGCATCGATATATGATAAAAATAAATTTTTTCAAATTCGATTTTTTTTACGGAAGTAAAAATCTGCACAACTGCGACAATTTTTATATATCAGAACAAAAGAAATTCTTTTATTATTATTAATCGAATTTTCACATTTTGCAAGGAAATGTCAAAAAGAAGATGTCAATGATTTATTATATCTAGAAAACATAAAGATATAAGAAGGAAAAATAGATAAATCTCATTATACAAGAATAAAGTCTTTTGGTAGTATTTGATAATATGTATGAGAACAAATTTTCTTATTATTACAGAATTTAATAAATGATAACATCCGAATTCTACTTCGGTAAACTATAATTTAAAAAAATCAAATTTAGTCTGTTACGTTAAAAACAGACAGATATCTTAGAAAATTCAATTAGCCGAAAGAAATATTTTTATCGTAAAAGACTTTCTAATCAACTATTGGAATATAATTTTCACCCGTAGTTAAAGTTTAACAGAATATCGATTTTATAATTTGAAAAAAAAATTTTTTTAATATAAATCTATTCTTTAGGCAATGAAAACAGGCAATCTGACTAATAATAGTACACTACCAAACAAGGTAAATTATTTATGCTATTCTTTGAATAATTCGATTGGATTTTTCTAGACTATAATCACTCCACCGAATAAACTTTTTCATCAATATTTACGTTGTCGTCAATTAAGTTCTATTGATAAATTACGTAGTAAAATAAATTTTTTATTTTATTTTTTTTTTTGATATTAAATTCTTTTATTCAGCTCCTTATTCATGTCCATATGAATTTGAAGAAGACACTCAAGTTTGTTGGAAACCAACATCTAATGGTACATATGCATGGAGTACTATGGAATATGACCATGGTTTTAATAATTTCTATCATGGTATTCGTTATGGCATTGAAAATTGTTCGTTTCTTTGTTAAATATAAAACTCTATTGATTTCAATAAATAAAATAGGTACTATACAACGTTTTTGTCAAAATAATGGAACTTGGGCGACGACTGTTTCACCCGATATTCAATGTGAAACATGTTTTGGTGATAGTCGACCAGTAAAAGTAAAAAGAAATTTTTATTTTTATAATTTTTAATTTCTTTTCTTTTTTTTTGTTTAGTTTAATTCAATCAGTATTATGATTGAAACAATGAGTTTAAGTTTATCTCTTATATCCTTAACGATTGCTATTTTATGCATGATAAATGTCAAGTATGTTTCTTATTTTTATGTAAAAATTTTTGATCTTAAACCATCAGATGTAAATCGATGTATATATCCAGCACCTAGACTCCCTAAATCTTATTTTTTTGTTATTCCTTATAATACGCCGCTTATATGCCGATGTTTCCTTCAATTTAGACGATTGCATTTACCCCGAAACCTGCTACATATGCATCTATTTGTTGCTTTTATACTTCGTTCTATTGTTAAACTTGCTTTTATTCATTTAATTGTTGGTGGTTATACACGTTCAATGATAAGTTATACACGTGATAAATGTGGAAATATTGAAATACTTTCAAAATCATCAAATTTATTTCATGTAAATTTTAAAAAAAATTTTTTTTTTTTTTATAAATAAATATATTAAATATGGGTTTTATATTTAGGTTATTGGTTGTCGAATCTTATCATCATTATTTTGGTATACAGATGCTGTTTCTCAAACATTTATATTTTGTGAAGCAATGTTTTTATTTACAGCATTAACAAGTCATTTATTTCGTGATCGTGGATGTTTATTATTTGTTTTATGGGGTTGGTTAAGTCCATTATTATGGTTAACAATGTGGATTGCATCACATATAATAACAGATAAATTAAAACATCGATCAACATGTTGGTTAGAAGCGGATAATACAACATATTTTTATTATTTTTTTTATGTTCCATATGCGTTTTATTTATTTATTAATTTTGGTATATTTCTTTATCTTGTTCGATTACTTTATTCAAAATATCAATCAAATAGTAGTCAAACAAATCGAACAGGAAATCGGTTAGTTATTAAAAAAACTAAAAAATCTTTGAAAATATTTCTTTATCATTTTAGACATCTTATTAAATCAATTCTTATATTAATTCCATTATTTGGTCTTCATTCATTATTTGTTATGTGGGTTTTTTATCATAAAAATCAAGGTCATACAATATCGTATTATATTGCTGTTATATTTAAAGCTATTTTTGGTGATTTACAAGTAATAATAACGATTAGTTTATTGTTTTAATTTTTTTTTCTTAAGGGTTTTTTTACATCATTGATTTATTTTTATTTTAATACGGAAATTCGTCATGAAGTTCTTCGACAAGTTCAACGAACTTTATCAAGAAATGATACTGTACGACGTAGTTCAGCTGGTGATACATTATCAACACGTTTATCCGTATTTCGTATATCATTAAATCGTCGTCGTCCTTCATCAATTCCAAATCGAAATGAAAAACGTCGTACAACAAGTTCATTTTCTCCTCCACCAGTTTTAAAAACACATCAAATATGTTGGAGAAAATTTCTTGCATTTATTTGTCCTTGTTTATTTAATAATAAAAAACCATTAGAATCACAACAACAAAAACAAACACAACAACTATTATCTATTGAAGCAATGAATCATCAAAATGAAATAACACCCGTTAATCAATCGACTTTAACACCTGATGATGATCTAAGTGGAATAACATCACCTTTAATTAGTCAAAATCATCCAACAAAAGGTTTAATTGATAATGATGGATTAACATGTGATACAGTTATTATTAAAAATGAAAATGATAATTATGATGATGAATTATTATCAGATGAAAATGATGTTACTATTCATCAAACATCATTTACTGGTGATCAGACATCAGCGATATTAAATCATTCACCATTATTAATACATAATAATTCTCATCATTATCGTAATCGATCAAAAAGTGATGGACATACTTTACAAAAATTAATATCGAAAGACTTAATCGATAATAAATCATTGAAATAAATATTTCTTATGATGATTTATATTATAAAAATAACTTATTAATGACAAATTTTTCTTCTATTTTTCATATGTACAAAATAAGTGTGGTTCTTTTTTTTTTTTCATTCCTTTTTTGGTTTGTGTTGAGAAAAAAAATATATATATATAAAATAATATTCTTCAGAATTTCCTATTTAAAAAATGATTAATAGTTAAATTCTAAATGTAATTGATAATCAATTTTGATCATCCATGATAGATATTTATTCAGAAAAATCATTTGACTTTTTTCTTTTTAGAAACATTAAAATCAGTAAACAAAAAATAATGTCTTCGAATTGAATATCAAATAAGACATTAGCAGAAATGAAATTCAATATATATATTTTCTCAATTAACAGCAAAACAAAGATAGTCTTTTTTTTAAACAGTTTTGATTTAATGGTATGATTATTCAATAAGTTCACGAAGTATAGCCTTTTCTAAACAAGTATGTGGCCGAGATTTTTCAATACTTGATGATAAACCTATCGAAAAAATAAATACACAGATATTCATATATATATATATATAATTTTGCGTTTTCTCACCTTTAATAAAACCTGCTTTTGATGTATTTGGCTGCGATTTTTCTGAATGTTGAATAGCTTCAATTAATCGACGAGCTTCCGGAACACTTCGACTTACATGAGAATCATTAATAGTAATTTGACGAAGAATACCTTTATTATCGATAATAAACATTGCTCTATCAATAATAATAATAATGATAATAATAAAATAAATTTCATTATTAAATATAATTGTTCAATACAAACCGATAGGCAATTCCTTCTTCTTCATTAAGAACACCGAATTTTTTAGCAATTGCCATTGATTTATCAGCCATTAATGGAATTCTTAGATCATGAATACTACCATCTTTAAGTGGTATATTTAAACTATTAAAATCAAAGAAAGAAGTAGAAATTGAAAATTGAAATGAACATACAAACCATTTTAAATAAGTGAAATAACTTTCAGTTGCACAAGCAATAATACTTGTATTTAACTTCGAAAATTCATCCACCTGATTACTGAATGCAATTAATTCTATCGATGGAAATATATTTTTTTTAAAGAAATATTTTCTTCAATTATTTTAAACTAACCTGCTGAAGAACCATAGGTACTAGATATTCAAAAAAATTAATTAAATATTTATTTATTTATTTTTTTCAAATAATCTACTTACAAATCCATTGGAAAGAAAAGTAAAATAACATATTTATCATTAAAATCACTTGATGATATATCAAATACTTTATTATTAAGTACTGCTTTTTCTTTAAAAATCGGTGCAAGTTTACCAATTTGAGGTAGATTCATCTAAACGAATATACCAAATAGAAAAACGAATATCACCTTGATTCACATGGGAAGTAATAGGTAAAGTGACGATGTAACGCATGAGTGAGAGACGACTATGTACAGTGATTCTTGTCATGCTTGCATCGATAAATCATTGCTTACATCATATGATATTTTCTTTTTTCCTTTCACATGCTTTTTCTTACGACGAGACACATTTTTATATAATTATCGACTGTGTTTTTTTGAGCATGCCATTTTTCGTTGAAATATCGAATATCGTTTTTCAAACACTGATATCCTCCGTTTGGGCTCATACTTTGCTCATTATTAGGGCTCATAGTGCGGATAAAAATCCTAAAAGAAATCGTAACATTGGATCTTTTTTCTCGATTTATGATAATTTTACTGAATTTTTAGTCTATTGCAGTGTATTATGAGAAAAACCTAATCAAGAATTTCCAGTCTGAGAATTTGCCCAGAAATAGATCTCATAATCCTTATCATATTCTTAAAGTGTCTTTCAAAACAAGAGGTCTTTTTTCAAGATGTTGGATGCTCAAAAAAATGGAATTGTTGGAATCTTTTGTGCCCGGTCGACGAATACGGGGTCTGTGTACGATCGTAAACGATCGTGTACGTTCCTTATTTCCCGGTATACGACCGTATCTGTTTGACCTGGATGTGAAAGGAACTTTTTCGCAACCCTGTTATCTCAGGAGAGAAGCATTCATTTTGGCTGAAACTTTCAGAATATGATAAGTATCATGAGATCTATTTTTGGACAAAATCTCAGACTGAAATACCTTGATTCAATTTTCTTCGTAATATCCTGCAATAAGGCTGGAAATTCAGTAAAATCATCATAACTCACGATGAAAGGCTCAATGGCACGAATAGTTCTAGGATTTTTATCCACATTATGAGCCCTAATAATGAGCAAATATTATCTCAAACGGAGGATATCAGTTGGATGGGTTCCCTCGTGTGTCGAACATATTCTATCAATAAAAATCTCTAATTCCTTCGTTTTTGTGAAGACAATGAAATGTCAAATTAAGTGATTTTATTTAGAAGAAGATTAAACAAACATA
>Ga0116226_10006242_pt1 | contig 10701 bp, 8 predicted proteins | sample S1TSphfallax_FD_89692 | JGI IMG/M metagenome (GOLD analysis project Ga0116226, IMG submission 89692) | Host-associated microbial communities from peat moss isolated from Minnesota, USA - S1T2_Fa - Sphagnum fallax MG | ecosystem: Host-associated > Plants > Peat moss > Unclassified | place: USA...
GTCGCCGACGGCAAGTTGAGCCTCAGCTGGATCGGTCCTGATGGCAGCGGCGGCAGTGGGCGCGGGAGACAGGTAGCCGAGGTTTGGCTACTCGAGCAGTAGTTGCCGAAGAGGAAGTGTTCGCAACTTTTCGTACTTCGGCCTAGTAGAACTGAGGCGGCTCGAACTCATCCATACAAACAGAACGGCACCCCTCGGGGTGCCGTTCAAATTCCCAAAATTCTCTTGTCACCGGCACCAAGGACTGTCCATTTCTACAGTGCCCTTTCAGTGCCTTTAGATTTCCGTCACATCGGACCTAAGTCCTTTATAATGTGGCGGGGACGACGGGGCTCGAACCCGCGACCTCTGCCGTGACAGGGCAGCGCTCTAACCAACTGAGCTACGTCCCCAAGAGTGTGTTCGACACTTTGGATTGAAGTCACCTAAAATCCGGCGTTCCGCTGCTTTCGCGAATCATGCCTTCTTCTAGCCTGTCGCCTGCGCGATCCATTCTCGAACCGATTGCCACTTTCGCAAATCGTAGAACAGAACGAGCGCCGCAACGACATCTCTGAGTCTATCAGAAGATCGACAGTTTGGTGTCCACGCTTTCTGAACGAAATCAGACTCTCGCGAGGCTGTCCGGTCGCACGCGACTGAGGGAGTTATGGCACGGGCAAACCTATGGGTCAAATGGACCATTCGAGTTCCGTCTTCGATGCCTATGATTTCTGTGCCGATGATTGGCCGGCTCACGGACCTCGTGAACGTGACCTTTTGCGTTTATCTTGATTCCTTGAGATCGCTGCCGCGCTTCGGCTCCATACTTTAGAGCAGATTGAGGGACCATGCTTCGCAACAGAAACCAGGAAGAGACAGTCGGCCAGAACGCCAGAAACACCTCTCATGGTTCCGACGATCCAAGTCCGATGGACCAGCAAAATAGCGGGCACACCGACCATCTCTTGAACCGCCGCGGTTTCTTGGCAGGTGTTGCGGGAACCGCGATGCTGGCCCACGGAGACACAGTGACGGCATTCGCTCAGCCAGCCGCGAGCCGCGTGAACCTGGCGAAGATCGCGACCCCGTCGAGTCAGATTACCACCAGCGAGAACCGTATCTCCGCCGTCAACGACGGCCAGACCCCTTCGAGTTCGCGCGACCGCTCGGACGGCCTCTACGCGCTCAGGCGGGAAACTCCTGATGAGGACGCTCCCTGGATCGACTATCAGTGGAGCGCGCCAGTCGCGATCAATGCGGTCGAGATCTATTGGGCCGTCGACCCTCCCCGCGCCAAGGGCCTTCCAGGAAGCGAATGGGCGAGATTGGCCGCTCCTGCGGCCTACCAAATCCTGTACTGGAACGGCAGCGACTATGTGCCGGTGGCGGAGGCCAAGGGACTAGGAACTGCGGCCGACCAGTTCAACCCGACCAGCTTCGCCGAGATCAAGACCGATCGGCTACGTTTGCAGGTAAGCCCTGACGGAGAGAAGCCTGCGGGCGTGCTCGAGTGGCGCGTCTACAACGCGGGTCCGGTGCCGGTGATGCCTCCGGTGATTCACGCAGGGATTGACCGTTCCGTCATGATCGGCGGACAGACCTATCTCTCAGGCAAAGCGATCTGGCTGGAAGATCGCCCGGAGAACGTTGCGCGTTGGTCCAAGGTATCCGGTCCCGGCAAGGTGACATTTGCCAAAGCAACGGCACCCGTCACGACCGCGAAGTTCTCCGCTCCCGGAGACTACGTTCTCGCACTGATGGGCTCCGGCGGAGGCAGTGAGCCAAAGGCGACGGTTCATGTCCACGCCGAGGTACCGCCACCGGCGGACCGCCTCGATGTCGTCTACACCCGTAAGTACAGCATCGACAGCCCGCTATGGAGCTCGCGCGCCAAGACGCTGATCGTCGATTGGATTCCCCACTGCATCGACTACTGCGAACGCACGGACATTCCCACCAACAAGGGCGATGGCGGCATCGACAACTTCATCGAGGCGGGGAAGGCGAATCGTGGCGAGGCCCACGCACCGCACAAGGGCTATGTCTTCTCGAACGCCTGGGTGCATCAGACCGTTGAGTCGATGTGCATCGCTCTGATGGTCGATGCACAGGGAGATGCGGACATCCTCGCGGCGCAACAGCGGATGAGCGCGACTCTGGAGCGCTGGATTCCGATCATCCTCGCGGCGCAGATGTCCGATGGCTACCTACAGACGGCCTTCACCCTGACCGATCGCAGCAAGTGGCCGGAGCGGTGGTCGCCCGATCATCGCGGCAACCACGAAGGCTACGTCTCGGGCTACTTCATCGAGTCGGCGATCAATCACTACACCCTGACCGACGGCAAGGATCTGCGTCTCTACAACGCCGCGAAGAAGCTTGCCGATTGCTGGGTCGCGAATCTTGGGCCGGGCAAGAAGGACTGGTTCGACGGCCACCAGGAGATGGAGCAGGCGCTGGTGCGCTTCGGCCGCTTCGTCAACGACCAGGAAGGCAATCATCGCGGAGACGCTTATATCGTTCTCGCGAAGTTCCTGCTCGACTCACGCCGTGGCGGCTCCGAATACGACCAGAGCCACCTCCCTCCGGGACAGCAATATGAAGCCGTTGGCCATGCCGTTCGAGCCACATACTTCTACTCCGGCATGGCCGACATCGCTGCCGAGACCGGAGACAAGGACTATCAGGGCGCGGTGTTGTCGCTGTGGGACAACATGGTGAACCGCAAGTACTATCTGACGGGCGGCATTGGCAGTGGCGAGACATCGGAAGGCTTCGGCCCGAACTACTCCCTGCGTAACGAGGCGTACTGCGAGTCCTGCTCGAGCTGCGGCCTCGTCTTCTTCCAGTACAAGCTGAACCTCGCCTATCACGACGCGAAGTACGCCGACCTCTACGAACAGACGATATATAACGCTTTGCTCGGTGGCGTCGCGCTCGATGGCAAGAGCTTCTGCTACACCAATCCCCTGGTCAACACGCAGCGCGCAAAGTGGCACACGTGCCCCTGCTGCGTAGGCAACATCCCCCGCACGCTGCTGATGATGCCGACGTGGTCCTACGTAAAGAGCAAGCAGGGCGTGTACGTGAACATGTTCGTCGGCAGCCGCATTCGCGTGGGCGAGATCGCCGGAACCAACGTGGAGATGGTGCAGAAGACGGAGTATCCGTGGAAGGGTGAGATCGGCATCACGGTCAATCCAGAGAAGCCGGCCACGTTTACCGTCTTCGTGCGCATCCCGAACCGTAAGACGAGCAAACTTTATACGGAGACACCCGCGATCCATGGCGTGAAGAGCTTCGCAGTCAACGGCAAGCAGATCACTCCTCACATCCAAAAGGGCTACGCGGTCGTCACACGCGAGTGGAAGGCAGGAGACACCATCGAGCTTGAGCTGCCGATGGAGCCGCAGCGCGTGGTGGCTGACGATCGCGTCAAGGCCGACCTCGGCACCGTTGCCCTGAAGTACGGCCCGCTCGTCTATAACGTAGAGACCGCGGACAATCAGGAGATCGAGCGCGAGCTTGGCGACTCGCCTCTCTCAATGGCGTGGAAGCCCGACCTGCTGGGTGGAGTCATGGTGATGACCGGCAAGTGGAAGGACGGCTCGCCCATGGTTGCAATTCCAAACTACGCGCGCATGAACCGCGTTCCGCCTCCGCAAGAGTACCCGGGAAGCGAAGACATCGACTACGCGCCAGGATCGACGAACAACACTGCGAAGCCGAACCGCCAGTCCGCCAAAACCGCCGCACCTTCGTCTCCTGCGATCATCAATCCTAACGCTGGTGCCGGCATAACCGCTACCACCGGCAGTCGCAAAAGATCGGGAGCCGTGATCGAATCGAAGGTTTGGATCTAGTCGCCTCTCTTCGCGCAGGTGAAGGTGAGGGCGTGATCGCAAAGGCACATTGACTGTCTTGGAAACGCCTCGAGATACGCTGTCTGACTGTGCGACGGCGTTACGCCCGATCGCGTCGCCCAGTCAGCCCAGCGTCCCTACACACCCCGTCCGCCGATCCCGGGGAAGGGAGCAGCGGAACGCCAGGCAGAGACACTGCGAGGCCGCCTGTCGTTCCATTCCTCCTCCGCTATGCTCTCGCACCCTGGATCTTCGAACCGGCTGCGAGAACAGATCGTCTCCCACTTCGCTGAGGATACGAACTTTGCTTCCATCCTTGTTGCGTTTACACAATTTGCAATATCGAGCGGCAGGATTTACCGCCAAATCGCGGCGGATATCAGCTTTATTCAGCACTACATATCGGCCCCTAGCAGGTTCTTGTTGCTTATCCGCAACAAGCGGCTGCCGTGGTATAGCATGACAATTAAAGCGCAAACCTCGTTCGACACGGAGCCGTCGTCTTCCTTTTCAGGCCGTTCGCCTCTACTTACACAGAGCATAGGGACAGAAATCCATGGAAGGTATCGGTGGCAAACTTCGGGCAGCACGCCTCGCCTGGAAGCTCACACTGAGAGAAGTTGAACAGCGTACGCTGCGCCTTGCACAGCAGTGGGGGAACCCGGCCTACCGGATCTCTGCCAGCTGGCTGGATCGCGTGGAACGCGAGAACCGCGGTCTCTCCGCAACCAAGCTCATCGTTCTCGCCAATATCTATAGCCTCACGCCGGACCAGATGCTCGGCATGTGCCCCACGCCGGACGCAGCGTTTACGCCTTCCGAGGATCTCTCCGTCCCGAACGCGACCCTACTTGCGGAAGGCAACCTCGACACCTACGCAAAGGTCTGGCTCCCTGACACTCTGGTGACCGAGACTCCCGCCGAGGCGACCGCGCTCCTGCCCGCCGAGCAGGGTTTGCTACCCAGTCACTACAGGCGCGCTGTCATCGGCAGGCAAGACCGAACGCTCGAACCCATGATCCGCGCCGGCTCCATCGTCCTCATCGACACCCAAAAGCGCTCCATCGCCAGCCGCCGCGAATGGAACCACGAGTTCGACCGGCCTATCTACTTCCTCATGACGCGCGACGGCTACGTCTCCGGCTTCTGCGAGCTCGACAAGGACTCCGACTGGCTCACGGTGATACCGCACGCGCTCTCGTTCGAGTCGAACCGGCGCTTTCGATATCGGAAGGATATTGAAGTCGTAGGAACGGTGGTCGCCGCGGTCATCCGCCGAACCGAATGACCGTAACCGCTAGAGCGCCTGCTGCAGCTCGGCAAACTCCGGCAGCTTCACACCTTCGTACAGCACCAGCAAGCTCCGCGTCATCAAGTAGTACGTAGCGACGGCACGCTGCGCATAGACGGGAAACTGCTCCCGCAGATGACCGGTCGCCGAAGCTCCACGAAGCCGTCCAATATGCCACTTGATCTCCCGCGCATTCAGGCGCAACTCCTCGGAGATCTGTAGCGCATCTGGATACCAGCGCTGCACATAGGTCGCCAGGTCGATCAGTACGTCGCAGTTCTCTTCGAGCGCATCGAGCCCGTTCATGCCGCCAATCATCTCGAAGATGCGGTCAGGTTCGAGATGCGAATGCTCCTCCGGCTGATCGTCCAACAGATCCAGCGCGACCTCGGCAAACTTCTCCCGATCGATCTGCCGAAGCCGTCCAAGCAGAATTTGCCAGGCATTCTTCGAGGCTCTACGGGCCCGCATCATGTAGTAAAGAGCGATTCCAATAAGCGTCGACACGAAGGCCCCCACGATGAAGAGAAAGATAACTTGCCTCACGATGCACTCTCCGTCGTACGCAGGCCCCTGAGGACCAGCGCCGCACGCTCCTGGAGGGCGCGGAGTTCCTCGTGCAGTTCGGCAGGCAGCTTGCGCGGAGCAGGCTCCTCCATCGCCAACGTGACCACCCAGTACCCGAGGCAGACGATATAGAGCCCTATCTGCATCTGCGAGAGCGTCCGGTACGCGCTGTTACCTGGAAAGAACGTATGGGCTGCATCGGTAACGATCCCGTAGACCGAGTAGACTCCCATCCCCTGGGCGAGCCTCGCGACATGCGTTCGCCACGGAAGTCCCAGAGTCACCGAAAGCGCGACCATCGCAACGAAGATCTCGCTCATCAAGGCCGAGGTAAACAGGTCTCCCCGAATCATGATGGCCAGCCGCAGTGTCTTGGTCGGAGGGGCGGCAAGCCATGCCAGTCCAACCGCCAACACCACGCTGGTCGCCACCAAAGCTAGAAAACTTCTCCGCACATCCGGTGCCCATGCTCCAAGTGGCTGGAAGACGTGCGTAGCAAGCTCATACGAAAGTGCCAGTTGCAGCGCCATGTCGACAAAAGCGAGAGTCCAATACGTATAGAAGTACTCACCCTTCGATCCATAACGCAGCGTGAAGAACAGGACGATCGTGCGAACGATATTCACGGAAATCAGAGTCGTGAAGACCGGAAACGCGGACGCCCTGCCGCGAATGAGAAGCACGCCGAGCAGGATGCAGTGCCCGAAGAAGGAGAGTGCCCAGAAGAGATTGTCGAGGCTCGAAAGATGCACTTTGTCCTCCTCTGGGCACGATCACTTCGGCGTCAGTAAGTTTACGACAGTTAGAGGACCGCAAGTGAAGGAATAATCGTGGCGATGACGACGATGGACTCACCGGTCGGCTGAGGGTCACCGCCGGTAACCGCCGACGGCGTGGGCACGGTTCCGGCAAACATCTTTGTGGTGGGCGCGACGAGAAGGGCAATGGCGATGGCGGACGAGGTGGCAATCTTCTTGAACAAGGTGAGTCTCCTTTTCAGCGCATCTGCGCTGGCCGGAGACTAGGGGCACACCCGCCCTTTTCTTCTCATTTCTGTTGATAGATTGCCTATGCGAAAACTGGCTAAAATACGGGCATTAATACCCCCAATAACCACGAATGAGTCGCTCGCAGACAGGCATGTCCTTGCTTGTCGAGTTTGCCCATAGGCAACAAAATCCCTCGCAATCATCACGAGGAGAAGCCACTGAACTCATCTCGCATGATCTCTCGCCTGACGGAGTGGTACGGTGATGGAAACGAGATGCTTACCCTTCGAACGCTTCTGCTCTGGTCCGCTGCCACCGTCCTCCACGGGCAGCAGTCGCCCCCGCCACAACCGCAGCAACAACCGATCGTGTGCGCTCATCGCGGATGGCTCTCGCCCGCGCAGGTTGAAAACAGCCTCCCTGTCATGGTGAAGACTGCCCGCGCCGGTGTTGCCATGATCGAGTTCGACCTGCGTCGAAGCAGCGATGGGCATCTCTATCTGCTGCATGACGCCACATTGGACAGGACCACCGACGCGACCGGGCCAATCCGCTCCAAATCTGCAGCAGATCTCGGTCGAGTCCATCTCCGGCAACCGGAGACCGGGCGTCTCGCGGAGGCAATCCCGACCTTCGAGCAGTTTTTGCTCTGGGCGCAACATCAACAGATTGAATTGATGGTCGACCTGAAGGATGCGCCACCAGCCCAGGTTGTTGCTGCGTTGAAGCGGTACGGGCTCCTGAGCCGCGCAATCCTGCTCACCTTCGAAGACGCCACGGCCCACGCGGCTCTCGCCTCTGATCCCCAGGTCCGAGTCTCAATCCTCACGAAGACGCAGGCCGAAATAGACGAGGCGCTGAAGACCGCAGGCCAGCATCCCATCGACCTCTACCTGCCCCGCACCGCCGAGCGCGGCTTGTTTCAGTACGCTCACCAGCGAGGGCAGACGATCATCACCGATCTGATGGATGGTCCCGACCAGCAGTTCGCTGCAAACGGAGAGGATGTCTACCGTGCGTATCTGAAAGACCGCCCAGTAGACATCCTCGTTTCGAACCACCCGGAAGCGCTCCGGCAGACGCTTAGCAATCCACGCTGAAACTCCGAAGCTACTTCGGCAGCGCCACCGTACCGTTCATCGTGAAAGAGACCTCAGACTTGCTCGCCGTCTCCCCCGGCTGTGCGCCACCGATGCTCAGCTCGTACGAGCCCGCCAGGATCGACCGCGCTCCCGCATCGTCGACGCTCGAGAGCGACCGGGCCGGAATCTCGATGGTCACGCTCTGACTCTCGCCAGGCGCAAGATGCACGCGCTTGAAGCCTGCCAGCGAGTGAATCGGGCCGCCCTTCTGTGGGGTCTTGACATACGCCTCGACCACCTCGTCGCCAGCGACGCTGCCGCTGTTGGTCACCGCAACCGTCGCGGTCAACGGATCGCCCGCCTTGACGGAAGCAGAAGACAACTGCACCGGCCCATACTTGAAGGTCGTGTAGCTGAGGCCATATCCGAAGCCCCACAGCGGCTTGCCTGTGTAGTAGCGATACGTCCGGTTCTTCAGCGTGTAGTCCGCAAACGCCGGAAGATCGTCGACCGACGCGTAGAAGGTGATCGGTAGTCGTCCTGCGGGATTGTTCTCGCCTGCGAGTGTCTGTGCAATCGCGGTGCCGCCTTCAACACCCGGATACCAGGCCTGGATCACCGCGGCCGCATGTTCCTTCGCCCAGGTCAGCGCCAGCGCGCTGCCAGTCATCGACACCACGATCACCGGCTTACCCGTCGCCGCAACGGCTTCGAGCAGGTCCTGCTGAGACTTCGGAAGCGCAATGCTGGTGCGATCTCCGCCGTTGAAGCCCTCCATCTTCACGGGCATCTCTTCGCCCTCAAGCTGCGGTGAAAGCCCTACGAACGCGACGACGACGTCAGAGGCATTGGCCGCAGCCACCGCCTCCTGCAACTGACCGCTAGCTGGAGCCTCCCAGCGCAGCGTCGCGCCGCCACCGGCCCGATCGCCAGAGTGGCTGTACTTCATCTCGAAGGTGTGCGGCTTCGTGTCCTCAAACGTGATCTCGATGCGAAGCGGCTTCGGCCCCTTCATGATCGGCGGTGCAGAGGGCGAAGCTCCCGGGGCCATCTTGAAGTTCCCCATATCCAGCTTGCTGCCGGTCATACTGCCTTCGCCCAGCACCTTGCCATCGACTGCAAAGCTGTAGCTCTCGTTCGGCGAGTATGGGAAGCTCTCGCCACCCTGAACCACAAACGTGTACTTGCCCGGAGCCGGAACGCTCACCGTTCCCGACCAGCGCACCGAGTAGTCGTGCGTCTGAATCTCCGGCACCGGTGCCGCATCGCGCCAGTCATGTTGGATGTCCTTCTCGATCCGTTCCGCCACCGGCCTTCCCGTCCAGTCCGCATCGGCGAAGTACTCGGTCTTCAGCCCTTCACCGAATACCGTCCGCGGCACCGGCACGCTGAAGCCGGTAGCCAGCGTCGCGCCTTGAGCATAGTGAATCGCGGCTGCGGGAAACTGCTTCGCAATCCCATCGACTGGATAGACCGCATGCAGAGCGACGCCGTTATAGTTGCCCTCCAGCGACGGCAGCAGCGCCGCCGTCGGGCCAACAACGGCGATCGACTGCGTCCCACTCTTCAGCGGAAGCACACCCGTATTCTTCAGCAGCACCATCGTCTCCTGCGCGGCCTTCAATGCCACCTCGCGATGAGCCTCAGACGCGGTCTCACTAAAAGGAATCTTGTCGTTCGGGTTCGCCCCAGGCTTGTCGAACATTCCGAGCTGAAAACGTGCCGTATACAACCGCTCAGCCGCCTGCGTCAGCAACTCCTCCGAGACCACACCCTGCTTCACCGCATCGGCCAGCGTGTTGAAGCCCGGAGCCCAGATGCTGCAGGAAAGGTCCGTCCCGGCCTTGATCGAGATCGCTGCGGCATGAAGAATGTCCGGCGCATTGTGGTGCCCGTTGGTCACGTCCATGATCGCCGCGCAGTCTGAGACAACGAATCCCTTGAACCCCCACGCATCGCGAAGATGGTCCTTGAGCAGCATGGTGTTCGCGCACGCGGCCATCCCGTCGATCGCGTTATAAGCGCACATCACCGACTTCACATGACCATCGATCACCGTCGTGCGGAACGCCGGCAGATAGGTCTCCTCCAGGTCGCGCGGACTCACATCCACGTTCGCCGTATGCCGCGTGGACTCCGGCCCACTATGCACCGCGAAGTGTTTGCTCGTCGCCACTGCCTTGGGATGATCGGGATCGTCGCCCTGCACGCCATCGATGAAGGCAACGCCCATCTTGCCGGTCAGGAACGGGTCTTCTCCGTAGGTCTCCTGTCCGCGGCCCCAGCGTGGATCGCGAAAGATATTGATGTTCGGCGACCAAAATGTCAGTCCATAGAAGATGCGGTGATTGTCCTCGCGCTGCGCCTGGTTGAACTTTGATCGTCCCTCGGTCGAGATGATGTCGCCCACGCTATGCAGCAGCGCGGGGTCCCACGTCGCGCCCATGCCGATCGCCTGTGGAAACACGGTCGCGTAACCCGAGTTGGCCACGCCGTGCAGCGCCTCACTCCAGGTCTGATAGTCCGGAATCCCAAGCCGAGGAATGGCCGTCGCCCAGTCCTCAAGTTGCGCGGCCTTCTCCTCGACCGTCATGCGCGAGACGATATCGTGCGCCCGCACCGCCGCTGGCTGCGACGCATCCTGATATACAGCGGGCGTGGTCTGTGCCAGCACCTGCCCCGAGAGAAGAACGGCACACACTGCGAACAATCGCTTCACTTGTCTGGCTCCTTGAACCTGCTTGAGATCAAATCCCCTAAACTTCGAAACGCTAGTCTCGTATTCCCAGCGAACCATCGAGGAGGTAAATCGATTTCGCAGAGCGATTCTGTAAGCATCTGGAAGGCGCACTTACTATAAGTCCGGGCCACTGGAATGTGCAAGCCGCTCTCTACAAGCACTCAGGCAGAGCCGCGTGGCCCGGCAC
>Ga0116226_10006243_pt1 | contig 10700 bp, 10 predicted proteins | sample S1TSphfallax_FD_89692 | JGI IMG/M metagenome (GOLD analysis project Ga0116226, IMG submission 89692) | Host-associated microbial communities from peat moss isolated from Minnesota, USA - S1T2_Fa - Sphagnum fallax MG | ecosystem: Host-associated > Plants > Peat moss > Unclassified | place: USA...
CCTTCTCATTTTCCCCCCAACAAATTTTACTCAAACCTTTCATTTTTTCATTTTTATTTATTTATTTATTTTCTTTGATCTTGACCTTTTACTTTACCATGGTTCTGGCCATTACTTACACCTTTCCTCGCTTTCCCTTGCCTATAAGTTATGATTGTGCATTCGATGTCACAAGTTCCTTGCACTTCATTGTTGATTCAATTTGGTTGAAGATCTTTTTTTTTTCCTTAAAATTATGGCGTCGCATATGGCCACATCTTACGGGCTTCAAGTTGTGCAAATGAATGAAGAGCCGGCCCTAGAGTCGTCTTTAGATTAGACATTGATATTACATCCTCATGATGAAGAACCCGAATCGCGAGAAGTGCGCGCTTGTCTTGAAGTCGATTCCCCTCGAGCTTGGTATTACTTCATTTCCCCGAACTCTCGCACCTTGGTGATTTTGTTGCAAGTCGACCCCGTTTCTAATGATGAACCCGAAATTATCTATGAAGGTTGTTACGAGACTAAAGACACCTCCATTTTTGCATGGTCTTCAATTCCTGGCATTGGACATTATTGTTGGTTGCGCGGTCCGATTCACCGACTATCTTTTAATAGCAAGGCAGACTACCTAGCTCGCACCATTCGACGCATACTAGATTTCTTGCAGTTATGAACTATCATTACGGCATACACTAAGACTCCGCATGTAATTACAGCTCCTTGTTGAACTTAACCATAATCTAAATAAATGTTTCATTCATCATGAAACTGAAGTTGCCATTATCTCCCTATCCCCCCTGTTTATTTAATTGTTAAGTTGTTTTGAATTAATCATATGCTTATAAGGCTTGACGATTGTTCTATTTCTATTGGACCTTTCATTGATCGCCTCTCCCTGCTTCATAAATTTGCAACATCCTTACTACTCACTAAATACTAGAATAAGACCAATGTTTTGTTGCACACCATGAATTCTAGTGTCTGTTCCCACCCCCAACCCTTTAGAGATTTTTCACCCATGATTACGCCACTAAGGTTTTAAAACTATGGTTTACCAACTTTTTGTTGAAGGAAAAAACTAACCCAACCAATACAGTATTTTAGAAAAGAAAACAACCCCTCCACACAACTGTGCGCATTCACCACCCCCTATTTTAACACAAAGTTGTTAAAAACCCCTAAATTTTTTACCCCATTCGAATTTCCGTGATGAAGTTCTTAAAATTTGAAATGACCAAACATGACTATGTCGGTATGGCTCACATTCACCTACTTTTCTACCTTCCTACTTAGGTAGCTAGGTGGGTAAGTAAACAAGACGCTTAGATAGGTATATATCCTAAGTAGGTAGGTAAATCATGTTGATTTTCTTTCAGTATATGTTACATAAAATCATATATTATAAAATTCCAAATTTTGACATGTGTCCAAATTTGATTAAAGTATGTGTTGAAATCTATGGTCATCCATAATGGATGGCCTAGATTAATATTTCAATAATAATATAAAAATTCAAAAAAAAATTATGTTGACAAATGGCAATTACTGATAGAGTTATTTACTAATTGCAAAAGAATGGTTAATGGTTGTAAATGTTATACATTAGTCAAAGGATGGAAGTGTATACATTGATTGTATACTTCATCCATGGGAAATGTGTTGACATCAAGTTAAATCATCATTTGTTATTAAAGGTTCATTGTGACTTCACTTATGCAACTAAAGGATTTTTTTGTTGTAAAGTTGATTGCAACTATTTTTTAATCACAAAATTGTAGTTGCAAATTAGCATTTTTCTATTAGTGAAAGTTGGGAATGGAGGATGTACTATTAGATGAAGGATTGGAAGTTAACATCATCTCCAAATAACTTAAAAAGAAACTAGGGTTGAAGAGGCCTCAACCAAAGGAAGGTACAACTAGTTCAATTGATCCAAAACTTGAAAATAAACCTAGTAGGGTGTTTATACAAGATTTTAGTCACAATATCAACTATGGAAAAAAAAAATGCATACTCCATGTTATTCGAAAGCCCATGGCTTAAACAAGCTAAAGTTACTCATGACTAAAGTAATAATACCCTTATAATCACCTCTAAAGATAGAGAAGTAACACTCAATACCATAAAAAAGATCAAGCTGATTCCATCTCAATGACCAATTAAAACACTTAGATGATGGGTTGATTGGGATGAAGAACGATTTTATGAAGTTGTACCAAAGTTATGGCTTGTGGGAGAAGTGGCCCTACATCACAAATTTATAAGCTTCATGGGTTCATTCCAAATTTGTGCAAAATTTATTATTTCATGGCTTCATATTGTTTAGACACAAATGTCATGCATTATTCAAACATAAAAGTCATGTGTACAACTTTTATGTGTAAACAATATGAATAGACACACAACATTTGTGTCTAAACAATACGAACATGCATATGACATTCGTGTTTAAACAATGCACACGACATCGATGTTCAAACAATACAAGTAGATGAATTACATTCGTGCCTATTCCATAAAAACCTATGAAAATCAAATTTTGCATGACTATTATTGCCAAATCTTAACCCATGAAATTTGCGATGTAAACGAACTATCTTTTTTGTTGGATGTGTTTTGTGACATGTTACATTCGACAAAGATATTGAGTTTCCAAAACATTTCTACCAACATGAACAAAAAGAAACTTGATTCTAAATGAATCAATAGACAATACAATCCAAAACAATAGCTGGGTGAACTATGACGAAGGAAGAGTAATTGACCAAGCTCAACCTAGGAATTGTAGAGGATGCCAAAATTGTACTTATCAATTTAACATTATCATCACATTTTGGTAGGGAAGTTGAAGCTCTCTTATAGAATTACAAATATGTATTCTCTTGGAGTTATAAGGAACTGATGGGAATTCCAAAGCAAATCTATGACCATGAGATTGAACTAATGACCGATGCCAAACCACTTAAGCAAAGATAATACAAGATGAATCCAAATTATGCATTGAAAGTAAGGGAAGATTTGGACCAATTACTGGATGTAGGATTCATTTATCCAATTGGGACCACACAATGGCTTTCACCATTGGTCATCGTACCAAAGAAAAATGGTAAGTTAAGGATTTGTGTAGACTATTGGAAATTGAATGCTTAAACCAAGAAGGATCCATTTCCTCTACCTTTTTTGGACTTAATATTGGAAACTATTACTGGGCATGATATGTATTTTTTCATGGATGGCTATAGTGGCTATAACCAAATCAAAATGGTAGAAGAAGAAAAATAAAATATTGCACTCATATAAGAATGGGGAGCATATGCTTATGATGTTATGCCATTTGGCCTATGTAATGCTCCAACAACTTTTCAAAAGGTTGTGACCAAGACTTTCAACAAATACCTAAATGAATTTATGCAAATATTTCCTGATGATTTTAGTGTATCTGGCAAAAAGGAATACCACCTTAAACAACTAAAAAAATGCTTACAAGAATGTCTCATCAATGGGATAAGTTTCAATCCATAAAAAAATGTGATTTCTATGTCAATTATGGAATTTTGTTGGGTCATATTGTATTCCTTGACGGACTTTTGGTAGATTGAAGGAAGGTTACCATAATGAGTATGCCCATATCATAAAATGTGACAAAGATTAAACGATTTTTGGGAACTACTAGTTTTTTTAAAAGATATTTTCGAGATTTTGCCAGTAAGGCAACACCCATGTGCAAACTCCTCAAAAAGGATGAACCATTCAACTAGATAAAGGTATGTACCAAAGCTTTTAAATGGATGATGTCATCTATGACAAGCTTACTAGTCCCATTGTACATAATTGGAAGTTGGAGTTTCATGTGCATGTTGACACTTCAAATTTTGCCCTTAGGATCATGTTCGGATAAAACCTGAACAACACCATTGATCGACCCATTTATTATGCAAGCCAACTAATGATAAACACATAAAATAATTACACCACAACTGAAAAAGAAGCATATGATTTATGTGGTGAAAACATTTCGACATTACCTTCTAGGTAATGTTTTTATATTTGTGGACCATTAAGCCTTACTACATTTAGTAAACAAGTTGGTTGTTACTGGCAAAATTGTCAAATGGCTCTTACTACTTCAAAAGTTCAATTTCAAGGTTGTTTATGAACCAAGAAGGGTACATTTCTATTCAATCATTTGTCTTGAGGATAACCCATGATGAGTCATCTTGAGGAGTAGAAGATCAATTACTTGATGCTAGTCTATTTACAGTTAGCATTGATTGGTATGGACTAGTCAAAGAGTATCTAAAGAAATGATATTTTGAAAATGACGTACCCAAGGAAGAGAGGAAATGCATCACCATTAAGGCATGACCTTATACCTTACAAAACAACATTTTATACAAGCTAAGACCAGATGGGTCCTACAACAATGTTTGAATAAACCAGAGCTAAGCATGTACTATTTGAACTCCATGAAAGACTTGCTAGAAGACATTATGGAATTTACAATATAGTATTAAAATTTTTTGTTGTCGACTATTGGTGGCTTACATTACATAAACAAATAGACGAGATGTGCCAAACTTGTGACATATCCCAATGACTTTGACCTTTCAACATCATGGGAAGGGGACCATTACGAGTAATATTGTCATTCAAGTTATTCATGAAGTGGGGACTAGACTTCATCGGGCCAATAAAACCAATGGCAAGATATACTGACAATCAATACATCATAGTAACAATAGATTACACTACGAAATGGGTGGAAATAAAAGCTTTGAAAAACAATACAACAAAAAGCATTGCCAAATTTTTATATGAGCATATCATCACCCAGTTTGGTTGCCCTACTCATCTTGTTACCGATTAAGGTAGTCATTTCATTAATGACATCATTGAGGTTTTAACAATCGAATTTAAGATCACTTATCACAAGTCTATTACTTATTACCCTCAAGATAATGGGCAAGTTGAGTTGACAAACAAAACATTTAAACAAGTGCTAACCAAGATTGTTAACAATGGAATCACACTAATTGGGATGGGATGTCATGTTGCTAACAATGCTATGGGCATATTGAACAACGTAGAAGGTCACAACACAACATACCCATTATGAATTGGTCTATGGTACCAAGCTAGTACTACTAGTTGAGTTCTATGTTCCCACTTTTAAAATTCAATGTTAACTATAAGAAGATTTGGTGGCAACATTATTAGTCAAGATGGAGGATTTAGCCCTAATTGATGAAATTCAATGGGAAGCAAACAACAATATGGATTGCACTTATAACCTACAAAAGGAGCAATGTGATCATGGACAAAAGATGAAAGTTTTTGAAAAAGGCAACTTAGTTCTATGGATGCCCAAGGATGAAAAAATAAAAAGTGGTAAGTTTAGGATGCCATGGGAATGACTATATAAAATGGGAGAAGTATATAACTAATAATAACATTATATAGTTATTCATTTTAAGTAATGAAGAGGTGGACAAATTAAATGTTAAAAAACTAAAGATTTATAACATAGTTGTGTTGCCAAGTGTTACAATAGCTATGGTTTGGGTGATTTTGGACTATGATGAGATTGTCGAACCAAGATTTGCCATTCAAACCTAGTCTCGAAAGCTCAAAAGAAGGTCCCAATTTTGCGAGCCTATGCCATTGGGGCCCCAATGGAGGCAATAGCTCACATTATTCCAGAGAGGCAAGTTGGCTTGCTATTACAAGCTAGATATTAGTGATGAACCAAGAATTAGACCCGATATGTGCAACACAAATTGGCTTGAAATGGGCTATGCCAAGAAAGAAAAACCAAGAAAACATAACGACCATTATAATAACCTAGGGAAAGGTGGCCATCAAGACCCCCTATTAAAATCCAGCTGTCATTACTCAACAACCATCCTAAACATAGGTCTATGCCAAATTCAAGAAATTTTCAAAGGATGGTGCAATCAAGGACGAAGAGTGGTAGCATTAATGACTTAAGGGCAAAACCTTTCCAACCATCAAGATACCCTCAAGCTAGGATTGAAGAACCTACAATAAGCTAGCCAATTGAGGAATTCCTTAGTTTAGAGGAAAAGAAAGAACATGGAGCAATTAAACAAAGGTGTGAAAGTTGGACATCATACGAAAATAGAGATTGAGAACATATTGTAGAGTGGAAAAGTAGATTGCAAAGTGTCATTGAAAGAGAAATTAGGAATCACTAGAAGCTCATAAATGAAAGGGTTTTCGAAGATTTTTGGTTCAAACCTATTTAAGAAGGAGAGAAGAGGAATGTAAAGGATTTTTTATCATAACAAACTATTGTTGTCTATAACATTTTGGAAAAAAAAAGGCAAAAGAGGGACAACGACATTGTCTTTAGTGAAGAAGGAAGCATATTTGAGGACTCAATGCTAGATAATGTTGATTTGGAAAACTACAACTTCGATCATCCACACATTGACATTGGTGAATGTTGGGAGAAGCTAAGAAAGATTGAAACTAAGATTTCGGTTAGAGGGTCACAAAGAAAATAGAGATGATCACAATAAGGAGGTTGAACTTAGTTGGTGGCAAGTTGGGGCAGTATTAGATGACTAGGAAAAAAGGAAAGCCTCCAGTTTACACATAAGAAGAGGAAATTCATATTGAGGAATGCAACCTGTTCTTTGGTTTGGAATTATTTTGTGTTGGGATTTTCCGTCTACATGTGAGGCCACCACACAAGGATTTCACCATTGTACTATGGAATCGATAACACAACTAGTATAAGGAGGTTCCATTATGTCCTGGAAATAACATGAAGAGAAATGGATAAGCTTAGGGCACTAGAGCACAACATCCAAGCAAAAATGCATGGACATCATTAAGCCCATTACTGTGAACGAACTTGCAAAGGTAAATTTTCATTCTTGTAGATATGTTGCAAATTGGCCAAAAGATTCAGAAGAGGATGTGTGGGCCCAAAATGTGGGTCTAGATCAATTCAAAACCAATGATTGGACGTTGATTCACCAGTCTTTAATGAAGGAGACGATATGTAATTTTAGATATTTATTAAAAGCACTATGGCAAGGGAGGTAAAAATGCCTTTGATTGGAGGTATGATTGCCAAGATTTTTGGGCTACCAATTCTTGGAATAAAAGTAGCCAATAGAAAAGGGTATAGTAAGGATTTTGGTAAGTATTTATTGGGAGAAAAAACTAATCATTATGTGTAAGGCTCATGCTATGTAATTTCAAAAGTTGTAACCTCAGAGGCACGGAAGAGGTTAGAGGCTTTGAGTGAAATTTGTATGTTCTAACAAGGAAACAAATTTGCTCTAGGGGCATTAGTTGACATCATCATAGTTGTTGAGAAGGGAGGAGTGAATTGGGAAGATTGGTATGCCATGAGATTGCAAAATGAAATATGAGCAGTATAAAAGAAGGGAAATAACAAGGGAAATAACTTGGTAGGACCTGCCTTGACAACTATTGCATTGTATTCCATGGGAGGATAGTTGATAGCAAATTGGCAAGAACTCAAACCCACATTGGCCACACTAAACACACATCGGCTTGGAAGAATATCCCTTCAAATGCAAACTTAAGTATTGGATGTGAACATTGTGTTCATTGTTCTTCCAAAGGAGAAAAGGAAAGAGGTGTTGGCAAAAGAGTGTGTAACTTTAGCCTTGACAATAGGCCAAGAAAGGGACACTATAATGCTAGAAAACAATATGGTCCCATATCCCAACATGGAGAAACTAAAATTGAATGAATCGATGATTGATTTGCAAGCCAACATGAGAAAGTCACAAATCAAACTTCATGACATACTAGTTGAACAAGCCTAACCATCTAGACATGTTGAATTGGAACCATTGGCTACGGAGGTGGTTCATTTTGAACAAGACATGGAACCACATAAGGAAGTACAAAATGAACAAGGAATTCACAATACTTCTCAAACATTGGAAGAATTGGTGAGTTTGTTGGCTACTACAATTAAACAAATTGGGTTGCAAGAGGAACATCAACGATAAAAGAAAGAAAAATTGCAAACTGAACTAAAGAAGGCAAAAGACAAAATGGCCAAAATGAAAGAAGTCTTGGCCAATAGGGTCAACCCTGCAACCTATGAAGCACACAAAAAACAAATGAGCTTGTGGAGGCTTTAGAAAAAGCTTTTGTAGGTATGCAAAATTGGCATGTCAAGCACACCAAGGAAACATATTGATGAATTGTTGGAACAATTATGCTTGAAGGAATAACCAACAGAAGAAATGGAGAAGGATGATGATGATGTCATAATTACTCATTAAGTGTTTCGTTCTCCAACTCATACAAGTGTGGTTTTGCCCAACCAACTATAAAAGGTTCCCATGATAGTTGAAACTCAAACTAAGTGGGATAATTCAAGTGCAAAAATGCAAATAGTGGTGGAACTATTGAAAAGTTTATGAGGGAGCAAGTCGAGGAAGATAAACAAGCCAATCATACCTTCCAAGAACAAGTTAAGGAAAACCAACCAATCGACTTAATAAAACAAATGCAAGTTAAGGGAACTGAAGTTGGAACCTACATGTCACTTGACAACTTGTCGATCAACATGGACACCCAAACAAGCAGCAAGTAAACCAAAGCACAATAATTACTCCCAACCCAAACCAACTTCCATTACTAGTAGAAGTAATAATACATGATGAAAAACACAAAGATTATGTGAGTTTGGGAAATGAAAGAGTGGAGAAAGTTGCAAGAAGAAAATCAAATCATGAGATGATCAACCAACCAAGACCTTTTTTGAAGAAGGGAGTACATGGTGAAAAAGATGACATGAAAAAGGTGAATATGAGGAGGACTACCCCGAACCAAGAATTCAAAAACCAATAGGGAGTCTCCACACCTTAAGGGTATCAATTCCTTTCCTAGTAGAAGAAAAAAGGATTCAAGTGGGCAAGTATGAATGACATACTTCACATTTTAGTAGAGCTAGAGTACATGGTACGTCCTATCTTTAATCTTGAAAAATATTATGCAGTTTTTCACTTGCAAACATGCATAAAGGTTGGGATAATACTTCCAATGATTAGAGCACGAGTCTCTGAACACAATTTTTTCACCATGTAGGCAATTGATGATATAGAGTTCAGAGGGTGCTTGGTGTATAGCTTGATCTATGGCTATTTCATCTTCGATGCCTGAACATATGGAAGATTAAAGTATAAGTTGGGTTATCTTGGGGTGTATGCTTTACATTACTATTTCAAATTGGAGGTAACATACCATCAATATTAGAGTATGAGCCATAATATATGTTTGATTCCTCATGGTTTTGCAATGGAGGAACCCATAAAAGGCACTAAGATCATTTTGAATTATATGAGGGAGAATTTAGCAATGCGGAAAGTTACGATGAACACTTGTCATGATCTGTGGGCTTGCAAAAATTTAAAATAGCATGTGAAGATATGCTTCAAACAAAGGGTTACACTAATCGATGCACAACATGCACATTAAATGGCAAAAAATCAATCAATCTCATTGCAACAATCAAACGACTTAACCATTTGATGGTAAAACTAAAAAAACCCAAAATCTTAGAAAACCATGCTATTTGATGTGCACGCCACATCTTGTTTCCCGGCATAAAAATGACACTTATATTGATGAATAACCTTTATTACATACCAAGGATGGGTTTACATCAAAGAGTGTAGTGGATGACTTTTTTTTGCCAAGGCAAATAGATCCACCATCCAATTTTGAAAAAGATGACGAGGAAGAGGGAGTTTCCAAAAAGAAAAAAAGAAGTTAATGAAACCACCACTGTCACTAAAATTGCTAGAAGTTTCACCTTCTCAATCAACTCTGGTCAACCCACACAAGATTAATATCCAAATCAGGATCCTTGCCAACATTAGCTGGTGGTAAAAATGTTGGGCAATTTACTCAACATCAAATGAATAGAAGATAATTGTTATTTGAAAACACTGCAACAAGTAAAAGGGGGATGATGATAGGTAAATGCAATATTGGGTTAAAAGAGATAAATAAATAAAAATAATAAGACATACTATTGAAGTTCAAAGGTAGTCAGGGTAAGGAAGCAAGATAAAAGCACAAGGTGATAATAAAACAGAAAGTAGTGGGTTATGATTATTATAAGTTGACAATACAAGCTGAAAATCAATAAATCGATAGCCAACATGATCAGCCAACTAGCTAAACAAGTTGATTGACTTAACAACCCAACCAAACTAGCTATTTAAAGCCTCTGGGTTGTTTTGTTATGGATCAAATGATGGTTGAACTAGTAGGCAATTAGACAATATAATTAGTTATAATAGCCAAGAAAACTTGTATAAAAAACGAGAAATCCAATAGTTCAGGGTTCACCATTTTTTGAAAAATAGGCGTTCCAACAATGTAAAAAAAGGATGGTGTAAATAAACGGGGATTCCTATTGACTATGTGTGTGTGTGTTTATATGTATTTGTTGTATGTGCATACATCCGGGAATAATTTAGTTTGTAGTAATAGAAAAATGTAAAAACTACTTTGGATTCAAAGGAAGGAGGTTTGTGAAGTAGCAAAATGTCGACATAGAGAAGCATGGTAATGAAATAGACAATTAAGAATGCTTGGACCATTAAGTACATGGTATTCTAATGGATGGCACATGTTTTGTCCCAAGCATATGTTTTAAAAAGCTTTACATGGATTATTATTCATATGGA
>Ga0116226_10006244_pt1 | contig 10700 bp, 8 predicted proteins | sample S1TSphfallax_FD_89692 | JGI IMG/M metagenome (GOLD analysis project Ga0116226, IMG submission 89692) | Host-associated microbial communities from peat moss isolated from Minnesota, USA - S1T2_Fa - Sphagnum fallax MG | ecosystem: Host-associated > Plants > Peat moss > Unclassified | place: USA...
CAGTATCCGCCATCGAGCTTGCACGAAGCTTGCGCTTCGCCACAGAAGGGCGGAACTGAGAACTCGATCACTAAATCGCTTAACCAATACGCCCAGAAGGACACGGCCCCCCGGGGCTTTTCCCGCCGGAGGCTGTGGGCGCTTGCTCTTCGCGGTGCGTCCTATCCTTGCGGGCGCACCCCGGGGACCACTCTACTGCGCGCTGTAGCCGCGGCCTTCGATACAGGCCATCATCGCGCGCCGGTAATCATCGACATGCGAAGGATCGGCCTGGCTCGCTGCCCACTGCTGACAGGCCTGCTTGTCGGCCGACTGCTGCTCTTCGCTCTGGCCGTTCTTCGGATACATGAAGACCTGTCCCGAGGTTGGACCAGGGGCTCCCTGCTCGTCAGCCGGGCCCGCGCCCGAACCTCCCTGGGTGTCCGCCACCGGAGCCGACCCAGACTGGTCCGTCGCCGGCGGCGGATCGCTCGCCACATAACCGTTGTAGCCCGGATCCCAGGTGTAGTAGACGTCATTGGCGTAATAGTAAGGAACGCCGCCATACCAGTACGTCGCATAGGCCAAGGGCAGGACCGGCAGGAACCACGAGAACCCGAGACCGTAGTAGGCGCGCGGCCAGTAGCCGCCATGCCAGTAACCACCGTGCCAGTAGGCACCGGTGGAATATCCGTGGTAACCCCCGTACCCGCCGACGCGACCCGCATACGCGTGGCCGGCGTAGCCGCCGCCCGCATAGCCGCCACCGTGGCCGCCGGCATAGGCGACGTGTCCGCCGTTGCCCGCGTAACCGGCGCCGCCAAAGCCGCGCCCGGGCGCTGCGTGAGCGCCGCCGCTGAACTGAGCGCCGCCGCCGAAGTGCGCCCCGCCACCGGCCGCATGCGCCGCTCCACCGCCGAAGTGGGCACCCCCCCCGCCGCCGCCGTGGCCGCCGCCGCCATGGCCTTGGGCCATCGCGGGCAGGCCGAACGCAAACAGCGATCCGAGCACGCTGGTCGCCAGAACGACGCGTCCGATTTTGCTGATTTTCTGGGGCCCAATCTTGGTACTGATCATAGCGATACTCCTACCTGCCGGACTCCGATGCGTCCGATTATGAACCGAATATCCGCTCCACACCTGACACAACGCAATTAATCGCTTTCGGTGCACAGCCCATTTCACAAAACCCGGCGCCGACGCCGCGTGGTGGAATCAATCGTCCCGCCGACCGGCCGTAAAGAGAATCATCGCCGTGCGTCCGGGGTCGGGTTCGAAATACCGGCCATTGCTGTCGTTGACGATCACCGAATCGACATAATGCCGGTTGGCGAGGTTATCAACCCGCATGAACTCCGTGTAATGCCAGCGGCCGTGATCCTGCTGCAAACCGACACGGATGTTTTCCACCCAAAACGCTGCGGCGCTGGACGTGTTGCGATCGTCCGCAAAGATTTGCGCCCGTCCCTGCGTCTCGAGCGTTGTCGAAAATCCCTGCCACCCTGGGTTCCAGGTAAGGCCCGCATAGAAAGCGTTCTTGGGCACGACCGGTAGGTAGCTTCCCACGGCCACGTTCTCGAGCTTGCAGGGCGATCCGACGCAAGTATCGTAGGACTGCAAGACGACGGCATGTAGGTACGTATAAGCCAGCCGCGCGCTCAACCCCCGGGGTCCGAGTGCGTCGGCGGCGAACTCGAAGCCGCGCCGCTCGGTCGCCCCGATGTTTTCGTACACCGATCGACCGCTGGAGTTGGCGAGCACGGCCAGCTCGTGGTCGGTATGGACCAGAAACACGTCGGCGTCCGTGCGCAGCCAGCCTTGGCCCGCCTTGAGGCCGAGTTCGAAGTTGTTACTGCGCGCGGGCTGCAGGTCCAGATTCAGTCCGGGCAGGTTGGGATTGGTCGAGCGGTAGGCCAAATTATTGAGCGTCGGCGTCTCGAAGCCCTTGCCGTAGGACGCATAGGCGTTCAAGCCCGGTCGTATCCGGAACGTGACGCCGGCAACTGGATCGATGGCGCTGTACTGCACGCCGGTGTCCGGATCCCCAGAGACGGCGAGATGGTCGTGCGAACTAACCCCGACCAGACTGTTGCGGACGCCGGCGAGCAGACGCCAGCGCGCTGCCGGGTCCCATTGCACCTGGAGGTACTCGTCGGCATCGTAGACGTGATTAGCCTGATCCCGACGCAAGGCGCCCTCCACCCCAAGCTCGCTGCCGGCGTAATTAAGATAGCCCCGGCGGGCTTCCTGCAAATCGTCGTATCTCACCCCGAGCGTACTTTGCAGGGGACCGCCCAGCAGCTCCCGATGGTCGACGACATGCAAATCGACACCCCAAAAATTACGCGACAGATCAATGACGCCGCCCGGATTCGAGGGGGGCGCTTCGGTGGCCGCGGGAATCGCCTGGAACTGGGTCGTCGCGCGATGCCCGGCGTAAACCGTCGCCGCGAGGTCGTCTTTCTCCCCGAGACTGCGGTCGTAGATCGCCCCGGTTTGCTCCTGGCTCAGGGATTTACGGGTATCGTAAGCCAGCGCATTGATGCCGGGATCGGTGGGATTTGCGTCCAGCTGCGCCCGGGTGAGCCCGAGCGGATCGAGATTGCTCGGGGTCTGAATCACGTTGCCGACCAGGGTCAGCGTACCGGCGTCGCGCAAATCGAAACGCAGCTTCGTATTGAAATTATTGCGCTCCGCTTCGCTGTGCACGCGGTATCCGTCGGTCTGAAAATGCGCCGCGTCGACGACGTAATTGAGGAAGCCATCGTCGCCGGCGTCCTTGAGTGAATACCGCTGGGTCGCGAATGTGCCATAGGCCGCCGAGGCGTCGGCGACGTTGCCCGGCGGTCCATCCTCGGTGAACACCGAGATCACGCCGCCCGAAGAATTGCCGTAGAGGGCCGAAAACGGTCCCCGCAATACCTCGATGCGTCCGGCCGAGCCGAGATCGAATTGCGAAAACTGGCCCTGCCCGTCCGGCATGGTGCCCGGGATGCCGTCCGAATAAAGGCGAACGCCGCTGACGCCAAAACTCGAGCGCGCGCCGAAGCCGCGGATCGAGATCTGCAGATCCTGCGCATAGTTCTGCCGGTTCTCCACCGACACGCCGGGGACGGCGACCAGGGACTCGGACAAATTGATCTGCGGCTGACCGGTTTGGATTTGCGCCTGAGTCACCCGGGAGATCGCCAGGGGCAAATCGAGGCTGGCTTCCGGCGTGCGCGTCGCAGTGACCACGATCGGCGACAAGTCGGCGGACCCGGCGGGCGCTGATGAGTCTGCGGCGGCAGCCGGGGCACCGACAGTCGTTGTCGCACCGGCATACGCCCACAGCAACCCGCGCAAAATTCTCACTTCAGTCGACCCCTTATGTCCACTCGCGCAATCGCGCACAAACGCTCAAGTCTCGGGCGGCAATGCCGATCTTGTTCCAATTGAATCAATCTATTCATCCCGTGGGTTCACGGAGCGCCGGCAGAGCCGGTGCCCGGGTCGCGGCCTCGATCGTCATGGGCGTCGCGGCGATCGGCTTCGCGGGCGCCACAGCGAAAGAGACGCGAACCAGTTTTACGGTCAACGCAAGCGTCGCCGCCATCGCTCGCATTGTGCAGCAAACCGCCCCGGCGGACCTCGAGATTTCACCGACCGACCTGCAACGCGGTTACCTCGACGTGACACAGGCGCTGGGCCTCGTCGTGCAGAGTAACAGCGCGCAGGGTTTCACCCTCGACGTCGTCACGGTCGCGCCCATCCTCACGGCCATCGAGATCGACGGCCTCGACGCCCAGGCGCGCCTCGGAGCCGAGGGCGGTGTCGTGGTCCAACGCTGGCGAGCGCCGCAAACCTTGCGTCTCGCGTTGCACCTGCGCTTCGGCTTAATGAGCGGCTTGACGCCGGGGCGCTATCCCTGGCCGGTCCGCATGTTCGTACGGCCTCTTTAAAATCCCGCTAGCGAACCGGTTTGCAGGGCACGTCGCCGAGATCCGGCAAGGGATCGTCGCCGGCCGGCGGATTCACGCGAAAGACGCAGCGACCGCCGACCCAGCTTGCCTCGCCCCCGATGCCGTGATCGAGACCCGTCACGTAGACGACGCCGTCGAGCACGACCGGAAAAGATTTGCCTTTGAGGCGGACCGTGGCTCCCGCCGGCACGGGCTGACCATCGGACGTCAACAAGCGCAGCGTTCCGCCGCGTATGCGCTCGATCGGAAAGTGGACGACGACGCCCGTCCGAAACGGCGGTGCGACGTTCTCCGTGCTCGACTCGATGCGGGTGTCCAGCGGCAGATCGCTCGGCGAGACGCTGACGTGATTGTCCTCATAGGGCCGCAGGTTGTAGAGCAAGGCGCGCCCCGAGGCATCCGTCATGGCGGTCATTTGGTTCTCGACGTACACTGGAATATCGGGCAAGCCGCCCACGTCGACGACCGCGAAGCTGCCGTTGATCTGTCGCGTCGCATGCACCTGGCCGTCGAGCAAAGTCAGCGCGCCGGTGACCGTGGCGCTGCGGCCTTCGACGCCATTATTGCGTGCAGCTTCCGCTTCGAGGTCGACGGCTGCGAACTGCTGCTTCCAGTCCGCATCGTAGTCTCCGTTCGTTGCCGCGCTGAGCCGATAGCCGGATCCCGGCCCGATCGGCGGCGTTTCGGACAAGCTCGCGAGCAATGCGTTTTCCGGAGATCCCGCGCCGCTGCCGCCCAGGCCCGTCAAGGACGCGGCGTCGCGGCCGCCGAGCGATAACACGTAGATCAGGTACACACTCGTGGAATTCTGGCTGGGTTGCCCTTCCCCGGGCGCGCCGGCAGCGGTCAGGATGCGCGTCACGGAGAGATTCAGGGAGCCGTTCTGGCCGATGCTGACGCTGTGGGTCAAACCGATCGTCTGCTGAGTCGGCGCGTCGCGATAGGCTTCGCGTACATAGGCACTCGACAAGGAACCGTAGCGCCCGAGGCTCACGCCGCTTTGCACGAGACTGCGCTCGCGCACGCGCTGCGCGGGATTCGGGGACTGCCCGACTTGCGCGAACTCACTGCCCGCCCAATAGCCGCTGGCAATGAAGCTGAAGCGTCGTCCCTTGTGTTCGGCCGAAACGCCGGTGAGCCAGCCCGAGCCGCTCGAATCGCCACCATTGACGGAGGTCAGATCGATCACGCCGAGCGTGCCCACGGCGAAGGTCAGGTCGACGCCGGTCGCATGCGCATAGTGTTCCAGGTACTCGCTGTGACCGGACAGCGTCAAGCCGTCCGTGATCCCCCGCCCGTAACTCGCCTCGGCGAGCGTGGGACCATAGTGGTCGCTCGCCAGCGCATAGTCGTCGCGCAGACTGCCGATGTTGAGCGAATACGCGGTCAAGCCCGGGGCGAGCAAGCTGTTGCTGGAATAGAACGATTGCGTCATGACGGTTTCGCGTCCCATGGCGTCGCGGACGACGACGCTGATGTCGCCCGTGCCCGTGACCGCCGGCAGGCGATCGATCACGAACGGCCCCGCGGAAGTCTGTGCGGTCGCGGCCAATTGATTGTTCACGAAAACGTCGACGGTCGAGGGCACGGTCGCCGCTCCGCTCGCGCTCAGCAAGGGGGTTGTCAGCAGGTCCGGCCGCAAGGAGAAGTTGCGGCTCCAGCGGATGCCGGCGTAGCGAACGGTGTCCCCCCAGGCGGCCGTGTCGCTGATCGCGTCCCCGACGCTCACCGTCTCTAGTGTGTCTGGGAAATTCTGGGTATAGGTCGTGTCGAGGCGCACGAGACTGGCGCTGCCCGCACCGCTGCGACCGACCGCCGTGCTCGTCAATACGCCCGCCCCCGCAAACAAGCCCAACTCATCGAAGGTGCCGACGCTCGATTGACCCTCGACCTGCTGGGCATAGACCTGGTAATTGAAGAAGGCGCCCGGAGAGGCCGGCGTGAGGCCAGGGCGTGGTCGGGCCGCGACGCTCAAGTGGGTGGTTTCGAATGCCGCGGCCGGCGCCGTGATGACCAGGCGTTGGCGCGCTTCGTCTATCTCGATCCGGCAGCCGCGAATCGCAGCCGGTGAATAGTACCTGCGCCCCTCATGCTCGATCGGGGGCGAGTCCGGCAGCAGCAAACGCAGTTTCGAAAAATCGTCCGCGTCGAGGTAGACGGCCGCGCCTGGCCCGCGCAGCACGACCATGGTCTCGCCGGGCGTGCCGGCCTCGAGCGTCACCTCGAGCACCGCCTCCTCGATCGCGGCTTGCTCGGCCCGTACGACGGAGGGGATCGCGAGACTGAAAGAGACTAGGCCCGCGGCGAGCGTCGAGCCAACCAGGGCAGAATATGTCAGCCGACGCAGCGAGACCGATGCTGGCGTTTGCATGTCGTGCAGCCCACCGCAGCCGGTTCAAAGACCGGGCGTGGCTACATCGGCGGCGAAATCTCCTTGATCGCTGCGGCCGTGAATCTTGATGGCCCCGGATTTCGCGGCATCCGCGGGCGGCTTGAGCGTCCAGACGATGCGGTTGCCCGGCAGGACGTATTTGGAGGTGTTACCGTGCAGCGGCGCATTCGCGCCGGGCAGATCCAGGTCGAAATCGATGACTTGCATGTGGCCGTTGCCGTGATTGCTCGCGGCGACTTCGAGATCGCCGTCCGGCAACCAATGCGCCTCCCAACTCACGTCGGCGCTCGCCTTGCCCTTGGCGGGCGCCACGAAAACCGGAATGCTGATTCGCAGCGCGACCCGCAATCCAGTGAAATCGGCCGCTGCCGCCTGCGGCACTTCCTGGAAAATCACGCGATAAGACAACTCGCGATCCGGGTCCGGCTCACGGCGCAGCGCCACACGAATGATCTGTTCGCTCATCCCCGGTATTTGCAATACCGGCGGAGTCGCGAGCATTTCGCGCGTGTCGTCGAGTTGGTCTGCGCCATCGCTTTGCGACCACCGCACGACGCTGACCTGCACGACGACCGGTTGGTCGTCCGCGTTCGCCAAGGTCAGCACCGCCGTGTGCCGCGGTCCGCCCAACTCGGCGCGGATCGGAGAAATGTTGAAGGTGCTCGCCTGCGCACAGGCGCAGGCACACCACAGCGACACCGCGCCCACATAGCGCCGCCAATTCATGGCGTGTGTCGCAACGAGCTCAATACGAGACCGTGACCGTGACCGTATCGGCGTAGGCCGTCGACGGGACCGCGGCCTGGTTGGCCGCGCTGTCCGGAATCTGACCGTAAACGGTCAGGGCATTCGCCGTTGCCAAGCCCGCGCCAGTGCCGGATTGCCACGTCCCTGTGGTGTTTCCCCACACCGTGGCGTACGCGTTGGTCGTATACAGGTTGTATTGCAGGGTGTTGGTACCGGAGGCCATCAAACGCTGTGCGACCGTGCCGCCCGTTGTCGCCCCACCGTTCAGGCCAACCGTATAAGGCGTGCCGCTCGTGCATTTGACGCTGACCGTGCTGGTCTGGGTCACCGCACCGCCGCCCGGGGTATAGGTGGGAAAAGCCAATGCCGTCGCGGTGGCCGAGCAGGACGACTGCACGGTCGCCGTGACCGCGAACGTCGCGTTCGCCGACCCGGCCTGAGCGGCGCCGGCGGTCAATAGACCCGCGACCACAGCCGCAGAGATGATGTTACGCATGAAAACTCCTGATTGAGAATGTCGCACCGTTGCTCGCCTTTTCCCAGCAAACCCTGATTCAGGGAAACCGCGGGGTCGGGGAGCCATTGTCGGGACATATCGAAATCAGTTTGTGATCACCTTCGCAAATCGCGGAGGTCGCGCTCAAGTTTTGCGACAATCTGCCGGGTTCCTCACGAATCCGCGGCGGCCGCGCGCCGCTCGAGCCCGTTCATCGAGGAAATTGGTCCGCTTGATAGACGACCCGGCCGCCGACGACCGTCTGCAAGACCTGCGTCGCTGCGATGTCCTCCGCCGGGATCGACGTTATGTCACGATCGAGCACGATCAAGTCGGCGAACTTGCCGACTTCGAGCGAGCCGGTCTCGCGGTCCTGATGCAATTCGTAGGACGCATTCATCGTGATCGCCCGCAGCACCGTCGCGCGCGACAGGCCGGGATCGTCACTCAAGCGGCCGGCGTACTCAGGTCCGGCACTCGGGGCATTCGTGCGCGTGACGCCGACCTTGAGCGCGAACCACTCGTCCAGTTCGTCGACGGGCCAGTCGCTGCCATAAGCAATTCGCGCGCCGGCGCCGGCGAGAAATCCGGCCGGTTCCATGTAGTGATAGCGCTCCGGTCCGAGATAGGCCTGCGCGTTGTCGACGGTGTCCGGCGCGCGCTTCTCCCATTGGAAGGAAAGCACCGGAATGACGTTCAGCGCCGCGTAGCGCGGAAAGTCGGTGGGATCGACGATTTCGTCGTGCGCGAGGGCGGCTCGGATGTCGCGGCCGGGAAAGCGCCGGCGCATAGACTCGATGCCGTCGAGACCCTCGTGCACGGCGCGATCCCCATCGACGTGCATGTGTGGCTCGAGACCGGCACGCGCGATCTCGGCGAGCAGCACACGCAGCGTGCGGGCCGGGAAATACACATCGGGGCCCCGGGACGGACCCGGCACCCAAGCGGTATCCGGCGGCGCGTGCGCCGCGCCGGCCGCACTCGGTGAGACGAAATAAGGTTCGCGCATCGCGCCGGTCAAGGCGGGCGCGGTGATCACCCCATCGAGGAACAACTTGACGTTACGCACGGTGATTTGCGGATCCGCCTGCAAAGGTCCCTGGTCGTACTGCACGGCGAGGGCTTTGGCCTTGCGCACGGCCGCGCGCGGATGCGCGCCGTCCGCGGGCGTGATCAATACCGCAAAATGGGCGCGCGCGGAGAGTTTGCCCTGCGACTGCAGCGCCGCGAAGGCGGCGATGCTCGGCGGCACGGCCATCGCGTCGAGAAAAGTCGTGATCCCCTGTCGGCGCATCTCTCCCAAGGCCGCGCCGGCCGAACGAAGATCATCCGCCGGTGTCGGCACGGGCAGCAGTTCTGTCGCGAGATCCTGAGCGGCATCCTCGAGGATGCCGGTGGGCGCGCCCGTCGCGTCGCGCCCGATGCGCCCGGCTGCGGGATCCAGAGTCTTCGCGGAAATGCCGGACAGAGTCAAGGCGCGCGCGTTGAGCAGCGCCGTGTGCCCGAACGACGACTCGACGAGGATGGGCCGCGTCGTCGACAGCACATCGAGCGTGGCGTGATTCGTGACGACGCCGGCCGGCAGCATCGCCTCCTGGAACCAGTTGACGACCTCGAGCCAGTCGTTGGGACCGAGTTCCTTGCCCTGCGCGGCGTCTCGATCGACACAGGCTTGTATGCGTTTTTGCATCTCGGCGACGGTCAGATGCACGTAGTGCAGGTTGCACTTGAGCAGCGCCGACCCGCCCTGTAGCGGATGCATGTGGCCATCCACGAGACCCGGCATCAGCATGCGGCCGGCGAGGTCCGTGACCGCGGTTCGCGGCCCGACGTAAGCGGCTACGCCGGCGTTGCTGCCGACGTAAACGATGCGGCCTCCAGCAATGGCGATCGCCTCACGCACGCTGTCCTGTGCGTCGACGGTGTAAATCTTGCCGTTGCGATAGACGCTGTCCGCGGGCGCGGCCGCGGCGAAGGCGGCATGCGCCGCCGCCCATCCGGCGAATAGGATCCCCAGAAGCAGAAGGCGGCTTGGTTTCACTGGCATCACCGGACGCGTCAGCGTCATTTGAAATAGCTGTGGACGACCTCGAGCAGATGTTCGCTCGCGGCGGCACTGTCGGGGGTCTCACCGAAGTGGGTTTTGATGTGATCCTCGACCACGACGCCGAGCAGGCCGTTGATGGCGCCGCGACAGCTCGTGATTTGTTGCATGACGTCCGCGCAGCTGGCGTCGGCCTCGAGCGCGCGCTCAATAGCCTCGACTTGGCCGCGTATCCGCCGGACCCGGTTCAGTAGTTTCTGCTTGTCTCGCAATGCATGATTCATCCCTTCAATATACTATGCCCCCCTATTCAAGAGGAACTAACGTGCTACTCGCCGTGATTGCCTGCGCCGCCTTCCTGAGCACGCTCACGGGCGGCTTGCTCGCCCTGCAGCTGCGCGACAAGTTGCACCTGATCCTAGGCTTCAGTGCGGGCGCGGTGATCGGCGTGGCGCTGTTCGATCTGCTGCCGGAGGCTATCGAGTTCGGGGCGCGCACCGGCGGCGGCGCCGGGGCGGCGACGCTCTTGACCTGGACGGCGGTCGGTTTCTTCGCCTATCTGGTGCTCGATCGATCGCTGCTCCTGCACGGCCGCCCGGCGACGACGCGCGGATCGATTGGCGCGAGTATCCTGTGCATCCACAGCCTGCTCGACGGCGTCGCGATCGGCCTGGCATTCCAGGCCTCACGATCCGTGGGCCTCGTCGTCGCAATTGCCGTTCTCACCCATGATTTTTCCGATGGGGTCAATACCATGAATATCGTCATCAAGAATCGCGGTGAACGCCGCGCGGCCTTGTCGTGGCTGATCGCGGACGCCGTGGCGCCGTCGCTGGGCATCGCCTCGACCGTGGGTCTGATATTGCCCGCGCCGATGCTCGCCTATGTGCTCGCTCTGTTCGCCGGCTTCTTTTTGTTCATCGGCGCCAGCGATCTGATCCCGGAAAGCTTCCATGCGCACCCGAAATTCCTGACCACCGCCATGACCGTCGTGGGGGCGGCCGTGCTGTACCTCGCGGTCAGTCTCGCGGCGCACGCCGCCGAGATCGCAGGCGTCGATGTCCCGGAGCACAGCATGCA
>Ga0116226_10006245_pt1 | contig 10699 bp, 8 predicted proteins | sample S1TSphfallax_FD_89692 | JGI IMG/M metagenome (GOLD analysis project Ga0116226, IMG submission 89692) | Host-associated microbial communities from peat moss isolated from Minnesota, USA - S1T2_Fa - Sphagnum fallax MG | ecosystem: Host-associated > Plants > Peat moss > Unclassified | place: USA...
AGCAGCAAATTCTGCATAACAAAGAGAACCTATTGAAAAAGAATTCAATAAAAATATATTCTTTTTTTTTTTTAAATATTTATATTTCATTACCAAATAAACAAGCAAAACCAGAAATTAAATTGGCAATAATAATTGCTGGTCCAGTTAAATCTTTCGCAACAACTCCACTCAAAACATAAATACCCGATCCAATCATTCCACTCACAGATAAAAGTATTAAATCAAATAGATTTAAACATCGTAAAAGTGGAGTATTGAAATCATTTATCACAGAATGTTTTTTACGAAATAAATTTCGAAAAAACATTTTCATTCTATCTAAAATAAAATTCAACTTGAATGAAACATCAATTCATCTCATATAATGTATTATACATTATCTAATTGTTGAATATAGATCTGTTCTTTATAGATAGATTTATTTGATTGATAAATCAATTTTCATCTTCAAATTTTTTTAATTTCAATCGATTAAAAATTTGGAAATGTTATTCAGTTAGATCCCTATCATATTTATACTTCAGTATGAACTTGTCTACAAAAACAAATAAATATCAATAGAAAAAATGAAGTTTTAATTATTTTCATACTCCATTTTGCGTGTATATTTATTCGATTAATATAAAAGAACAGCAAAACATCACAATAGTACACATAAACAAATACTGATTAGGAAAACGAAAAAAAAAACTGTCATTCTACAATACCCACTACAATCTGAACAGCTATTAGAATTTTTCTTGTAAAATAAGATCATTAAAGGTAAATCTGCCCAATATGAACAAAGGTAAACGTGAAGATATTCAAACGGATTAATAAAAAAAAAAAAAAGAAATGGTTTAATACACGAAAAATTTCATCACAGGAATACACGCAAACTTGGTTCTAGACTTAGATTTTCGATGAATATTGTTGCAATTGCTCAAACTCAATTTGACTATCAGTTTCATCATCTCCTTGATCACCTATATTAATAATACTATTTCCATTATTTGTTTTCAATGATTTTAATTTATGATTATTTGAATTCTCATTTCTTTCATCATCATCATCATCATCGTTAAGTGCATTGTAACGATTAAGATCTCGATAACGTCGTTTTAAAATCGACCATACTATTGCTGATTGAATAATAAGAACTATACAAGATAAAAGAGCAAGCCAAATAAATAAAACAGTTAGTAATAATATAGATCCATGACTTGGTGACCATTTCCAATAGGGGTCATTCGAGGGAAAATAAAGAATAAAACCGGCTGCATAAAACCTTAATTAATCCAAAAAAAAAACGATAACTTACTATTGAAAAATCTTTTTTTTATTCTTCTTACCAAGCTCCTTGTAATAATGTTCCAGCAGTTCTACAATACGTAGCTAAAACTTCATTAGGTCGATTATATTCCCAAATACCAGCGAGAATACAAAATCCAATATTATAAACAAGTAATGTATGAACATGAATATCAATTTCATCTCTCCCATGAAGATGAAAATGAAATAAAAAACCTTCAACACCAAATGCAAATAAATTAGTTATAAATTCAATTCCTTTGGGTAGATTATATTTGCTATGAACAAGTATTTCAAATAATGAAGCCATACCAAATGTAAAAAACATTGTTATATGTTGAACATTCACTTCCGAAACATGCCAAACTTTTCGTTTTAATGTTTCGTCATATGGATGATGAAAACCAGTTACAGCTTCGCCGAATATACCAATGCTTACACAAATTATTTTTATATAAGATTCAAAAGGCATTTGTCTTAATGATGGTGATGGACAACATAAACATTCAAATGTTGTTGATGAATGATATCGATTTGGTTTTCCAGATTTTTTCGTTGAATGACGAGAATGAAAATATTTGACAGCAACACAAAAACCCCACCATATAGCAAATATAGCGAAGAATGTACCTGGTAAAATATGACCCATTAGTGTACCCATGATGATAATAGAAAGATCTATCTGAAAGAATATTCAAAAATAAAAGATATTTTCGAATTCTAATATTTCAAAATATCTTATTTGTTTGGTTTTTTTTCATTCAAATCAAATAAGAAATTTTGACATTTGTTAAGATTCTTGTTTTTCGTATTAAAAACTAATAATGAATCTAGGGGCATTTTTTCCCTCAGTAATAGAAAAAAAAAATTAAATATATTTCTTTCAGGCATGAAAACCTTCAGTTATATTCATCAAAAGACTAAGTCTAATGGCGTCGTTGAAACTGAATGTTGACTTGTGTCTTCAGTAAAGCAATGATCTTATTTACCTCAGTCAAATTTAAATTTACTCAGACAAAATGATGAGTTGTGTGAAAATCAGTTCTACAAATACAGTTATCTATTCTATCAATCAAATATTTAGTCAAAATGTTAAAAAGGTCACTATCAAAATAGTAAATTACTATTCGTCTATTCTTTTTCGTACAAATTTACCTCAAAACTCACTAGTGTAATTTCATTCGTCAGACTAGTTAATGCGTCAAATGCCGTTAGCATTGATTCGTATCTTGATAATCAAACAGACAGATGTTAATCTCAACAACATGCGTCATAGTTTGTTATGAAATAAAATGAGTAATAGCAATTATCTGTGTATTTTTAACTGCTCGAATTCACTTTAGTTTCATTCGGGCTAACTGAATTATGCATAATAATAAATCAAAACGTCAGAAAAATGTAACCTCTGATCTAAAGCTCGACAACAATCGGTGATTGCACCGGTTGATAACTAATATTGCATGTTGCTGCATTAACAAATATTGTTGATTGTTTTCTATCAGCTTGTTGTTTTCCATAAGCTTCATGAATATGTCCAAATACATGAAGTTTTGGTTTAATAAGTTTTATACATTCATATAATGCTTTACAACCAGCATGTTCTTTTGATATTGTTAAATCAAGAATACCATATGGTGGACCATGTGTTATTAATACATCTGTATCTAATGGAATTTTATTCCATATTGAACGAATTTCTTTACTATCACGTTTAATATTAAATGCCCATGCACAAAATTCAGGTTGCCATGGACTAAATAAAAACAGAAGGAGACTTTTATTTGATATCGTTTTATTAAACAAACCTTCCATAAAATTTTAATTGAGTAATTGGATCAATAAACATTTGATCTTGTAAATAAATAATTCCATAATCATTTGGAAGTGTTGAATCATTAAACATGTTTATAATTTGTTCACTATTTTCTTGTTCTGTATGAAATCTTTTCCAATTTTTTTCATAAAATGTTTTATCAAGTGTTATATCATGATTACCAGCAATAATTATTTTTAAACGAAATTTTGTTAAAGTTTTTAACCAACGTAAAACCTGTTCTAACTCCTCATATTTACCTGTACGTGTTAAATCACCAGCATGTATTAAAATATCACCATCTGGTAAAATAAAATCATCGAATGAATGAGTATCTGATATACAAACAATACGAGTTGATAATTTGGCACAAGCCGTTTGACAAGAGGAAGAAAAATAGGTTTTTATTTTATTAATAAACATAGATTGATATGATGACTATGTTGTACTCACAAAATACAAAGGTAAAGACATGACATTTGTTGCTTTTGTTAGTATATAAATATTGAATTTACATAAAAGGTTTTTTTTGATCTTCTAGCACGCAAACGGAACCAGAAAATGTCGTCAGATGGTGGATTACATAACAACCAATGAAAACACATAATTAAGAATTAATTATATTGATAAACAATCTTAAATCAATACAAATTTTGATAAAATTGTTATATTTAGAAGTCTTTTTTAAATATATTGTATAGAAACAAAATCTATATAAACTCCCAATACAAAATGTCTTCTAGTGCCATCTGTTGATAAAAATGAGAAAAAAATCATCAAATGATGATCAGATCAAGTTCCTATTTTTTTATTATTAAAAAGTGAAAATAATGCTTTTTTTCGCTTTGTTCTCTACGAGATTCTTTTATCGATGTTTATCATAATTTTTTATTATTTTATGAAATTTAATAATGACCTATGAGTCTCTTAAAAAATGACTTTTGTACTAAAGTCATTTTCTTTTTTTAGACAGTTTTCTTTACATAAAGGTGAAAGACATAATTCAAAAAGTATTGACACAAACACACACTCAGTCAAGTGTATTATTCTAGTAGTAGTACTAAAATGCGTTATTTGATCTTATGCTTGCTTTTTATACACGTCTCTACATTAAAATTCAATTGCATCATCAATAAATTATATACAATTCGTTGCTTTTTGATGGAAAGTGAAGAGTCTATGTTTTAATAATAGACTTTCAGTTCACTTGCTGCTCCTGTCTGTTGACACATTGGCTTTGAAAGAAGCCTAATAAAAACAGGATCACTGAAGAAGAAAAAAAAAATCATGTAACATATGAATCTGAGTATATACACATCATAGTTGGCTCTATTGAATATTCTCAATGACGGACAATTTAATCATTTGCCAAGGCAAATATTATAGTTTATGGCTACCTGTGGATAAATTTGAGCGAGAAGAAAAGAACGCAAGAGAGTGTATGTGTTATTTATGTTAATTGAAAGAGACAAAAACAAGTTGCTACTTCTATTTAACCCTATTCCATTTTTTTTTTCGTTATTGTTTAATATGTATAAAATCTTAATAACAGTGTAGGTGGTCTACAATTACGATTGAATTTTATGCTGTCGATTCATTGCAATCTTTCTTTCAACGATGTTTTTTATGGGTTTTTTTTCATTTAATTTGAAGATTGTTACTCGTTATTTTAAACAAAAATCGAATAAGTAAGTACAATTTAATAGAGAGAAGAAAAAAAGATGAATAGGATCAGTCTGTCTTTTTTTTGCGATTATAATATTTGATGTTAGTATAGTCTTTATTTAAATCGTATATGAGTGTCAATATTCAACATCATAATCATTGGCATTTTTCAGCTGTATCAAGTGGCACATCACGTTGTTCAGGTTCTTGAGGAATATATTCACGATTCCAATCGAATTTTGGTGAGTAATTTCCATCTGAACCATTACAAGATAAATGAATTGGCGCTGTTTCATAAAATGTTTCAAGTATAGCTGCAGTTAATGGAGTCCATCGTATTGATTTATAATTCTCATAAATTGTTTGATCTCGACTTGTTTTAGCATAATCATATCTAAAAGAATTGATGATTTTTATTTTAAAATCATTTTTTTTTTAAATTATCAATAATACTTACTGTTTCATTATTTTAAAAAATCCATCAAGTGCATCATCTTTTACACTTGTTTTACATAATTCAAGATCACTTCTTGGAAAATAATGCATATAATTAATACACATTTCATCACGTATTCCATATCCTCCAAATGTCATATTTGTGTGAATTTCTGTATTATAAATACATGTATGTAAAATCATATCACCAGGTTCAATTTGAACTGGTTCAGGTAAAAGACGAATTTCTTGAAAATGAGGACTATAATGTCGATCAATATTTAATGTAACAATATTTCCATTTTTTTTAATAATACGAGTAAACACTTGTATACCATTAAGATGAGTATGTAATTGTGATGCAAATACTGTTATACCATTTCGTGGTAAAGTTGCTTTAGTACATTCACTAGTACAATAACCGGACATACGAAATGAATTTGTTTGTGGTGGAATGGAATTTTTTGCATTATATTCAAGTCCAACTTCCATTATTGCAGCATCATATTTTCGTAATTTTGATGTATAATATATTCGTATACCTGATTGATCAATAATATCTTTTTTTAAATATGGATTATTAAAATGTACTTCAAGTACGAGAAAACGTGATGTTTCTAGTCCACCAATAAATCCACCGGCTTGTTCCGGATAAGTAAAATTTGTTGCACCTAATGCCCATGCCCCAATAACACGACGACATGGTGTTAAACCCATTGGTTTTTGTTCACTTGTACATGCATCATTAAATGGTGGAATTTTCGTTTTAAGATCAACATCACAATGAAATAATTCCATATGATGTACAACACCTACACTTTGTGGAGATACTATACCATCGAAACGAATGATATGATGAGGTTTTTCCATAATATTTTGTGGTAATTCAAAACGTGTACACCAATAGGTTGTTTCAACATTTGGAATACGAACATTTTTATTTAAAAAATCAAGATGTGAATCTTCATCAGCTACTGATGGAAAATCCACCTAGATTCATATAAAATTTGAAATAGAAAAATCAATATTAATTCTAAACTTACTTGACTTTTAAGTAATTGAACACGTTGTAATGTTAAATCCATCCGTTTAATATCCATTTCTATTAATTTTCCTTGTTTAATTTTTTGAAAATCTTCATGTCTCATTGATCCAGTTAATAAATGAATTGTACCACGATCGATAATATAATTTCGCTGTTGTTTATCACATGTATCTAATGGTCGAATAATTTCTATTGTATATTTCGTTTTTTTTCCATTTTCAATATCTGCAAAATTTATTATCGTATAACTCAATTTAACAGCATCGTTTGGTATAAATAATAAACTATTTTCATCTGTATATCCATTATATAATTTTTTATCTTCACCAAATATAATTACATCTAAATTATTTGTTTTTAAATCATAATTTGAAAATGCAAGTATTCCACTATAACCATTTCTTAATGTTATATTCCAATGAAAAATTAATTTTGTCTCATCATTGTCATCATAATCCCATTGAAGTGTACTTTGTAATGGTTCAGATAATCCAACCATATACCTTAATTCTTCATCTTCTTCTAATTCTCTTTGTACAAATTCCAAAGAAAAAATGATTTTGATAATCAACAATAATAAAAACAGTTGCGATCGGAACATTTTTATGTCTGTTTGTGCATGCAAAACATTGTTTCTATCGATTTGAGGGAATGCCAAAAACAAAAAAAAAAGAAAAATTGTTTCCTTTTATGATTGCCTGCGATTATCAGTTAATCAGAATTCAATGAGATAGTGCACGACAATAAATCTTCAGGAACACACATGATTTTCCTATTTTTTGTTTGTCTTGCTCTGTAACTCGTTATTCAGGATTAAATACCAGAGAATCTCCGCCTACTATTGTTTGTATTTGCATACAGACACGCGCACACATATTACATCCGGTTAGAAGAATATATCAAAAAGAAAAATCAATCAACATTATTGTGTCACTTGAGAATCTGTTTCCTTCCATTCTTCTTGGAATTTTCATAGTCCTAGAAAAAAAAATGAATATAAAGAGAAAGAGATTTTAATGGATGATAGAAAAATGGTAGATGAACTGATTTTATTTCACGTTAAAATATATTTGGAGAGGTAAAATGCAGCTATCGATGATTCAAGTGGTTTTCCTTTATTTAAATATGTTCCCATATACATTTCTTTTGTGTCATATTTTGCCTGAAACCTGTAATCATTCGTTAAAACAACAAAATAAAAGACGTGTGTGTTCGAAAAAAGAGCTCGCGGGTGATATTTATATTTGTTATTGGATGTAAAATGAGAAAGGATCAACAATAATATATGAGAGAGAAAAAACTTGCCCTTCTCCTCTTCAATAAGTTCTTTCTTTTTTTTCAAAAGACAACCTGTTCTTAATCGATTTTGAAAAAGAAAAAGGTGACAAAAGAGGAAAAAAAGGAAATAAAAAACGAATAGAAGTTTTCGAAGTGTAAAATACCATTTATTAATATACAAAAAAAAAAGAATAATAATCAACACTTAAAATCTTTTCTTTTTGTTTTATTTTTAAATTTCACTTTTTTTTGTCTCTAAATCATTTTGATGTTTATTTAAACATAGAAGTGAAAAGTACAACAACAATTACATCAACATAACAGCATATTCAAATAAACGCCCATATTTCTTTTTATTTTGCAACCGCCTACTTTCTTAAGATCGTGATTAATACCAATAAAAGTTGAAAGAAGAAATTAATCCATGAAACGATAAAAAAAAGCTTCTTATATTCTTTATTTGCACCTTTTTTTCATCATGCTTTACAACTATCGTTTAACAACACCAAATAATTGGCCACCATTAGTTCGTTACCCAAGGTATTATGATGATCGAGTAAGTACATATTTTAATATCTTAAACTAACTGAGTCTCTAATAAATTTCCTCAAGAAACAGAACTGATGTTTTTTTTTTTCGTTTTTACATCAAACGAGAAAGAGAATGTATGAATGAACCTCATAAATGCAATCGTATTAAAAAAAAAAGGATGGTTTTAATGCAAATACGGTGCATCTTAAATATGCTTGATCAAAGAAAAGTCTGAATGCATTGAATAGTATAAGTATCGGTTTTTACATAGATGATCAATGCGCAAAAAAATAGCGTAGGGTTTTTTTTTTTATTGAGTTAGTAGAATATAATATTCGAAATAAGTCAATATAAGTTTTAATGAATTGTTAAGTAAAATCTTAAGTTTCCTTGTCTGGTCGATTTTAATATTTTCAAATAGTTATCACTCATCTTTTTTTGTGCTATTTGCATTGTATGAATGAAATTTGTGTCAACAGTATTTTTCATCTCACTTACAAATACCTTTTCTTTTTTTTCTTTTTTTTTGATTTGAAGAGAAGAAAAAAAATCTTCACAAGAAAGAGAAGAAAAGTTTGCATTTTACTTCTTTTTTTTTTTGTTGTTGTTCCATACGTTTGTGAGTGAGCGTGATCAGAATGAGAATCGAAACGACAGGTGTGCATATGTATGTCTGCCACGAACTTTTACGACGATTTTAGATGAATTTGAGTTTACCTACGAAAAGATTATTTTGAAAATAAATATATACAGACGACGGTGTTTTTTTCGATAATGAACCGAAATCTACTTACGGCAAGAAATTTTTTCTTGAAAATTTATTTAATGATTTTTCTATTGTTTTTAGCGATTAAGTATCCTGTGGTTTCTTGCTTTTGCCATTCTTGCATTAGTTCTAAGTGTAACTGCATTGATTATTGTTTTTGCTGTTGAACATTCTTGGTTTCATGATAATTATGGTGGTAATATAACTCGATATGGTCTTTGGCGTCTATGTTTTTTTGGAAATAATTCATGTGATAGTTGGTTTTCCACTAGTGGAGTTTATAGTCCTTATGTTGATGCACGTCTGAATCTATCTAAGGGTAAAAAATTAAACAGAATAGTTTATATATAATCATAAATTTTTTTCTATATTTTCAAGCGGGTATTAATGCATGGCAAGCCCTTGAAATTATATTTCTATTTCTAACAACAGCAACATTGATCATTGCTGTAGCTTCTATTGTTTGTTATCGAATTCGACACAGTCTTCATTATTATTTGGCTATTTTAGCCTCTTTTTGCGTTTGGCCAGCAGGTAAAAAAAATTTTCTATTTGACAATGAAAGGATGATGAAGAAAAATTTTTTTAATATTAGTAAGTGTTGGTGTTGCTGCATTATTTGTCTTTGGTTTTGCTGTATTTAATGTTTCAATATCACCACGTGAACTTGATTGGTGTTTTTATGTAAATCTGGTCGCTGTTATTCTTGCAGCTATTGCTGCTATACTTTTATCTATTTATGATGCACTTTTGAAGAAACCAATTGAGTAAGTTTGAATAAGATTTTTTTTTTTGGACTTAATTTGTTATGAATTTTTGTTCATTGTCTTATAAAGCACTGCTGAAGATGATACTGTTATTGAAACATTTGCTGATCTCAGTGGTTATCCACCAACCTTAAGTCCATCGACATTTGTTATTGTCAGACAAAATAAGAAAAACAGAAATAAACCTTATGATTATCCACAAATATTACATCCAAATCGTTATTTTCCAACAACAACTAATGAAAGAATTGCTAATGGTGACACTAATATTGATTATCTATCTAATACTAATCCTCAAACGCGTTCACCTTATACATCCGCCGTAACAACTCATGAAACTAATACTTTTGTTCAACAACAACAACAACAACCACAACTGCAACAACAGCCATTACCACCTCGTCGAAGTTTTGAATATAATCGTTCTAATCTTGTAACATCACCCTCGGTCACAACAATTGCACCACAACCACCCATTCCAGTTCAAAGGCAACCTTTTCGACCACCTATATTAGTTTCTCCATATCAACCACGTCCATCTCCACCACATTGGCATCGAACAGAAACAAATGCACTGAATCGATCGATAGGTTATGCTTCTGAACCACCTAATGATTATATTCAACGTGATTTTTATTATCCCACTCGATCAAATCCAATAGATCGAACATTTGAACAAAGAAAAGAACCACGTGTATTACATTATTATACAGGTTATGATTATTTTGCTACTGTTGATCCACCTGATGGTCCTGTTTTAACGAGACATCATTTACCAACAACGAGACCTGGTGTCGCAATGAGATACGGTGGTAATCCCTCTTATAATCATCAAAGTGACTATATAAAGAGTACAATGTAACGAAAACAAAAAGTTTTTGAAGTTTATATATTTGATATTTGTTAGAAAGCACAGAATGAGCAGTATTGAATGTATTTGTATTAATCTGTTGTTATACACATGCTTTTTTTATTTGATTGATTTATTATTTTTTTTTTGTGAATGCTTAAGGCAATTATGCAGTTTTGGTATCACTATATCACATTCTATTTCTTTTCTTCTGTACGAATATTCTTAGATAAGTCCTTTTGTTATTGATTGAGAC
>Ga0116226_10006246_pt1 | contig 10697 bp, 10 predicted proteins | sample S1TSphfallax_FD_89692 | JGI IMG/M metagenome (GOLD analysis project Ga0116226, IMG submission 89692) | Host-associated microbial communities from peat moss isolated from Minnesota, USA - S1T2_Fa - Sphagnum fallax MG | ecosystem: Host-associated > Plants > Peat moss > Unclassified | place: USA...
ATTTAGGGGCTTGTGACCATTTTTCTTTTTCTTTATGAGTGCCTTTTTACTTTTTACTTTTGCCTTGTTCGGTCAGTTCTACCTCAATTACTGACGTTGCTCAAATCGATGTTGACGTTGCTGACGTTCTTCAAATCGATGTTGACGTTGCTCAAATCGGTGTTGACGTTGCTGACGTTCTTCAAATCGGTGCTGACGTTGCTGACGTTGCTGACCTTGGTTTACTCGACGGTCACCCTGACCTTGGTTTACTCGACGGTCATCCTGACCTTGGTCTACTCGACGGTCATCCTGACCTTGGTCTACTCGACGGTCATTTTCTACGGTTCCTTGAGCAGAGACTTGCTTAACCATAGTACTGGAAGCCAGCATTAAGCCTAACAAACAATAACCGATAATTTTCTTCATTGAAGATATGCTTTTAATCAAATATCGTATAGCTATTAGCTTGGCATTGTAGTCAGGTCGCAGTCCTCGTTGAAAACTCTACATCTATTTAAAGTTTAGATAAAGGGTTTTCTACTTTTGTCCGTAATCGGGAGATATGTACATCTCCCAAGATCAGCTAATCGTCATTCATTTTTCCCGAATGATTCGCTGTTTTTCAGGTAAATAAAGTACACCAGTAAGGGCACAGCACTCCTGTGTTCTTAAGATAGTCTGTACCTAAGCAAGTTGCAATCTGCTGTATTTTTTTAAAAAATCTTTTCTTAACTGTCTTAACGCTCCAGTCAATTTCTCTGTGCGCTTGTGGGAAGAAGAACAGCATGAAATTTGCAAAGTACAACTGAAGTTTGAGATTACGTGAAGGGCTAAATTTTCAGCATTCTTGCTTATTAACTATCATGTCAATAAGCTGAACCTCTCATCAATGGTTATATTAAGAGCTAGCCTCCAAGATTGGTGACTTAATCGGCGTAGTTGACGTTAAGCCGATATGGAACTCTACTAACAGATCAGTAATTTTATTTATGTGTATTGGAGTGAATAGCTTTGTTCAAATCTCGCAGCAAGTCTTCTTCCCCATCCCGTTCTTGCTTGAGTTCTCGAATCATTTCTTGACTAGAACCAATCACCAAGCCAGCAACTGCACCAACAATTGCGTATTTCTGCTCCAAATGTTGATACATTTGACTCGTGTAGGGGCAAGGAAATAAATTAGCAATAATAAAGCCAAGTCCTCCACCTACACATGCTGTCACAAAGCCAGAGAAAGCGATCAGTCTAGCATTCATTTGCTTTCCTCCAATGCTTATAACTTTGCTAAATTATCAAAAAATACTCTATAACTTTATTGTCTTAGAGGTTCGCAAAGTTGCAACTTAATCTTGACATCTTGTAATAGAAGGTAGAGTTGCCCAAGTCTGGATTGTACCTGAAACAAGTATGGCAATTAGTACAGCCAAAAATCCGAAAATCGCATTTTTACAGACGACCTTAATCATAATTTCGCTTTTTCTAAGTAATTCTATTTATAATTAAGTCTCTAATAAGGCAATACGCTTGGGTTAAGACTAAAATTCTCAGTAAAAGTCAATTTTTTTAACGTAGACGCAAAGCGGCTACTCTACGAGTTCTCCAACGGACTACCCGCAGAGTAGCGCCATCGCGCAGCGTCTCCAAGAGTTGGACGCAAAGAGAAGAAAGAAATGCTTAACTGAACTGTATTGTCTAATAGGGTGTCAAGTCGCTTCTCGAAATTAAAAAAAGGTCAATAAGCTCAAATTTTGGAATGATACTGTGTGAAGTGCGATCGCCCTCCAGCCGTGGCGAGAAGAATTAAAGAACCAACGCGCTGTGTGCAATCATTTCAAGATTCCATCAATGGGATATTAGGAATCGCAGCCAAAATAGAATAATGGCGGATATCTGGTGGCGTAGCTATTAATCCTTCTAGTTCGACTATTAGTGTTTGCAGATGGGGTGATGCTAAATGAGTATCCAGTGCTACCGCAGATTCCCACTCTTCTACAAAAGTAAAATCTGTTGGATCTGATTGATTTTGTAAAAGTTCATATTTAATGACACCTGCTTCAAGTTTTGTTGGTTCAATCAGTCCCAACAATAAAGCTTTGAGTTCTTCTACTTGATCAGGTATTGCCACAAAACGAGCTACAATATGAATGGTTTGGTTAGTCATTGGTCAATGGTAATTAGTAATTAGTTATAGCGTTTCCCAAGCAACTGAGGTACACCTAAACCTTTTCTAGCAAAATAAGCAGCTTTAAAAACGTACCTCACCAGACCGGGAAACACTATATTAGTCATTAGTCCATAGCCAACAGTCCATAGTCAATAGTTACTCTCTCACGTTGCGCTAAGGCTTTCGCTACATCTCCCCATCCCTAGCCTCCTGCTATCCACTTATGTAAAAGTTTAGGGTGGGGAATGGGGATTGTAAAATTCGTACCCCCAGAAAGAGCTTCTTCAACCTATAGTAGGAGTATCAGGTTACATTAAGCACCTACTATGAAGAAGTAGGAAATAAAATTGCAGTATATCTGCCTTTCAAATTATGGACTGGAAGTACAGGTGGAAAAATGGCTATCGACCAAGCCGAGATGAAGCGACAAAAAACCCTCATTTGTTAGATGAGAGTCAGTTCGAGAATGAGCAAGACCGAAAGCTAGCTGAAGAATCTGCAAGGAAGCATTTGGGCATACCTGCACCAACTTTAGACGAAGAAAACTCCATACTACCTCATGCAGCTTCGCCTAATGAACAGATTTAATATAGAAATCTTACTTGAATCTTGCTCAGTATACTGAGAAGGAAAGCTTTGGATGTCAAGCTTCTAGACAGCTTAGTTGTTAAAAAAGAAAATAGGAGTAATATATAACACTTGGATATTTCATGCCTATGTACGCTCCGCATCATTAGGAAGTTCGACAAAATGCAGATTTCTCAACTTTTCAATCGATTAAACAATAGGAAATTCACTAAGTTACTCACTCAAACAGTAGCTTTAGGCGCAGGCGCTATTGTTCTATTCTCAACAACTAATGCTAATGCTGCCGAGCAAGTTGTTTTAAAGTATGGTAATTTTCAGGGGCAAATATCTGTTCAAGAATTAAGTCAATTTACAGCAACTGGCAAGACTACCCCGACATTAAGAGCTTATTTAGAAGCGTCCCAACAAGACCCCGCAATAGCTCGGAAGGCACTGAAAGCCGCAATAAAAGCTGATCCTGCTTTTTTAAATAATTTACTGTCTAGCTGGGCAGGGCCAATTTTAGTTAGCCAAATTGGTGAAGTAGTTCACCCTCTCGCAGGACAACTAGATCAACAGGCCTTGCGAAGCGCCTTAAGTGCATCTATTAAACAAAATGGTGAAGTTACACTGCTTGGAGCCATTCAGAATTATCCAAATACTTCTGTTGAACTTGAAGGCGATCATCTCATCTCTGTTTATAAACGCCTAAGCAATCTTGCAGAACTCTTATGAGGGCTGGTTACTGCTGAAAATTAATACCTATTAGTCTATCTTAGGGTTCTATCGTGTAACAGAGAAATTCCTTAACGTAATTGTAGAGTTAGGGGAAAGCCTATATGACAACCGACGTTTCTAGAGAAATTAACAAGAATCTTAATGGAGCGCTAATAACTGGCGTTCTCCTGAGTATTGTGGGGGTTATTGCGATCGCAGTGCCTAATTTCACCACGCTATTCGCCGAAACTTGGATTGCAGCGATTCTGATTTTTGCCGGATTTACAAAACTAGTGTACGCCACTCAAACCCGCGATCGCGGAGGTTTCATTTGGAAACTTTTATTAAGCGGACTTTATATCGCAACCGGTATAATGCTATTTGTTTACCCTTATACAGGTGTTCTCACACTAACTCTGTTGCTTGGCAGCTTTTTGCTAACTGAAGGCACATTTGAGTTAATTCTGGCATTCCAGTTACGTCCGCAAGAAAATTGGGCGTGGGTGCTAGGTAATGGCATTATTACCTTGGTATTAGGCGGAATGATTTGGTTCCAATGGCCCTTCAATGCACCCTGGCTTCTAGGCACACTTGTTGGTATCAGCATTATTTTTAGTGGCATTTCCCGCGTGATGCTATCTTTGAATGGGCGTTCTATCTCAAATCCTCCCGATCAAGGTACAAATCCTACTTAGTAGATGGCAGTAATGCGATAAATCATCACAAAGACGCGCTCAATCGCCGTCTCTACGAAAAAATGATTATTGTAGAGACGGCGATTCATCGCGTCTCTTGCCTTAATCGAACAGTATTGCGGCTGGCTATGCCTACGCCAACAAAATTGCTAAATTAACAAAGGAAATCAAAATCAAGGCCAGCTAGCTGCAATCAACAATGGTATCTATTGCTACTCCTTTCTCGGATATTCAAAACCATTGGGCACGCTTATTTATTACAGCCTTAGCCCAACGTGGTATTGTCAGTGGGTCGCCTAATGGCATATATCGCCCCGATAACTCACTCACCCGCGCTGAATTTGCTGCCTTCGTCGCCAACGCATTTCCCAGAGTTACCCAGAAGCGGCAGTATGTGCCCTTTGTTGATATACCTACTAATTATTGGGCAGCAGCCGCCATTCAAACAGCTTACGAAAAAGCATTTATTAGCGGGTTTCCTGATAACAATTTCCGCCCCGCCGAGCGAATTACTAGGGTGGAAGTTTTAGTTTCTTTGGTAGGAGGCTTAGAAATTGCCACCAAGGTAAAACCTGACCTGCTTTCAGCACTCCCACAAATTTATCAAGATTCTATTCAGATTCCTGGATATGGTAGAAATCAAATAGCTATTGCCACCAGTGCTGGATTAGTGGTTAGTTTTCCTAATGTGAAATTACTTAATCCCAATCTTGCCGCTACTCGTGCAGATGTAGCAGTGATTATTTATCAAACTTTGGTGTATTTAGGTCAGGCAGAAAAAATTGCTTCCATTTATTTAGTGCAGCCACCAATACCAACGCCGATACTAACACCCACACCCACACCAACGCCTGTGGGTAGCGTTAAGCTAAATCATAGTCGAGAATTCCGGGGGGCATGGGTAGCTTCTGTGTGGAATAGTAATTGGCCTTCCAAGGCAGGACTTCCTGTTGCCCAACAAAAAGCTGAACTCACGGATATTATTACTAAATTACAAGCGCTAAACTTCAATGCCCTTATCTTCCAAGTGCGACCGGAGGGAGATGCTTTATATGAATCGCAATTAGAGCCTTGGAGTGCTTGGATTACAGGAACTCAAGGGAAAGCACCAGAACCATTTTATGATCCTTTAGCATTTGCGATCGCAGAATGTCATAAGCGCAATATTGAACTTCATGCTTGGTTCAACCCCTACCGTGCTAGCACTTCCACTGACCCAGCTAAAACAGTCCGTCCCCACATAGCAGCTACCAATCCAGAAAGCGTTTATTTGTGGAAAACTCAACGCTGGATGGACCCAGGACTAAAAATAGTTCAAGACAGAGCTTACAATGTAATTATCGACGTAGTAAAGCGCTACGACGTTGATGGCATTCACTTAGATGATTATTTCTATCCATATCCCATTGACGGACAACCTTTCCCCGATGAGAAAACTTATGCTGCACATAAAGCAGTCGGTGGTCCACTCAGCCTTGGCGACTGGCGGCGGGACAATGTTAACAGAATGGTAGAGCGTCTCTGGCAGGGGATTAAAGCAACTAAACCCGACGTGAAATTTGGTATCAGTCCCTTTGGGATTTATCGCCCCGGACAACCTGCTGGAATTACTGGGTTGGATGCTTACAACGTGCTATACGCTGACTCTAAGAAATGGCTAGAAGAAGGCTGGATTGATTATATTGCGCCTCAACTTTACTGGCGCACAGACCAAACACAACAAAGTTATTCGGCATTGCTAAAGTGGTGGACACAGATAAATACAAAGCAAAGACACGTTTACGCTGGTAACAATCTGACAGAACCAAGCAACAAGAGTCGGGAAAGCGACGAGATAGAAAAGCAGGTGAAAATTAGTCGTAGCCAAGCTGGACAGCTTTCACTGGGGAATATATTTTTCAATATCGGTGTTTTGACGGAAAATAGTCAGGGAATTGCCGATAAATTCCAAAGTCTGCTTTATAACAAACCTGCGCTACCTCCGACTTTGCCTTGGCAAGATACAACACCTCCTGCTCCACCCATAGGACTACAAGTCAATAACCGTAAACTAAGTTGGCAGCCAGGAGATAATCAGCCAGTTCGCTCTTGGACACTTTATCGGCAAAGTGGTGATACTTGGACAATTGGGCGAATTTTGTCTGCTGGTACAACCTTCGCTACCGTCCAACAAGCCGGAACTTATGCCGTGTGTGCGGTAGATAGATTGGCCAATGAAAGCGTGGGAACAGTGATTACAGTGAGTTGAACAAAGGTGTTGCATCTGAGTGCGATCGCATTGCTGTTATGCTGTCGTGTAGTGTGAGTGCGATCGCAGAATCTGAGGTTAGCCATTTGACAAAAAGCCTATGCAATGCATAGCATTCATTTCACATAACTTAAATGTGTTGAGTATATTTATATAAGTAAAGGTTCAGCCTAACTCCTAAATATTAGGACTTGCTAGATATTGAGCTAAAGCATAGGCTGAAAATATTAGCAAGCTTGTAAATAAAAATCAGACAGTTTATGTCTAAACTTTTTGACTGTATTACTGACGAACTGCAAGACTTTATTGCTGCTCAACAGATGTTTTTTGTTGGTTCTGCACCTTTGAGTCCTACGGGTCACGTTAACTTATCTCCTAAAGGCTTAGGAGGCTTTCGCATCCTTTCTCCCAGCCGAGTAGGTTATTTGGATCTTACAGGTAGTGGTAACGAAACCTCAGCCCATTTGCAAGAAAATGGACGGATAACCTTCATGTTTTGCGCCTTTGAAGAACCCGCGTGTATCCTGCGTCTTTACGGTCAAGGAAACACGATTTTACCGAGTTCTCCTGACTGGGACTCTCTGTACTCTATGTTTTTGCCAATGCCTGGAACTCGTCAAATTATCGTCGCTGACATTGAAAAAATACAGATTTCCTGTGGTTTTGGCGTACCACTCTATGAATATCGAGGTCAGCGTCAGACTCTAGTCAACTGGGCTAGTAAAAAAGGTGAAGAGGGAGTTCGAGAATATCAACAGCAAAAAAATCTTGTCAGCATTGACGGTTTAGCTACACCACTGAGTCAGTTATCGTGACACACTCCATACACTGAATTGAAGTACTAATTTCAGTGTTGGCTTCTCGATCAGCCCCTACAGTGTACACACAAGTGTGACCGCAGCCATTTATTTGATTTATCGAATCAAATAAATTTCGTACTGCCTTTCTATCCCGCCTCGGAATGAATTCCGAGTCTCATAGCTGAAGTCCACTCAAGTGGACTGAATTAAGTCGTTGGACAAAAATATTTACAGTCATTGCGAGCGGAGCGTACCCCTTCGGGGAAGCAAGCTACGGCGGAGCGTCTCGAAGAGAAGCAATCACAACCGCAATTAAGAAGTAAAAAGTAAAAAGTAAAAAGTAAAAAGTAAAAAGTAAAAAGTAAAAAGATAATCCCCATAAATAAATTTAGGGGATTTAATAATGACGTATTATTTCTCTCTACGAGTCGCCAAAGGCGAACGCGCTACGCGTCTCGAAATAAATGTTTTTATTTTATTCCATAAATAAATTTAGGGGCTTCAAACCATTTTTATTTTTCTTTCTTTTGCCTTTTTACTTTTTACTTTTGCCTTGTTCGGTGAATTGCTTCATTACGCTTCGCTTCATTCACAATGACATTGTGTAATTAATTCTGTCCAAGTACTTAATTATTTTGCTATTCTCAATCTAATCAACTAATCAATTAACTAGACACAATCAATAGAAGGAATTCGTTTTAGTTCTCTGGTAAGATTTTTCAACTAAATTGAGTGCCAAAGTTGAATTTATAAATTAACAATCTGTCACCTGTCCCCTGTTAGCCTTAACCTGTCCGTGCTTACTTTTGTAATCAAGGCGCTTTCTTTGAGAACTGCGGGTTGGTTTCGTGGGTTTGCGTTTTATCGTCACGACAACGGCGCTTTGAATGAGTTCTTGAAGTCGTTTCAACGCTGACTCCCGATTGTTTTCTTGGCTTCGGTGTTCCTGCGCTTTGATGACGACGACTCCTTCTTGGGTGATGCGTCGATCATTCAGCTTTAAAAGCTGTTCTTTATAATAATCCGGTAATGATGAAGCGACAATATCGAAGCGCAAGTGAATTGCAGTGGAAACCTTATTGACATTTTGACCTCCCGCTCCTTGTGAACGAATCGCACTAATTTCAATCTCACTCTGGGGGATAATAACTTTATTAGAAATTTGCAGCATTACTCAGAAGACAAAAAAACTGTTAAATTCGGGATAAAAATCCTTTACTCGATTTGTTCGGGAAAATCTATTACTACGTCTTGGTCTTCATTGTTATCCAAATTCACCTCTAAAGTCTTTCCTTCTATTGTCACTTTATCACCAGGTACTAGTCGCCGCCCTCGTCGGGTTTCCAGCATACCGTTGACTTGGACATCGCCACCTTGAATCATCAGCTTGGCTTGACCTCCAGTTGGCACTATACCCATCAACTTTACATATTGATTTAATTTAATTGTGTTGTCTCGGATTTTCTTCATAGTAAATAAAGGTACATGATACTAATTGTATCGTGATGTTATCAAGCCAAAGCTTAAATCTGTTGCACCACATAATCGGCTAAGGCTAAGTACAACATTTCATTCATTCGTAGCAAATTAAATTTGGCAATGCATCCCGATGTATTGAAAAACGCTGCGCTTTTCGTAAAACTTTACTAGTTGGCTGTGGTGGAGCAAATTTATTATCTATAATGTTGATGACAAAACTGCCAGATATAGGTGAACAAACTACTCTGGAAGGTTCTTTTAGTGTGTTTAGGGGACTGGATCTATGATTAAGCTCGGTTTATTGGTACAGTCCCAGAATAACTATTTGGGTATCGGAAAAGTTACCGAAATATCTGATACCGATGCAAACGTTGAGTATTTCTGCTCTATTGGGCAACGTCTTCAAAAAACTTTACCTTTAAATTCGCTCTCTCAAGTCAGGCTAGAACCCCAAGCTCGATGCTATATTAAATCCAAAACCCAGGATAAATGGATAGTTGGTAGAGTTTTTATCTGGGATGAAGATACAGAAATGTATCAAATTGATTTACCAGACAAGAAAACTGCGATCGCTACTGAAGAAGACATTTACGTTCGTTGTAATCTCCCAAACACAGACCCCATCGAAACTTTAGCGATGAAGGGTCACGAAACGCCTTACTTCCACGACAAAAGATTGGCTTTCGTCAAATCCTTGATTAAGCAACGTGCTGTCAGTCGCGGGATGACGGGACTGATTTCAGCAAATATTAATCTCTATCCTCACCAAGTTGAAGTTGTCAGGCGGGTACTGGAAGACCCAATTCAACGCTACTTGCTAGCAGACGAGGTGGGACTAGGAAAAACCATCGAAGCGGGGGCTATTCTGCGGCAATTCCTTCTTGATGAGCCAAAAAAAGGGGCGGTGGTATTAGTTCCGCAATATTTACTCAAACAATGGCGGACTGAGTTAGAAAACAAGTTTTACGTCTCCCATTTTCCGAAACGGGTAGCGGTGCTGGCGGTTGAAGATATCCATAAAATCAACCTGAAAGCGAGGATAGGCTGCTTAATTTTAGATGAAGCCCATCACATCGCCGCAATGGCAACCTCTAAGGATGCAACAGTTCGCCAGCGTTTTCAGACTTGCAAAGAACTTGCTCATAAAAGCGATCGCTTACTTTTATTATCCGCCACTCCTGTTCTCAATCATGAGCAAGATTTTCTGGCAATGTTGCACTTGCTCGACCCGACAACCTATAAACTTAGTGATTTAGCAGGTTTTCGCACCAAAGTTGAAAGCCGTCAGCAAGTTGGTAAAGTTCTCCTTTCTTTTAAAGAAGGGGCGGAACCTCTTGTCCTCAAAAACAACTTGCAGCAACTACGAACCCTCTTTGCTGAGGATGAGTATTTACTGAAACTGGCGGATGATTTAGAAAATTGTTTACAAGCAAATTCTACTGAGCAAGATCAAATTGTCCAAGCGATTCGCACCCACGTCAGCGATACCTATCGACTACATCGCCGAATGCTTCGCAACCGTCGCGCTGCTGTGGAAGATGTGATCTTTGACCGCAATTTTACGCCCAAAGAAGAGTATGATTTAGACGAGCGATCGCCTGATATCCACGAACTGCTCAATCAATGGCGTAGTCTTGCTCCTGGTGAAAAGCCATATCAGCGAATTTTTCTGCTGTTATTCCTAGCTGCTGGTACTTGGTTAGGTATTTTAGAACAGGTAATTACCGCTCGGTTAACTAGTAAGCCTCATGCTAAACTCATCCAGGAGTTTAAAGAAGATGATATTCGCATCTTAACTACAACCCCCAAATTTCCAGGAGAAGAAGAGATTCTGCAATCCTTCCTCAAAATTATTCGTCAACCCCAAGAGGATGGAGAACGGACGGAAAATTTGAAAACATTGCTGCTGAATCAGCTAGGTACCTACTTCAAAATTCCCGCAAACGTTCGCAAGAATCAAAACGAATTCATCACGAGGATACAGCAGAGAATCAAGAGACCAATTACAGGCGATATTCTGCCCAAATTTATCGTATTTACTAGTTTTA
>Ga0116226_10006247_pt1 | contig 10697 bp, 9 predicted proteins | sample S1TSphfallax_FD_89692 | JGI IMG/M metagenome (GOLD analysis project Ga0116226, IMG submission 89692) | Host-associated microbial communities from peat moss isolated from Minnesota, USA - S1T2_Fa - Sphagnum fallax MG | ecosystem: Host-associated > Plants > Peat moss > Unclassified | place: USA...
AGGTTTGCAAATGATCATGCACTATTGTAAAATTCATGAAATCATCTAGCATAACTTGCCATTCATTACAATGTTGTGCACCAAAAGCAATAAATTCATGAAGATCATCAAGGCAACTTAACTTTTCAGTAATTGGTGAAGAAGTTTAACAAGTTAGGGATAAAGGGGTTGTTTGATCAACTACTTGGCAAACTTTCTGAGCTATCTTTTATTATGTAGGAAGCACATCAATAATTTCAGCAAATGATGGTTGGTGATCAAGTGATGATGGTTAAGATCTTGATTGAATAGCTTGTCTTATGTAGGTACGCTCATGAGTTAGCTCTTCTTGTTGCACTTTAGGTGTTATAGTATAAGTCGCATGTACAAATTGAATAGTTGTTAATTGAATCGGTATTCAAGATTAAATAGACAATACATGAACATTTTGAAACATTGATGTTCAATTGGTTTGAAAAGTAAATTCCTCTAGACTTATCTTTGCAACATCTATGGCTTTTTCAATGATATCATCTACTATTCCTTCACTCTCAAAGGGACAAACTAAAGACCATTAGCATTGGCACTTGCTTCACCTCCATGTTGAGGACAAAATTCATCCATAATTTTAAATACCTCAACATTTAAAGGAAACTAGTTGCATAGTAGTACATCAACAACAAAACTTGCATAAAACATGGATGTCTTCTTTGTAGCTTGGGAATTCTAAGTTGCAACATTCTTTTGGTGTTTGGTCCATTGTGCAAACTCAACACCAAGTTGTGTAAGCATAATGTTGCACCAATTGACAATAATTCCTTGAATGGCATTTGAAAAAGTAACGATAAACTCATTGTTGAAATTTGTGATCTTCTCCCATAAATACACAACTTATAATAATGCTTCAAATCACAATCTATATACATTTTACATCCTCACAATTGCCCACTACTCAATTCCAACATAAACATTGACAAAAGCAATGATCGATCGTTACATAATAATTGCAAAAGTTTTAATTCACATGAGGAGGATCAACATACCCTTCATTCGAGACATTAAACATGTCAAAATGAAGCACTAATCCATAAGAATCAATTGATTTCTTATTTGAACTACAATGTGTCCAACCTCTTGCATTTCCCATGTTCAGATAAATTCTTCAATCAATTCAACATGTCGATTTGTCCAACATATTTAAAAATGTATTACACATCCCAAATTTTTGGCCCATTGAATTTGAAAGGGCTAATAGTAATCCACTTAAGAATCTTTTGAATCTCCTTCACATCAACTACATTTGTGGGTTTGTGGTGTGGTAATTGTTGTGGAGACATTGGTGGTTGCTTGTCGTGTCACATTGCCATCTACTTAGGGCAATGTGAGATAGAACTAATTATGTAGGTTCTACAAAAGAAGGCAATGTTATGTGAGGTGAATTCAGCACCATAGTATATTGAGAATCAATAGTTGTTGCGTCAAGTTTTTCTTTTAAATCTAATATTTTGATTGGTGTTGGATCAACTACATGCATGTGTGAAGGTGGTAGAATTTATAAATAACAAAATACTATGTGCAATTCTTGCTTTATGTGTGATGGAACTCCTTTAGTTTGTAGTTGAATAAAAAATAATAACACATCCAAGACAATCTATCAATTTCGCTACTCTTGATCAAATTACACTTTGCAAGCTTGTTCTTGTTCTTGAGAACACTTTAACAATCTTTCAATAAAACTTTCAACTTCATTGCTCATGTTTGTAAATGAAATACAAAACAACGCAAGAAACATAACCATCAAGAAATAATACATGTCATTTTCATGAGTACTATGGAATGACATCATAACTAATTGCTTTAGGGTATAGTCATCATGAAAAGAATGAGTTGTTGTGATTTGATGCAACTTTAATTTATTAATATTGACAAGAATGGGATTCAGGTCAAATTTATCAATTGTTACTAAAAGTATTGTATTATTTGGTAAACAATATTAAATACAATAGGGTCCAAACTATCTATTTTGAATTTACTAATATGAATTTTTGTTGCTTTTGGAAACCACAAAACTCCATTTTCAAATTTAAATTGTTTCTCATGATTATTTAAATTTTTTCCATTGATTTGCAAATTACATATCCTATGCTTCATTGCTTATTGGCAATTATTTTTAAATCACTCAAGTTCAGAAAATCGGCTAGTCAAAACCCGAATTGGAGTGGGGTTAATTGAATGAACCAAATTATGTAAGTAAAAGATATTCTATCAATAAAAATGGGTGTAATCCATACACCAAATGAAAAGGCATATGATTGGTTGCAACTTTGTACATGCTTGATAGGAAAATAAAATTGTAAGCAAATGTTCATCCCAAATTGAATGTTTTTTATTAACCAATTTGGTTAACAAAGTACATATCACCTTGTTGGTTGACTCTGTTTATCCATTACCATGTGGGTAATAAGTAGTATAACTAGTATGATGCATTAAAAAATGTTTAATTCAGTACCAAATAACACCATGAATAAAATGTGTACCTTAATCAATAACAATGTGTAAAGGATAACCAAATTGTACAAGTATAAACTCTTACAAAAAATTAGCTGTAAAAATAACAATAATATTTATCCATAACAGTGGCCACCAAGATATACCAATTCCCTATTAATCAGCATGTTGGCTTTATTGGTCTAATAAAATCCAAACCCCATTTGGTAAAAGGTTCAATAGGAAGATTGGTAACAAGCTTTGCAAAACTTTGTGTTGATAAATTACCAATTTTTTGACATAAATCATAGGAATGATAGTAATTGGTTGTGTCACGATATAAACTTGGCCACCAATATCCTATATCCAAGATTTTTCAAGTTATAATCTTGGCAAATAAATGACCACTTGATATTCTTTTGTGGAGTTTATGGGAAAAAGCTAATATTTTTGTAGGTTATAAACATTTGCAATATTGATCATCATAATTGTATTGGTATATAACACCATTTTGAATGGTAAAAGGTTTAACCTTTTGTGCCAAATTTTGTTGTTGGATAATAGTATAATTAATAGGCATTTGTCTTATTTATAAAAATTCAAAAATAGAATTTAACCATTTAGGTTGTAATAAAAACATTATAGCATCAATAGTTTGATCATATACACCAATTGGTTCTTTTGAATTTGGAAATTGAGATAAAACATTAGTAATAGTATGAGATCATCAAGGTTTATAAACCACATGAAAATCATATTCTAAGAATAAAAGTAACCATTGAGCGATATGGCCAAAAACTTGAGGTTTGTTGACCAAATAAACCAAAGCCATGTCATCTACAAAAAAACAAATAGGCTACTTAATAGATAATGTCGGAATTTATGCAAGGCTTAGACCATAGCTAACACCTCATGCTCAGTAGTCATATAATTACATTCAACACAATTCAATGATTGAAAAACATAACATTGGTTTATCAAGCTTACCAATTTGATTTTGAGTTAAAATTGCTCCAAATGCTAATTAAGATTCATCAGTATGAACATGAAACTCCAATTTCCAATTTGGACTAATTAGAATCAATATTTTGATATATCCATGCTTAATTTCCTCCCAAGGGGCTTGGCATTTGTCACTCCAAACAAATGGTTGAAATCAACAATTAGTTTAATAATAGGTTCCATAATGAATGCAAAATTTTTGATGAAATATTTGTAAAACTAAGCCATTCCATTAAAGACTTGGATTTGTGAAGGATTTGTAGGAATATACATATTCAAAATAGCTTATATCTTCTTCATATTAGGAAGTTTTCCCTCCTTAGAAACAATAAATCCAAGAATTAAACCAAAAAATACCATAAATGCACACTTCTCTGGATTGAGACTAATATCAAACTGACAATATTTAGAAAAATATAATCGTAGTTTGATATGGTAAGTATCCATGATGTTGAAAATAATAAAATCATCCAAAAAGATTTTCATGAATAAATCAATGTATTCACAAAATGCTTTGTTTATTGCATGTTGATAGGTTGGTGGACCATTTTTTACTCCAAATGCCATTACTACCCAGATGAATGTTTCTCAATTAATTAAAAAAATCTTGTGCCAATCTTCAAGTGTAATGGATATTTAATGATATTCAGAAAAACTATTTAGAAACAAATAAGTCTCATGGACAACAACATTATTGAAAATCTCATCTTTAAATGGAAGAGGATATGGATCTTTCTTAATTGTAATGTTCAACTTTTGAATATCCACATAGATCCTTAGTTTATTATTCTTCTTGGGGAAAACTACAATTCGTGATAGCCAAGAAGCTTTTTCTGCATGTTGAATAAATCTTGTAGCCAAAAGTTTGTCAATGTCTTCCTTAACAACAACAACATAATTTAGATTTAATTGATATCGTGCTTAATGACCTGCTAGAATCAATGTATCATGTTCAATATGATGTTTTGCAATTTTAGGAGGAATGCCTTTCAAATACTTATAGGTCTAGGTAAAAACATCCTTGAACTTTCACAAAACATCTATTAGCACAAAAATACAATCTTCAAATAATGCAATATTGTTCTTCACATATTGGGGACACTCCTTAGGTAAAAACACAATAAAAGGAGCAAAGGAAGTTGTAGATATTGCTTAAAATTGCACTTACATTACTTTGGAAAATCACCATTAATTGTATTTAATGAATTATTTATCCATAATTTGTAAATATGTTTTGGTGTTCATCAAATTGCATTCCAATGAATTTGGAGTCATTTCATTATGTTATTAGAGTCTTTTGTAAAATGAAGTCCTTGGTAAGGACTCCAACCTTGGTTGTCATGGTTCCTTTTACTGTATTTTTACTAAAGGAATGTCCCAAATTGATTCACTTCAACTAGTTTTCCTCTATGATTGTCCAATTGGGAATTTGTAAAATTGTTGTACTTGTTCTCAAGTTGGTGTTTCATCAATGTCCATGTGACCAATGTTAGGTTGATAAAAAGTTTTTGAATAATCCGTATAGACTTTTATGGAACTTTAAAATCTTAAAAAATGGGATTGGATACCAAAGAGGTAATTGCATATTCAAGTTTTATTGACATTAATGTTTTAGACTACTGGATAATCAATAAGCTAATAGTATTGATACAAAAAAAACCTAGTTTAGTTACAAATATAGGTCATCTTCTTCATCTATGATCCCGTTTTGGAAATCATAACATAAAAGTATTCATGACACTTTGTTTAACTACTCAAACGTTTGCTAATTGCGATGGTACATATTATCATATCATTACCTTATATGTAGTAATGATATTAGTTCTCCAATCATGAAGTATTTTTATGTCCCATAACCAAAGTTGTCCTAAAAACATAAAAGAGGAACAATCCAAAACATTATTCTACGTAACCATAAAAGTTACGTTATATGGAATACCATGATCTAATATTTTTAGGTACATATCAAATTGATAGGTTTCGCAATTGTCTAATGTGCCATCCACAAATTATAGGTGGTTGATTGAGGTTTAGGTAGTCCCAAAATGGTTTTCAATTTTTTTGTAATGATATTGACTTTAAATCCACCATCTAACAACACATCATCAATAAGTTTTCCCCCAATCTTTATGTATATGACAACCATATGATTGTCTATAGTTATAAATGTTACCACAAGGGGGAGGTACTGGTTTTGAAACTAATGTTATTACAGACTGAATATTTTGGGTCAAATATTGTCTTAACTCTACAATTATCCTAATAAGTTGTCCTAAGTTCAAGGTATATTTTGTATCAATAAATTGTTGATTATTAAATCCTGCAAAAATCTATTCTACAAATTGGACGATAAATGGAATAAATACTGAAGGTTGCTTTGATATAGGTACAAACAACAATACCAATAATGGAATTAAGGTTAGAGTAGGTAATCTAAGCTAGTTAATGTCAAAATCTATAGGTTGATTCCTTAGTTCAATCATCTCCTCATCGTGCATTGCTTGCATGATATTGGTAAGTCTTTGATGAAGTTTTTCTTTTTCATCACAATCAATTGATGTTCGTGTCTTTAGTGGTTGGCGATCCTTGAACATCTATACTTTTAATACAAAATGACTCCGAGTCACTACTGTAGCAACCATGTTGATTGAAACATTATTAAGATGTGATGACTTTTGGACCATAACTTATGGAGCTTTACTCTCTAAAGTATTGCTTGAACTTCAAAACTCATGGGACAATCAATAGATTTATGATCCATTTAATTATAAAAAAAACACAAATACTTGATTGGAACCCGTACTAGTTTGATTAGTTGAACTACTACTCCTATAGAAACTAAAAAAAAAATTGGTGTTTTTTCTTTTTGGCCCAACAAGATTTTGTACTATGGCCTTTCATATTACAATTAGTACAATATTGATTACTATGATTAGGATCAATAACATTTGATCATACTCCATTCTATTTGTTTGAATTGTTAAAGATAGAATTGTAACCTTTTGGTCCACTTTCTTCACAAATCATAGTAGCTTCCTTGTGCTTGATTAACATCTCTCACTTCATTCCAATTGTTGAAAGTCAAAGTAAACCAACTTTGAAGACAATTGTGAGGTATGTATTAGTGGCCTTGATATGTATGCAATTAGTTAACTTTAAGATTTGTTCATAGTAAACTTTGACATGCTCCTTTTCTTCATGTTTAATATTCTTCAACTTTAGGTAAATTTGTTCATCATTCTTCTATGTTTTGTAATGTTTATAGAAGGTTTGCTCCAATTTTATAGAAGTACAATTGGGATGATCATGTAGAAAAATTTCTCCCCAAGTTAAAAAATATTATCTTTAAAAATAAATCCAAATAGGTTAATGATATCCTCATTAACTATTTCTCCATTTCCTTTGATAGCTTTCTTGAATACTTAGATATGAACATCATGATTTGTATCCTTGACATAAGTCGGATATGATAAATGTTTCCTTATTAGATGGCGTATCAATGCCACAAATTGTGGGTACCATGATGGCACAAATGTACCCCAACCTAGATTGGGTACATGCCATCTTCCATTAGGTGGTTCATGTGGAACAACTCTATCTCTTGCATTCAGTAGTAGTGAAATTGGTGGGCTATTTTGTCCATCATCGTTTCCAACTATAACTTTCATTAATCTTTGTTGTGTCACGGTTGGTATCTATGTGTTGATTGGAACATGTACAATCATCCTATCCATTGGAACAACCAATTATTGATGAGGTTGAATCACCTTTCAAGCATCAAAATTCCAACAATCTTAGCTTTGAAATGCAATAGTCCCTACCACTAATTGTCTAGTTGATCATTAGGTTTATGATTTTATACACCAAAAAAGTTGTACTCCAAAAGAAGATGACAATCTGGCCTACAATTCTACTTCAAAAAACCTTGTGGAAACTACAAGTAAGATTTGAACCTTAACTTTGAATTTATGCTTTTTGAAGTTTGGGTACATTGATCTATGCATTCTTTTGTGAAACTTTGAATACATGACTCAAACTAACTTCACATATTGTGGTCATGTTTTAATTGCAGCTACACAACTTCCACATGACAACCATACACTTAATGAGGTTGTAGTTCCACTTGGTGGGGAACATGAGACAAAAACAAGTTTGTAGCAAAATAATCCTCATGAAGGTGTGAGGATTAGTGAGGAATAAGATGGAAATTCTAGTGATTTATTTACGAAAGTGCCACCTATAAAGGAAGAACATCCTGCACCAGCACAAGGAAAATATTCTTTCTTGAAACAAAAGTGTCCACAATTGGATGAATAGCCTCCAAAAAGAAAAATTAATCGTTCGTCCATTTTGATTAGTCCTCTACAACCTTCAAGTGAATGCATGGACAAACATGTGGGAATTTATATCTAGTTGTAAAAGCATATTGGATTTTCAAATGTTGTAATCCTTGTATATAACATGTGGCCATGGTTCTGCTTAATGTAGTACAAATTTGAATGTCTACATTTATGTATTTCCAATTCCCAATGAACAAGTTGAACAACCAACTGTAGTTTTTTAGGATGATTCAAGTAGGACCACAATTGGTGGCAAGTCAAGCTAGCCATGGCACCCCAAACATAAAACACCTAAGAAACATTGGGGTACAACCAACAATGTAGTTTGTACAAGGTAGAGAGCAGAGAAAGAGAAGGAGGCAATGCCAAAAAAAAGACAAACAACATTGATGCAAATTTGCAAGAATGGATATGGATATGGTGAATTCATTTGACTTTGAATTTTGGACACTTCTTCCACATGTACCTTCTTGGATTTTCTATAATTCTAAAATGTATCTTGGAGATCTTTGATGCATTTCAACCTTTTGGTCTTCTCAATGCATTCCAACCTTTTTGGGTCTGACCTTTTTAGTCATTCAAAGTAATTCCTATTTGGTTTTTTTTTTGCAAATGTTGTCTATTTGTGTTGTCTCTCATTGAGTTATGAATTATTTTACATTGTGATGTGGGCATGTGATGGCCATTGGGTCTGGAGGTAAGCTTTGCGCCACTAATTTTTCTAGGAGCATGTAATAGTCTAAGGTCCTTGACTAAAAAATTTCTTTACATGTTTCTTATGTTGTTTAATGATATTTGCACTTACACACATTATTGTTTTGTTTACTTTGTTATCTTGACATTTTAGATGGAGTTTAGGGGTAGCCATTAAAGTGATAAAATTGCTTAAATTATGTAATTAACTTTAGTTAATTACTCTTCTCCCTAAGTACATGCCAAATTGACACTGATTTTAACTTGTTTTCAAGAATGAGACACTACAAATCAATTGCTAGTTTTGAGGATTGAAAACTTTTAAAACTTGTGTTAGCACAAGCACATATGTCAATGCAGAACTAAAGTTGTAATTCTTACCAGCATTATAGTTTGATTGAATGATACACTTGGTAGACATGGGACATGAGGAGTTAAAGTAGATATTCAAACATAAATGGCTTCAGATCAAGTTCTCCCCAAATTTTGAACTTTTTATTTTGCAAAATGCATATGGAAGGATTGCTGGAAGTTGTAATAGATGGTGGCATTTAACTTATGGTTGATTGTTTATAGATCCTATTTTTGCCTTCAAACAATGATTTGATTGAATTTTATTGTTCAAAGTAATTGTCAAGAATTTTGAAAAGAATGAGAATCCTAAAAATAAATATAAAAATTGCATAAGTTATGAGGACTCAAGAGGCTTAAATTAAAATTGGATTGATTTTGCTTTATGTATTTGAATGAGTACATCACCACTAAGATTTGAAACATTAACCCAAGTTTAATGTCCCCATTCATAACAATATAAGGGGCATGCATCTTAAACTAGGCCTCACACATCTTCTTCATGGACATAAGGGGAATGTCTCTTGAGTTAATCTATTTTAGTTTGAGCTCCTCTGGAAATTGCTTTTGCCACTTTTCCTACTTTGTCTTTCTTGGTTCTTTCCCATGGAACTTGTGTGAAAGCTTCTAAAATGCCTCCTTTGTTGTCATCTGTAGACACAATGTGTAAATAAAACCCCCAATGCTAGATGATAAATATGAAACATTCCTTGCTATTGATATGAGAACAAACCAATCTAGTAGTGATTGTCATAACCTTTTAACCATAAACCCTACAAATTGGGGATATAAATTGAAGTGTTTTTCTCTCAGGTTTGATGCATGATTTAATGGTTAAGAAGCTAATATTGAACAAAAGGACAAGAAACAATCACCAAAAACATATTAGAATAGATAGAACTAAATCTAATTATAATCATACTATTTGACCAAATTCATTAATATGAACCAAGAGGATATCTCATTGACCAACAACATTATTGGACTCATCAACAATTCCAATAAGCTTGTTTCTTTCTCTTGTCCATGTTTCATCCACCCTAGGAAATGTGTAACAAGGTAGTATATTATAGATGGCAATATATTTGCAGCAGTCTTCAATTAGGCCATAGGAAGTATATCTTGGTTAAGTTAACACTTCCTACTAGGCCCTCTTCTTACTTCGAAGAGAGAGAGCTAGGCCCTATTGCTGGTGCCCTCCCATTTTTCATTTTTGCTTTCCCATCTCGACTTTGAAATTACCATCGAAGAGGGGGGGGGGGGTGTAGTCTATTAGGCAAACGATAAGAAGGCCATTTCAAACCACCTTTGTTGATTTTGCCTTCAACCTCTCTTCAATAACTTATTGATTTATAGATTTCAGAGCAAATTGCTTGATCTTTGGAGCCTTCTCATGGGCCTCCATCTCTTATTTCATTCTTCATTCATCTATATTGCTATTTTTCCGTCTTAGTTTTATAATAAAAACTAAATCAATTGTCTCCTTCAAATTGCCTCTTTTTTACAATAAGCTCGAAACACCTACTAGCCCTTTTCCTACTACAACTCCATGGATTGGTTCCTCCAATAGATTAACATCTATCTCCATCTCCCCTTGAGTTTCTACCATGTCTATATCTTTGATTTCCATCCATCCCATTTCAACTTTTTCTTTCACAACAACATAAGCTTCTTCCTCTTTTTCAACAAATTTACATCTTTTGGTCCAACCCTTCAAGTAAAAGTTGCAAATAAACCATTTTTCTTTCATGCTTTTTGGACAATTTGATGACATGAACACCTACCACAACTTGATTTCTACTATCAAGCAATGCACATAAATAATTATGTTCCTTACCCATCATA
>Ga0116226_10006248_pt1 | contig 10696 bp, 4 predicted proteins | sample S1TSphfallax_FD_89692 | JGI IMG/M metagenome (GOLD analysis project Ga0116226, IMG submission 89692) | Host-associated microbial communities from peat moss isolated from Minnesota, USA - S1T2_Fa - Sphagnum fallax MG | ecosystem: Host-associated > Plants > Peat moss > Unclassified | place: USA...
GCGATCTCCGGCACACAGGAGCCGCAATTGGTGCCGGCGCGTAGGCGCTGCCCAACCTCGACCGGCGTGGTGAGGCCGAATTTCCGTGCGATCGCGCGGATCGTGCCGGAGCCCACGCTGAAACAGGAGCAGACGATGGCGCCGGCGTCCGCGGGAGCGTGGGCGGCCTTGCCTGCGAGGAGGCCCGGGCGATCCTCCGGGTCGAGTTCCGCTTTGGAAAACAGTTCCATGAGCCAGGTGCGCGAGGGCAGATCCGGTCGTGGCGAGAGAAATACGCAGGCCTCCAATCGGCCGTCCCGCAACCGGGCAGCCCGGTAGACCCCGATTCCGCGGTCCGAATACTCGATCCACTGCGCGCCCGACTCGTCGGCGCCCAGCATCCGCTTCGCCCACGGCGACCAATTGCCGAACACGCGGCGCCCGGCAAGCTCATAGCGCAGACAATCCGGGCCCGGAGTCAGGGACCAGGCGGTGGCGTCACGGATGACAATGGGGTGTCGGCTGAGCACGAATCCCTGCCACGCGACGACAAAGGGCGCGATGCGCGCAGGCGTGTGTTTGAACTCGGGTTCCCCCGAGATGGGATCCACCGCCGGATTCACGAGCGATCCCACACGCGCGTCGCCGGCATACTGCGAATTCCAGTGAATCGGCACGAAGACCGTGCCCCGGCTGACCTCGCCACTGCAACGCAGACGCGCGACCATCGAACCCCAGCGGCTCGAGACCGTCACGAACTCCCCGGCGCGCACACCGGCAAGCCGCGCGTCGTCGGCGTGGGCGTCGACATAGGGTTCAGGGGCATGTTGCATGAGTCGCGCCGAGCGCCCGGTCCGGGTCATCGTATGCCATTGGTCACGGATACGGCCCGTGTTGAGCACCAAGGGATACTCGCTGTCGGTCGCAAACCTTGGGGCGCGGGGCACGGTCGGGACCAGCCGCGCCCGTCCGTCGGCATGGGAATAACGCCCGTCGCGAAACGGTTCATGGCCGAGGGGCCAACGCGCCGGCGCAAACTCGTCGTACTCGGCGCGCGTCAAGGTTCCCAAGACGCCAATGTCGAACGCGCGGCCGCCGTGATTGTTCACCGCGGAGAGCCGCGCATGCTCCAGAAAAATTTCATGCGCCGATCGATAGGAGAAGCCGTCCGCGAACCCTAACCGTTTGGCGACCTCACAAAAAATCCACCAATCCGGACGGGCTTCGCCGGGCGACCGCAGAAACGCACGTTGGCGGGAAATGCAGCGTTCGGAATTCGTGACCGTACCGTCCTTCTCGCCCCACGCGGCGGCGGGCAGCAGCACGTGGGCGAGCGCAGTGGTGTCGGTCTTCGCTACGCAGTCGGACACCACCACGAACTCGCAGCGCTGCAGCGCCGTGCGAGCGCGGTCCGCATTGGGCAGACTCACGATCGGATTGGTGCCCGCGATCCACACGGCCTTTATCGTGCCGGCATGGATCGCCTCAAAGAGATCAACCGCCTTCAGTCCAGGCGTTGCCGCGATCCGCGGGCTCTGCCAGAAGCTCTGAACCCAGGCCCGATGCTCCGCGCTACCGAGATCGAGATGCGCCGCGAGACTCGTCGCGAGCCCACCGACCTCACGGCCTCCCATGGCGTTCGGCTGACCCGTTATCGACAGAGGGCCGGCGCCCGGTCGACCAATGCGCCCGGTGAGCAGATGACAATTGATGATGCTGTTGACCTTGTCGGTCCCGGAGGAGGACTGGTTCACGCCCTGCGAGAACAAGGTCACCACGCGCGCCGTACGGGCGAAGAGCGCATAGAACTCCTCTAGCGTGTCGGGTGCGACCGCGCAGAGCCTCGCGATCCCCGCGAGGTCTTCGGCGGTACCGTGGGCGACGTTCAGCGCGCGCTCCGCCCCGAGCGTATGGGCCTCGATGAAGTTCGCGTCCTCGCACTGGTGGTGATGTAGGTAACTCAGCAGTCCATTGAACAGCGCGACGTCGCTCCCGGCTTGGATCGGCAGGTGCAGGTCGGCGATGGCCGCGGTCGGAGTTTTGCGCGGATCGATCAGGACGATTTTCATCGCCGGTCGCCGCGCCTTGGCCGCGACGATGCGCTGGTACAGCACCGGATGGCACCAGGCGGTGTTCGAGCCCACGAGCACGAGAAGATCGGCAATCTCGAGGTCTTCGTAGGACACCGGGACGACGTCCTCCCCAAAGGCCCGGATATGACCCGCGACCGCCGAGGACATACAGAGCCGCGAATTCGTGTCGATGTTCGCCGAACCGATATAACCCTTCATCAATTTGTTGGCGACGTAGTAGTCCTCGGTCAAGAGCTGACCGGACACATAAAACGCGACCGCATCGGGGCCATGCCGCTCGAGGATGCGCCGGAACCCTTCAGCGACGGTGTCGAGCGCGGTACCCCAATCGGTCTCTCGTCCACGAACCTCAGGCGCCAGCAGCCGGCCCTCGAGTCCGACGGTCTCGCCGAGGGCTGAGCCCTTGGAGCACAGGCGGCCCGCGTTGGCCGGATGCAGCGGATCCCCCGCAATGGCGACGCCGTCGTCGCTGCGCGTCGCGAGTACGCCGCAGCCGACTCCGCAGTAGGGACAGGTGGTGCGAACGGCGCCGTTCACGAGGGCAGACGCCTCACCCGCGCTCCTCGGCGAACGCGCGTCCAAACAACAAATGTTCACGCAGCGCGCCGATGGGTCGGCGCTCTTGCATCAGTTCCGCATACCAATGACCGTCGCGGGTGTCGCCGTAGAGCACGGCACCGCGCAGCTGATCGTTTTCGAGTATCAAGTGTTTGTAGATGGCCGCTTCGCTGTCGTGGAAGACGAGGGATTCGCTCTGGCTACTCGGGCGGAGGTTACCCGCGGAGAAAACGTTGATACCCGTCACCTTGAGGTGAGTCGAGGTCAGCGATCCGGGATACCGAGACACGCCGCATTCGGCGAGGTGTACGGCGCAGACCCTCGCCTGATCCCAAAGCGGCGCGACCAATCCATAGGTGGCATTACGATGCTGAACGCATTCGCCGACCGCGTAGACGCTGGGATCGAAGCTCAGCAGCGTGTCATCGACCAGAATACCTCGGTCACAGCGCAGTCCCGCCTGCTGGGCAAGCGCAATATTGGGCTGGACGCCCACGGCCATGACGACGAGGTCGGTCGCCAGCTCGGTGTCGTCGTCGAAGCGCAGCGCCCGAACGCGGGCATCTCCGATGATCGCCGCCGTGTTCGCGGCGAGGCGGAATTTCAAACCGCGTTGCTCGAGCGAGCGTTGCAGGAGTCCGGCCGCCACCGGGTCGAGCTGCCGCTCCATCAGAGTCGCACTGCGGTGGACGACCGTCACTTCCATGCCGCGGGCGCGCAGCCCCTCGGCGGCCTCGAGTCCGAGCAGCCCGCCTCCGATGAGAGTCGCGCGTCGATATTGGCGGGCAGCCTGCAGCAGGATCTCGACATCTTGTAACTCCCGGAAGGTGACCACTCCCGGAAGCTCACGGCCTGGAATGTCGAGGACGATCGGCTTTGATCCGGTGGCGATCAGGAGGCGGTCATAGCGGGCAGCGATGCCCGTTCGGGAATAGACGAGGCGGTGCACGCGATCGATGCGAACGATGGGATCATCGAGATGCAGCCGAACACCACGCTGCGCATACCACTCCGGCGGATGCAGCATGATCTCATCGATGCGCTTCTCGCCGGCGAGCACGGGGGAGAGCAGGATCCGGTTGTAATTCCCGTGGTTTTCAGCCCCGAAGATCTCGATCTCATACAAGTCGGGGGCGAGCTTCAAGAGCTCCTCCACGGTACGCATGCCGGACATGCCGTTACCGATCAGAACCAGGCGGCGCTTGCGCGGCCCGCGACGCGCCGCCTCGATAGGGCTTTGCAGCCATACCTTGCCGTCCTGGACACGGCAGCAATGCGTCCGTACCGAGTAGGCGGGGTCCTCCAGGCAGCGGCCTGTGACCAGGCTGTAATGGTGTTTGTAGATCGGCGAGGCGACGACGAGCTCCCCGGCCAGGTCGCCGACAATGCCGCGCGAGAGGACATGGGCGCCGCTCGCGGGATCCCAGTTGTCGATCGCATACACCTCATCATCGACGCGGAATACGGCCACCTGAGTACCCTCGAGGCTGGCGCACACTCCCATTTCGCGGCCGATGTCCTCGAGGTCGCAGATCGCCTGCCAGCCGGGGTACGGACTCAACGCGGCTCCACGGTCAGGGCCGCCGCCGGTGCCAGCCGTTCCGCCGCCGTAGCGGGACGTCGCTGCCCACGCTCTTCGACGAACACGACCCCGGGGTCGGTGGTTTCGCTGTTCACGAAATGCCGGAACCGCTTGAGTATCTGGGGGTCGTTGATCGCCTTGGACCATTCGTCCTCATAAGTGTCCACGACGCGTGCCATGTCCGCCTCGAGCTCGGCGGCGATACCCAGCCGATCCTCGCAGACTACCTCACGCAGATACTCGAGGCCTCCTTCGAGGTGATCGAGCCAGGTCGCCGTGCGCTGCAGCCGGTCGGCCGTGCGGATGTAGAACATCAGGAAGCGGTCGATGGTACGGATCAGGGTCGCCTGGTCGAGATCGGACGCCAGCAGTCTCGCGTGGCGTGGCTTCATGCCGCCGTTGCCGCAGACATAGAGTCCCCAGCCTTTCTCGGTCGCGATCACCCCCACGTCCTTGCTTTGGGCTTCGGCACACTCACGAGTGCAGCCCGAGACGCCGAGTTTGATCTTATGGGGGGCCCGCAGGCCCTTGTAGCGGTGCTCCAGAGCGATCGCGAGGCCGACGCTGTCCTGAACCCCATATCGGCACCAGGTAGAGCCGACGCAGGACTTGACGGTGCGCATCGCCTTGCCATACGCGTGACCGGATTCAAATCCCGCCGCAATCAGCTCGCGCCAGATCGCGGGCAACTGATGAACTCGTGCGCCGAGCAGATCGACGCGCTGGCCACCGGTGATCTTGGTATAGAGCCCGTAGCGTTGGGCAACCTCGCCGATGGCGATGAGCTTCTGCGGTGTGATCTCGCCCCCCGGCACTCGCGGTATGACCGAGTAGGTACCGTCCTTCTGAATGTTCGCCAGGTAATAGTCGTTAGTGTCCTGCAGAGGAGCATGCTTCTGCTCCAGCACGAACTCGTTCCAACAGGAGGCGAAGATGGAAGCGGCGGCCGGCTTGCAGACATCGCAGCCCCGGCCCTTGCCGTGCTTCCGGATCAACCCCTCGAAGCTGCGGATCTCGCCGATGCGGACCAAGTGAAAGAGCTCTTGCCTCGAATAGGGAAAATGCTCGCAGAGGTGATTGCTGACCGCGACACCACGACGCTCGAGCTCGGCGTTGAGGATCTGCGTCACGAGCGGCGCGCAGCCACCGCAGGATGTCGCCGCCCGAGTGGATTTCTTGAGAGCGCCGAGCGTCGTGCACCCGGCCTCGACGGCAGCGCAAATCGCGTCCTTGTTGACGTTGTTACAGGAACAGATTTGGGCCGTCCCGGGCAAGGCGGCGACACCGAGTGCCGGCCGTGCTCCACCGGCGGAGGGCGGCAGCACGAGTTCGGCCGGATCCGCCGGCAGCGCGAGCCCGTTCTGCATCATCAGCAGCCACCTGTCGTAGTCCTCCACCGTGCCCACGAGAATTCCGCCGAGGATCTTCCGGCCGTCCTCACTGACCACGAGCTTCTTGTAGATCTGCTTGCGGTCATCGGTGAACGTGTAGGCGAGGGCGCCCGGGCTCATACCCTGGGCGTCGCCGAGCGAGCCGACGTCGACGCCGAGCAGCTTGAGCTTGGTGCTGAGGTCCGCGCCGGTGAACTCGGCGGCGGTGTCGCCCGCGAGCTGCGCGGCGACCACACCCGCCATTTGGTAGCCCGGGGCGACGAGCCCGAAGCACCGGCCGCGCCAGGACGCGCACTCGCCGATTGCGTAGATATCCGGATCCGCGGTTCGACACTGATTGTCGATGGCCACGCCGCCGCGCTCCCCGAGGGGGAGTCCGCCCTCTCGGGCGAGTTCGTCGCGGGGCCGAATGCCGGCCGAAAAGACGACGACATCGGCCGGCAGCTCGCTTCCGTCGGCGAACTGGAGCCGGTGGCGATGATCGCTGCCCGGCGCGATCGCCGCCGTCGCCTTGCCGGTATGGACCCGAACGCCTAACTGGGCGATCTGACGGCGAAGCATCTGGCCCCCGCCGTCATCGAGCTGGACGGCCATCAAACGCGGCGCGAACTCGACGACGTGGGTTTCGAGGCCCAAGTCCTGCAGCGCCTTGGCTGCCTCGAGTCCGAGGAGTCCTCCGCCAATCACGACGCCCACCCGACTCGCGGCCGCCGCCGCGCTGATTGCCTCGAGGTCCTCGATGGTCCGATACACCAGGCAATGGCGGCGATCACGGCCGGGGATCGGCGGCACGAACGGGTACGAGCCGGTGGCGAGCACCAGTTTGTCATACGGGAGGATGCGGCCCTGGGCGGTGGTCACGCGACGGCCCACGCGGTCGAGACTCACCGCGGGATCTGCGAGGACCAGATCGATGCCATGGTCACGGAAGAACTGTGCGTCGACCAAGGCAAGCTCGGCAGCGGTCTTGCCGGAGAAAAAGCTCGACAGATGCACGCGGTCGTAGGCGGGACGCGGCTCCTCGCCTACGACGGTCACGTCGAACTGGCCGGCCGCATCCCGGACCAGCGTTTCGAGGAATCGTTGACCGACCATGCCATTGCCGACGACGACGAGTTTCATCCGTCTCTGCGCGCTCATTCGGTGGCCGCGATACCGAGATCGAATTCGGGGCCCGTCGACTCCGGGGCGGACCAGGCGAGCCATTGGCGGCGTAGGCTCACGACCCAAATGAACGCAGCGGCGGCGAGTACGCCGAAGGTCGCGAAGCCGAGTTGGTAGCGGCCGGTGGTCTCCTTGGCGATGCCCATCACCACGGGCAGGTAGAATCCGCCGATGCCGCCGGCCGCGCCGACGATACCGGTCATCAGACCCGTTTTCCCTCGCCAGCGATGCGGCACGAGCTGGAAGGTTGCGCCGTTGCCGAGCCCGAACCCGAGGTACAGCACCGTGAGCAGCGCCAAGGCGCCGGTGAGCGAGGGCATCCATACCGCAAAGGCCATGTTGGCCGTCGCGATCGCGAGCAGCAGCACCATCAGCACCTTTACTCCGGACCAGCGATCGGCGAGATGCCCGCCCACCGGGCGGACCATCGCTCCCGTGAAAGACAGTGCCGCCATGATCATGCCCGCATCGACTTTGGTCAGCGCGAACTGCGTCGTCAGCAGCAGGCTCACGTACGAGGACATCCCGACGAAGCCGCCGAAGGTAATGCTATAGACCAACATGATGGCCCACACGTCGCGTTGACGGAGGAGCTCGCGGTACATCGCGGGTAACACGGCGAGCGCCACCGCGCCCCCGATCGCCGGTAACAGCAGCAGCCCGGTGTTGCCACGCCCGAATGCGCCCGCCTGCACCAGCAGAACCAGGGCCATGACCGTGGCCAGAGATACGACGAAACTGCCGAGCGCCCGCCGAGGGTCGCCGCTTTTCGCGCTGCGGTCCTCCGCCCACACGAGCACGGCGAGTGCGGTCAGCGCCAGGAGGGGGAGGGCGGCCGCCGTGGCGCGTTGCCAGCCAAAACTCTGGGCCAGCGTCGGAAATACGAATCCATCTACGACCGCTCCGATATTGCCCGCGGCGGCGAGCCCGAGAACCAGACCCTGAACTTTCGGGGGATAACTACTGCCGGCCATCGGCAGGGCGATTGCAAAGCTTGCGCCGCCCATGCCGGCGAACACACCGAGCATCAGCAGCAAGGTGTACGACGGTACGATAGGTAGCATCAGAACCAGTGAGGGAATCGAAGACATCGCGATGCCGAACAAGGCCAGACGGCGCCCGTCCGTCGCCTGAAACCAGTTCCCGAGCGTCACCCGCAGGATGGCGGCGCTCAACACCGGGATGGCGACCAGAAATCCCGCCTGCGCCGGGAATAACCCCAGTTGTTTGGAAATGTAGGGCGCAAGCGGCCCGAACATGACCCACACCGTGAAGCCGGTATCGAAGTAGAGAAAGCACGCCAGCAATGCCTTCCAGTTGCCGCTGCGCAAGGATGCGATCAATTTATTGTTCATGTGTCCTTCCCCTGTCGGATCACGCTATCGGGTCATCCAAGCTGCGCACGAGCGCGCAAAAAAAAACCGCCAACAGTACGCATCTCCGAAGAGACAGGTACGGGTTGGCGGCTTTGCCTGTGCCGGTTCCTCCTCGGAGCCGGCCCCGCGCAAACAGCAAATTGCTGTTTGCCGGAGACTTCAAAAGCAATCTCCATGCCAACCGCAAGAAGGTCACCGGCCCAAGGCGGATCAAATGCTTACGTCCCGCGTCGCGTTCTAACCGCCCGCGGATCGCGCGTCGACGCCTCAATCGGGTGCAGCGAAGGCGGCGGTACGCACATTCGTGGTGCGATCGCGGTCGTCACTTTTTACTGGAAATGCAGGCCTCGCCGCGGATGCAATACCATGGCCGAAGCCGCGCAGCGACTTTCCGGATCCTCCATGAACCGACGTCAAAAGCCAGACGATCCTGCGCCCACCGAACCGCTCGCTGCTCGCTTCTGGCGCTCGGCACTGGCGGCACAAGCCCGCGATCTCGAACACCTCGCTGTCCTCGCCGCATTGGTTCAAGACATCAGCGCCCTCGTTCACGCCCTGCAAAAGGAACGCGGTGCCTCATCGATCGTGCTGGGGTCTGAGGGCCTGCAGTTCTTGGATCGACTCCCGGGCTTCGTCGCCGACAGCCAGCGCTGCGAGCTGCGCGTGCGCGACGGTCTCACCCATCTGACGCAGAGCCTGGATCCTCCGCGATGCGGTGCCCGCTTCTGCGCCCGTATCGCGTTCGCTGTCGCCGCGCTCGACGCCTTCCGCGCCCGTCGCGAGCAGATCGCGACTTTGGGTTTGGCTCCGCAGGAAGCGATCAAGCTGTACACGGACCTGATTGCCCTCTTGCTGCGGGTCGGGTTCGAGGCCGCGGACATCGCTGCCGATGCCGAGACGTCGCGCGCGCTCGTAGCGCTGGTGAACTTTGCGCAAGGCAAAGAATATGCGGGGCAGGAGCGGGCGACGGCGGGCGCCGCGCTCTCGCGGGGTCGCATCGACGCGGCGGAGCATTCACTGCTGCTTGCGTTGGCTGTGGCACAAGCGCGATCCTTCAAGACGTTTGTGGATTTCGCTGCGCCCGCCCAAGTCGCCGCGTGGCTCGAGCTCGAGGCGGGCGCATCGGGTGTCGAGTACGACGCGCTTCGCGCCGAAGTGACGGGACCGGTCGCCGACGGCCGGGACACAGCCGTCACCGCGGACCACTGGTATGCGGTCACGACCCGTCGTATCGATGCAATGCGCGCGCTCGAGGAACGCATCGCCGCCGAACTCGGGGCTCTATGTACGATCAAACTCGCCGAGGCACGGGCGGCCCTGAGTAGCCCCACACCGCGGGTGGGCAAGGACCTCTCCCTGAATGAACCGCTCGCGATGCTCGTCGCGCACCTCGATACAGAAAAGCACGGCGCCGTTGTCGGCGAAGCCGGTGAGTGGTACGGCGTCAGCGAGGGACTGCCGAAACCGCTGCACTCCATTTTGGAAATCGTCGAGGCCCAGTCACGCCGGATCGACGACATCAGCAGTCAATTGCAAAACGCACGGTCCGCGCTCGCCGAGCGCAAGGCAGTGGATCGGGCCAAGGGAATTCTGATGCGCAGCCGCCGGCTCTCCGAGCAGGACGCTTACACGCTGCTGCGCCAGACGGCGATGAGTCAGAACAAACGACTGGTCGAGGTCGCCGAAGCCGTCATCAGCATGGCGGACATGTTTCCACCGTCTCGATGAGGATTTAGCCGGTCAGTACGGCGTGGAGACTCGCGGCTTGCTCCAGGCCGTCAAGCGCAACCTGGAACGCTCTCCGCGGGATTTCATGTTTGACACGTGTCCGCGGATTTGAATCTAGTCGGCGCTAACGCGTCGGCGAGCAGCGATTTCTCGCTTGCGCTCTACTTCCGCTAGATCATGATTCCACGATCGTGAGAACTGGCCTGGCATGGTCGCCGCGTCGACTACTTTCATTACGTCGATCTGCAATTTCTTACCGCTGGCGCCAGTAAAATCTATCGTTGCGGCGTTTGGCGTGTGGTTGTCGACGTCAGGAATCTGAGCCTCACTGCCCAGCTGCCGTGCAATGACGATTGCTTCGGCTCGAGTCCCGAGGAAATCAGCGTCGGCCGTAAGATACGGCCCTTCAAATGGCGGGAGTTGGATGTGGTAACACTCGACCCACGCGGTCAGAGATTGGCCGCCAACGAGTACGATGCGCTTCCAGTCCTGTGTCTTGTGGACTGCTTTGATGACGCGTTGGAGGTCGACCGGGGTAAACCAGTCGTATTCGCTGGAGCCTAGAGACTCGGCCAAGCGAGGACTTTTACAGAAACGCCGGCAGGAATAATGCTCGCCGCCCGGTTGCTTTGCTCGACGGAAAGCTTGTTGTCGTGGCAATGCTTATTCCAGGCAATTTGCCGCCTTCGCTTATCCGCGAATGAACCGTACGACTTGACCGCCTCGCGCTTCATGGGACCAATCTGGCCAAGGATACGAGGGATGTCAAGGAGGAAGGTCTCCTCGCCGCTAGTACGTACGACGAATCACCCCGTCCGAGCGCGA
>Ga0116226_10006250_pt1 | contig 10694 bp, 9 predicted proteins | sample S1TSphfallax_FD_89692 | JGI IMG/M metagenome (GOLD analysis project Ga0116226, IMG submission 89692) | Host-associated microbial communities from peat moss isolated from Minnesota, USA - S1T2_Fa - Sphagnum fallax MG | ecosystem: Host-associated > Plants > Peat moss > Unclassified | place: USA...
ATTAAAAAAAAAATGAAAACTTTAGTTGTTGTGTAGTTTTGTAAAAGTGGATACAGGATCAGGGGCGTAGCCAAGGGGGTGTTCTGGCACTCCCTTGGAGAAAAATGCCTGGACGAGGATACAGAGCTAAACAACTATTCGCAGGGTCAAAGATTTTCTCCGCTGGCGGACACTCTCCTTAGAAAATTCCTGGCTACGCTCCTGTATAGGACGCCGATAGGAAGGGCTGTGATTCTAATCAAAAAAAGTTTTTTCTAAGATCCTTTTGAGGTAGTATGAATTTTCTATTTATTTAGTTTTGCTTAGAAAAATCGAAAGAACCGTGCGAAAAAGAAGGAATAATCATTCCTGTTGCCGGATAAACCATCCCATAAAGAGTTAAATACGAAATCTTTTGTTGATAAATTCAGATCGATTTAACTGAAATAATTTGAGAAACGGTAAAAATTCTGAAGAATTTATTTCGTGCGAATCTATATTTGATACATATTTTTCCATCCGAAGAGAAATAATCTGATTTTTCAATGAAGCAGAAAATTTTGAATATATTAACCCATAAAATCAGACGCCGAATAAAAAAGAACTGCAAGATCAAGCATATGACAAGATAAGAAAACAAAAAGGCTTTTTCTTCTCATAAATCCCTACTGATTTAAATGTTAATGAATCTCGATCTCTATTATAATTTTTAATTAATGAATGATTCATTTATCTATCGTCTTACCTCATTGTGACGATAAGAAAATAGACACATTGAAAATAAGTAATTGGCTGTGAATTTGTATAATTGTAAAACACATCGCCCGAATTCTCGACCTATGTATTCAAATAAGAATCTTCTATTTTGTTTTTTCAATAAAAATCTTCAATATTACCAAATGAACAAAACCAGCTGCTGATAACCAAACAGTAAAAAGAAGACATAACATACGTGTTAAACGAATTGAATTACTACTACGAAGTATGTGTAAAAATTGAAGTATATCCGGGATATTTAAAATACGTGCAATACGAAAAAATCGCATTCCTAAAAAAAAAGAATTCATTTTTATATAATAGAATCTTATCTCACATACCAATCCAATTTCGTCCTAAAACAATAGCAGTGAACGATGGTGGAATGGTAAAAAAATCAACCCATGAATGAATATCCAAACACCAAAATCGAAGTTTATCTTGTGCAGCAACAAACTAGAAAATTTGTCAATATTTTAATGATTAATTTTTGTTTTTCCGAAACAATCTTACACGAAGAAAGAAATAGAACAGAAAAAATACATTAAAGGCTAAATCGATTTGTTGTGTTGGACTTTGTGACCATAATTGACATGATTCAATTGGTCTTTAAAATAAAATACAAATTAAATAAATATTTCTTTAGTTTTTTTTTTCTATTCATCTTACTGTGTGCTAACATCATAAAAATAAATAAATAACGAAGCTAAACTCAAGACAACAACAGCAATTACCTACAACAGATATCCGATAAATCAATTATTCTGTTTATTTTCTATATATACATACAAGAATTTTTCCAGGCATTTGTTGACCCGAAATTAATTTAGCTGCATATTCTTTGATTATTGTTGCCCAATTACGTTCATTCATTGAATCAAAAGAATAATGTGTTTCTTTTTTATCAGGATTTGATATTAATCTTTTTGTACGTTGTCTCATTGCTGGTCCACGTTTATAAATTAAAGCACCACAACGCCATAGAAGAATAGCCATAACACCAATAAAAAATGTTGCAAGACTTGAAAAAAGAAATGCAAACCAATAACGTTCACCTGAACAAGAACCAGCTAAACTTGTACTACTAGTTGACGTGTTACTGTTATTCGTTTCCATTGATAAATATTAAAAACTCATTTACTAAATAAGCCAAATAGAACAAGACCACATATTAGATATAATATATGTAAAGCAACAGTTAATAAATAGGTTTTTTTTTGTTTATTTCTGCAAAAAAAGTATATATATAAGAGAAAGTCAATTAACGTTATTCTAATTTTGTCAAAATGAAAAAGAAAAAAAGAAAATTTTCGTTTATATATCTATCAAACTTTTCTTATTAATCTTCGGCTTTTTTTTTTCTTTTCAATCATCAAATAAAAATAAAAAGTATAACAAACTTATGAGCATTAGTTAAATATTCGACAAAATCTCTAAGAGTTTGGATTTTACTGTCGACTGTCTGCAAAATGAAAGCATTGTGAAAAGAATCATACTTGGAGTAAAACACAGATATACAGAGAGATAGAAGAAGAAAAGAGACCTCCCCCTCTTCGTTTGTAATAATACATAGGCATCACAGCCATCCGTATCCACTAGAAATGCTTTAACAGTAATCTCTTTTCTCCTCCCGCGCCTGATTAACATATTTATACGACGAGGGAACCATAGCAGTAACATCAGAAACAACAAACAACAACTCGACACCGGTCCTGTCTTTTTCAATGCACAAAATGGAGAGAAAGAACAACCATTACTCGAACTATACTGCCAACAGAAGAAAAACAGAAATAGAGTAGTAAAAGCCAAAAAGGGAATAAGATGCTATGATATCATCTCTATTTCTTAGGTCATATTCCTATATCAAATGAATCGGATTTTTCTTCTTCTGCTTCTTCTTTTTCTTCTTCTACTTATTACATTCACAACAAGGACATAGATGAAAGCAAATAGCCGTGGAAAATAAATAGCACTTATCCATAATTCAATTAGGTATATTGTCATACGAAATAAGAAAAAAAATCTTAAAGATTTTCTTTAATTGAAAAATAGTATATTCTTGTTGAACATTAGATGATTGCAGATAATGATTTCAAGATGCCTCCAATTAATCATATTATTTATATTGAAATAATAAAAAATACAAGCAAATATAACGATATCTATTTTTCTCTTGAAGAATGTTATCTTATCAGTTTCTATTAGTGAATTATGGTGGACAAGAAACATCTGAATCGCATTGCATCTTCATAAAATTATATCGAAGACCTCTTGGACATGAAAGTGATGTTAAGGTATTACCAACACATTGAAAATATCGACCATATTTACAATTTGTTGGATCAGCATATAAACCTGGAGCTGGACATGCAAAATAGGCTACAATAAAAAAAAATCAATTTTCTTTTTTTTCGCTATAATTTTAGATACGTTTTTCACTTACGCGTTTGACAACATTGACCAGTAATACCAGCTGGACATTGACAATAAGCATAAATTGTTCCACCATTTAATCTTTCTTCACATATACCACCATTTTGACACAAACCTTGTGTACATTGACCAGGTGTACCTAAATAAATCAAGTTTATTTCATTCAATTCTCAATGAAAATTTTTTACCAATTAATTCACAATTCGGACCAGCGAAACCTGTTTGAAAAAAAAATTTATTGATTTATTTTATTCTAAATTCAAATTTTTTATACCATTTAAACATATACATTGTATTTCCACTCCATTTTCAATTGAAGGTGTCGGATTACAAACACCACCATTAGCACATATGACATTTTGACAACCTGTTAGACCTAGAAAACGAATTTTTCAGATAAACAATAATAACAAACGAAATTTTACCAGTCGCTGTTTGACAATAAGATCCTGTAAAACCACTTAGACAAATACATGTACCTGTTGCAGTATTGTAGGTACCTAATTATATTCATTGAAAATGTGATTATACTGTAAAAATCTTGCTCTTTTGCTTACCACCGTTAAGACAAATAATAGGCGGAGGATTTGTTATTGGATTAGCATCTATATTTATATACATATTCATCAATTATTCTTCGTTATTTCTTACAATTTGTTAACTCGTAAATAAGCTCACTGAAAACCATATATTTTTCTTACCTGGACATGGTCCTGGATTGAGATAATTAGTCGTACCATTCGTACATCCACAAGTATAATAAAAATTTTCAAAAAATGATCTTTCAATACAAATTCCAGTTGGTCCACAATTAACTGTACTGCAAATACCTATAATTCATCATTAAAATCGAATAAATACGAAATAATATTGAAAATTTTCTTACGACAACGAGCATTTGTTACTGATTGACCATCAGGACATGTACAAATAACATTATTAAAATTATCTGTTGCTTGCAAACATTGATAATTTGGTGGTGAAAAATCTCCACCTAATTCACAAGGATTTGTATTACATTGAACTAGATAAAGAATTAAAAATAATATTAACGAATAATTATCATTTTATTTTAACCTGCTAATGAAATTTTCACTAATGTGAAAATCATAATTGTCAACAGAATCATACAATACATTTTTTTTTTCAGATTTTATTACTTGAAAGAAATATTTTGATTTAAAAAGATTCGATTTTATACTTCTTTTCTCCTACGCAATCACATTAGAGACATAGATTAAATTACATTTTGGTATTTTCACCTTGAAATATAGTGTTGACAGTAGTTATAGATATGCGTAATCATATATATTTAAATCAACAGAAAAATATGTTAAATACCTTGGATTATATGTATAATGTAATATCAAATTTAGTTTATCATTTTAATAACCATTGATAAATCAACAGAGAAAGGACGAAAAACAAAATTTGTCAATGTCTTTTTATGCAAAGAATATTATTCATAAAAGTAAAATATATTACTCTATGTGTTGATAGATTAGGATATTATATAGATTGGATAGATATTCGATTGATGATAGAAATAGATAGATTTATAATTTATGCCAATCAACACATTATGATAATATAGATCTTTTTATTAATCATGATCTTCTTTATTCATCAATCTATTTCAAGGTGTAATAGATTACATATTATATATGATTTCGTTTTTTTTGTTTTGTAGATTTATTATCCGGTTAATCTATTGATTCAAATAAACGTCGACGTTTTTCATTTGATTCAAGTCGTTCAAAATTTGCTTGAAGTTCTTTCTAAAAATATAATTAATGATATGTATAATTAAGAAAAAGAAGATAATACTTGATATTCTTCATCAAGACGTTTACATAAATTTTTCATATAAATATGATCATTCAACATAATTATTTCACTTCCAGTTAAATCTCGAATACGTTCAGCTACATTTTTTTGCATTTGATTATTTCTATTAAAAGGAAAAATAAATAATAAAGACTTGAAGACAGTTTATTAAAATGATAGGTTTTCACTTTGGTAATTGAAAAGGTATAGCATTGGCTCGACGAATTTCCTCAAGTATATTTTTTTGACTTAAATCTTTAAGAATTTCTTCAATTATTTGTAAACGACGTTCGTCACTTAAAGCACTTGGCATAACTGTTGATATTTCCATGGTTTCTTTATTTTTTTGACGCCTTTTTGTCAATGAACTTCCTTCGATATCAAAATCATCTCGTCGATCAGGAACTATTTCAATTCTATTTTTCGAATAAAAAGAAAATTTTTTTTTTCGAGTTTTATTAAATTTTAATCATACTTAAATGGTATTTTATCAAGTAATTCATCTGGTATTTCTTCTAAATTTAATAATTCATTATCATTTGTAGCTTGAGTATGTAATTGTCGTAATCTTAAGAGACTTGCATTTGGTAATTGAATTGATGGATCAGCAATTGATAGAAAACGAGAAGCTCGTCCTGGAGGTTTAAAAGATGATGGTGATTTCGGTTGTTTTTCTTCTTCTTCTGCAAATCTTAATTGTTGACGTTGACGTCGAGAATCATTTCGTGGTAATGGCATAATTTCGTCTTTACTCTCTTGATCATCTTCATTTAAATCATTCATTCGAACTATAGACATTTTTTATGCCGTCAAATGAAATATTGAAAAGGATAGTTCTGTTATTGTTGTTACATATTGACCACTGATTAAAAAAAAGAATAGAAGATCGTATTTCATAATAACAAAAAAACAATAACAACTGTTTAAACTTCTTTTATTTCGATTGAAACAATATATAAATGAATTTTTTTTATACATGGGATATTCATTTGATCAATGTTACGATAATTTTATGAACAGAAACCGTAGACGAATAGAATAGATGTCTTTACATTTTGATGAAAAGTATCGTACTAAAGTTAACAGTGAATAATATATAAATTGATCAATTCTGATCGAGAAAATTTGACTGTTTTTGTTACAAAATGACAGCTTGCTATCAGGATAGAAAATATTTTAGATCGTCAAATAATGAATTTGATATTATCTCTTACTATTAATTGAAGAACATAAATCTGTTTTATTGTCGAATAGTAATTGTCTATACTTTCTGACATATATCAGAAGTAGAGTACTGCGGTTTCAAAATTACCCGGAACCGGAATCGGAACCGCGGTTCCGGTTCGATTCCAGGTAGTGAAATAGAGAAAAAAGGCAGTTTCGATTCGGTTCTCACAATATTACGTCGAATCGCAACCGGAACCGTTAAAGTATCAGAAAGATACGAAATTTCTTTGAGAAATTCCAATTATTTAATTCTTAACATTAAACGCAGATGCTGTTTATTGGAAAAGCATTTGTTCAAAACGTACAATGGAGAGTAAAACAATAACAAAACTTTTTACAAAATAACATGTTTTAGATATACTTATTTAAATACAAATAACTTCAAAAGAAAATCAGTTCCATCATTTTCTTCACTATTATATCGTCGCAAATAAGAATATTATCTTTTTCAATCTTTTCTTTGCTGTCTGTGTCATCATTTGTTCTTTATCTTGAAATGATGTTGAAGATGATGACGGTTCGGCTGTTTTTCTCTTCAGTTGAACATCAACAACTTCATTGACGATTGTTTCATCAAAATTATTCAGTATCAATAAGTTTTTCTTCAGAAACAGTAACTTATTTACTTTTTCAGCACCAAATTTGGTACGTCTATCACTTATTCTATGTTTGGAAGATGAAAAAAGTCTTTCTGCTATCGTATTTGGCACTGGTATTAATCATGATAAAACGGTTCCGGCTCCCATTTCGCTTCTAAAAACTTTAAAACCAACCGGTTCCGATTCGGTTTTCAGTTCATTTTTTTTTGAACCCGCTGTGCTCTAATCAGAAGAAAGTCTACACAGCTATGAAACATAATGAGATTTTTTAAGGCATAGTGACTGAGAAAGTGTTTGTTGAATGTAAATAAAAAATGTTTTTTTATTTACATAATGAGTAAACAGAGTATCATTATGATTATTCTTTATATAAACATCGTATAACTATCTTTTCCTCGATTTTTTACTACAGAAAATGATTGACATTGTGATTGAGAAATACTTATATTCGATGAAAAACTACAACTTTTTTCAAACATATTCATTATTTTAATAATATCATCATGACAGTCTCCGACATTTCATCTAAAAATTGTATTCTATTAATGATTGATAGTCGTTGATGGCTACTCATTTGATGTAAGCCTGAAATGTCTAACATCCTCCTCCGTTGTTGTTGTTTTTCTGTATGTTTTCATATTTTGCATCAATGATTTCATTGATCAGAATAGAAAATATTTCTAAATTTGATGAAATATTAATAGAAACCTTCTGAAAAAAATACGGAGTAAATACATCTTTTTTCAATTATAGTTTAATTCCTCAGAGATCATCAACTGATAATATCAATTCAGTTTCTTTTTTGTCTTTCTAATTTTGAACACTGTCATTTATATTTTATTTAATTAGCTTTTTTATTAAAATTCTGTAGTCAGGTTTCTGTTCATTGTTTCTATATATATGAATAAAGTGACAAGTGATCTGTAAAACGACATTTTATCTAATAATTCGAGCTAATAAATACGTTTTCTGGACTTCTTCTCTTGTCTGATAGACGATGTTATTTAACTTAGAGAGTCATACGTTCATTTCTTTTTCAGCAAGAGTTGTATTTACATAAGCAGAAATATATAATAATGTAACACTTTTTTTAAAACTTTTTAGTCTTTTTTTCTTTATTACAGTTTGAAAACTATCCAGCAAGTGCCATGCATTTTACTCTACCACTCTTTCTCTTGAGCTTTGTTGTCTTACAGGTAACATTAATAACTATATTCATTGATTATTTATATTTTTATCATAGCAAATAATTCATGTAAAATCATTAATTTCACCTATTCTAAGTCCTGATAATGAAGCAGCTCGACCAAGTGTTGCACGACGTCTACGAGCTCCACTTATGGGTCGGTCATTATTATCAGCATCACCATCTGATGATGATGATGATGTCGGTTTTATAAATCATGAATTAGACAGCAGCAGCGTTAGTGATGACGATGACTTGATCGTCCTGAACAAACGACGGCATAATGTACCATTATTTGGTCGAAGATGGATACCTAAAAAACGACGAGGACCACTTTTCGGTTAAATTATACACATATATATATATATTCTAAATATCCTTAATAAAAAAAGAATAAATACATTCTTGACATCAAAGAAGTCAACATTCATATAATTAAATGTGACTAAACCAGAATATCTTTAGATTTTTTCATTTCAAGAAATCGAGTCAATAGGAACATTAGAAAATGTTATAATAATATATAGAAGTATATGAGTATATTTGACAGTGTCGATATTATTTCAAGCAATTAATTAAGAACGTTTTCTAGTGAAAACTCTCATCAAAAAAATTTCGCATGCATTTATTCTGACACTTAATAAAATTTAAAAGAAAATTCTTTTCGAATCTTGAGGTTAAAGTAAATGATAGTTAATGTTATATTTGTTTCTAAACAACTGTTTATCATTAGTTTAATAATATATGAACATGTCTGACATAGATTAAGATAGGAAATTGCAAAGTCACATTTATCATTCATATAAATTTTTACAGTATCGATTAGTCTTTTGATTAATTATTTATATCTATGATTGACATTCTCTAAGGTCATCTATACAATCAATAGCAAAATTGATCAAAACAATTAGTTTTTATTCCAAATAACTTGAATTTATCTTTATCACGCATAAATACTGTTGTCCGGAGGTCATCATTAGACAATCATGAACACTATTTAAATATTGTAAAGATCATATTCTTTGAATATGCTTGAAATACATTAGGTTATAAATCGAAATTATAAATTCACTCGTGTAGAGAACCTTAAAATGTAACATGAATTTGTAATGGTCACATCTTTAGATGGTAGAAGTAGTTTAAAGCCTATTGATACACCATATGATAAACGATGTTCAGTAGTAATAAAAATTTGTTCAAAAACGATAGGTGTCCAACCAATAACAAAAAGAAAAAACGTTAATAACATTATTTTAGATACATGTGCATCTGTTATACGAGATATGCTATTATTCTTTGTGTTGTTATTTCTATCATGACTACGGCGACTTACTTGATGTATATAGCGAAAAACAGACACATTACATACAGTTACTATAAGAATAGGTATGATAAGAGTGGTAATACTTAAGAAACATTCCAAATTCACTTAGTAAACATGCAAAACTATGATAGAATGCATAAGGAATCGCAGAAAATAATCCAATAATCCAGCATATGACCATATTGATTATTAATCAATGGCTCGATCGAAATACAGGCATATTAAAAAATTGAATGGCAAGTACGCGACTGAATGAGGAAACACAATACGCATACATCATTTGACATGCATTCATATAAATAATAAATCCTTGTAAATAACAAGCCATTATCGACAAGTTTTCTAGACGAAAGATAGTAAATATCAATTGATAGAGAGAGAGAAAAATGCAGTTGCTAAACATACATTTACACTAAGCCAATTGAGGTTGTTCGAACGACAAGTTTCACGAGTTAAAATACGTATCATATAAGCAACAGCAACAAGGAAAATAAGTAGAAGAAAAGGAGTTTCAACAATATTAGTATAGTATTCTGAAGATAATCGGTGTCATTGGAATCTCTTGTGTAACGAAGTATAAGTACAGTTAACATTTAGATCAACTCATTATCATATTTCTTCGACATTTTTTGACAAGAATTTTCATCTATCTATTTTAGCTTCAAAAAAATCTACTTATGTATAATTCGTCAAAATCTGGTAAAGATGATGGATATTTATCTTTTTAGCTCCGATATAATAAAATTAATATCTATTTTAATAATTTTTCTGTCATTCAAATATTCTGGAAAAAAATAATATTTACGTAGGAGTTCAAACATCAATAATCATGAGATACTAGAAATTACTAAATTTTTATATGATTGAAACGAACAGTAAAGGTAGAACATGATATTAAAAAGCTTTGGGTCAGCTAAATATTCAACAAAATAGAGCATTAACATTTCGTAATCAGTTCATGCTTTTCCGCTTGTATTGCATGCGAAAAACTCTCTCGTTTGCTTTTTTCTATGATTAAAACTACAGTTTAATTGATTAATAGTCATAAACAGATGTGTGCATCGGATATATCATAAATGATGTCAATTGCACTCATCTGTGCATTTGTTTTATAAAGAGATTAATAAAGAATATTCGTTTTTGTCAGATGTCAAAAGATTCGAATCAAAGAAAGAGAAGAATGACATCTGAATTAAGTAATAAGATGATCAAAAACTATTTTTAACACGAAAATTAAATATGTAATATGGAAAAACTTACAATTAACCGGGTATGAGTATGAGTTTGTACACTATATACACTCGTTTTTTCACAAAAAGGGCCAGCTATATATGTGCTAGTGATACAGATGATGGATATAAAA
>Ga0116226_10006251_pt1 | contig 10694 bp, 11 predicted proteins | sample S1TSphfallax_FD_89692 | JGI IMG/M metagenome (GOLD analysis project Ga0116226, IMG submission 89692) | Host-associated microbial communities from peat moss isolated from Minnesota, USA - S1T2_Fa - Sphagnum fallax MG | ecosystem: Host-associated > Plants > Peat moss > Unclassified | place: USA...
AAAATCATCATAATTATCATAGGCTACACTCTGCATAAATTCACTACTCATATCACAATATTATTGTAGAAGATGCAATAATAATAATAATTTAAATTTTTTTAAAAAAATTCATTTTTGAAAAAAATAAAATCATTTGTTTTGTCAATTTGGAATCTGACCCTAGGCCACGGTTAATTTGCCCCCAGGCTCTGGATTCATGCTGTAACTATTGGCCAAACCATTCATTACTTGTGCCAGACACTTCCAACTGATGAGGAGAATGATTTAGACTAGAACAATGCCTATTGCCCGTACATGGTACTTTAAGGTGAAAGTATCAACTTGTGGGAGGTGGAGACAGATCTCTCCAGTCTCAAGTGTTTTATAGAAAGAAGCACTTATTGAGTTTTTGTCAATGCCCATATAAAAACAAATATTTCTTTGTTATATTTAATCCTCCCCCATTCTTCTTAAACACATAACCCCAGTATGGGTACCACTCAATTATATCTCAGAAAAGCGAAGTTACTAGAGTTATCTGCAAAGTAACCCTGTCTTCACCCTGTCTTTGCGCCACCTTTCACCCCCTATCCCCTCTTTCAATGGTATACACAAACTAAAGACATTTTAATAAATCTCAGCATTTAATTGCACAAGGTTTGAGATTGATTATAGTAGTTGTACATGTAAGAGCAGTGAAAATATGTGAAGCAGCATTGGAATGCTGAAACTCAACATTTAATGCACAAGGTTCTTGATTAACTATTAGTAGTTGTACAGGTAAGAGCAGTGAAAATATGTGTAGCAGCGTTGGAGGTGCTCAGGAAAAGGAAAGACAGGATGAAACTCAGTTTACCACCAGAGTTTCACCCCCGCCCCCCCGCCCCCCCCTTGCTTGAAGGCTAATGTACTTTTTTGCTCCTGTGTATGACCGAACTCAGGGTTCTGGTGCTGTGTTTTTCTTACTTTACGGATAACTCTACTATGATATTAAAGTTATCCGTAAAGTAATCCTGCGTTTCAGCCTGCCTTTGATCCTGCCTGTCCCTTTGATCCTGCGTTTTTTTAAGCTATCCGGAAAGTGCATCAAAGTCAGGACCAACCCTGAAAACACAAACACAGGATATAAGTCTTCAAAAGTTATTACTGTGGTCACGTTTTTTTACCACACGCGTGAATTAAGGTACGTGCACTTACTTAGTTATATATGGGCTATCAACCTGCCTAGCCATGGGTTTGAGTATGGGTTACCTAGGGAGTTATCAGGAGTTACCAAAGGAACTATTTAGGTGCTAACTAGCGATTTTTTTTAATCATAGGAGATACGTAGGGACTATTTAAGGGCGGCTACATAGGGCTTATTTAAGGGACTACCAAAGATTTTTAAGAGTTTAGGAATATTTATGGGGTTATTTTTAAGGTTCCATAGGGGACTATTTAAGGAATACTTAATTGCCTATCTTGGTTGGGATGCCTAGGGACTTTGTAAATAATGGGATGCCTAGGGAGTTACTTATGGGCTTACCTTAGATGATATTTAAAGATTACATAGGGAGTTACTTAAGTAAATTTGACTTAGATGAAAGGGTACCTAGGGTCCTACATAGGACTTATCATAAGGGCTATTAAAATTTTAGTTTAACATCATAATCAAAACCCTTAATCCTTATCCTAACTTATAATTAAATCCCTCAACCAAAAGTGACATTCAAAATCTAAGTCTTCAACCTTGTGCAAAAAGGGTTTCCATAACCTTTGCTTCAATGTGTTTTGTCTTATGGGTGGGAACTATATAAGTGGGAGCACCTCTCGCTCATATTTTCTTTCTTTCACTTCTCACTAAAGTTGAAAGCTTTTTTGTCTTGGAGATCATGGCTTCATCTTCAAACCATGGTTCTAGTTCTACAAAAGATAGTTTTAGTACTTCTAGATCAAATAGTTCTAGTTCTTCATCTTCAAGTGACAATGGGATGCATGAGATGTTTGAAAACATGGATAGACTAAAATAGTGTGCTTTTGCAATTGCAGGTGTTGCTACCAACTCATTTGACATGTTCAATGCTACTGAGTTAGAAGAGGGCGTGGGTCACTCAATGGATTCAAGTGTGGGAGTTCGAAATGTGCTTGCTACTATGTGAGCAACACTAAGGTTGTTCAAAACTTTGACCAACTTCATTTTGGCCAAGTTTGATGAGTTGTTGTTATTAGTGGCACCCACCATTGTGTGCCATGCACAATCTACAAGTGAACATCACATTCAAGTTTTGGATTTAGGGTTTGAATTAAAATTTAGTTTTAGTGTTTTGGATTAGGGTTTTAGGGTTTAAATGTAAAGTTTGGATTAAGTTTTTGTTTTAGCATTTTAAATTAAGGTTTTAGTTTTAAGGTTTAAGATGTAGGGTCTTAAGTTTTTGGATTTAAGGTTTCGAATTAGGGTTTTTGAGTTTAAATTTAAGGTTTGGATTAAGTTTATATTTTAATGTTTTAAATTAGGGATTAAGTTTTAGGGCCTTGGATTTAGGGTTTAGGGATTTGTGCTTTGAATTAAAATTTTAGGGCTTAAATTTATGGTTTGGATTAAGTTTTTGTTTTAGCACTTTAAATTAAGGTTTCAGTTTTTGAATTTAAGATTTATGGTTTAAAGGTTTTGGATTTAGGGTTTGGATTAGGATTTAAGGCTTTGTGCTTTACCTTAAAGTTTTAAGGTTTAGATTTAAGGTTTAGAAGTTTTTGTTTAAAGTTTTAGATTAGGGTTTTAGTTTAGGGCTTGGATTTAAGGTTTTGGATTTAAGGTTTGGATTACACTTTAGGGCTTTGAGCTTTGCATTAGAGTTTTAAGGTTCAAATTTGGGGTTTGGATTAAGTTTTTGTTTTAATGTTTTAGATCAAGGTTTGAGTTTTAAGGCTTTGAATTTAGGCTTTTGGATTTAGGGTTTGGATTAAGGTTTAAGGTTTTGTGCTTTGCATTAAAGTTTTAAGGTTAAATTTTGGGTTTGAATTAAGTTTTAGTTTTAACGCTTAGGGTTTAATGTTTTAGTTTTAAGGCTTTGGATTTAAGGTTTAAGGTTCGTGTTTAAAGTTTTGTACTTTGCATTAATTTTAAGGTTTAATGCTTTGGATTAAGGTTTTAAAGTATAGATTGAGTTTTTGTTTTAGTGCCTTAGATTAAGGTTTTAGTTTTAGGGTTTGGATTAGGGTTTAGTTTTATAGTTAAAAGTTGGGACTTACAAGTGATCACCACATTTGAACTAGGTGTTCTTCAAAATTGACCCCGGAGCAACACCTTTTAAATTTCATTTTGTACATGAAACATGATATGGAATTGGTCAAAGAGTGTAATTTGTGATGATGCCATTTTCATTGCATCTTGCATTAATGATGTAATTGGAGATGAGATTTGATGACCCATAGCACATGAGCGGGTTATGTTGGGCATGAATTTGGTAGAATTCTAGGGTTGCATGGAGTTCATTGATGGCATGCTCATCAAGATTTGCAAATCTTGGAATGATGGGACCAACAAGGTTTGGTTCAATAGGCAAAAGAAGATTTACTCAATGAACAACACCATAGTTGTTGATCATCAAGGTTTATTTATTTACCTAGATTCCAGGTATCTAGGTTCTTACCATGATGTCACCATTTTGTGCCAATCTGAACTACATAAGAATTGGCGTCAATTCTTTTTGCATGGTGATGAATATTTTGAATACTTGGTAGGAGATTATGGCTATTTAAGTGAAGAGAAGGATTGGGAGGCATGAGATAGGTCCTAATGACCAAGATGTCATTAAAGCCTATAACAAAATGCATAGAGTGTGGGTTGAATGGGGGATTGGGGGATTGGTGGATTGGAAAAGAAATGGAGATGGTTATTGAAAAGGTTTAATTTCACAAAGCCAAAGTACACAATTTTGTTTAGAATTGAAGTTATATTGACAAACTTTCTACATAGACGCCGAATGAACTTCACATTTGAAGTCATAGGTGAACAATTGCCCAACCTTGTTGACAATGGGTGGGATAGAGACTTCTAATTTTACATGTCTAAAATCTCCTTGACTTTTGGTTTGAATTCCTCTTCATTAATGACCCCTAACTTCCTAATAGTTTTTAGGTTGTTATTTTAATCTTGTTTAATTTACCAATAGAAATTTGCATATGTGTGTGCATAAGAACTAGGCATTATTTTGAATCAAGTTTTATGGTGGATGCCATAGGTTCAATGCTTTGTGACTGTTGCTACAAATATTCACCCTTCAACCTTTTTTTATTTGTTAGAGTTGGAGTGGAAGTGAATGAGGGGCCTGCATTTATAGTAGACCCAATTAATGGAGGGTCTGAGTCCATAGAAATGGATGTAGGAATAGATGGAGGAGCATATCCAAGAATATAATTTGAAGTATATGGGGTTGTTAGATTATTAGTACCATCAATGAAACTTTGTCGACATTTCAAAATATTGCAGATGGCATGCCCATCTATTGATTTCAAGGGTACCAACATTTTTTTGTTCTACAAAACCACTTTGTCTGATCCCTCCTCATTTGGTGTCCTTGTTTTCAATTTTCGTAATGTTTCCTGCAACCTTTCTTTCAAGGTACCCTCCTATAAGTCTAATTTTAAGTAGTCCAACTTATATGAAACATAAACAACCTTCCACATTGCATTAGGAGAGTTGTGTATTTTTTAACTTGTCTTTGTTATAAATAGCAAAATGATGGTTATATGTAGCACACATGTTGCTCAAGTGAGTGGAATCCACAATGGCACGGTTTCCTTTTTCTTGTTGTGGTGCCTTTGACACATGCATACTTAGGAAGGTTTTTCTGTGTTGAAAACCTTCCACCCCAACATAAATAGGCCCATCCATACCTGGAAAACCCTCAAACTTCCACATCATTTTATCTTAATTTCTTTTTCGGCCTCTACCTCTGTTTCTTTCTCTTTGTGGCTTTGTGTTTCTATCTCTTTCTTTTTGTGCCTATGTGTTTTTCTCTTCGCCCTTCTATCTTTGTCTCTTTTTGTGCCTTTATGTCTTTGTTTATTTCTCTTAGCCTTTCTGTCTCTATCTCTACCTCTTTTTGAATTTCTAACTTTTTTTTCTTTTTATCTCTCTATGTCTATCTCTACCTCTCTCTATATATATCTCTTTCTTTCTTGTTGCCTCTATTTTTCTCCATCTCTCTCTTTTCTCTCTATATATATCTCTTTATCTTTCTTTCTACCTTTGTTTCTTTATTTCTCTTTTTTCTTTTCTTTATTTTTCTATCTCTTTTTTATTTCTCTTTGCCTCTATTTCTGTTTATCTCTACCATTTTTTTTCCTCTCTATCTCTAACTATCTTTCTCTTTGCCTCTATTTCTTTCCATTTCTACCTCTTTTTTTCCTCTCTATCTTTATCTATCTTTCTCTTCGCCTTTGTTTTTTTCCAGCTCTACCTTTCTTTCTTTCTTTCCTCTCTTTCTATCTCATTCTATCTTTCTTTTTGCCTTTGTTTTTTTCCATCTTTCTTTTTGTCATTCTTTCTTTCTCCCCATTTCTGTCTTTGTCTTTGTCTCCCTCTTTCTTTCTCTCTACCTTTGTTTCTTTATTTCTCTCTTTGCACCTCTTTGTGTGTGTTTCTCTCCATCTATCTTTCTTTCGTTCTCTTTCTCTTTCTCTCTATTTGTTTCTCTTTCTCTATCTCTCTTTCTCTCTGCACCTCTAAGTCTCTCCATCTTTCTTTCATTCTTTTTCTTTTCTATCTCTTTGTCTCTATCTTTCTTTCTTTCTCTCCATCTTTCTCTCTTTGTTTCTCTTTTCACCTCTTAGTTTTTCCATCTCTCTCTTTGTGTTTCTCTCCATCTTTGTCTTTTTGTTTATTTTTTCTCTCTCTATTTATTTTTCTTTCTCTATCTCTCTTTACGCTTTTGAGTTTCTCCATCTATTTTTTGTCTTTCTCTCTTTGTGTTTCTCTCTGTTTTCATCTCTTTCTATTTTTGTCTTTTTTTCTTTTTTTCCATTTTGTTTTCTCTCTTTGTGCATCTCAATCTCTCCATTTTTCTCATTCTCTTTCTTTGTTTCTCTCCATCTCTATCTTTTTTTCTTTTTCTTTATATTTGTTTCTTTCTCTATCTCTCTCTACGCCTCTAAGTCTCTTCATCTCTCTCTATGTTTCTCTCCATCTTTGTTTGTCTTTGTCTATCTATGTCTTTCTTTCTATCTCTCTCTCTACACCTTTGAGTCTCTCCATCTCTGTTTCTCTTTGCTTCTCTCAATTTACATCTTTCTTTATTTATTTCTCTATTTTTTCTCTCTTTCTATCTCTCTTTGGGCCTCTTTCTCCCTCTCTTTCTCCATCTTTCTCTTTCTCTATCTCTCCTTTTGTGCCTTTGAGTCTTTCTATTTCTTTCTCTTTCTCCATCTCTATTTATCTTTTTTTTGTTCTCTTTATTAGTTTATCTTTCTTTGTCTCTCTGTGTGTGCCTTGAATCTTTCCATCTCTCTCTCTCTCTCTTTTTGCACCTCTGAGTCTTTCCATCTTTCTTTGTCTCTCTCTTTGCACCTTTGAGTCTTTCCATCTTTCTCTTTCTCTTCTCTTTGCGCCTTTGAATTTTTCCATCTATCTTTCTCTCTCTCTTTGTCTTTCTTTCTTTCTCCTTTTTTTATTTCTCTATCTTTGTTTCTCTTTGCACCCTTTTGAACAGCTACCCTGCCTAAGTGATATTAAATCCTAAACCAACAATGGCAATATATCTATGACTTCAACAATGATTGTTAGAATTATATGAAAAATGATTAACCTTGGATTAAAACCTGCCACAATACTTATAGTGTAAATGTATTTGATTCAAAATCTCGCAAATGTGTAGATTCCTTCTTTTTTCAACTACATTATGGATGTTCTAACACCAAGTCACTAAACCCACCATTGGTCATCAAAAGAAGGTTAATGCAAGAACATGAAATGGCCTTCCAACTTGAATTAATGAATATCAAATAGTTCATTAGGCTCATTAATTCACTTTGTTCAAGATCCATGTAGATGAATACTAACTAGTTCACTATGTGTATTATGTTCAAGTGAATAAATAGATGTAATGATGACCTAATTGGGTTGATGACTATTTAAGTTTGTATGTTGAACAATTAACTCCTTATGTTCATTAAGTTCAAAACAACAACCAAATGAAATGGTGAGTTCATTAGGTTCAAAGCAACAACCAAATGAAATGGTGAGTTCACTAGGTTCAAAACAACAACCAAATAAAATGGTGAGTCCATTAGGTTCAAGTGAATAATGTTCTAGATCTCTTGAGCCTTGATCAAACAAAACCTTAGATTTAGCATAGTGGTCAACATAATAACATCAATGGAAGAGCATGATATAAATGTCCAAGTTGAACTCATGAGTAGTAGCTAACTTTTGGGGTTCATTGTGTTCAAGATGGCAAGTAAATGAAATGATGACCTAGATGAGTTGATGTGAGCAACTAGTTGAATCTCTTGGACATTGATAAAATAGAACCCTAATCCATACAAAACAAAAACCCATCACGACATATCCATTTGATGACTATTGGAGGTTTGGATTTGTATGTTGAACAACCAACTCCTTCAATTCATCGGGTTCAAGTGAACAAGATGAAACAGTCAGTTCACTAAGTTGAAGTGAACAACGTTCTCAATTTCCTATACATTGATAAAATAAAACCCTAATCCCCACATCCATAAACACAAACCCATCAATGCATAGCCATTTGCCCATAGGTCCTATTCCATCTAGGCAATCATCATTTTGTCTTCATGGAAATATGATTTTTATTAGGGCCTATTCCAAACAATGACTAAAGTTTGACCAATGCCCATTATTTGGCTGTAATTGGCATTCAAGAGAAAGTTTGTCACTTTGTTAGCAACTTCAATGCCTATTGGACCTCATGATGTCCTTTGTGACAACTGAAAGCATGGTTAACCCTAACATCCTTAAGGTGGGTGAAGGGCATAATTTTACTTAAGCAAATTACATATAGGCCTAAGGTTTGTTGGAGATTGCTTTTCTTGCATAAAAATAATCATTCAAACTTTGAAATAGAATGGGCTTTGCATGGACCTTGATTATAAAAGTACTTGGCAAATTTGACCTATCATGTGCTTTGGAATTTTTGGAAACCCACATGTTGAACAATAATTTCCACATGTTCTAGAGCTAAGAAAGATGCCTTATATATTCAATTGTAGAAACTTACATTTGATCAAGTTGAAAAATTTAACAGTTTGACCTAGAAGAAGAAAATGCATTTAGTTTTGATACCCTAAATCATAAATATGTGGCATTCTTTTGCATGCATCTTACTTGCATATTTATAAATAACTATACTTAATCTATTAGAAACATTTGATGAGTGTCCAAGATATATGTTGCACAACTAGCTCCTTGGGTTCAAGTCAACAATTAGATGACATGTTGATTTCAAGAAGTTCAAGTGAATAACCAGTTGGATTGCATGGACCTTGACCAAACAAAACCTTACACCTACCATTAGTCAACAAAAGAACATTAATGCAAAGACATAAGATGGATTCCAGGTTGAATTTATGAACAATAGTTAGTTCATTGGGTGCATTATGTTCAAGCAAGTGGGTATATGAAATGATGACCTGATTGGATGGAAGTGAACAACCAATTGGATTTCTTGGACCTTGATCAAACAAAACCCTAAACCCCACCTTGATCAACAAAATAACATTTTTGGACTATCTAGGTTTACATGTTGAACAACTAGTTCCTTGGGCTCATTGGGTTGAAGTAAATAACCATAATAAATGAACATGACAGTAGTAGGAAAACATCTTCCAACAAGTCATAGAAGTAGAAAAATTTACAAATTCCAATTCAATTAGATTACAAAATGTGCATAACACAAGTTAAACTAACAACCTTAATGAAGAAGAAGAAAAATATATATTTGCATATGATTCCACATTTTCAAAAGATTCAAATGTATCATACCATTCTAAAAAATCTTGTAAATAATCTATTTCAATTTGAAACCATTCATGAAGAGAATGTTTTTTGAGACCATGCATGGCTACAAATTTTTGGTAAGTCTGATTATTGATATTGACAAGTCCTAAAACACTCCATGCAATTGTTTCCCCCACTACCATACACCACCCCTTGTTTACTTGGCAAAGACACCAAAGCATGGACGGGGTCATGGGTAAGCATGGAAGAATGTATGCAACCACAACATTGTCTATGAAAGGTGGTAGAAGATGGCAAACATCATCAACAATTGGTGTCATGAAATGCTATTAGAAGTTTAAAAAATTAGGAGAAGCATTATTATATCAACAAGGGGAATTTCGAGGCACAATGTTGGACTTTTATGTACAATTGGAAAAACTAGTCATTTGAAAACGTTACTATATTGTTCACAACTGGACTACAACAACATTAGATCTAATGCGCATAGACTAAGGCAATACATGAGAAAAGATTGCCCCATGGGGTGTTAGAAACCTCTGTAGTATGAACAAGTTGGAAAACACTTTGGTGTTCATACAATGAATAGAGCCACTAGCCTCTTTTCATTTTAGAGTGCATGACACACCCCCAAGCTCCTTGATGGACTCAATTACAAGTCCAAAGGTGAAGACAATGGAAGGAAAAGGAGTTCAGGTGCGCTCTTTGGCTCGTAACACTTTAGGGGTAGAGGGGCGTGCTGGACCTCTAGGATGGGACTAGGACAAGCAACAAACGGTTCATTTATTCACATAGACCTGCACAAACCAAACAACAAGTTGGTTAGTGCATAATCAAAACACTTTTGATGCACGGACGAGCTACGGGCAAACACGAATTCACAAGACTCACCACGGCCCAAACTTGGGGGAAGCCACCACCTTCCCTCTTATAGTATTCTCTATGGCTGGCCATGGGGCTAGCACCCAAATGTCATTTTGTCCTAGCACTCCCAAGTGGGAGTCCCGAAATTCTCAGAATTAGGATTCCCGTAAATTTGGAAGCCCATAACTTTGTGTGCCGAAATTCGATTAAGGTGAGGTTTAAAGCAAAGTTGTCGCCTTTGTCAAGAGATTTCAACAGTATGTGGCACACCACTTGAACTAAAGGAAATCAAGGCGATCCCTGAATTTTAATGGTCAAGAATCAAATTGGTAATTTGACTCTTGACCTTTTTGGGGGCCATAACTTGTGTTTTAAACACCCAAATGGGTTATGCAAGCCCATTTTAGGCATCTACGTTTTAAGAACTTTTCAATGATATAATGAACACTTCAATCCAATGAATTTTAACCCTTGCAATATTTCTTTGAAGATTCAAAAGTCCATCAGGACTCCAACTCCCAAAGTGGGAGTTCACTTGGGAGTGTGGAAGATCATTCCCTCACACTTTCCCACATTCCCAAGAGCATGAAATGTGACTCCCAGGCTTCACTTTTGGCTTGCACCTTCGCAAGCCCTTGCTTTAGTCACAAGCCCAAGGCTAAGGTTGTGATAGTGCCATTACACATTACATTTTGATCTTATTCTTAAATATCACAACACTTGGAAGGTGAATCAATTCGTGAAGTGTGCAACACATAGTAGTGACATACGAAATACGAGTATTTTTCGAAGGTGCTCAAAAAGAAATATTTTCAAGTATTTTTAAAAAAACATTATAAAAATACAAAGGCTTGAAAATTGGCCTTTGTATCAAGTA
>Ga0116226_10006252_pt1 | contig 10692 bp, 7 predicted proteins | sample S1TSphfallax_FD_89692 | JGI IMG/M metagenome (GOLD analysis project Ga0116226, IMG submission 89692) | Host-associated microbial communities from peat moss isolated from Minnesota, USA - S1T2_Fa - Sphagnum fallax MG | ecosystem: Host-associated > Plants > Peat moss > Unclassified | place: USA...
ACCCCGCGCTGGCCAGGATGAGCTGGTCCTGGCCTTTGAATGTGCCGGCGCGCAGCGTTGTGTTTGCGAAATCAGCCCGGGCGCGCGGGGCGGCGAGCGTGAGCAGGCTGGCGGCGGCAAGGCCCAGCGCTTGGCGGCGTTGCATCAGCTGGCCTCTGCATGGACGCGGCGGTTGGCGACCAGTTTGCGCATGAGAGGAATTAGGTTCGCGCCGTAATCAATGGCGTCTTCCAGCGGATCAAAGCCGCGGATGAGGAAGGTGGTGATGCCGAGGTCGTAATAATCCAGCAGCGCGTCCGCGACCTGTTCCGGCGTGCCCACCAGCGCGGTGGAATTGCCTTGCGCGCCGGTGACGGCGGCCACACCAGTCCATAGGCGCTTGTCCAGCCGTTCGCCCAGGGCCGCCGCTTCCAGAAGGCGTTGCGAGCCGACATTTGGCGGGGTGTGGCCGGTGATGGGAAGGCCTGCTTTCTGCCGCAGCTCGATGGCGCGTTCGCGAATTCGCGCGGCGCGCGCCCAGGCGGCGTCTTCGGTGGCCGCGAGGATCGGGCGGAGCGAGAGGCTGAAGCGGATGCGGCGGGAATGTTTGGCGGCCGATGCGCGGACCTGGCGGATGGTCTGTTCGGCGGCGGCCAGGGGCTCGCCCCAAAAGGCGTAGACATCCGCGTGCCTGCCGGCGATGTCGATGGCGATATCCGAGGAGCCGCCGAAATAGATGGGGATATGCGGTTTTTGCACTGGCTTCACTTCCGAAAATGCGCCTTTGTAGCGGTAATATTTGCCTTCATGATCGAAGGGTTTTTCGGCGGTCCAGACATTGCGGACGATGGAGAGGTATTCATCGGTCCGCTGATAGCGTTCGTCTTTCGAAAGGAAATCGCCATCGCGCTGCATCTCCGCATCGGCGCCGCCGGTGATGATGTGGACGGCGAGGCGGCCTTCGGAGAAATTGTCAATGCTGGCGAGCTTGCGGGCGGCGAGTGCCGGGCCTTCGAACCCTGGGCGGTGCGCCAGGAGAAAGCCGATTTTGTTGGTATGCGCGGCGGCGTAGGAAACAACGATCTGGGAGTCCGGGCCAGTGGAATGCTGTGCGACCAGCACACGGTCGAACCCGCCCGCCTCATGCGCTTGGGCGACTTTTTTGATCCATTCACGGTCGATCGCCGGACCGGAGGGCGGGTGGATTTCCGAAGCGTTGCCGCTGCCTGTATAGCCGATGAATTCAATGCTCATTTTGTCTCTCCTTCAAAAAAATTCAGTAGCCCGCTTGCGGGTTTACAAGCCCTTCAAGCGGTTGGCGGGCTATGAAACGGCTCAAATTCGCGGCGAAGAACGCGGCGCTTGAGCGGCCACGCTCCCCGTCGCTCCACGATAGATGCGGCGAGATTCTTGCACGCGGGTGGGTGTAGAGCTCGTGTCCGGGCGGTAACGGTTCTGGTTCCGTAACATCCAGGGTTGCGGCGCCGACCTGGCCAGAATCGAGCGCTGCCAGCAATGCGTCGTGGTCAATGATCTTGCCGCGCGAGATGTTGACCAGATGAACGCCTGGCTTGACGCGGGCGAAGGCGGCACGGCCGATCAGCCCAGCGGTTGCGGCGGTGAGGGGTGCGGCGATGACCAGATGGTCGGCGATCGCCAGCACCTCATCAAGCGGTGCGAAGCGCACGCCATGGTTATCATGGCCGGCGTTTTTGGTCCGTGTTGTCGCAACGATTTCGACGCCGAACGGCCGCGCCCGCGCCGCGATGGCGTGGCCGATGCTGCCATAGCCGACCAGGCCGAGGGTTTTGCCGGACAGCGTGCCAAGGTTCTTGAGCTTCCAGTCGGCGGCATCGTCAATCCATATCTCCGGGATTTTTTTTGCGTTCGCCAGTAGTGCGGCGAGAACGAATTCGGAGATTGGCGCGCTGTTGGTGCCGCGGCCGCAGGTGACGAGCGGGACATCGAAAATCCAGGGCGGAAATTCGTCGATCCCGGCGGAGATGGCCTGGATCCATTGCAAATTGCGCGGCCATCCAGCGGGCGGCTGCGCGGGTGTTATGATATTGCCGCCACGCCCCGGCACCGCCAGGAGAATTTGCGCTTCCTCCGGCACGTCCCAGGCGGTTTGCGGGCTTAAAGCCCGCCAGCCCATGCCGGGCGGCAATGCGCCGGCGATGCGCGCCGCGTACTCCGCCGGCAATTGATGCGCGATGACCAGCGGTGTCACGGAAACATCGAGCATTTCAGTAGGTGTATCCGATCTTGAAGAATATGGTCCGCGGCGGGCTGACCGGGCCTTCCAGCGTGTCCTTGGCCAGGGTTGTGTTTACCCCGCCCCAGCTCAGGCTTTGAAAAGCGAGCCGGTTGGTGAGATTCTGGCCGGTCAGTGTCGCCGTCCAATGGCTGTTGGCCGGCGCGTAGCTGATGAACGCGTCCGTGAATGCCTGGGCATGGATTTCGCCTTGCGAATAGTTGAACACATCGGAGACATACGATGTCTCGTAGGAGATGTCGGCACCCAGGTTCAGGGTCCCCGGCAGTTGAAGCGGCACGGTGTAATTCGCTGCCCCGTAGAGTTGCCAGCGCGGCGCAAATGGCAACTGGTTGCCGGTGGCGGTCGTGCTGCCGGTGTCGATATTCGTTCCCGGTGCGGCAAAGCGGTCGTAACGCGTGTTCAGGTAGCTGACGCTGTCGGTGAGGTACAGCCCATCAAACGGTTCTTCCGTGCCTTCCAGCTCAAAGCCATCGGTATGCGCGCTGCCGGCATTGGTGCGCACGGAAACCGCGGTGTTGTTCACCGGGCTTATGACCAAAGCGGTCTGCTGCAGGTTGGTGTAGTTGTTGTAGTAAATCGTCGCATTCACGCGCAGCCTGTGGTTCAGCCAGTCGCTCTTCACCCCGGCCTCATAGGTGGTCACGTTTTCCTGGTCATACGGCAAGGCCGCGGCGGCGGAGGAGGCGCGGTTGTTGAAGCCGCCCGCGTTGAAGCCTTCGGAAATGCTGGCATAGCTGAACAGACCAGGGGTGAACTGGTAGGACAGGCCGTATTTCGGCGTGAAGGAATACCAGGTTTTGTTGTCGACCTCGCCGATATTGGTGAAGTCGAGCTTGGTGAAGGCATTGGCGTTTTTCTGCGCCACCGTCACGGCCGCCGGGTTGAACATCAGCGGAATGCCGGCGAAGCTGTCATAGACACCCTGGTATCTGAAATCCCGATTCTCGATCGTGTAGCGGCCGCCGAGCGTGCCGGTGAGCTGGTCGGTGAAATGATAATTCGCCTGTGCGTAGGCCGCATAATCCGTGGTCTTGGTGTCGCCGATCTGGTCCAGCGGATAGGCGGGGTTCGCCGAGCCGGGGGTTGCCACGTACCCGATCCGGTTGCTGGCGAAATTCTCGTGCAGAAAATACAGGCCGCTGGCGAAGTCGAACTTGTCGTAGTTGCCGAGCAGCTGGAATTCCTGGCTCAGCTCCTGTTCGCGATAGACGATGTCGTTATCGGATAGCGAAATCAGCGCGGGGTAGCCATTGGCGATTGAGGTGGCGTTGTAATCCACCAGCGGCTGCCCGTCATTGTTGTAGTTTACCGGATTCTGCGCGAAGGCCCGGTAGGCGCTGATTGAGTTGAAGGTCAAATTCGGATTGATGTTGTAGGAGATTTTCAGGGACGTGCCGGCGTCGAAGGATTTGTTGAGCGGCACCTGCGATGCGTAGCTGTCATTCAGGTTGGTCTTGCCGAAGACCGGCTTGGCCGCCGTGCCGCCGATGATGGGATAGACCGGCGAATAATAATCGGTTGCCGAGTTATCGAGCACGCCATCCGCCTCGAACAGGACGGTGAGGTCCGGTGAAATCGTCGCCAGAAGCTTGCCCCTGGCGCCGTTGGTGTCCTGGTTGTTGACGTGCTGCTTGATCGTCGGATCGTAGGTGTAACCGTCATGCTGGTCATGCGCATAGGCGAGGCTGCCATCCAGCACGCCGGGAATGATCGGCCCCGCGACATAGCCATGCGCGTCGAGCGCGCCATAGGTGCCGCCGCCGATGTCGAAATTGGCTTGCGGCGTGTCGGTCGGGTTTTTGGTGATGTAGCGGATCGCCCCGGCATCGGAATTCTCGCCGAACAAGGTGCCTTGCGGGCCGCGCAGAATTTCAACGCGCTCCAGGTCTGTCAGATCGGTCAGGCCGTTGATGGCGCGCGGCAGGTAAACGTCATCCACATACTGCCCGATATTCGGGTCAAAGATCGGGTCGGCATTGCCGATGCCGCGGATGAAAAAAATCTGCGTCAGCGGGGTGATGCCGGAGCGCGCGATGGTGACACCCGGCGTCTTGCCGGCAAGATCGCGCGCGGTGGTGAGGTGCTGTTCGGAAATCTGCTTGCCGCTAAATACGCTGACCGCAACCGGCGTTTTTTGCAGCCTGGTGGTTTGCCTGGTGGCGGTGACCACCACGTCCTTTAGCCCCCCGCCGGATATGCCGGTTGTTTGCGCGGTCTGTCCCCAGGCGCCGAGCGGGGCCGCGCCGGCCGCGATCGCCGTGCTGGCCAATCCGGCCATCAATAGTTTCTTCAGCCTCGGCTTGGCGCGGCCCGTCATCTTCTCGTCAACTCCAGTCATGAAAACTCCCAAAAATCGTGCAGCCTGTGTGATGGATACCGGTTCGTGCCGATAAACCTTTTAAGTCTATGGTGGTAATAGGGTAAAAGCCGATCGGTAGCTGAATGTAAAATTGGAAGTTCTCAACCAATACTCAAGATAAACTCATAGATCACCGCGCCGTTAACCCTATTACTTAAATAGGCTTTACGGTATGCCGGTTTGAGAAAGTCGTGGATGCCCGCCTTCGCGGGCATGTCGCGGGATGGCCGGCGGGTCAAATTCCATGCCGGCGCGTATGTTGGACGGAGAGTCGGATGGATGCGTTTGATACCGCCGTGGCGAACGGCCTGAATGGCGTGAAGCTGAGCGCGGACGCGGCGGAATTGCCGGGGATTTCCGCGCAACTGGCCGAGACCGCCGCGCATTATGACCGCAGCGGCGCGTTTCCGCATGAAAATTTTCAGCTCCTGCATCAGCACGGGCTGATTGGCCTGGTGGCGGCGCGGGAGATGGCCGGAGAACCGCTGACGCTGCCGGAGGCCCGGCAAGTGATCGAGGCGGTGGCCCGCGGCGAGCCTTCGACCGCGCTGGTGCTCATCATGACCTATTTGTTCGTGTTTCAGGCGGCGCGGAACCCCAACTGGCCGCCTGCGCTGCTGCGGCATGTGCTGGAGGATATCGCGATGAACGGCGCGCTGGCCAACGCGCTGCGGGTTGAGCCCGAACTTGGCACGCCGGTGCGCGGCGGCCTGCCGGATACCAAGGCGCGGCGCGTGCCGGGCGGCTGGCGGATTTCCGGCCGCAAACTTTACGCCACTGGCATCCCGGCATTGAAATGGCTCGGCGTTTGGGGGCGGACGGATGATGAGACGCCGCTGATCGGGACGTTTCTGGTGCCCGCCAGCGCGCAGGGCATACGGATCGAGGAGACGTGGGACCAGCTCGGCATGCGGGCGACCGGCAGCCATGACGCGATCCTGGAAGACGTATTTATCCCCGCCGACTATGCGGTGGATATTCGAACGCCAAAGGGCTGGGAAGCAGAGCGGACGGCGGAGTTGCTCGCCTGGATGTCCGTGCTGATCGGCACGCTTTATGATGCCGTGGCGGGCAATGCGCGGGACTGGCTGGTGCGCTTCGCCAATGAACGCGTGCCATCCAACCTCGGCGCGAAGCTGGCCACCCTGCCCCGCTTTCAGGAGGCGATTGGCGAGATTGAGGCGCTGCTATTTACCAACAAGGTGTTGCTGGACCGCTCCAGCCTGGGCGATCCCGCGAAAATCCCGCCGCTGGAAAGTAATTTCGTGAAATATCTGGTGACGAACAACGCCATCAAGGTGACCGAAACAGCGGTGTCTCTCACCGGCAATCCGGCGCTTAGCCGGCACAACCCGCTGGAGCGGCATTTCCGGGATACGCTGTTCGGCCGCGTTCATTCGCCGCAGGACGACACGATACTCACTACGGCAGGCAAGGCAGCTTTTGCCTCGTTTGCCCCTTAACAAAGGATTTTGCCATGTCCGCTACCGCACGCCCGCTTAACACCGCGCGCACCGCCCCGCCGCCAGTGCCTGCCAACCAGCCGGCCTGGATTTTGCCGGAACCCGGCGAGAGCATCGAGGCCGCGCGGCTGTTTCGTAAGCAGCGCCTGGCCGCCGGGTTGCGGCTGTTCGCGCTGTACGGTTTTGACCACGGGCCGGCCGGACATATTACCGTGCGGGATCCGGAATGGACGGACCATTTCTGGATCAACCCGCTCGGCGTGTATTTCGGCCATGTCCGGGTTTCGGATTTGCTGCTGGTGAATCATGACGGCGCGATTGTGGTGGGCAACAAGCCGGTGAACCAGGCCGGGTTCCAGATTCATTCCGCCATCCATAAGGCGCGGCCGGAGGTGATTGGCGTTGCGCATTCGCATTCCACTTACGGCAAGGCCTGGTCGACGCTGGGCCGGCCATTGGATGCGCTGACGCAGGATTCCGCGGCGTTCTACCAGCGCCAGGCTTTGTCAGATTTTTCCGGCATCGTGCTGGAAGCCGACCAGGCGCAGCAGATCGTCCGCGATCTCGGGGACAGCAATTATGCGATTTTGAAGAATCATGGGTTCTTGACCGCTGGTCTCTCGGTTGAATCCGCCGTGTGGTATTTCATCGCCATGGAGGATGCGGCCAAGGCGCAATTACTGGCGGAAGCGGCAGGCAAGCCGGTTGCGCTTTCGCATGAGGTAGCGAGCTTCACGGCGGGGCAGATGAGCGGCCGGGCGGATGGCGGGCGGTACGGGTTTCAGCCGCTTTACGAGCGCATTATTCGCGAACAGCCGGATTTGCTGGACTGATGCCACGCGACGCGGAGTTTTTGGCCGGCGACGTTGCCGCACCCGCGCGGGCCGCTTCGGCCGCGCGGGGCAAGGCGGGCGGGCTTGTCCGTACTGCCGCTTCGCGCGGCCTGCCCTGGCTGGTGCCGGCCGTGCTGCTTGCCGCTTGGGAAATCGGCGCGGCCAGCGGCGCCATAAGCCCGCAGATTTTGCCCGGCCCTGGCGACGTGGTGAGCGGCTTCTGGTCGGTCTCGCAGACCGGGGAATTGTGGAATGATCTGGGCATCAGCACTGCGCGCGCGCTTGGCGGCCTGGCGATCGGCGGCAGCATCGGCTTTGCGCTGGGCATTCTCAACGGCATGTCCCCGCTTGCCGCGAAGCTGCTGGACACCACGTTGCAGATGATCCGCAATGTACCGATTCTCGCACTGATTCCGCTTGCCATACTCTGGTTCGGCATCGGTGAATCGGCGAAGCTGTTTCTCATCGCGCTCGGGGTGTTTTTTCCGGTGTATTTCAACACCTATCACGGCATTCGCCATGTTGATGCCGGGCTGGTGGAGATGGCGCGGGCGTACCGGTTGAACGGATTACAGCTGTTCCGGCGCGTCATCTTTCCCGGCGCGCTGCCATCCATTCTGGTTGGCCTGCGCTATGCGCTCGGCATCATGTGGCTGGTGCTGATCGTGGCGGAAATGGTCTCGGCGGATTCAGGCATCGGCTATATGACGATGAATGCGCGCGATGACATGCAGACCAATATCGTGGTTCTCGGCATTCTGATCTATGCGCTGCTCGGCAAACTGGCCGATCTCATCGCCCATTCCATCGAAAAGCGCGCCTTGCGCTGGCACCCGAATTTTCAGCCGAGGCCATGAGCGAAACGATGACCGCGGGTGCGGCGATAAACCTCTGGGGCCTGCAGAAATCCTTCGGCGCGACCAGCGTTCTGCGCGATATTTCTCTGCGCGTCGAACCTGGCGACTTCGTCACCATCATCGGCCAGAGCGGCTGCGGCAAGAGCACGCTGCTGCGCCTGCTGGCAGGGTTGGAGACGGCGGACCACGGCGAGTTGCGGCTGGACGACCGGCCTTTGGCGAGCGCCGAGGCGGATGCGCGGCTGATGTTTCAGGAACCGCGGCTGTTGCCTTGGGCCAGCGTACTGGAAAATATCGGCCTGGGCCTTAGCGGCGATTGGCGGCCAACCGCCAAAGCGCTGTTGCGGGATGTCGGGCTGGAAGATCGCGCCGCCGGCTGGCCTGCGGCGCTTTCCGGCGGACAGAAGCAGCGGGTCGCCCTGGCGCGTGCTCTGGCGGCGCGGCCGCGCCTGCTGCTGATGGACGAGCCGCTTGGCGCGCTGGATGCGCTGACCCGCCTGGCCATGCAGGCGTTGATCACCCGCATCTGGCAGGCGCAGAAATTCACGGCCATTTTGGTGACGCATGATGTCCACGAGGCGGTGACGCTTGGCGATACTGTCATTTTGCTGGAACGCGGCCGCATCGCCGAAACCTGGCGGATTGACCGGCCCCGGCCCCGCGATACCGGGGACGCGGAGCTGGCGGCCATCGAGGGGGCGATTTTACGGCGGCTTTTGCAGAGTGAGCGCGCGTAATACCAGACGGCGCTGTTGTTGACCCTCTACCGGGCTGAAGGCTCGGCAGGAAAGGCGGAGATAGCCGAGTGAAGCCCGGCCGTGACGTGGAAGGGCTGGAGGGTCAAAGCATTCCTCACGCGCGAAAGGAAAGCCTGACCGTTTAGGAAACGGCCAGGCTTTTTGCTTTACACCAGGTCGAAGCGGTCGAGGTTCATCACCTTGCCCCAAGCCGCGGCAAAGTCTTTCACAAACTTTGCCTGGGCGTCGCTGCACGCGTAGACCTCGGCAATCGCCCGCAGCTGCGAGTTCGAGCCAAAAATCAGGTCCACGCTTGTGCCGGTCCACTTCACCGCGCCGGTCGCCGGGTCGGTTCCCTCGAACACGCCGGAAGCCGACGATTCCCGCCACTTCGTGCTCATGTCCAGCAGGTTGACGAAGAAGTCGTTCGTCAGCGTACCGGATTTTTCGGTGAACACGCCATGCTTGGCGCCGGCGTAGTTGGCGCCAAGAACACGCAGGCCGCCGAGCAGCACCGTCAGCTCGGGCGCACTGAGCGTTAGCAGATGCGCCTTGTCGATCAGCAGCTCGGCCGCCGGCTTTTTGGTGCCGCCGCCGATATAGTTGCGGAACCCATCCACCTTCGGCTCCAGCACGGCGAAGGAATGCGCATCGGTCTGCTCGTCCGACGCGTCGGTCCGGCCGGGCGCGAAGGCGATTTCGACAGGATTGCCGGCGAGCTTCGCCGCCTGCTCCACCGCGGCCGTTCCGCCCAGCACGATCAGGTCGGCCAGGGAGATTTTCGCGCCGCCTTCGCTGTTGAACGCTGTCTGGATACCTTCCAGCGTCTGCAGCACCTTCGCCAGTTCGGCCGGCTCGTTGACTTCCCAGTCCTTCTGCGGCGCGAGGCGGATCCGCGCGCCATTGGCGCCGCCGCGCTTATCGGTGCCGCGGAACGTCGCGGCCGAGGCCCAGGCGGTTTTGACCAGCTGCGCGACGGTGAGGCCGGATTCCAGGATTTTGCCCTTCAGCGCGGCAATTTCGGCGGCACCTACCAGCGGATGATCGACCTCCGGCACCGGATCCTGCCAGATCTGGACCGGCGCCACTTCCGGCCCGAGCAACCGGTTCACCGGCCCCATGTCACGATGGGTCAGTTTGTACCAGGCCTTCGCGAAAGCCTCCGCGAACTGGTCGGGATGCTCATGAAACCGCCGCGAAATTGGCTCGTAGATCGGGTCGAAACGCAAGGCGAGGTCGGTTGTGAGCATCGCGGGGGTGCGCTTCTTGGACGGATCATGCGGGTCCGGCAAGGTGTCCGCCCCGGCGCCGTCCTTCGGAGTCCATTGATGGGCGCCGGCGGGGCTTTTCGTCAGCTCCCATTCAAATTTGAACAGATTGTCGAAAAACTCGTTGTCCCATTTGGTCGGCTGCGAGGTCCATACGACTTCGAGGCCGCTGGTGATCGCGTCATTGCCCTTGCCGGTGCCAAAGGTGTTTTTCCAGCCGAGGCCTTGTTCCTCGATGCTGGCAGCCTCGGGTTCGGCGCCGACATATTTGCCGGGGTCGGCGGCGCCATGGGTTTTGCCGAAGGTGTGGCCGCCGGCGATCAGGGCGACGGTTTCCTCATCATTCATCGCCATGCGGGCAAAGGTTTCGCGGATATCGACCGCCGCGGCCAAGGGGTCCGGGTTGCCGTTCGGGCCTTCCGGGTTCACGTAGATCAAGCCCATCTGCACCGCGCCGAGATTGCCTTCCAGCTGGCGGTTGCCGCTGTAGCGCTTATCGCCGAGCCAGGTATCTTCCGGGCCCCAGTCAACGTCTTCCTCCGGCTCCCAGACATCCTCGCGCCCGCCGCCGAAGCCGAAGGTTTTGAAGCCCATGGATTCCAGAGCGACGTTGCCGGTGAGGATGAAAAGATCCGCCCAGGAGAGTTTCTTGCCGTATTTCTGCTTGATCGGCCAAAGCAGCCGGCGCGCCTTGTCCAGGTTGCCGTTATCCGGCCAGCTATTCAGCGGGGCGAAACGCTGGGTGCCGGAGCCGCCGCCGCCGCGGCCATCGCCGATGCGGTACGTGCCGGCGCTATGCCAGGCCATGCGGATGAACAATCCGCCATAATGGCCAAAATCCGCCGGCCACCATTCCTGGGAATCCGTCATCAGGGCGTAAAGGTCCTGCTTCACCGCGGCCAGATCAAGAGTCTTGAA
>Ga0116226_10006253_pt1 | contig 10691 bp, 3 predicted proteins | sample S1TSphfallax_FD_89692 | JGI IMG/M metagenome (GOLD analysis project Ga0116226, IMG submission 89692) | Host-associated microbial communities from peat moss isolated from Minnesota, USA - S1T2_Fa - Sphagnum fallax MG | ecosystem: Host-associated > Plants > Peat moss > Unclassified | place: USA...
CCGGCGCGGGCGGCAGCAGGGTGGCCTCGGCGGCGAGCAAGGCGGGTGTGAACTGCCGCAAGGGCGTGATGTCGTCGAGCACCCAGAACGCGCGGCCGTGCGTCGCGAGCACGAGATCTTGGTCGTGCACGATCAGATCGCGCATCGAGGTGTGCGGCAGGTTCAACTGCAATGAACTCCACTGCCCGCCATCATCGAAGGACACCCAGACCGCTTTTTCCGTGCCGGCGAACAGCAGACCCGGGCGGACCGTATCCTCGCGCACGGTGTTGACCGCGCCATCCGCGGGCAATCCCGCGATGATCGGCACCCAGGTCTTGCCGCCGTCGCGCGTGCGGTAGATGTAAGGATGCAGATCATCGATACGCAGGCGGCTCACGGAGACGTAGGCTTCGAGCGCATCGAAATGCGATGCATCGATTTGCGTCACCTTGCTCCAAGGAGTCAGCGCCGGCGGTGTGACGTCGCGCCAGTTCTTGCCATCGTCCTCCGTAAGCCAGACCAGGCCGTCGTCCGTTCCGGCCCAGATCAGGCCGTCGCGAACCGCCGAGGGGCTCGCTGCATAGATCGCACCGCGCTGCTTCACGGCTTTGTCCAGCCGCAACTTGCCGACGCTCGCCGGTGCGCCGGGATCCTCGCGCGTCAGATCCGGACTGATGACTCGCCAGTGCGAGCCGCCGTCGGCGGTCTCGTAGAGACGGTTCGCGGCGTAATACATCCGGTGCGGATCCTGCGGTGCGAAGAACAACGGCTCGGTACGATCGACGCGATCATCGGGACCGCGAATCGGAATGGGCGAAATGTCCTGCACCTGGCCCGTCGAGACGTGCTCCCTGGTCACGACGTTGCGGCCCGAGCCATAGACGATGTCCGGATCGAGCGGGTCGGGCACGACGTAGCCGTACTCGATCGCGCCCACGGGATGCCATTCCCGCAAGCCGATTTCGCCGTCGTTGCCACGGCTCGCGATACACACCGAGCCGCTCTCCTGCTGGCCCGAGCAGATGCGGTACGGAAACGTATTGGTGATCCCGATGTGATAGAGCTGTGCGGTGGGTTGATTCAGCCAGGAACTCCAGGTCTGTCCGCCGTTGACCGTGACGATGCCGCCCTGATCGCTGACGAGCGCGATATGCTGCCCGTCGTCGGGGCTGATCCACAGATTCTGATAATCGTCGCCGCCGGGAGAGCCGCGCAGCGAGGTCCAATGCACACCGCCGTCGACGGACTTCACGGTGACGAGGCTCGCGCTGTAGAGCACGTCGGCATCGTGCGGGTCGACCTTGATGATGGGCAGATCGCCGCCGCCGATGCGCAGCGCCGGTCGCGGATCGGTCGTGACCCGATACCATGACTCGCCGGCATCGTCGGTCCGGAACACCCCGAGACCGGCGGCCGAACTGTAATCGCCCTCCTCGGTCGTCGCGATGGTCGCAAACAGGCGTCCAGGGTGGCTGGGTGCGACCGCCACTTCGATCTGCGAGAGATTCTCGGGCAGGCCATTGCTCAACTTGCGCCAGTGATCACCGCCATCCGTCGACTTGTACAGACCGCCGGCCGTGCCGTTGAATACGTTCTCGTCCTCCCAAGGGCCGGAGCGTACGTTCCACATCGCCGCATAAAGCGTGTTCGGATCGTTCGGGTCGATCTTGATGCAGGAGCCGCCCGTGTTCTCGTCGATGGAGAGGATCAGCGCCCACGTCTTGCCGCCATCGCTGGAGCGGAAAATGCCGCGCTCGGCGTTCGGACCGAACGGATGACCGAGCACGGCCGCGTAGAGCCGGTTGGCATCGTGCGGATCGACCGCAAGATCCGGAATCTGCTGTGCGTCCTCGAGACCCAGGTGGGTCCAAGTCGCGCCCGAATCGGCGGATCGATAAATGCCGTCGCCGACCGACAGGTCCGGCCGCTGCAGACCTTCGCCGCTGGCTACGTAGAAGATCCTCGGATCCGACGGCGCCACGGCGATCGCACCGATCGACTGCGTCGGCTCGGCATCGAAGATGGGCTGCCAGGTACGCCCGTAGTCCGTGGTCTTCCAGACGCCGCCGTTGACGGCACCGATCAGGAAGCTCGCCGGCTGCCCGGGTATTCCCGTGACCGCCCGCGTCCGGCCGCCCCGAAACGGGCCGACCATGCGCCAGGTCAAGGCCTGCGACGCAACCTCGGGGTGCAGGGCGTCGGGGGACGCGGCCGGTGCGACCGGCGACGGCGCGGCGGCCGCAAGGCGCGCGAGCGCGCTCAACAGCACGACGCAAAAACTCCCACCGACGCGCAAGCTCAGGACGGCGGCACGCATCGGCTTATTCGCCGAACGAGGGGACATCATGCGCATGCATCAGTTGATCGAGTGCGGGAAGGTCGGTGGCTGCGATCGCGTTCCATCGTGCGAGCTCCGTGACGAGCGCGGCATGCAGATCGGCATAGACCTGGCGTTGCGATTCGGTCGGCCCGAAGTCCTCGCCGTCCAGCGTCGCCGCAAACGTGTCGTATTGTTCGTTGAGCATGTTGGGATAGCGCAAATTGTCCTCGGACGCCGCCATTTTCACTTGAATCAGCCGGCCTTCGATCGGTGCGAGCCGGGCGAGGAGACTCTGCGCAGCCTCGATCACGGGTTGCGCCGCCGACTGGCCTGCGCTCCACTTTTCGATCGTCGCGAGGCGCGCGCGCGTTGCCCGGATGCCGTTCACGGCCTTGTGCAGGGCGTCGATGTCGGTCCGCGTCTGCAGCGACAGCTCGTCGAGATCGTGAATCTCACGCTCCGACAGCTGGCCTTGCAGGCGCGGGTCGGCAATCACTTCGAGCGGCGCGGTCTGGCTCCTGCCGTGAACTGTCAGCCGCACTTGATAGTGACCGGGAGCGACGAGCGGGCCGCGGGGTCCGTCGTCGCTGTAGAAAGCACCGGGAATCTTCACCGGATCCTCACGGCGCAGATCCCAGGCGAAGCGATTCCCGCCTGCCGCGGCGGGAATCGTGTCGGGCGTCTCGACGCGATCGGTCCATTCCGCAGGCTGCTCGCCCGCATCCTTCGGTTCGAGATTGGTCAAGCGGCGCAAGGTCCGGCCATCCGTGTCGAGGATCTCGAGTGCGATTTCCTCGCCCGGCGCGGGTTCGCTCTTGAGTGTGTAGTCGATCACCGCGCCGGCCGGCGGATTGTCGCCGACGGGCAGGCGTCGTTCGACTTGTTCCGGATAATGCAACTTCACCGCGGTCGCCGGCGTGAACAGATGAAAGTCGTCCTGGGGATTCAGCGTGGCGGCTTGGCGCAGCGGCGACACGTCGTCGAGTATCCAGAACGAACGGCCATGGGTTGCGACGATCAGATCGGCGTTCTTGAGAGCCAAATCGTGAATCGGCGTCGTCGGCAGATTCAGCTGCAAAGGCTGCCAATGCGCACCGTCGTCGAGGGAGAAAAACACGCCGAGCTCCGTGCCGGCATAGAGCAGCCCCGCCTTTGCCGGATCCTCGCGAACGGCATGCACATAGGCGCCATTCGGAATCCCGGTGACGATGCGCGTCCAGGTCTTGCCGTAATCATGCGTCCGGTAGATCAGGGGCTGCAGGTCGTCGAGCTTGTGTCGATCGATCGCCGCGTACGCCGTCGCGGGGTCGTGCGGCGACGGATCGATCAAACTCACCATGCTCCACGCGGGCAGACCCGCGGGCGTGACGTTGCTCCACGACCCGCCGTCGTCGTGCGTCAATTGGATCAGGCCGTCGTCCGTTCCGGCCCAGAGCAGGCCGGGTTGCAGCGGTGATTCCGCGAGCGCGAACACCGTGTCGTAGTATTCGACGCTCGTGATGTCGAGCGTGATCGGCCCGCCGGACGGCTGTTGTTTGCTCTTGTCGTCGCGCGTCAGATCGGGGCTGATCTTGCGCCACGTCCTGCCTTGATCGCCGCTGCGAAGCACGAACTGCGCAGCGGTGTACAGCACGTTCGAGTCGTGCAGGGACACGAACAGTGGCTCGGTCCATTGCAGCCGATATTTCAGCTCGGCCGCGCCGTTGCCGGAGACGTCGAGGGGATAGACCGAGACATCGCGCAGGTTGTTGCTGCGATGATCGTAGCGGGTCATCTGGCCGCTGTCGGAATTGGCATAGATGATTTCCGGATCCTTCGGGTCCGGAGCGATGAAGCCGCTCTCGCCGCCGCCCACCTCGAACCAATCCTGGCGGCCGATCACGCCGTCGTCGTCACGACTTGCGATGGCGATCGTGGAGTTGTCCTGCTGCGCACCGTAGACGCGATAGGGCCAGCGATTGTCGACTGCGACATGATAGAACTGCGCGGTCGGCTGATTGTACGGCGCGCTCCATATCTTGCCGCCGTCCACCGATATGCTCGCGCCGCCGTCGCTGCCATTGATGAGCCGCCGGGGATCCTTCGGGTCGATCCAGAGTGCGTGATGATCCCCGTGCGGCGCGGGCATCAAATCGAAGGACCTGCCGCCGTCGCTGGATCGGAATGCGCCGGTGTTGAGCACGTAGACCACGTCGGCGGCGAGCGGGTCGGCGAAGACGTGGGTGAAGTACCAGGCCCGTTGGCGAAAACGATGATCCTCGTTGACGCGCGCCCAGCTGGCGCCGGCGTTGTCGGAGCGAAACAATCCGCCCTCGGCCGCTTCGACCATCGCATAAACCCGTCCGGCGCCGCCACCTGCGACCGCAATGCCGATGCGACCGAGGATGCCTGTGGGCAGACCATGTCCTTCCAAACGCGTCCAAGTCACGCCGCCGTCGCTGGACTTGTACAATCCCGAGCCCGGACCGCCACTGGAGAAATTCCACGGTTGACGCCGCATCTGCCACAGCGATGCGTACACAATGCTGGGATTGGCCGGATCGAAGCTCAAGTCGATTGCGCCGGTCTCGGGGTCCTTGTAGAGCACGCGCTTCCAGCTTGCGCCGCCATCGGTGCTGCGATACACGCCGCGCTCCTCGTTCGGCCCGAACGCATGCCCGAGGGCGGCGACCAAAACGATGTCCGGATTGCGCGGGTCGACGATCACGGCGCCGATCTGCCGCGTATCGCGCAAGCCCATGTTCTTCCACGTGCGCCCCGCGTCGGTCGACTTGTAGACGCCATCTCCGTAGCTGATGTTTCCGCGCGGACAGGCCTCGCCCGTGCCGACGTAGATCACGTTGTGATCGGCATCGGCGACCGCGATCGCACCGATGGACGAGATCTTTTGTTCGTCGAACATCGGCTGCCACGAGCTGCCGGCATCCGTGCTCTTCCAGACGCCGCCGGCGACGCCGCCGAAATACCAGGTTGCGGGATCTCCGGGCACACCACTGACGGCGACGACGCGGCCCCCGCGAAACGGGCCAATTTGCCGCCATTTCATGCCGGCGAGCGTCTTCGGATCGAGGCCGGGTGCGACGCTGCCCGCAACGACGCTCCAAGTCGGAGCCAAGGCCGCGAACAGCAGCAGGCAAGCCAAGAAACGGGATCGGATCGGCATCGTTCATTCCTCTGGATCGGCACGGCGGCATGGCGCATTCTAGTGCGGCGCGATGCATAGTAATGCTTTAGGGGTACAGCCGTCATGAGGATGAGACACACGGGCCGCCGCTTGTTGCTGTTGGCGGCTGTGTTCGGAGCGGTCATGACGGCCGCCGCCGCCGCGGATGAAACCCAGGAGGGCGCTCTGCGGTTTCGTTTCGTCGGCCCGAAAATCGGCAATCGGATCGCGGCCGTGGCTGGCGTCGCGGGCGATGCCAGCGTTTATTACGCGGGCGCCGCGTCCGGGGGAATTTGGAAATCCATCGATGGCGGCAACCGCTGGCTGCCGATCTTCGACGAACAACCGGCCGCGGCGATCGGCGCGCTCGCCGTCGCGCCTTCTGCGCCCAACATCGTCTGGGCGGGCACGGGCGAGGCTTGGGCCATCCGCGACAGCGACGTCGCGGGCAACGGTATTTACAAGTCCACGGATGCAGGGCGCACTTGGACGAACATGGGACTGCCGGAATCGGGCCGGATCGGCCGCATCGTCATCGATCCGCAGCATCCCGAGATCGTCTTTGCCTGCGTGCTCGGGCGACTGACCGGCCCACAACAGGAGCACGGCGTCTATCGCACGACGGACGGCGGCAGCCATTGGGAACGGGTCTTGTTCGGCGGCGAGAACGTCGGCTGTTCGGGTCTCACGATGGATGCACACGATCCGCATACCTTGTTCGCGGGCTTGTGGCAGGTGGAGATGCACACCTGGGGCGAGTTCGGCGGCGGCCCGGGCAGCGGACTCTATGTGTCGCACGATGGCGGCACGCACTGGCAGCGGATCGAGGATCCGGGTCTGCCGCACGCACCCCTGGGCAAGATCGACGTCGCGGTCGCACCTACCAACGGAGCGCGCGTGTACGCGCTGATCCAAACCAAGGATCAAGGCTCCGTGTGGCGTTCCGACGATGCCGGCAAGCACTGGAAGGCGGTCAATTACCAGCGGGCTCTGATCGGACGCGCGGGCTATTACATCCGGCTGGCGGTCTCGCCGGGCAGCGACGACGAAGTATTGGTCGCCAACAGCGCATTTCATCAGTCCTTGGATGGTGGCGAGAACTTCCACGCAGTCCCCTGGGGCGGCGACACCCACGATATCTGGTTCGATCCGCTCGATCCCGATCGTTTCGTCATCACCGACGATGCCGGAATGATCATCACCACCGTGCATGGACGCGGCTTTCACCGCGTGACGCTGCCGATCGGGCAGATGTATCACGTCGCGGTCGACCGGCAGATCCCGTACGAGTTCTACAGCAACATGCAGGATGACGGCAATCTGCGCGGCCCCAGCGTCGCAGCCGGTCCGGGGGAGACCGGTTGGGATCGGCATATGGGCGGGTGCGAGTCCGGCTTCACGCTGCCCGACACGGTCGATCCGAAAGTCGTGTGGGCAAGTTGCTACGGCGATGCCGTGACCCGCTGGGATGCGCGCTATCACGAAGCCCATTCGGTGAGCCCCTGGATGCATACGCTCGATGCCCCGCCCACCGACATCAAATATCGCTGCCATTGGACTCCGCCGCTCGCGATCGATCCTTTCGCACACGACACGGTCTACTACGGCTGCCAGGTGATCTTCAGGACCACCGACGCGGGCGCGCACTGGGCGGTCATGAGTCCGGACTTGTCGACCAAGAATCCCGCACACCTCGTCCCCTCCGGCGGCATCGTCGGCGACAATCTCGGTCAGTTCTATGGCGAAGTCGTCTTTGCCATCGCCCCGTCAGCGCTGCAGCAGGGCCTGCTCTGGGCGGGCACGAACGATGGCCAGGTCTGGTACACCGCGGACGCAGGGGCCACGTGGAACAATGTCACGAAGAATCTGCCGGGACTGCCGGCCGGCGGCACGATCACGAGCATCGCACCGTCGAACTTCGCGGCCGGCAGGGCCTATCTCAGCGTCGATCTGCATCTCGTCGACAATCGCGACCCCTACGTCTACGCAACCACGGATTTCGGCAAGACGTGGCGACGCATCGATGCCGCCCTGCCGCGACACGCTCTGTCCTATGTGCGCAGCGTCGCCGAGGATCCGCATTGCGCCGGCTTGCTGTTCGCGGGCACCGGCAATGGCTTGTTCTATTCGCTCGACGATGGCGCGCACTGGACGGCCCTGCAAGACGGCTTGCCGCACGCGCCGGTCAGCTGGGTCGTCGTGCAGCCGGACTTCCATGATCTGGTGGTTTCCACCTACGGCCGCGGCCTTTACATACTCGACGACCTGGGTCCCCTCGAGCAACTCGCGCAGGCCCCTTCGAGCGCGCCGGTGGCCCTGTTCACCCCGCGGCCTGCGTATCGCTTCGCGCGCGCGCCCGCGGCCTTGATCAATTTCTCGCTCGCGAGCGCCGCGAAGGATCCGGTCAAGATCGAGATCCTCGATGCCGGGGGAGATGTCGTGCGCAGCCTCGAGACCAAGGGCCGTGCCGGTATCAACCGCAGTACCTGGGACTTGCGCTACGACTCGCCGCGCTTGATCGCGTTGCGCACGGTCGCCCCGGACAATGCGCATATCTGGAACGAACCGCGGTTTCGCGACACGGATGCGCGGACGATAACGCACTGGGGGATCGAGCCGGCCGAAGTCGGACCAATCGTCGCGCCGGGCGAGTATCGCGTCAGTCTCACGGTCGACGGCCGGACCGTGACGCGACCGCTGACCGTGCTGCCCGATCCGAATTCACCCGGCTCGAACGACGACATTCGCCAATCGGTGCAGACCCTGCGCCGGATTTGCGCGGACATCACCCACGTGTCGGATGCCGTCAATCAAATCGAGTGGTTGCGCAGGCAACTCGAGGTGGTCCGCGCGATGTTCCGACCGGCAATGCCCGCCGACAAGGATCGACCGGCCGCGGCCGGCGACGATGACGATGACGACGAGCCCCACCCTGCACCGGCGCCGGCCCGAGTCTTCGATGCGGCACAGACCCGGCAGCGCCACGAGTTGCTCGCGGCGGCGGAAAAACTCGACGGCGATTTGCAATCGGTCGAGCAGCGCTACGTCGCGCGTGCCTTGCAGGACAGCGACGACAAATACTTCGTCGAACAAGATCGGCTGTACTTGAATCTGCTCTGGCTGAACGCAGAGGTGGGCACGGGCGGCGGCGACGTCGCCGGGAGCGCGGACTTCGCGCCGTCGGCAACACAGCTGGATCTCCTCGCCGAACTCGAGTCCGAGATGGCCGCCCCCGACGCCGACCTCGATACGGCATTGAAGCGAGATCTTCCCGCGTTCAACCGGCAACTCGAAGCGAACGCCCTCGCGCCGCTCGTGAATTAGCTGCCGGCCCCGCCGGCGCACCAAGGGCATGCGCGCCGTCCCTACGACCTTGGTCTAAGGGGCCTGAAAAAAAGGCGATTTGCGACCAAAGTCGAATGTCGCCATCCGCGCTGCGAGAACAGGCTTGCCGTTGCATTCAGGCAGGGAGTCGACAATGAAAAAAACGATACATGTGACAGGGACCGTCGTGAGTCTCGCCTTGGCCGCCGGATCCGCCCAGGCGCAATTGAAGGATCCGCTGCCCGACAGTCTGTCGCTCGGCGGCGTGAGCTTGTTCGGGACCATCGACGTCGGCTACGCTTACCAGAGCAACGGTGTACCGCTCAGCAGCCAATATCTCGGCGGCCTCGAGTACCAGTCTTTCACCACGACGCGCAACTTTCAGGGCTCCCAGTCGACACTCGCCGAGAGCGGCCTCGAGCAATCGAAAATCGGACTGCGCGTAGCGGAGCCGATCACGGGCGACGTAACGCTTGTGGCGCAACTCGAGACCGGCTTCAACCCGCTGTCCGGTCAGCTCGTCGACGCCTGCGGCAGCATCGCGACGAACAGCGGCAAGCCGCAAGGCAGCCAGACCGCCAATGCCGACAGCAGCCGCTGCGGCCAGGCGATCAACGGTGTGCTCTACGGCGGCGCCAGCAGTCCGACCTACGGCACCTTGACGATCGGCCGGCACAATTCCCTCGAGTTGGAGACGCTTGCCGGATACGACCCACAGGCACTGTCATACGCATTTTCGTTCCTCGGATACTCCGGTTTCAACGGCGGCGCCGGCAGCACGGAAGGCGCGCGCTGGGACAATTCGATCAAGTACGCCTACCAGTACGGCCCGGTCCACGCGGCGTTCATGTACTCGGTCGGCGGTCAGGACACCGGCATAATCGGCAAGGCTTACGCCGGCAGGCTGGGCGTCACGGTGAGCGGCCTGTCGGTCGATGCCGTCTACGAAAACATCAAGGACGCGGTGAACCTGCGCAGTTCGTTCGATGACAGCGCCTCGCCGCTGACCACCCCGGCTGCCGGATCCGTTCCGGGCACCCCGCCCACGGGACTGCAGGCCTACATCTCCGACGATACGTCCTACAACATCATGGCGAAGTACACGTTCGAGTTCGGCGATTCTGCCGGGAAGGACAAGCTCACGGTCTATGGCGGCTACTCGCACATCGAGAAGGCCCACGGCGACTACACGACGGGCAATTCCCAGGGTAACTATCCGCTCGACGTCGCGATCAACGTCAACGACACGGCCGTGTACAACATGGAGTGGGTCGGCGCCCGCTACGCAATGCCTTCGGGCTTGAACCTGATCGGCGCGATCTATCACATCAGCCAGGCGAGTTGGACGATCGGGCTCGGCACGGGAGGCACGCAGGGATTGGGCTGCAGCGCCGCGGGTCTGCTTTGCTCGGGCGATTTCGACGAAGCCTCGTTCGTCGCCGACTACGTGTTCAACAAACACTACGACATCTACGGTGGCTTGAACTGGTCCGAGGTCACGAACGGCCTCGCCAACGGTTTCGTCGGCACCACCGTCGGCACGTCCGGCAGCGAAAACCAGACGACGGTCATGTGGGGATTGCGGATCAAATTCTAAATCGCTGCGGTCCGCAGCCGCAGCGCGTTGCCGATCACCAAGACGGAACTCAAGCTCATCGCGGCGGCCGCGATGATGGGGCTGAGAAGTATCCCGAAATCCGGATACAGCACGCCGGCGGCGATCGGGATGCCGAGCACGTTGTAGACGAAGGCGAACCCCAGGTTCTCGCGGATGTTGCGCAGCGTGGCCCGACTCAGGGCGCGCCCGCGCGCAATGCCGGCGAGGTCGCCCTTGACCAAGGTGAGGCCGGCACTCTGCATGGCCACATCCGTGCCCGTCCCCATGGCGATGCCGACATCCGC
>Ga0116226_10006254_pt1 | contig 10690 bp, 10 predicted proteins | sample S1TSphfallax_FD_89692 | JGI IMG/M metagenome (GOLD analysis project Ga0116226, IMG submission 89692) | Host-associated microbial communities from peat moss isolated from Minnesota, USA - S1T2_Fa - Sphagnum fallax MG | ecosystem: Host-associated > Plants > Peat moss > Unclassified | place: USA...
AGGGGGGGGGGCGGGGTGTGTGCGGGAGAGAAGAACGAGGAGGCGTTTAATTGCTGCGCCGCTGCCACGTTGCCGGCCAGGGCCTGGATCTTTCTGTCGGTGCAAGACATAAAAGTCTTTTGGTTCTTTTCCTCAGAAAACAACACGCTTTCTTCCTATATCCCTCGCAACTCCCAAGGCTCGCCCGGCACACAGTAAAGCGGCACCCCGTTCTCGGTGCGCACCAGCGCCGAAAGCCCCATCGCCGCGCGCACGGCGCGGAACATGCCGCCATGCGCCACAATCAGCACCGGCGCGGGCCGAGCGAGCGCGCGGTTCACCGCCGGCACCACGCGGGCCTGCAACGCGGCGAAGGTTTCGCCGCCGGCGGGGGTGTAGGTGCCCGCCACCCAGTCATCATACCAGGGGCCCATCGGCTGGCCTTCCTGCTCGCCGAAGGATGTCTCCTGCAAATCCGGCTCGGTTGCGACATCGAGGCCGAGTGCCGCCGCGACGATGCGCGCCGTCTCCTGTGCGCGGCCCATCGGCGAGGCGACGATGGACACGATACCTTGGCCTGCCAATTTCGATGCGGACGCGCTGGCCTGCGCGATGCCGGTGGCGTTCAGCGGGATATCCACGCGCCCTTGCGAAAGGCGCTTGGCGTTCCAGTCGGTTTCGCCATGGCGCAGAAACCAGAACGGGATGTGTGTCAGGTGATCAGTCAAAGAGGGAACTCACGGAGCTTTCATCGGAAATACGGCGCATCGCTTCGGCAAGCAGCGGCGCGATCGTCGCTTCCCGCAGATTGCGCGATTGCTTGACGGCGTCGGTCGCCAGGATGCTATCGGTGATCGTCATCATTTCGATGGGGCTGGCCGCGATGCGGGCCACTGCGCCGCCGGAGAGCACGCCATGCGTCACGTAAACGCTGACGGATCGTGCGCCGTTCTTGATCAGCGCATCGGCCGCGTTGCAGAGCGTGCCGCCGGAATCGCAGATATCGTCCAGCAGGATGCAGTCGCGCGACTTTATGTCGCCGATCACGTTCATCACTTCCGAAATGCCGGCGCGTTCCCGCCGTTTGTCGATGATGGCGAGATCGCAATTCAGCCTGGTAGCCAGGGCGCGGGCACGCACCACGCCGCCTACGTCGGGCGATACGATCATGATGTCGCGGCCCTGGTAGCGCGCCTTGATGTCGGCCATGAACAGCGGCGCGGCGAACAGGTTGTCCAGCGGGATATCGAAGAACCCCTGGATCTGGCCGGCATGCAGATCGAGCGTGAGCACACGGTTGGCGCCGGCCTCGGTGATCAGGTTCGCGACCAGCTTGGCGCTGATCGGCGTGCGGGGGGCGGATTTGCGATCCTGCCGCGCATAGCCGAAATACGGGATCACGGCGGTAACGCGGCGCGCGGAGCTGCGGCGCAGCGCGTCCATCATGATCAGCAATTCCATCAGGTTGTCGTTCGCGGGGTAGCTCGTGCTTTGGATCACGAACACGTCCTCGCCGCGGACGTTTTCATGGATTTCGACAAAGATTTCCATGTCCGCAAAGCGCCGCACCGATACGCGGGTCAGCGGCAGGTTCAGGGTTTTGGCGACTGCTTCTGCCAAGGGCCGGTTGCTGTTGCAGGCGACGATTTTCATGGGCTGGTCCTGGCGGGCGCGGCCTTATAGCGCGGCTGTCGCGAGATTGTCACGACACCCTCCCAAGGCCAGGGGGGCTCTGCCCCTATTCTTCAAGCGTGGGATCCCCGCTAAAGCCGGAGCCCTTAGAATTCGCGCATTTAAGGAAGTGATTGCGTTAGGCCATGACGTCCAGGGGCCCGCCCCCGGCGGGGGTCCCATGCTTGAAGAATGGGGGGGGGGCAGAGCCCCGTGGCCTACCCGAACAGCCCCGCCCCAATGAACCCGCCAGGCCCCACCCCCGGCGGACAAGCAAAAATCCCACCCCCCGTATGCGTCACGAACTGGTTCAGCATGTCGAACTTGGCCATCTTCTCGAACATCCTGATGAAACCGGTCCGCGGGTCCTTCTGGTAAGCCACGAACAGCAGCCCGGAATCATACTCCATGCCCTGCCGCCAGGGCGGCCAGCGCTCGGCGGTGAAACTCAGCCCGTCATTATAGGAATAGCCCCGGCGCAGAATGCGGGCGCCGCCGGCGGTAACGGTCGCCATCCGCACATGGGCGTTTTCAGCGATCACCGGATTGCCGTCGGCATCTGTGGCGGCAAGGTTTGCGGGATCGTGCTCGGCCTTGCTCCCGATCGGGGCCCCCGCAACTTTGGTGCGACCCACCGTCTGTTCCTGAAAGCTCACCGGCGTGCGGTCCCAGTGTTCCAGCGCAATGCGGATGCGACGGGCCACCATATAGCTGCCCCCGCGCATCCAGGCCGGCCCTTCATCGCCGGCCCACACCAGCTCGGCCATGACGGCCGGATTGCCCGCGTCCGGGTTGTTGCTGCCGTCCCTAAAACCCATCAGGTTGCGTGGCGTCTGGCCGACCAGAGAGGGCACGAACCCGGATTGTGCCCAGCGGAGCTCGGCCACGCCATAGGCCAGCCGGGCAAGCTGGCGCACAGCGTGAAACGCGGTTTGCGGATCGTCGGCACAAGCTTGCACCGAAAGATCGCCCCCGGTACGGCCCGGCTGCAACTGGTCACCGGTGAACACGGGCAAATCGACAAGCGCTGCGGGACGCTGTGACGCGAGACCAAAGCGATCCTTGCCATCTTTCACAAAAAGCCCCGGCCCGAACCCGAAAGTAAGGGTCAGATGCGAGGGGGGCATACCCAGCGCCTCCCCGGAATCCGGCGTATCGGCGGGCACGCCGGCGCAGATTTTTGCGGCCGCCTCCGTCCAGCGTTCGAACAGGGCCCGCACATCGTGGGATTTTTCGGCGGTGAGATCGAAGGTGGCGAAATAGGTGTGGGCCTGCTGCCGCGTGACGATGCCGCCTTGATGGGCGCCGTAGAACGGTTCGAAACCGGTTTCTTCTGTGGCCGCCGCCGGCCGCGCGACCGCGGCCGCGCCCAGCAGCCCCGCCGATGCCGTCAAAAAACCCCTGCGTGACGCCATGCTCATGAAGTGCCCCGATATTGCGAGTCATTCGCATTAGCGCAATTAGGTGAGAGCCTTTCCGCATGTCAAGGAACCAATCCCTGTTCCCATCATGCAACCCGCGCAGACTTAAAAGTTTTTTGCTTCTTTTTTCAAAAAAGAAGTTCTTCTCTTATCCCCATGACCACCGTCCCACGCGCCATCCTGCTCGCCGCCGGCCTCGGCAGCCGCATGCGGCCGCTCACCGAAACCACGCCAAAGCCGCTGCTCACCCTCGGCGGCCGCGCACTGCTTGATCATGCACTCGATCGCCTGGCCGTCGCCGGCGTGGCCGATGTGGTGGTGAACGCCCATTGGCACGCCGACAAGCTGGCGGAACACCTCGCACGGCGCATCGCGCCCCCAAACACTATCCTGCGCTTCGAAGATGCCCTGCTGGATACCGGCGGGGCGGTGATCGCGGCCCTCGGCGAACACCTGCTTGGCGGTGACGACGTCCCTTTTTTCGTGATCAACAGCGATTCCGTCTGGCTGGATGGCCCGCTGCCGACGCTGGACCGCGTGCTCATGGCGCTCCGCCCGGACCTCGATGCCGTCATCCTCGTGCACCGCACCTTTCAGGTGCAGGCCGATATCGGGTTCGGCGATTTCTTCCTCGATAGCTGGGGCAAGCCGCGCCGCCGCCGCGAACGCGAAATCGCGCCCTACATCTATGCCGGCATCACGCTGGCACGCAAAAACCTGTTCGATGGTTTTCCGCGCAGAACCGTCTCGATGAACGAGATCTGGGACCGCGCGATCGCCGCCAACAAGATCGCCGCCGTGGTGCATGACGGGCTATGGTTTCATATGACCCGGCCGGATGATCTGCACGAAGCGGAATACGCTCTAAACGCCCAGCTTACGGGGCCTACGACGTGATTTATCAAGGCAAGCACTTCTTTTTTGAAAAAAAGAAACAAAAAACTTTTAATTCTCCGTAGGTTCCGCCGGCGCAGGAAGTAAAAGTCTTTTGGTTCTTTTCTTCAGAAAAGAACATTCTTCCTTCCCCAACGGACACCCAAATTGCACCCCAACCTCGCGACCATCCCGCCAAACATCCCGTTTCTGGATGCGCTCGCCACCTGGTGGCTCGCCCGCACGGGACCGGACCCGCTTGCCACCGCCGACGGCATCTTCATCGTGCCAACGCGCCGCGCCGCCCGCGGCCTCTCCGATGCATTTCTACGCCAGGCCAATAGCCGCCCGCTGCTGCTCCCGCGCATCCTGGCGGTCGGCGGACTGGACGAAACACCATTGGCCATCGCCGGCGCACTCTCCTTTCCCCCCGCGGTGCCGGCGCCACGGCGCCTCGCCGTGCTTACCCGTTTCATCCTTGCGATGAACGGCGCCAACGGCGCGCCCACTGAAGCCGGCCGCGCCTGGGTGCTGGCCGAAGAACTCGCCGTGCTGCTGGATGAAGCCGCCCGCGCGGGCATCGATCTGGCTAAAACCCTGCCGCATGCCGTGGGCGAGGATTTTGCCGCCCATTGGAATATCACCCTCGAATTCCTCGAAGTGGTGACGCAGGCCTGGCCGGCCTGGCTCGCCGAAGAAGGATTTGCCGATATCGCCGCCCGCGGGGCCGCCCTGCTCCACGCCCAGGAAGCGGCATGGCGAGCCCAACCGCCGAACCTGCCGATCATCGCCGCAGGCACCACCGGCGCCATCCCCTCGGTCGCCAGCCTGCTGAAACTGGTCGCGTATCTGCCGCAGGGACTGGTGGTGCTGCCGGGGCTCGATCTGGAACTCGACGAAGCAAGCTGGCAGGCGTTGGAGGAAAGCCACCCGCAGGCGAGCCTGCGCCACCTGCTGGTCAGCCTCGATGCCACGCGCGGCGATGTGCGGAATTGGGCGGACATCGCCGCATCGCACCCGCCGGAAACCGCGCCGAATGGCCGCATCGCCGCCTGGCGCCTCGCATTGCTGCCTGCCGCATCGCTATCCCAATGGCAAAGCCCGCCGCCGATCGAGGATGCAGGGCTGTTCCGGCTGAGCCCCGCGGACCAGCAGGAGGAAGCGCTTTCCATCGCCCTCGTGCTGCGCGAAGCCCTTGAAACACCCTTCGCGCGGGCGGCCCTTGTAACGCCCGACCGGCAACTCGCCCGCCGGGTGGCGGCCGAGTTGCTGCGTTTCGGCATCGTGGCCGACGACAGCGCCGGTGAAGCCCTGGCCGAAACACCGCCCGCGGTATTTCTGCGCCTGCTCGCCGAAACAATCGCCGAAGATTTGCGGCCGGTGCCCCTTCTGGCGCTGCTCAAACACCCTCTTTGCGCGCTGGGCGCATCGCCCGCCGGCTGCCGCGAAGCTGCCCGTAAGCTGGAGCGGGCCATGTTGCGTGGCCCCCGCCCTGCCCCCGGCATTGCCGGCCTGCATCGCGAAGGCATCGGCGAAAAATTCGTGGGACTGCTGGAACAAGCCCTCAACCCCCTGCTGGCGCTCCGCCAGGCGGAGAAAACCGCGCCTGAAAAGCTGTTCGAGGCACTGCTGCAAACGGCCGAAACGCTGGCCGCCACCCGCGAAGGTGCCGGCGCCAGCGCGCTATGGGCGGGCGAGGAAGGCGAGGCGTTGGCAGCTCACCTCACCGAACTGCAAGGCGCGCTCGCCGTGCTTCCCCCGCAGGAACTCGGAACACTGCCGAGCCTGCTGGAGGCAACGCTCGCCGGGGTTGCCGTGCGCAGCCGCCGCGCCCTGCGCGGCCGGGAAGGCAGCGAACATCCCCGTGTATTCATATGGGGCCTGCTGGAGGCCCGCCTGCAAGCGGTGGACGTGATGGTGCTGGGCGGCCTCGTCGAAGGCATCTGGCCACCGCTCGCGGAATCGGGTCCGTGGATGAACCGGGCCATGCGCAAGACCATCGGCCTGCCCTCGCCGGAGGATCGCGTGGGGCTCGCGGCCCATGATTTCGTAATGGCAACCTGCGCCGCCCCCAGGGTTTTTCTCTCCGCACCCCGCAGGCGGGATGGCGCACCGGCCGTTCCCTCGCGCTGGCTGGTGCGGTTCGATGCGCTGCTGGCGGGCCGCAAGCGCCAGATGAACGCACACCCCGCCCCCGCATGGTCGCGCGCGCTCGATCGCCCCGCGGGACCACCGGTGCCTGTGCCGCCACCCTCGCCCGCGCCGCCAGTGGCCCTTCGTCCGCGCAAACTCAGCGTTACCGAAATCGAGACCTTTCTGCGCGACCCTTATGCGATCTACGCCAAGCATGTGTTGCGCCTGAAGAAGCTGGACCCGCTGGAACAATCCGCCGATGCCGCCGATTACGGCTCCATCGTCCATGCCGGCCTCGCCGCGTTCTTCGAACGCAACGGCCTCGCCTGGCCCGCGACGGCCCTGCCGCAACTCACGGGGGACATGGAGGCGGCCTTGAAGGCCGCAAAACTCCGCCCTGCCCTGGTGGCCTGGTGGCGCCCCCGCTTGCACCGCATCGCCGCCTGGGTGTGCGAGACGGAGCGAGACCGCCGCGCCCATGGCCGGCCCCAGTTCCTGCACCCCGAACTGGAGGGCGCATGGCAGTTCGCCGCCCCCGCCGGCCCCTTCACCCTGCACGGCCGCGCCGACCGGATCGAACGCCGTGCCGACGGTGCGCTCGCGATCCTCGATTACAAAACCGGGGCGCCGCCGACCACCAAACAAGTGGAAGAAGGGCGTTCCCCCCAACTGCCACTGGAAGCCGCCATGCTGCAGGCCGGCGGGTTCCGCGTAGCACCCTCCGGGCCCGTGTTGTCGGGTATGGCTGCCGAACTCACCTACTGGCACATCTCCGGGGGTTTCGAGCCGGGCAAATCCCTGGTGCTTTTCAAAGGCGACGCCGCACGCACCGCGGACATCACGCATCAGGCCGCTGCCAGCCTGCAAGCTCTGGTGGCGGATTTCGACCAACCTGGCCGCGCGTATCTATCGCAGCCTTCGCCGGGCGCGGCGCCGCGGTTTTCCGATTATACGCTGCTGGCGCGGGTGGCGGAGTGGGCGGCGGTGGAGGAAGATTAAGCCAAGCAAGCACGATACCGGCCGGCCTCGATCTCCCGGCGGGTGCAGGAACTAAAAGTTTTTTGCTTCTTTTTTTCAAAAAAGAAGTGCTTGCCTTCCTTCCCACCCCGCGATCTCAATCGCGCGCATGTTCTCCCCCGCCAGCGCGATGCGCATGGTCAGCGCGTTCGCCGGTCGCAAATCGCCGAGGCGATCCGGCCACTCCACCAGCACCACGTCGGCGGTCGCGTCGTCCCAGCCAAGCTCGAACAGGGCGTCGGGGCCATCGAGGCGCCAGAGGTCGAAATGGTGGAGTTTGAGCGCAGGCGTCTCGTAGGTCTGAACGAGCGTGTAGCTGGGGCTGGGCACGTCCAGCTCGGGGGCGTGGCAGGCAGCGCGGATCAGGGCACGGGCCGCTGTGGATTTGCCGGCGCCGAGCGGGCCTTCCAGGAGGATGGCATCGCCGCGGCGCAGGTTCTGGCCGATGATCGTGGCGAGGCGTTCAAGGCCCGATTGATCCAGGTGAAAGCGTCGCGCCATGGTTTTGCGGCTCCGGGGTTTTTTGTGGCCGGGTTGGTGCTAGATCGGGCACATGATCGAAACCGACGTCGCCATTATCGGGGCTGGCCCCGCCGGCCTGTTTGCAGCCTTCGAATGCGGCATGCTGAAACTCGGCTCCGTGCTGATCGATGCGCTGGAGGAGGTAGGCGGCCAGTGCGTGGCGCTTTACCCCGAAAAACCGATCTTCGATATTCCCGCCCATCCCGCCATCGAGGCGGGGGCGCTGGTGGCACAGTTGGAACTGCAAATTGCGCCGTTCGCCCCCAGGCGATTGCTGGGGCGCCGGGTGGAGGCGCTGGAGGGCAGCGCGGGGCAGTTCCGATTGCGGACGGATAAGGGCGATGCGGTGGCGGCGCGCGCGGTGATCATCGCGGCCGGCGCCGGCGCGTTCGGCCCGAACCGGCCGCCGCTGGCCGGGCTCGCCACCTATGAGGCGACCGGCGCCGTGCAATATTATGTGCGGCGGCGAGAGGATTTTCGCGGGCACACCGTGGTGATTGCGGGCGGTGGCGATTCCGCTGTGGATTGGGCCCTGCAATTGAAAGATGTGGCGGCCCGCGTGCATGTGGTGCACCGGCGGGCGAAATTCCGCGCCGCGCCGGAAAGTGCCGCACAGCTCGATACCGCGGCGGCGCGGGGCGAGATCGAAATGGTGATCCCCTACCAGCTCCATGCGTTGCATGGGAGGGATGGCGCACTGGAGGCAGTGGAGGTGGCGGATCTGGATGGCGCCACGAAACTGATCGAGGCCGATCGGCTGCTGCCGTTTTTCGGGCTCGCCATGGATCTGGGCCCGATCGCGCAATGGGGCCTCGATCTGGAACGGCACCATGTGCAGGTGACACCGGCCACATGCGGAACCTCGGTACCCGGCATTTTCGCGATCGGGGACGTGGCCACTTACCCAGGCAAGCTGAAACTGATTTTGCAGGGATTTTCGGAGGCGGCGATGGCGGCCCATGCCATCCATCCGATCGCCCGGCCGGGCGAGTCGCTGCATTTCGAATATTCCACCACCAAAGGCGTAGGGGCACCATGAAGCGCCGTATTTTCTGCCTCGCCGGCATTGCCGCGATCGTGCCGGCGATCGCGGGGGCGCAGGTTCACGCAGCCGTTCTGTCGGATGCCGACCAGGCACTGCTGGTGCGGGTTGGGCAGTATCTGAACGGTCTGCGATCGCTCAAGGGTCGGTTCTTGCAGGTGGGGCCGGATGGAAAGACCACGCAAGGCACGATGTGGCTGCAACGGCCGGGCCGCATGCGGTTTCAGTACGACAAGCCGAGCCCGCTGCTGCTGGTGGCGGGCAATGGCGTGGTGATTTTTCATGATGCGCAGCTGGACCAGACCACCAATATTCCGGTGGGCCAGACGCCACTGGGGTTGTTGCTGGGCGATAGGATCGCATTGTCCGGCGATGTGACGGTGACCGATTTCGAGCGGCAGGAGGATCTGCTGGCGATCACCCTGGTGCGCACCAAAACGCCGGGCGATGGCAGCCTGACGCTGTTGCTCAACGCCGATCCGCTGGCACTCGTCGGCTGGTCGGTGGTGGATGCGGAAGGCAGGGAGACGCGCCTGCGGATTTCCAACATCGAGCTCGGCGGCAGTTTCGATGCCGCGCTGTTTCGGTTTGCCGATCCGGATGACGGAAAGTAAATTTTTCGCTGCTGGGCTTAACATTTCCACAAACTGCGGAAACATTCCCGATACATTTTTCTCCTACATGGGTGCCATGACACATCACCTTCCCCGCCTTGCAACCCGCCTCGCGGTTATTGCCGCGCTGGCCGGTGCCGCCCTCATCCCCACAACTGCCGATGCCTGGTGGCGCGGCGGCGTTGTGATCGGCCTTCCCCCCGTTGTGGTGGGGCCGCCGGTCGTCGGCTATCCTTACCCGTATTACGCACCGCCCTATTACTATGGGCCGGGCTACGGGTATTATTATGGGCCGTATGGGTATCCGGCGCCGCCGCCCGGAACGCCTCAGGCGCAAAACGGGCAGGCATCGGCACAACAGAGCACGCCGCAAGCTTCAGCGGATAACCGCCCCTATGGCGCCACGTGCTATGCAGGCGTTTATACCTGCTCCGCCCTGCCCCAAAGCCGTGTCGGCAGCGGATGCGCCTGCCCTGGTCTCGGTGCGCCCTCCTACGGCACAGTGCATTAACGCCGAGAAGAACCTCCTCCAGCGCCGCCACATTGCGGCACGATAGTCACACCGCTTCGGCTTCACCCTGCCGAAGCGGTTTGTTCTTCAAATCGCCACAGTTCGGCGGCAGAGTTGCGGGGAGATGAAACCGCTCGTCGGCATATCCTGTTGCAGCAAATCCTTCGGGCCGAACGGCCTGCCGAACCATGCGGCTTCGGATTTTTGCGTGCGGGCCGTTTGCCAGGTGTCGGGGGCCGTAGCGGTGCTGCTGCCGGCCATCGGCGACGACAACGATGCCAACTGCCTGCTCGACCGCCTGGATGGTATTTTGCTCACCGGCAGCCGCACCAACATTGCCCCGCTGCATTATGGCGGGGCCGCCCATGCGCGCGGCGTGCCCGAAGATCCGGGACGGGACGCCACCACGCTGCCGCTGATCCGCGCTTCCGTGGCGCGCGGCAAGCCGATCTTCGCCATCTGCCGCGGCATGCAGGAAATGAACGTGGCCCTGGGCGGCACGCTGTTTCAACATCTGCCGGACCAGCCAGGTCGCCTCAATCATGCAGCAGCCAAGCCGGAGGATGCGCTGGGCCGGATCACGCCCGCGCACCCTGCGAACGTGACCCGTGGAGGAGTGCTGCATCACATCGCGTGCGCAACGACAATCAACGTCAATTCGCTGCATCAGCAGGGGATCGACCGGCTGGCACCCGGCCTGATCGTGGAAGCCGTGGCCCCCGACGGCACGATCGAATGCGTGAGCCTGGCGGGATCGGCAGGGTTTGGATTGGGGGTGCAATGGCATCCGGAATTCGATGCCACCACCAACCCGCTTTCGGCTGCGTTGTTCCGGGCTTTCGGGGAAGCATTGCGGGCGGCGCCGGGGAGCGAGAGGATGGCGGCCGACTAAGATAGTGAAAGCAAG
>Ga0116226_10006255_pt1 | contig 10690 bp, 7 predicted proteins | sample S1TSphfallax_FD_89692 | JGI IMG/M metagenome (GOLD analysis project Ga0116226, IMG submission 89692) | Host-associated microbial communities from peat moss isolated from Minnesota, USA - S1T2_Fa - Sphagnum fallax MG | ecosystem: Host-associated > Plants > Peat moss > Unclassified | place: USA...
CCCAATATGTTTACTTTTCCCACTTTTGAAGTTGTCGGTCGAAAGTTTTGATCTTGGCATTTTGAAGTCTGGACTGCGGTTAATTCGGATAGTTTATTTTGGTCAAAATAACAGCCTACAATTGTGTTCTTTGATTTGTCAAATTTTATCCTTGCCACTTTGCTAGACAACCTTTCACAACAATTCCAAGTAGGAGATATTTTTTTTTAATATGTATTTAAAACCCTGCAAAACTTTATTTGTAAACACACCATAGATTTGGAAAATGCACAAAGGAATAAGAAAAAGGATAAGGGAGAAGCTTACAAGATTTCAAGGTAGCTCAAACTAGATGTCAAAATCTCTCCATATCAAAAATTGATTGTCTATAGCAGGTTGGCCATATTTCTCCATGTCAAAGATCAATTGCTTGCAATAGATTAATTGTGTTGATGGAAGGTGTGTCCTAAAAGGGTGGAAGTTGAAAAGTGGTTAAACCTACAATGAACATTAAATATTTCATCAAAAAGCATGCTAAAAAGGGTATGATGGAATATATGCTCCAAAATAGAATTTTGAAGTTGAACCATTTGTTGCTTGATAAATTGTTTAAATGGATGAAAACACGGGCAAGGTAGGGACAGTAAAAGATCACATCTTGCCTTGAGGTGTTGTTAGAAAAGGAAGGTGTTGTTGTTGACTCATGCTAAGGCTTCAAGAAAGAAGGAACATTGATCAACCATAAACGTAACAATTATGATTGAAATTATAAGGGCCCAATTCCTTAAATAGGTTATTGGGGCAATGGTGGTTATTGATATGAACCCAATGCCACCAAAAGTTATTGGGAGAAAGGTTTCTTTATGGGCTAGATGTTTTTATGGGCTATCAAAGGATCTTGGACCCAAAAGGCCTCCAAACACTTGAAGGAAGCTAGAGTCAAAAGAAATAAATGATTTTATGAAGGTGGAAGGAGGTGTATATTATAAAATATACAATGGCTATTGCACAAAGTAATGAATTAAAATTTCAAAAGTTACTCGAACATCACCCATTCTAGGGAGAAGGTTCACATCTTGAACATCCTTTAGCATGACATTTTTTACAAAGGATGATATGAATAATGAGGTGCTCAATGGAACCCCCAATACTTTAATTCCTTTTGATAGGGTAATAAATTAGGACGGGGTGTTAAAATCATGTAGTAAACTAAAAGGTGACCACCTTACACATTTTTGAGGTTGAATAAAAAAACCTATCGCATGGAGTTCAGTCTAGAAATGATCATATGTAGATGATACAATTAAAGGGGGACTTATGATGTGAATGTCATCTATAATGAATGGAAATAAATAAAAATGGAAATGATTAGATGTAGAAGGTAAAACCCTAAAATGGGTTAAAATGAATAATGCCCCTCCCAAGGGATCACCTTGACAAGTTCCCATGGCAAATGGGATGACTATAAATTAAGGGAAATCCAAATGCATAGAATGCATGAACAAAAGGAATGAGTTGTATGATGTCTCCACCTATTACACAAAGTTCTTGAAATATGAACCTTCTTAACACCAAATTGAAAGCATTTGCCACGTATAATTAAAGAACAACCTAATTGGGGTAAAGGTCTAAAGTGCACCCAATGTTGTGGATTATTGCTTCACAACTGCCTTTAGTTAGAACTCTAAATTGGTGTGGGGAGAAATGTGTTACAAAGGCATCGTGAAATTGAAAGCATAACATGGCTTGTGATTCAATACATTATTTCCCCCACTACAATGGGACAAACTCTAACTAAAAGTTTGGTCATGGTTAAAAGGTGGGCCATTTTTTACACACCCTCAAGCTCCTTGATGGACTCAACTACGAATCCAAAAATGACGACAGTGGAAGGAGAAGGTGTTGGGAGCACTCCTTAATTTGTACCACATCGAAGGTAAAAAGGCATGTTGGAGTTCTAGGATGGGGATTAGGAAGATTGATAAGCAAGTCAATTATTCACACGAACCTGCACAAACCAAACAACAAATTGGTTAATGTGTAGTTGGAACACCTTTGGTGCACAAATGAACCACAAGTAAACATGGACTCATAAGATTCACCACGACATGGACTTGGGGGAAACCACCACCTTCCCCCCTATAATATTATTTATTCTTGGTTCTTGGCCACGGGGTTAGCACTTAAATGTCATTTTGTCCTGGGACTCCCAAGTGGGTTTCTAATGATTTTGGAGGCCCAGAAATTTGTGTGCAAACTTTCGATTAAAGTGAGGTCTAAAGCAAATTGTAGCCCTTATCGAAGATTTTCAATGATATGGGGCACGCCACTTGCATGCAAGGAAATCAGGGCAATTCCTGGCTTTTAATGGTTGGGAGTCAAATTGACAAATTAACTCCCAACCTTTCTTTTAGCCATAACTTGTGTTTAAATGTCTAAATGTGTCATGCAAGCCCATTTCATACATTTACATTGCAAGAATTTTCCAATGATATAAGGAACTTTTCAATTCACTGGGTTTTCACCCTTGCAATTGTTCTCTAAAGATTCAAGAATCCATTGGGACTCCAACTCCCAAAGTGGGAGTTCACTTGGGAGTGTGAAAGTTCATTTGTTCACACTCTTCCACACTCTCGGGAGCAAGAAATGTGACTCCCGGGCTTCACTCTTGGCCCACACCTTTACAAGCCCTTGCCTTAGTCATGAGCCCAAGGTTAGGGTTCCAACAATTCCAAAGACACATGTAATTCGAGGTGGAATGTGACTTGTGCAATGTGAAAACAAAACAAATTAGCAATTTGACTCTCGACCATTAAAAGTCGGGAATCACCCTAATATCCTCATGTGTAGGTGGTGTGCAACATACCATTAGAATGTTATTGATGAGAGCTACAACTTTGTTTTAGACCTCATTTCAATCGAAGGTTTGCATGCAAAATTTTGGGCCCACAAAGTCGCGAGAATTCCAATTGTGAGAATTTTGGGACTCGCACATCCAAAATGCCATTTGGATGTGGGCCTCATGGAGAGGCACAAAGTATACTATAAGGGGGAAGGTGATGGCTCCCCCCAAATCTGGGCCGTGATGAATCTTGTGAATCTGAATTTGCCCGTGGCTCATCCTAGCACCAAAAATGTTCCAACTATGCATTAACCAACTTGTTGTTTGGTTTTGTGCAGGTTCGTGTGAGTGATTAAATGTTTGTCATTCTTCCTAGTCCCATCCCAAAGCTCTAGCATGCCCTTTTACCCCCTCAAAGTGCTGCGAGTTAAGGAACATGTCCCCAATTCCTTGCTCTTCCGATGTTTTCACCTCAGACTCACATTTGAGTTTGTCAAGGAGCTTGGGAACATGTCAATATTCCCGTACATGTCCTAGAATTAAACTGTAAAAAAGATATTTATGAGTTAAAGGATCATGTTGGGGAAGAAGCATTGAGTTTGAACTTGTCGCTTTAAAGGTTAGGCCCACAAAAATGACTCATTTTGTAATTTTCCCTAGTTGATTACTAAAAAATGCTTGGGTTGAATCCACGTTTCCCTATGCCCTATTGCCCCACCGTAAGGGGGCAAAGTGAAACACTATTGGGGTAACAAGAAAAGCAAATGCCAAATTACTACATCATAATGGTCATGTGCTAGTTTATCCATTGAAAAATGAAACACCTCTTATACATCATGTCGTAGAATGATAGGGATGTGATTATATAATTGAGGACAACAAAAGCCTAAATGAAAGGACCCCATGACTTCCAAGGACAAAACCCAAGTCCAGGCTGATGCGGGTGGGGTGGGAACAAAAGAAGGTATTGAGCCAGGATTGTCATAGGGGTTTGGACTAGATGAATTGGACATGTAACAAGAATGTTGATGACAAGTTAACCTTCGACTAGTAAATTGGTGCCCATAAATGGGATAAGAAACTTTAGGTGGAAATTGTGAATGTGTTGAAGAAATGGGGGTAGGTTAAGGGGTCTGATCATGGGTAATTATAGGGGCCAATAAAGTGGAAAGGGGGAAAGGTCCTACATGTGCATGATCAAGGGGGTTTAGGAAAATGTAGGGTTGGGGTTCAACATTCAAACGAAGGAATGGGGGTCGATAAGGAAAACTAATAGGTGGTGCATGATTTGTTGCAATGGGAGGGGGAATTAATGGATAATTTGTGGTTTACATGTGGGATGGGGTGAAAAATGGGCTTGTGGTGGTGCATAATAAAGCAATGGGCAATGGGAACTACGAGGTTTGATGAAACATGATAAACTTGGGGACATGGGATGTTTGGTGCCCATCAGGAAAGAGGCCTAATAAGAGGAAAGGCCCCACTTTCTAAAAACTACCTACTATGACAAGGTAATTTGAAGTTTACAAAGTGAACCACATAATATTAAATGAATTGAAAGGAAAAAGATAGGAAACCTCCTAGGGGTCTCTAACTAAAGCATTATGTCAAAGCCAAACCCTAACTTTGTTATAGGCTTGGTTGTCACAATCATTACTTTACTAGGTTTAACATGACTTAGCTACCACCCTAATACCAAAATATTACAAGTTACACTCTTTGTTCTTAGTCTTGTAGGACTTGAGACAAGTAATGTTGCACAAAAGTTTTTTTTTAAATGATTTTAATGGATTGGTTGCCGCCTTCACAAAAATTCCAATCCACTTCAAAAACTATGTACAACAATTTTTCAAATAATAAATAACTTTGTGGTGGAAAGCTTGTTGTGTTTTCACATGGTTGTAGGACACATCACGATACTTTTAACTGGTTGGTTGGTTCGGTGACTTGTTGAGGTATGTATTTTCTGTTGCATTAGCCTTTACTTGTTTCATAATGGCCATCTAATACCAAGTGTTGTTACTTTCAATTTCATTCCCTTGTTGCATGGGTCCCATAATCCACCTATGTCATAGATCAAATACAAAAGGGAAAAAAACATTTTCAAAACAAGGGCCTCTTAATTTGACTATTTAGTGGATTGGTTACCTTGGCCAAAGTGGCCATAAAAAGAAAACACAACCCACTTTTGTGGCCTCTTTTTTCCCCTAAAGTTAGTGTTAGTCCAACAAACCTTAGAATCCCAAACTATTGATGTTGTTACTTTTTACAAAAGATGATAATACTTCTTTTATTTTTTCTTTTGTTATGGACCAACAATTCATGTTTTGTGGAGGTGACGTAGTGTAATATGATGTTTTGTAGTTTTTCATGGAAGTATCAAAACTAAAGATAAATCTTACTATAATTTTGTTTGACAAAAATTTCTTCTTCCACAAATGGCAATTGAATATCTAAATTTTGTTAATTCTTGTCCCTCCAATGACTCATTCATGCACCACTATTTTTTTGCACCATAGCACATGATCCACCTCCTTCTTTAATCCTCTAAAGATAAATTGTTGTTGTTGTTGGTGGTTGTTGTCGATTTGCCACCATTCTTTGTTGTTGTTGGTCTTCTTCATTGTTGTTCTAAAGTCGAATCCAAAGGAAAAAGATAGGAAACCTCCCAAGGGTCTTTGGCTAAGGCATTATGTATTTGACATTAAATAAACAAGATGGCCATGCCACAAGGTGTTTTATCATTAAAACCTTGCAAAACTTTATTTATAAAACACACTACATATTTGGAAAATGTACAAAGGTATTAAAAACAAGGGATAATTTAAAGGATGTCAAGTTGGTACAAACTAGATGTCAAAAACTCTCCATTTCAACAATTAATTGCTTATAATACGTTAGTTATGGTGATGGGGGTTGTGTTTTGAAAGGGCGGAAGTTGGAAAGTAACTAAACCTATCGCTATTGTTCGACTTAAAATGGAAGATGCTTACATCCTTTATAATGTAATTGGATTTTTTTTATGAAGAAAAATAACCAAAACAAAAAGGGGCGGGCCCTTTGGCCTTTTTAAGCTCCAAAAAAACATTAGCAAAATTTTGTAAGAAAACATTAACATGGTTGTGTAAACATTCAAATACTTCAATTACGAAGAATAATTGATTAGTGGTGTGTCAATCACAATAACTTTTTTCTTTGGTTTGAACTACATTAGAGGCAACAAGTCCTTAAGTTGTGCAAGATTGGGGAAGTAAATCTACTCATGTTTGGTCAACTATGATAATGTTAGCAAGGGCGTGGATTCCATCTTTGGCGAGCACAATGTTGATTCATCGATTGAAGGAATTAAATGCGGCTGAAGGAAACACATGTAGTTTTTTTAATCCCATGTAAAAGCCATCATATTGCACAATGGTGGCAAAAATGTCATGAATTACATCATTGGTCCCTATGTGCTTGTTACCATCGGCATAATGTAAGATTTGGATACCCATAGGGTTGATGGGATGTGTGCACACACATTGGGGGAGGCCTACAATTGAATGATATGGTAATTTGAACCACATTTAAAACAATGTGGAGAAAATTGGGGAAGATAATCAAAAGGTTGGAAAGATTGGTCAAGCTATAAACCAAGAGCCCACTCTAAGGCTAGGACATGATAAAATTTGCACATGATTGACCTTAAATATCCCATAAAAAAGCATGCTAAAAAGGGTATGATTGTGCAAACACTTTGAAATGGAATCTTGAAGATGAACCATTTGTTTTTTGATTAGTTATTGAAAAGGAAGGGAACACACTCATGCTAGGGGTAGTAGAAAATTACATGCTACTTTGAAGTGTTGTTGGAAAAGGAAGGTGTTATATTTAATTCATGTTAAGGTTTCAAGAAAGAAAAGATGTTGGTTGAATATGAACCTAACAGATATGATTGAAGCTACAAAGGCTTAATTTCCTAAATAAGTTATTGGGGCGATGGTGGATGTTAGTATGATTTTGATGCCACCCATAGTTATTCAGAGAAAGGCTTGTTTACAAATTTGAAGTCCTTTAAGGCTATCAAAAGACCATGGACCCAAAAGACATCTAAACATTTGAAAGAAGAAAAAATCAAAAGAAACAATGGAATCTATAAAAGTGGAGGAAGGAAGTGTGCAACATAATAGATATGATGGTTGTTACATATAACAATGAGTTAGAATTCCAAAGGCTACTTGAACATCACTTAGTTGAAAAAGAAAATCAACATGCTAAACATCAATTTCTAACAAGGTATTTTTTATGAAGGATGATTTGAATGATGAGGTGCTAATGGAACCCCCAAAATTCTAATTCCTTCTAATGGTTTGTTAAAATGGGATGGGTGGTGTCAAAGTCAAGCAACAAACTAGAAGGGACTATGCTACACATTTATAAGGTTATATAAAAAGACCTATCACATATGATTCAATTTAAAAGTGTTCATATGCATAGGATACAATGGAGGGGGGCCAACGATGTGAATGTCATTTGCAATCAATGGAAATAAACAACATGAGAAATGATTAGTTATAGAACGTAATGCCTTAAGGTGAGTTAAAGCAATAATGCCCCTCCCAAAGGATCACCTTGATGAGTTCCCATGGTAGATGGGATGATAGTGACATTATCATCATGGTTATGGTGACTATATAATAGGGGAAATTAACATGCACAAACAAAGGGGATAAGTTATATGATGTCTCAATTTATTGCATGATTTTTTGGAAATATAACCTTTATTAACACCAAATTGAAGACATTCACCATGTTTAACTAAGGAACAACCCAATTAAACTAAAGGTCCATAATTCATTTAATGCCATGGATTATTATTTCACATCAAAAATTATTATTATTCCAAATGTGTGTGGGGAGAATTTTGTTGCAAAGGCGTCGTGAAATTGAAGGCATAAAACACAACTTGTGAATCTATACAACGTTTCCCCTTTGACAATGGGCAAACTCCATCTAAAAGCTTAGTCACAATTAAAAGGCGGGCCACCCCAAAGATATGTGCAATTCAACATGGAATGTGACCTTGTGTGATCTAAGAGCAAAGTTGAAACAAATATGGGACTTTATTCACAAAATCTTTTTGGTGAATATAGTTTCGAAGGTGTTCAAAGACCATCCAAGAAGGACCACTTGTAGATAAATTCGGCATGTGTTGGAATGTTAACTTGAAGGAGTCAAATGAAAGTTCAAGTTCCTAGTTTGGTTCATAGTTTTTTTTTTAAATGTGGAAAAAGCCATTTGATTCAAGATGTAGAGTGATGAGAACTGAGGTGGTGTTAAAGGACATGGGTGTAGGAGGAAATGGTGTTAAAGCATGTGTTACTTGAAAGTATTCTCCTGCATGGCCAAGGATTAAACTGTGGATAATGTGTTTTTGAGTTGGAGGATCATGTTGGGTAAGAGGTATTGAGTTCAAACTTGTTGTTAAAGCTTGGGCCCATAAAAGAATTCCTCCTATAGGTTTTCCCAATCAACTACTAAAAAGAATTTGAATCAAATCCTCATTTCCCTATTCCCAATGCCCCCCTTTCGAAGGGGCAAAACAAAACACCATTGGGGTAATAGGAGGAGCATATGTTAAGCTACCATATCATAAGGGTCCTATGTCAACTTATTTAATGGATAAAAAATGGTACTTGTACATCATGTTGCAAAATGGTAAGGATGTAGTTGTATAATTGAGGATGACAAAAGCCAAAATGGAAATACCCAAGGACCTTTAATGCCAAAACCCAAACCTACATTGATGTAAGCAGGTTGGGAGTAAGGGAGGGTATTGGGTTAGGATGGTCACGTAGGTTTGGATTAGATGGATTGAATGTTTGATAGGAACGTTAGTGATGGGTTAACTCTCAAAGGGTAAATTAATTCCCACAAGTAAAGCAAGAACCTTTAGGTGGAGATTCAAGGCTTATTGGGAGGATGGAGGTAAATTAGGGGGTTTAATCATGGACAACTGTCGAGGTTGATAAAGTTAAAGGGGGAAAAGGTCTTACATGTGGGCGAAAGTACACTAAGGTGTCATAATTTTGGTAGATTAAAGTCCCTTTTCAAAGTCCTTTTTTAGTGTAATTAAAAATTAGCTTAAAATATGAATATTTATATGATATTGAAAGTAACAATTTTTCCATTTCCGATTTCAAATCATGATGTTATAAGACATATCAAAAATATCAAAAATAATTAAAATAATTATTTTAAAATGCTTTAAAAGGATTTTTATATAATTACAATTTTGGGGATTTTAAAAAGTTTATAACATAATAAATTAAAATGAAATTCCATTCATTCAATGGATCTTTAGTTTCTTAAACATAGTTCATCCAATATTTAAATTTCTCAAACATATAAGATTAACACATTATAAGAAAAAAATCCATATCCATGAATTTTGTAAGTGTGACAAAAAATGTGGGAAAAATTCAAAAGTTGATTACTTATTGGTTATCCACGATTTCAATTTGATTTTTTCATTTTTGGAAAGTTGATTATGATAGCCTTAAATAAATTAGTCCCTTTTTTTTATTATGTCAATGAATTATATTTTATTTATTTTCTTATTCTAAAGAATATAAGAAAAAATGTCATTGTGATGTCCATATAAGGTCACCACAGTGTGCAAACACCCATGTGCATTATTTAAGGGATTGGGAAAAAGTGTTGGGTTGGGGTTCCACATTCACACAAAGGATTAGGGGTTGATAAGGGGAACTAGTGGATGGTGAATGGTTTGTTAAAATTGTATAGGGAGTTGGTTAGTGGTGCATGGTTTGCATAGGAAAGGGGGTGGAAAATGGGGTTGTGGTGGTGTATGAAATGGCAAATGGGCAAAGTGAATTACAAGGTTCAATCAAACATGATGAACTATGGGACATGGGACGTTTTGTGCCCATGAAGAAAGAGGAATATTAGGAGCGCAATTATAAATAGGCCCCACTTTCTAAAAACTACCTATTTTAACACAAAAATTTTAAACTTATATTACTAAACACAATAAATTAAATAGATTAAAAGGAAAAAGATAAAAAGTTGTCACAAACAAGCAAGTTTTATTTCAAAGGATAGTTGAACCCTAACTTTGCCATAACCTTAAACACCATCATCCTTACTTTATTGGGTTTAAAACAATTTATACACTTTTGAAAATTATTATGTAGGGATTAGGTGCTGTCGCAACCCCACTTTGGGGCTAAGTGTGAGGATGAAACTCACACTCCCAAAGTTGGGGATTTGGAGTCCTCCGGGACTCTTGAATGTTTAGAGTTCGACAATAGAGGCCAAAACACCTTGGATTGGGGTGTTTTTGGTGTCATTAGAAAGGTCTTGAAGTGTAGATGTCCAAAATGGCCTCGCATTGATCATTTGGACATCTTCAGCCCAAGTTATGGGCAAAAGAAGGGCTGGGAGTCAAACTGGCAATTTGACTCCCAACCACTAAAAGTCGGGAATCGACCTCTTCCCGACGTCTACAGATGTAGTGCGATGGGGCGTTAGAAAGCTCTCGAGGAGAACTACAACTTTGGTTCAGACCTCACTCCAATCGGAGGTTGGAGCCAAGAGTTGTGAATGTCCAAAGTCTCGAGAGTCCAACTTGGGACAGTTTCGGGACTCCAACTTGGAAGTCCTGGGAAAAAAAAGCCATTCGGATGTAGCCTCCGTGGAGTAACGCAGAAAATATTATATGGGGGAAGGTGGTGGCTTCCCTTGAGTCTGGATCGTGGTGAGTCTTGTGTGTCAAAGTGCCCGTGGTTTGTCCCAACACCCAAGGGTGTTTCGAATGCGAACTAACCCTCTTGTGGTTGGTGTTTGGACGCAGATTCAAGCTTGATA
>Ga0116226_10006256_pt1 | contig 10690 bp, 9 predicted proteins | sample S1TSphfallax_FD_89692 | JGI IMG/M metagenome (GOLD analysis project Ga0116226, IMG submission 89692) | Host-associated microbial communities from peat moss isolated from Minnesota, USA - S1T2_Fa - Sphagnum fallax MG | ecosystem: Host-associated > Plants > Peat moss > Unclassified | place: USA...
ATCTTTGTATTTTTGGTACTGAATAAAGATTTCATGTTGTTGTGTGTTAGGATTAGGGTTGGAATGGCATACACAAAAAATGCATCTCCCTTTTTTGTTGCTTATATGAATGTTCTTGCTCCCACGAACAAAGGCTTGAAATATTTAGATTTTTCATTACTTTCAAATTTTTCCTTCACGTTTCAGTTTCTACATGCATTAATTACTTCTTGCTACGTCTCCACATGTAGAATCATGTTCAAAGTCCAACGTTCTTGTTGGAAAAGCTTTGTATTTTGGTGTAATTTTGTATATTGATTCAAAATGAAAAATCCTCATTTTCCAATCCATTCAAAGATTATACAAAACAAGCCATGATAACCCAATGATGATAGGTTTTGTCCAAGACGAAATGACATTGAAGACAACTTTACTATTGTGTGACCCAATTATTATTGTTAATGCCTTAGTTTCATGCATTATAGATCTTGAAGAAAGGTTTCGACCATCGATCATTTTGACTGCCACTAATGTTGTTTTTTCCACTAACACCAAGTTATGTTGTTAGACCAACCCCTTGTCGATGAAACATGCAAATGCCCTTGAATTAAGAAATGCTTGGGTTTACATAATCGTGGATTTACCACCCTTGATCATGATGGGCAACAAAAAAAAGGTGTTGGTTATGAAGATAAGGTAGGACCATTTTGAACACATGATGCATCGAGGTCCAATCTCACGGTCCTTATTGAGATTGGATGTCCTCGTTTCCCTTCTCTTTTAGCCCTTTGGGTAGTGGTACAAGTTGTGGCCTAACTCTCCATAGTACAAGTAAAAATTATTTACATGTTGATGTTGTTTTTCCTATTTTGTGAGTGATTTGAATTGTGTAATGGATTCATGAAAAGACTAATTTTCCTATTACATATGCCTAAGGATAACAAGAACTTTTTCCATGGACAAAACTATTTCTTCTCTTGAAATGGACATGGCCAAAAAAATATGTAAATCAAAATTTTGATGAAAAGTGGGTGATCCACAATTTCAACAACATGTTCAAAAGGTGGGTAATCCACTTCTTGAAAACTCTTACGTCTGAAATAGAAGGGTAGTCCACATTTAACTTCCACAAAATAAATAAATTATAATGACAACAAGAATAGACGGAGGCTTGATGGGAATCATTCAAACTGTCTCAGGCATAAAAACTATAAGAACATGAACTAAGCCAAGGACACAAGAAGATAAATAATAAATAAATAAAATGCAAGCTTATGTATAATCCAAGACTAAGAACACAAAAAATAAGGCAAGAACACGATCTATGGTGGAAGATGTCAAACAAAACTTTATTTTAATAATATATGAAGACAAAGGTTATAATAATAAAACACACCCAAAACTAGTGTTGAACAAACTAAAAGTAATGGAACGTCCTACTTTTATTTATACCCCATTGAGGACCATGTGTGCATTGGCCAAGGAAGTTTCTTAAAAAAAATTTAGTTTGAAGAAGCTTCCATAGAGGCTTTCATGTCTGCACTGACTAATAATGATCAATGAGTTAATTAAAAGTTAACAATGATGTAAGTGATGATGTAAATGACTATGTGTTGTAAACAATGATGCAAACGATGATGTAGGCAACTATGTTGGTGCAAATGATGATGTAAACGATGATGTAAGTGATTATGTTGGTGCAAATGATGATGCAACTGATGGGTGATAATGGTGTCCTTAATAGTCCTTATGAAAATTTGAATTTTTAGAAAACAATTTCAAAGGTCAAAACTCATTGGATTGAAAATTTCATTATACCATTAAAAAGCTTTTAAAATGTAGATGTCTAAAATGGGTTCACATGACTCATTTGAGCATTTACAAAACAAGTTATGGTTGAATGAAGGGTCAAAAATCAAAATGTCAATTTGACTCTTAACCACTAAAAGTCAAAAACTGCATTAAATTATGTGTGTGAAGATGGTGTGTCACATATTTTTGAAAAGTTCTCAATGATGGCTATAACTTTTCTTCAGACCTTGTTTCAATCGGATGTCTTCACAAGATGTTATGGGCCTTTAAAGTGGTGGGAGTCCCAATTTTGAGAATTTCGGGAGAATTTCGAGACTCCCAACTTGGGAGTCTCAAGAAAAATGACATTTGGGTGCAACCCTTGTGGCCAGTTGTAAATAATACTATAAGGGGGAAAGTGGTGACTTCCCCCAAATCCAACCCATAATGAGTTTTGTGAGTCCATGTATGCTCGTGGTTCATTTGTGCATAAAAAATGTTTCAATTATGCATTAACCAATTTGTTATTTAGTTTGTGCAAATCCATGTGAATAATTGACATGTTTGTCACTCTTTCTATTCCCCATCTTGGAGTTCTAGCACACCCTTCTTATTTAAAAAATGTTGCAAGTTAGAGAGCATACCCCAACCTTCTTTTTTTCGTTCGTTGTTTTCACTTTGAACTCGCATTTGAATCTTTTAATGAGTTTGGGGGTGCATAAAAAAACCTAATATGAAAAGTTAAAACTTCACAAAACCACATGCAAAAAGTAATAATTATTTTGCAACAACAATTAAAAGTTGTTCCACCATCTTTGGCTAAGAAAACATATGTAAATTTGATATTTTTACATTTTACAATAATTATTGAATGTTCCAAAAATTATATATGAACCTCATGTTCTTCACAATAATAAATTTTTAGTTACTTTACATGCATACTAAAAATAATTATAAGTTTGTTTTTTTCCCACCAAACCCACACACATGTATTATTTCACAAAAATTCTACAAATTCTTCACAATTTGTTTTCTTCAAAACTTTTTTCAACTTCTACCAAACTAAATTAGAAAAAACAAACCTCCATACCAAATTAATCTAGAGAGAATAAGCCAACCAAAAAAATTCTTCACCACAATATAAACATGGATCCTTTCCTAGATTTTTTCACCTTATCCTTCAAAGCCATTTTATTTCAATCTCCTACACAGATCCTTAGTTAATGGCAAATTAGTGCCAACCACTTTATCCTTGAAAACTAATTAATCCAAGTAAATTTATTTTTTGATAAAAAAAGAAGAAGTCCAAACCTACCTTTAGCAACTAAGAAATTATAAAGAGACCCTTTAAGGTAGTTAATTAAAAAGAATACCCATTAACAAAAAAAATTATTAAAAATTCATTCCAAAATTAATGCTAATTATCCTATCCTAAAAATAAATTTTTATGATAGTTACGGTCAATTAACAAACATGCATCACAAAATTATTGGAACTATGATTAATAATAAATCCATTTATTCATTCACATGTGAAAGGTGGCATGTTTTCATGTCATAAAATACGTTAACAATACAAAAAAATCAACATAAAACTTTGATTTTTTATAAAAATTGTTGATGAAAAATACCAAGCTTTCACCTCTCATGACATGAAAAAACAAGGTACAAAGCTAAAATGTTTGATTTACCTAATAACCCTAAAAGGTGTGGAACACAAAATGAGGAAAGAAAAATCATTATTTTTTTTTGAAGGAAGGACCCTTTCAAGATTTGGAGCATTTGTCACAAGTTTAATAGTTAATACCAAAAGTTTAATTCTATTCTTTTAGTGACAATGTAAAGTTGTTAGCCAAACACAACTCAACTCTTTCTCTCTTCATTAGATATAATGGAAAAGCCAATGCACCATTTTACCCATGTTATGTACACATTCTAATACATGGTGTTGTCCTTGGTTCCATTGAAAAAGCGAATGAATTATGCACCATATTACTCAAGTCATGTACATATACTAGTACATAGTATTGTCCTTGGTTCCATAGAATAGCCAATGAATTATGCACCATTTTACCCAAGTCATGTATGCATGTTAATACATAGTGTTGTCCTTGGTTTTATAGATCGTGTGTCGGTATATGATTATGTTGGTGATGGTAATGTTTCATGTTTCATGCTCAGGTACATAAATTGTACATAAATATATATAGGAACCATGTTCTTGTCATGGTACAAATTAATCATCAAATGTTTCTAGCATAATTCACCTATTTTATTAGGTATCATGTAACATTCCAACATGTGTCATGTACCAATGTCATGGTATTACCATACTAATGTAACGAGTTCCCCTTAAGAAACTCTTAATGTGTACTCTTTACGTGTTAAGTACACCTTAATAATTTCTCAAAAATTCCTGAATTTTTTTTTCTCACAATTATTTAATGTGGGAGTTGCTAGGTTCTACAATAGTCATCTCATCTCCTTGGCAAATTTTTGTTGAAGAAAAATAAAATCCAAAAGAGTTTGCAAATTAAATGGGTCTTAGAATAGGTCCCTAAACAATTCCCTCCCCCACCCCTTTTTTTGGGGAAAATTACTATTGGTCGAAGGAAAATAAATATTAAAAAAAATCAGAATATTTTGTTCGAAGAATGGATCTGTGTTTTTTTTTTCCCCCTCTTTTTTTCTGATCACAGGTATTTAATTTTTATACCCCCCAAATTCCGCCCTCACCCTGCCCGTTACGCCGTCGCAATGACTTCCGTCAAAAGAAAAAGCGATCCGCCGACTCGCCCATTCCGAGCGTAATATGCGGCGTCTGGCACCTTTAAAACAAAGAGAAGCGCATAAGCGAGAAGGATTAGAGCGCTCTTGGGACTTCTTTGCCGGGGAAAGAACACGAAGACCGACGACGAAGAGCTTCTCGCAGTTGCTTACAATGGCGCACGCAGCATGGAATAAGCGATGGATCAAGCCTGAGGCAAGCTACTTGAATCTGTTCTCGCTACGATTGATGGTTTTTTTTTTTTCTGTTTTTTGGTTTGTTTTTGGGCTGCTCCCGGAGCTTTGTTTAGTTTCCCAGTCATGATATAGCAAAGGAGGGAGGGTTTGTCGTCTGACAGTGGCTTAGTAATCGTGTTTGTTTTTTCCCTGTATGCAATACGCGTTTTCTTCGGTCTCAGGGGCGGTTTTTGTACTTTCTCCCCCCCAAATCTTTTGTCGAGGATTCATTCGGTTTTCGTCGGATCTGGATTCTTAGTTTGGTTAGAGGAACTCTTCTTCACCCGGGGGTGGGGGACGAAAGGGAGCGGCGTGGATAGTTCTTTTCTTGCTGGAGGAAGATGCAGGATGTTGTTTTTCTTGTGCAGTCTTTGCTTGAGGAATTCCTTGATGAACTCAGATTATCACCCTTGCATTTCAGCAACTATTGCAAGGGAGCTGAAGTTTTCTATCACTGAGATGTATATATAGACTGTGGACTTATACTGCGGTGCCAAGTCACCATGTTGTAACCTTCTTGATGTTCCTGCTGACTATGTGTATGTGGAACAGATTTTCCCCTTGTTTGCTGCCATGGGAGCAGCTCTTGGCATCTGTGGTTTTGCTATAGCACGCAATATTGCAATCAATCCAGATGTCAGGTCAGTATCATATCCATCCCTGTCGGTGTCTAGTGAGTGCTTTTCAGCTTTGCACTAATTGTTGATAAAGACAACATATTTGTTTGCATTGGTTTAAGACCTCCCATGTTATACCTGCCAGTTTGAACAACACATACTAACTTGCTGCTGTCTGATTTCTTGTCACATTTCTCTCACAGAATTAGCAAGGAAGACCGAGCAGCTGGTATTCTGGAGAACTATAATGAGGGAAAGAGCTACAAAGATCACAGCTTGCGAGATTATGTGAAAGATTGCAAACCAGAGATCATGCCTGGACTCAACAGATTTTTCAGCGCCTCCAAGTGATTTGTTTTGTGCTGCAATAATTGTCAGTATAGATGTTGTTGGGAGCATCCAAGCTTGGATTTTCCGTTCTCTTTTAGAGAGATAGTTTCTTTTGATGACCACACTGGCTTAGATATTGGATTTGCCTTGAACTATCCTGAGGTCTATTCTCGACATTGAGCTCACATGGACTGCAGCTCTTTTGGAATTTGTTGCTTGTGTTGGCAATAAAGCTGTCCTAGTTTATGCAAAGTATTCAACAGCATAATGTTTGAGTCTTGTGCATTCTATTCTGCAGTTTCTTAAGGCAGGTTATTGTGACATGACAAACATGCTGTACTTCATTGACAGAGTGTATAAAGCAGATGGATGCTCCAGATATTCTCAGCTTGAGATTGCTCACATAGACAATATTTTACTGGTTTGATTTTAATTGTTGCTAGATTTCTCATCACAAGTTTTAGCTGTGTAATTTACTGGATTGAATGTGCAAAATGAGCAAAACTTCCTGAAAATTGAAATTTGCTTGTATTTTAGTTTGGGTGTGTCGTGACAAATTCGTCTTTTAAGCTTAGCTTTTACATAGATAGATAGCTAGTCTTTCTCTCTACTGAAGATGATGTTTCTTCTCTCATGTTCTTTTGCTCTTCCACAGGCTACCAATCTATGCAGGCCACAGAATCAAGAGGACTTTTGATATGTCAGGTAAATCTTTTGTAGCTTTGATTGCTGTTATTGCTGGAGAGAACAAATTATTATGTGGGATGATGACATTGAAAATCAATTTGGCACTTTGTTGTGGTACTCTTGGACTTTTGTGGGACTGCTAATTTTCAACCATGCTGTTGTGAGTTTCTGTTAGGTTAAGACAAAAGCTGTAGCATAATGCCATCTGATATCACTTGACAGGTAACCTGTTTGTTGTTACAAACAGATGTCTTCATAAGTAGGAAGGGGGACCAATATATGTGGAGATCAGTGGAGTCAGAACAGTGCAGATCTCTTAAGTTGAATTTTGGGGCAACTATTTGTCATCAAGGTACCTCGAAATCTGTGAGGAATTTGGTCTTAAGATGGAGGAGAGGAAGAGCAGAAGAAGAGTTCTGTGTTGGAGACTTTGTATGTCCTGCAGGATTTGCCAAAATTGGAAATGATGACTTAATGGCTTGCTAGCCATCACATGTGACAATTACATAGTATATGAATTTGTGTCTGGGAGATAATGCACTATGGAAATTGGCAATCCAAATTCTGACAATGAGATGTGTTTCTAAGGTGTGTGGATATGGGCAGTGGGAAGGGTGGTTTGTTTCTGTAAACATTGTGTGAAGCATCCATGGAAGGGGATTGATCATATGTGGATAGCAACAGAGGAAGGGAGATGATGGGGAAGGATTTAGATGATAGGTGATGAGAGTCTCCCATCTGCCCCTGATGGACTCAGACAACCATAAGGGTGTGGCATTGGCTGTGAGTTCTAGCTTCTTCATTGGTGCAAGTTTTATCATAAAGAAAAAGGGCCTCAAGCGTGCAGGTGCTTCAGGAGTAAGGGCAGGTGTGTTGTCTCCATCATGACTCTCATTTGTTCTAGGAGAAGTGATCACCAAGGCTAATGGTTGTCAATTGCTGAAAGGAGAGGCAAAGAGGAGAGTAATAAGGACGTGCTTCTCTGGCATAATGGCATGGTGGTAGGTCTTCTAGGGTTGAAACATGTACATCCACCCTCTAAAGCAATTTCAGTGTCATTTCAGACTGCAGATCTGACATTCTGTGATCCATTATCTGTGACAGGAATTGGCGGGCATACATACCTGTATGAGCCGCTATGGTGGGCAGGCATGATCACAAGTAAGCAAATTGTAGGCACAAATCCTTGTTTGAAATTGCTAGAGCCTAGACATGAGATCATCTGGCGATCTATCCTCTGAGCATACTGATGGGCAAAAATGACATGGCAGTGATTGTAGGTGAGGTGGCCAACTTTGCAGCTTATGCATTTGCTCCAGCTGTTCTTGTCACACCACTTGGTGCATTGAGCATCATAGTCAGGTATGGCTTGATGTCTTTGATGAAGTTGCCTTTTTGTGAATAACCATGTGTAGAGAGAAATCTAGAGCTATCTAACAAAGGGTCTCTTGGGAAAGGCCTGCAGTGCTACACTTGCCCACTTTGTTCTTGAGGAGCGGCTTCATGTCCTGGGGATTGTGGGATGTGTGCTGTGTATTGTGGGTTCCATCAACATTGTGCTTTATGCTCCACAAGAGCGTGCTATTGTGTCAGTTAAGGATGTCTGGCTTCTTGCCACTGAATCTGGTAGGTTCTTGTGCTATGTGTGGTTTGATTTCACCAATCAAAGTCAGGGGTGTATAAAGCTTGAATGTTTTGCAGCCACAGGTGCCAGTGGTGAGGTTCTGATTATTTGATGGGTTGGTTTTGGACAGCCTTCTTATTGTATGTAACTGCGGTGGCAGTATCTGTGCTGCTACTCATCTTTTATTATGTGCCTCGATATGGCCACACTCATATTCTCATCTACCTTGGCATCTGCTCTTTGATGGGCTCTCTATCGGTACCTTCAATGTTTGTCCTTAATTTCTCTCATTCTAAAAATGAACCAAGTTCATTATCTGCTGTCTCATATGCGTGGTACTGCTTGCAATTTTTTCAGAACAATTCTATCCTTCTTTAATCCAGTTTTTTTTGTCTAAAATTGCTGTAAGGTCTGTGATCACAAGACAATGGTAGTCCCAGTCTATTACTATGAACACAGAATGAAACCTGGTTGGCTAGATGTTGTGGCCTGACAGGTGATGAGTGTCAAAGCATTAGGCATTGCGTTGAAGCTTACATTTCAAGGGCAGAATCAGTTGATTTACCCTCAGACATATTTGTTTGCTTTTGTGGTATGCATATGTGTTGTGACACAGATTAATTACTTGAACAGAGTAAGTGGTTCATTCCATCAATTCAGCTTTCAATGGGTGGCTGTGGTCATCAATCCATGCTTTGTGTGGTTTGATCACCAAATCTGCATCTAGGCTATTACAATATCTAGTTTGGCTGGTTTTTAGTTTTTTTTAAATACCTGACCAAGCATGTTCTTTTATTTTGGTTAATGAGAGAACCTTTGAAAAGGTGGCAGTAACCCTTCAAAAAGGGTAGAGTGCTGATGACTATTGTGTATATGGAAGACTTCATCTCATCTCATAAGGGGTTATGAAACACATGCTTGATGTAGGCGCTTGACACATTTAATACAGCAGTTGTTTCGCCCATATACTATGTCATGTTTACAACACTCACAATTGTGGCAAGTTCTATCATGTTCAAGGTTGGTGGAACATCCATTCTGTATTGCATCCTGGAGTCTTAACTTCACTTATTGAATGGATTCCATCAGTTGATTATAACTTCAAAAGAACTCAAATGGAATTGGATTGTTCTCTCAATGTTGGATGTCCTCTTTTGTTGTAGTATCGAGTTGTTTAGATTCCTAAGCTGCAATTTGGACAATGCAGGATTGGTATCAGCAAAGTGCATCTGAAATGGTAACTGAGCTTTGTGGATTTGTGACAATACTGTCGGGTACATTTCTGCTTCATTCAACAAATGCCAACACTGCCAACTCCTCTTCTGGTATGACTCATTGTGCATTCTACTTGTCTATTAAATTATGATGCTAAAAAAAATGTTAGGTAAAAAACTGCAATCTGTAGTAGGTTACAAAAATCGTCATTCTTCACTACAATTGAACCTCTTGATCTAGAATTTCATGTGTTTGAGATGGTGCGGGTGTGATGATGGTGGTGCTGCAGGACACTCTATTGGTGTGTACAGTGGGCAACCTCCTACCATGGCTCATCGCCTATCAATGTACGGCATACAGCTCAATTCTCCAGAGGAGATGTCAAAGGGTGACCATATTCCTCTGTATCAATACGACCCCCATTGAGAGACATCTCACTTTCGCCCTTGTTTTTCTCAGTAGACAGGCTTCAGCAACAGAGATTTTATTGGCAGCAGTTTTGCCTGGATTTCAATATGCATATAATTGTGTATACACTCTACATATGTATGCATTCTACAGAACCTTACATGTTCTTGGAGGCAAGGATGAGGGATATCAATTTCGTCATCACTCCAGAAGTGTGTAGATGTGTGTGTTTGTGTTGCATCTTACATAACATTTTTCCATGTGTGGACAAGCAATGTGTGCAATGGTTTTTTATACAGGACAATTGTAGTCATGTGCGAAGATTCGGTGAAACCCTTTCTTTCCTCTGCTTCCAAAATCCTCTTATTCTTCTCTCACAAATTCAGCAAAATCCCAATTTGCTTTTTTGGGTGATTGTTCCAAATTCAGTACTTAATTGCAAACAGAGAAAGCAAATCTCTTCACATGAAAATTGCATCTTCCCATCCCACAAATCCAGAACGACAAAAGAATCCCAAAGACGGATCATCAACGCTTTTGAGGAAGACTGCAGCCATTCATTCATTCATTCAGCCTGTTTGCACATTTTGGTGTTCATCCATGGAGTCACAAGGGGGCAGATAGATAATGCATTGAAGGTATGGATGATAGTCATCTATTGGAGGCAAGGGTAGAAACTCGTGTGTAATCTGGAAGCTCTGGATTTAGGATTAGGATTAGGGCTAGGGTTAGGGTTAGGGTTTGGCGGGATTGAAAACTGGAGAGTCTCGAACGTGTTTGGTCCTTCTGTTGCTGCGAGCAAGCTTTCGTACTTCGTCTGCGAGCTACCGTCTCTTCTGTCTGTCCCTGCCGCGATGGGTGCGTTTTTTCTTCTTTTCTCCCTCTTTGACAAGCTTCTTGTGGAAGTTCTCTGCTTTTTGGTTGGTTTGACGGAGCTTCCTTTGAAATCTTTCTGTTGCGTAAGTTAATTGTCTTGGCATGTTTTTTGTGCGTTTTCGTGCTTGGAAGGCCGTGAGAGGATGGTCATGTGATTGAAG
>Ga0116226_10006257_pt1 | contig 10690 bp, 9 predicted proteins | sample S1TSphfallax_FD_89692 | JGI IMG/M metagenome (GOLD analysis project Ga0116226, IMG submission 89692) | Host-associated microbial communities from peat moss isolated from Minnesota, USA - S1T2_Fa - Sphagnum fallax MG | ecosystem: Host-associated > Plants > Peat moss > Unclassified | place: USA...
GCGGCGTCAAACCCTGTGGGCTGGAAGCTCGGGTATTGCCAGTCCGCCACCACGCCGATGATGAACCCGGCCAGCAGCAGGCGCGCCGGCCAGCGCCAAAGGGAGGGCTGGGCGGTCAGCACCAGCACGCTGCAGAACCAGGCCAGGATGGGGATGATCCAGTAGCGGCTGCCGACTCCGGGGATGTTCAGAACATCCCATTGCGGGACCGAGACCGAGGCGGTGGGCGAGGCCAGGGCTGATGCGATGATCAGTGTGGCGAACACCAGAAACTTCCGGAAGGCGCCATTGCCGCGGATGACGGCGAGCAGGATGATCGCCAGCCCGATCAGCGCGCAGGCGTAATCCGCGATGCCGCCGGCGGCCCAGACCGGCCGGGCAGCGAGGGTTGCGAAGCTGGACGTGCCGATCAGCCCGCCCAGCAACACCTGGCCGGTGACGATGCTGGCCAGCATCGGCAGGCTGGCGCCGAGCGGCGCGAAATGTCGTTGGCCCTGCAGATGTCCTTCGATGATGATGATCAGGAATTGCAGAACGGCCGCGCCGGAGATGAGGACGGCCTGGACCAGGCCGTGCCCGCGGTCCCGCTTCGTGGTGAGCACATGCCACCAGGCGATGGGGGCGAGGAACAGGCAGAACGGCCCGCTCAATCCGCCGATGAGCAGGGTGGCGTATTGCAGATAGCGTGCGGCGGCGGTGCGCGGCGCCGGCAGGATGATGAGCAGGCAGGACAGGATGGCCAGATGCCAGTCGGCGTCGGTGAGGATGAGAAAGGTCTCGCCGGAATTCGGCATGCCCACGTAAAAGGCGGCGAGCAGCAGCCGGGCGGTGGCCGAGGGGATGATGGCCGCCGCGCGCGCGGAGAGCAGCAGTCCGACCGGCGCGAGCTGGATGGCGAGCGAGGCCAGGCAGAACAGCAGCGGCGCGTGAACCAGCGGGAATGGCTGCGCCGCGAGGGCCACCAGCCGCGGCAGGCTTTGCAGATACCCGGTCAGCGGCCACAGCAAGGACACCGCGCCATATGTATAAGCATCGTGATACCAGAACACCCCATCCTCCGCCCAGAAACGGGCGTGGAACAGCCGGGAGGGATCGCGGGTGATCAGGCCGGCGCAGGCGGCGGCGAGGCCGAGCCAGAACACGACGCGACCATGACGGCCGAGGAAGGCCTCGGCCGAACCGGTCAAAAAAAAACCTGCGGTGTTGCCACCGCAGGCTTTTCCGGTCGATCTATGACCAATTAGAAGTGAGTGCCGCCGGTGATGGAGGCCTGCTGCTGCACCGTGAAGGTGGTGCCGATCAGCTTGATGGTCGTGCTGTCGGAGAGCGACAGGGTGGTGGACTCCTTGCCGTCGATGACAGACTGGCTGAGCGAGGTGATGGTGACACCGCCGACGCTGGCCGCCAGACCGGCGTTGATGTAGCCGTTATCGGTCGCAGCGTTGAAGTTGGTGATCACGTCCGTGCCACCGCCCTGCAGCGAGGTCTGCTGGAAGTAGTAGTTGTTGGTCGCGCCGGCCACCGAGGAGCCGGTCATGGTCTCGGAGCCGAGGGTGCCGACATAGAAGCTCTGCGTACCGGAACCGGCGGTGGACATGACGTCCGTGCCCTGGCCGCCGGAGAAGGAGTTGTCCTTCGTGCTGCTGGAGGCATAGAGCGAGGCATCGCCCGCGCCGGCGAACAGCGCGTTGGAGCCGGAGCCCTGGACGCTGAGGAAGTTGTTGTCGCCAGCGCCGACCAGCGTGGTGGAACCGGTGCCGGTGCCGCCGACCAGCGAGTTGTTGCCGGAGATACCGCCCTGATAGAAGCCGCCCGCGGTGCCGCCGAAGACGGTGACGCTGCCGGAAGACCCGAAGGCGCCGCCGGTGACGGAGCCGGCCACCGAGCTCTGGTTGATGAAGTCAAGGGTGCCGCCGTTGGAGGTGCCGATGAAGAAGGCCGAGGCGGAGGTTGCGCCGGCCGCGGCGTACACCGTGTCCGCACCGCCCTGGATCAGCACGTCGGCGCCGCCGGTGATGCTGATGACGTCGGAGCCGGTGTAGCTGGCGACCAGGTCATTGCTGCCGCCGGCGACCACGGTCGCGAAGTCGGAGTTCAGACCGATCACGTTGCTCGGACCGCCGCCGGTCACCGATCCAGCGGTCTGGATGAAGGTGCTGTAGGAGGTTGTGTTGATGGTGTCATTGCCGGTCGTGGAGCCGAAGACGGACCAGGCGGAGGTGCTGTCCGGCGCGCCGCCGACATCGATGAAGTTGTAGCTGCTGGCCACCACGGTGCCGGAGCCGTCATCCGTGAAGTTCACGCTGCTGTTGGAACCGAAGATCGCCAGCAGGCCGGTGCTGCCACCGACCGGACCGGAGATGGTCTCGGCGCCAGGGGCTTCGACGGCCAGCACGTTGATGTCAGCGCCCAGGGTGATGCTGATGTTCGCGGGCGGAGCGCCGGGAACCGAGCTGCCGGGGTTGGTGCCGAAGTTCGTGATGTCGAGGATGGTGGGGATTTCCGCGCCGAACGAGCCGGAGGAGGCGCCGACGATGCTGGGGTTCAGCAGGCCTTCGGTGCCGGCCAGCACGCTGTTGGAAAGGTCGGTGAGGGTGGTCTGCAGGCTGCTCAGAAGGAGCGTCGGCTGCGACGAAGGAATCGTGACTATTCCGGTAAGAGAAGAGCCGGTATGGCCGCCGATAACGGTCAATGAACCAGACATTAGAAACTCCTGTTGGGCAAAAGGCTTTAAGAACTCGTTAATCGTTCTGTACCTTTGCGGTGCAGCATAATCAAGTAAAAGATGAACGAAAAAACGTGATTCATGCGTTTTTCTTTGTTCCGAGAATAGTCATACGTCGTTTTATTGAGAAAATCCTGCAGTCCGACGATACGGTTGAGTATAAATCTCATTTTTAATGCAGATATTGGGTGGTACTTGGGGTGCAGTCGGGGTCCCCGGTCCTCCCCAAAGGTTAGGGAGTCGTTAAAACCCTTGTTATTTCCTAGGGAAATTAAAAAACCATGGGACTCTTGACAGACGCGGAATATGACATTTTCGCGAGACCCGAGGGGTCAATCACAACTTCGTCATAGTTTTGGGCGGCGAGGCGAAGTTGGCGGCGGCCCGGGCCTAAAGCCCTGCAAAATCTAAGAAATTACTCTATAAATCTTATAGGCTATGTAGTTCGGGAAACAACGCGTGCGCGAACATGGCCAGATGTTCATCCGCGCCCCCTATTCTCCGGACAATTCGCGCCGCCGTCTGTCCAATTCTTCATTATAGCGACGTAACGCGTATTGTTCGGTCAGCAAGCCTAACACCTGCCGCGTGACGGGACCGTCCAGAACCGCCAGGGCGTCGGCCTCCGCGGCCTCCAGAACGCCGATCGCTTCCTTCACGGTCATCTTGGCCAGCAGAAAATCCTCGGCATGCTGCATGATGTCGCCCACCACGCCGGACCGGTCGCCGAGCCCATGCGCCTCGGCCGGGTAGACGATGCCGGCATAGCGCCCGTCCGAATCGGTGGCGATCACCCGTTGCACCGCGCCCAGCGGAAACTCCTGCCGGAAGGCCTCCAGCGAGAGATCCCGGTGCACGGTCTGCTGGTCCCGCCGCATCATCCGCCCGACAGTGAGCGCCTGGATCCAGCCGATATCGACCGCGCTGCGTATCGCCTCGCCGCGCAGGTGGAACCGCCAGGTGGCGAAGGAATAGCCGAACAGCCGGCGCACGGTGACGGCGGAGACGATGGAGGCCGCCAGCACCGCCATGGTGACGGAGAAATTCTCCGTGCTCTCCAGCGCCAGGAAGGTCATGGTCATCGGTCCGCCGACGATCGCGACCGCCAGCGCGCTCATGCCCACCACCGCGTAGAATCCGTTCGGCATCGGCGTCAGGAACGGCAGAATCGAGATCGCGCCGGCGAACACCTTGCCGAACAGCGCGCCCAGGAACAGCGAGGCGAAGAACAGGCCGCCGCGAAACCCCGACCCGATGGAAAATGCCGAAGCCACCGCCTTCATCAACAGCAAAGCGAGGGCCAGCAGGAAGGGAAAGCTGACATTGATGTCGGCATGCAGCGCGGAGTGGCCGGAGGACATCGCCCGCGGCGCGATGCTGCCCAGCACGCCCACCACCGCGCCGCCGAGCGCCGGACGCGCCCAGATGGGGATCCGCGAGCGGCGGAACCCCTCCTCGATCATCGTCACCCCGCGCATGATGGCGATGCCGACGAGCCCGCAGGCGACGCCGAGCGCGAGGACCACCGGATAGGCCGAATCCGGCACCACCGCCGGCAGCGTGACATCCAGCGGCGGCGTCCCGCCCAGCAGGATCTGCACTGTCAGCGTGCCCGCCAGCGCGGCGATGACCACGAATGGCAGGGTGGTGATGGAGTACACGCCGATGATCAGCTCGATGCCGTAGAACGAGCCGCAGAGCGGGGCGCTGAAGGCGCCGCCGATCGCCGCCGCCGTGCCGCAGCCGACCAGCACCCGCAGATCGCTGCGGCGCAGCCGGAAGCTCCGCCCCAGCCGGGAGGCGATGCCGGCGCCCAGCTGCGCATAGCCGGCCTCCATCCCCACCGAGGCGCCGACGCCGTTGGACCAGGTGGTCTGCGCCGCCACGATCAGACTGTCGAGCAGCGACACCCGGCCGCCATACAGCGCATTGGCCTCCACCGGGTCCACCAGATTGCGCGGCCGCAGCCGGGTCAGCGCCCAGCTGAACACGCCGAGCACGGCGCCGCCCAGAATCGGCACCAGCAGCGCGCGCAAGGTGGAGATATGGCCGGAGGCCGAAAGCCCCTGCCCCGGCGGCAGCGCGAACAGCCGGCTGTGCATCATGAACGTGATCGCGTTGATCGCCGCGACGCCGGCACCCGCGGCGACCCCGACCACGGCCGCCAGAATCGCGAGCCAGGTCTCATCGGCGCGCACCAGCGCGCGCAGGGTCTGCGGCGCGTGCAGCACCCAGTCGCCGATCGGCCGGTGCCGGCCCGGCGGCTTGGGCGGGCCGGCGATCTTGTCTGAAACAGGTCCGTCCACCGCGCCTTGTTGCCACGCCGCGCGGCAGGCTAACAAGCGCCATGCCGGGGATAACCGAAACTCTGCCGCCCCTGCGCGAGGTGATCGCCCGGTTCGATCTGCGGGCGGACAAATCCCTCGGCCAGCATTTTCTGCTCGACCCGGACCTGCTGGCGCGCATCCTGGCGCAGGCCGGGACGCTGGCCGGGATCAACGTCATTGAAATAGGCCCCGGACCGGGCGGGCTGACCCGCGCGCTGGTGGCCAGCGAGGCGGCAAGCGTCACCGCGGTGGAGATCGACCCACGGGCGATCGCCGCCTGTCAGGCGCTGGCGGAGGCCCGTCCCGGCCGGCTGCGGGTGGTCGCCGGGGACGCGCTGCGGCTGGACCTGCCGCAGACCGTGCCGGCGCCGCGCGCCATCATCGCCAACCTGCCCTACAATATCGGCACGGCGCTGCTGGTCCGCTGGCTGGCGCAGGCCGGGGCGTACCGGTCCATGACGCTGATGTTCCAGCGCGAGGTCGCCGAGCGGATCGTCGCAGCACCCGGCAGCGGCGCCTACGGCAGGCTGGCGGTGCTCGCGCAATGGCTGTGCGATGTCCGTATCTGCCTGCACATTCCCGCCGGCGCCTTCAGCCCGCCGCCGAAGGTCGACTCCGCCCTCGTCCACCTCATCCCCCGGCAAGTGCAGCCGGAGGCGGCGCATTTCCAGGCCATGGAGCGCGTGACCGCGGCGGCCTTCGGGCAGCGCCGCAAGATGCTGCGCGGCGCGCTGCGCCCGCTGGGCGGCGAAATTTTATGCGCGGCCGTGGGGATCGACGCGACAAGGCGGGCCGAGACCCTGACCGTGGCGGAGTTCGAGGCGCTGATGCGCGCAACGCTGGCCGACGGTTAAGGCGCAGGCGCCGCGCGGGTTTCAGGCCAGCTTGATTATTGCAGGTTGCGGTCCGGCGCTTCGGCGGGCAGCGGCGCCGCGGGCGGCGCCTCGGCAACTTCGCCCGCCGGATTGGCGGCGCTGGCGACGGTGATGCCGGTATCGGGATGGTTGTAGATGAAGCCGTAGGCCGGGTAGGGCGCGCCCCAGCGGCTGCTGTCGCCAAGCTCGACCTCGACCTGCGACCAGTCATTGGCCGGCGAGACATCCTGCACCGTCACGTCATTGGTGATGGTGCCGCGCACCCAGTTGGCCTGGGTTACCAGAATCGTCCGGCTGTCGATGACGGCGGTGACCACCGCGACATGGCCGAGCGGCATCCGGCGGATCGGCCGGAAGTTCAGCACGGCACCTTCGACCGGCGCGTCACCCCGGGCGTAACGGCCGGCGGCTTCCGCCCACCAGAGGAACGCATCGCCGGAGAGCTCGATATGCGAGACCTCGCGGGCATAGGGGACGCATTGCAGGCCGGAATGGCGATAGCGGGCGCTGGCGTAGCGGTAGCGGCGGGAGTTACGGCCGTAGCGCTCATGCCCCTCGGCATAGCGCTGATGGGCGCGGGCGTATTCCGCGACCGAGACGCGGCGATGCGACGGGGTTTCGGCCAGCCGCAGGCGGGCGCTGTGCTCCCCCTCATGTTCGCGGCTGGCGACGTGCCTGACGACGTCAGACTTGTGGTGCGGGCTGGTGGAATTGGCCAAGGCCGGGCTGCCGCCGAAACTCGCCGCCGCGACCAGGGCAAAACCGAACATCCGGGGACGGAGGTACAGACGGCTGGCAAGGTTTCCGACAAATCCCAGTCTATTCATTCCTGTCCACCCCAAGCACCGAATGCCATGTGTCAGGGCTAAGGGTGCTCTGCAATTTTCACAATGCGAAATTGCGACAAAATTACAACAGGGCAAGAAATTCGTCGAATGGCGCCAGGCTGGGCGAGAAAGTTAAGACAAATTTCCTATTTGCCTGGCTGTTTGCAGAATCACAGACTTACAGGATTGGCCGGCGCAATGATCCGGCAGTGAAATCAACAGCAGAATCAAGGGTTAAGAAGCGTAGGGTCATCTGTCCGCCGGTTAACGGCAGGCGGTGACCATGATCTCCACCAGGTAGCGCGGGTCCGCCATCACGGCCTGTACGCAGGCCCGGGCCGGCGCGCCGGCCTCCGGCAGCCAGGCCGACCAGACCGCATTCATCGCGTCCCGATCCGCGATTTCCTTGAGCCAGATCTGCGCCTGGAGCAGGCGGGTATTGTCCGTGCCGTGGGTTTCCAGCAGCGCATCGATCTGCGCCAGCACGTCGCGGGTCTGGCCGGTGATGTCCTGCGTCAGGTCCGCGGCGACGACGCCCTGGGTGTAGACGAAGCCGTGATATTCCACGGCGCGGGCCAGAATCGGGTTCGGTTCGGTACGGATGATGCGGCTCATGACGACTCCTGGGCTGCGCGGTTCGTGGAATTCGTGGGATTCACGGAATGATGTGGGGCGTCACCGGCATGGCGCCCGGCAGGCCGGGGCCGCTGCCGTCGCCGCCATTGCGCTCGCAATCGGTGATCTGGCTGTCCCGCACATGCAGGGCGCCGAGAGTCTGCGCGTCGAACACATGGTTGGGCATCGGGGCGTAGAGCAGTCCGGCCTGGCTGGTGCGCGACAGCTCCGCGTAGTTTTGCGCCTTATAGGTGGCGTCCGCCTGCGCCGTGCAGGTCGTGGCCTCGGCCTGCTGCGCCGGACTCGGCGGCGGCGCGGCGGCGCAGCCGGCGATGGCCAGCCCGACGGTCGCCGCCAGCAGCGCGAAGGGAGGCGTCGTCATGTCCGGGATCCTGTCAATGTTGCCTGCGGCAATAGAGCGCGTAAGGCAGGTTCGTCAAAGCCGCCGGCGGCATTCAGCGGTGCCAGTGCGGCGGCCAGCAGCAGGCCGGGCTGCACCTCGGCGCCGGCGCGGCCCAGGCTGAACCAGGGCCGTGCCCAGGCGGCGCGGGTCATCAGCTCCACCAAAGCCAGCAGCCGCAGGCAGAGCGAGACGCCGTGCGCGGTGGACAGGCTGGCGATCCGATCGATCGCCGCCGCCCAGGCCGCCGCATCCGGGTCGTTCAGGACCAGTTCCACCGGTGCCGCCGCCGCCAGGGTGAAGCGGAAGCCGCGATACGGTCCGGCCACGCCGCCGGCATGGGCGGCGTCCCAGGCCTGTTCCAGGTCGCGCTTGGTCACCGCCGGCAGCGCGGAGGGTGCCGCGGCGATCAGGTGCAGCACCTCGCCATGCTGGCCGGTGACACTGCGCACCGCCGTCATTCAGCCGAGGTCCAGCATGATCTTGCCGATATGCGCGCTGCTTTCCATCAGCTCATGCGCCGCCGTCACCTCGGCCAGCGGAAACACCTTGTCGATCACCGGCACGATCGTCCCAGCCTCCAGCAGCGGCCAGATATTGTGCAGGAGCGCGCTTGCGATCTCGCCCTTTTCCGCGGCGGTGCGCGGCCGCATCGTCGAACCGGTGATCGTCAGCCGCTTGACCATGATCGGCAGCAGATCGAACTCCGGCACCTTGGAACCGAGCATCAGCGCGACGATGAGCAGGCGGCCGGATTTCGCGAGCGTGGCGAGGTTGCGCGCGGCATAGGGCGCGCCGACGATGTCCAGCACCACATCCACGCCGCGCCTGGCGGTCAGCGCCGCGATCGCTTCCGCGAAATCCTGCTCGCGGTAATTGATCGGTGTCGCGCCCAGCGCGCTGATCACCGCGCATTTGGCGGCCGAGCCGGCGGTGGCGTACACCGTGCAGCCCTTGGCGACCGCCATCTGGATCGCGGTGATGCCGATGCCGGAGGTGCCGCCATGCACCAGCAGGGTCTCACCGGGCGCGAGCTTGCCGAGATCGAACAGATTGGCCCAGACCGTGAAGTAATTTTCCGGCAGTGCGGCGGCCTGCAGCGCGGTGAAGCCTTTCGGCCAGGGCAGGCACTGGGTCGCCGGGATGGTCACGTATTCCGCATAGCCGCCGCCGTTGCACAGGCCGGTGACGAGGTCGCCCACCGCAAAATTGGGATCGGTGTCACTGCCGCGCGCCACCACTTCGCCGGCGGCCTCCAGGCCCAGGACGGGACTGGCGCCGGGCGGCGGCGGATACACGCCCTTGCGCTGCTGCACGTCCGGCCGGTTGATGCCGGCCGCCTGCACCCGGATGAGCAGTTCGCCCGGCCGCGGCTCGGGTACGGGCATGGTGGCAAGCCGCATTGCGTCCGGCCCGCCGGGGGTGGGAACATCGACATAGCGCATGGTGGGCGGGAGATCGTTTGTCATAAGCCTTTATAGCATGATCGCTTTAGCGATCACGCTATAGGATTTTATCAGCGGGCGATTCACGGTTTCGGCTGCTCGAAGTGAGCAGACCTCAACCGATCGCACGCGAGCGCGGCAATCGGCACCGCCGCGTCAAGCAGCAAGTTGCGCGGCGGCGGCGCGTCGGGCAGGTTGCGCCGCGATGCCAGGGTTCAGCCGCCGCCTGTTCTGTGCCGCCAGCGCCGGCGTGGCCCTGGCCGGACCGGCCGCCGCCGCCAAGGCGCCAAAATCCGGACCGCCGGCGGCGGTGAACGCCGGCGCGCTGCTGCCGCTCTCCGGCGGGGTTTCCCTGCTCGGCGATGAATGTCTGCGCGGCGTGCAGCTGGCGGTCGCGGCGGTCAACGCGGCCGGCGGCATTGCCGGGCGGCCGATCGGCCTCGCGATCGGCGATGCCTATGACCAGGCGCAGGCGCATGACGCCGCCGAGACGCTGATCGGCACCGACCATGCCGGGTTCATCTTCGGGACCGCCGATTCGGACCTCTCCTATCCCGGCTCCGCCGCCGCCGAGCTGGCGCAACTGCCTTATATCGAGCTGACCGCGCCGGCCGACGGCATCTGCGCGCGCGGCTTCCGCTTCCTGATCCGCACCGGGCTGACCACAAGCATGCTCGCCACCGCCGCCACCGGGCTGATCGCGACGCGGTTTGCCGACCGCAAGGTCGGTCTGCTGTTCAACACCGGTGCGACCGGCGGCGCGATCGCCGCGGCGGCGCTGGCCATCTGGAAGCGCGCCAAGACGCCGCCGGTGCTGGTCATCGGGTATCCGCCGGATGCGCTGGACCTGGCCGATGCCACCGGCCGGCTAAGGCGGGCCGGTGTGGATCTGGTGCTGCACGCCGCCGGGCCGGCGGATGCGCTGCTGTTCTTCGCCGCCCTGCAGGATAGCGGCTGGATGCCGCAGGTGATCGGCTGCGGCGGCGGTTACGAGCTGCGGGAGACCGCCTTTGCCCTGGGACCGGCGTTCGACGGCACCATCATCGCCGGGGCGCCGTTTTATCCGCCGCGCGCGCAGTATATCGCCACCGGCTATGAACAGAGATACGGCATGAAGCCGCGGGCGGCGGACAGCCTGTCCGCCTTCGTCGGCGCCAAGCTGGTGCTGGACGTTCTGAACGGGTCCGGCGGCGACCCGACCGGGCTGCTGGCCGCGCTGCGCCGCGCCGACATTGCCGCCGGCACGCTGGCCAATGGCTGGGGTGCTGCGTTCGATGCCACGGGGCAGAACACGCGCAGCTTCGCGGCGTTACAGGTATGGCAGCGCGGCAGCCTGACAGCTTTGGCGTCCTGACCGGCCGGCGCCGCAAGACCAGGCGGATCAGGGCGGCGAGGTGGTGAGCCCGTGCCGGGCATCACAGGCTGGAGCCTGTTTTTAACGCGGGCGATTCACGGTTTCGGCCGCTCGAAGCGAGC
>Ga0116226_10006258_pt1 | contig 10689 bp, 6 predicted proteins | sample S1TSphfallax_FD_89692 | JGI IMG/M metagenome (GOLD analysis project Ga0116226, IMG submission 89692) | Host-associated microbial communities from peat moss isolated from Minnesota, USA - S1T2_Fa - Sphagnum fallax MG | ecosystem: Host-associated > Plants > Peat moss > Unclassified | place: USA...
CATGAAGCCCGCCGGCGCACAACTGCGTTAAGGACACATCAGTTACGTCCAAAATCTAGGGCAGGAATTTTGCTGCGATGCAGCAGGGATCAAAGAAGTTACTTTTTTTGAAAAAAAAGTAACCAAAAAAACTTTTGGCCCGCGGGCTGCTGCACCCCCTCGTCTTTAATCGCCTCCGACGGAGGCGATTAAAGACGAGGGGGGCAGCAGCCCGCAGGCCAAAAGTTTTTGCGCGCTTTTTTCAAAAAGCGCTTCTTACTTCCTCACGCCAGATCAAACCGATCCGCATTCATAACCTTCGTCCACACCTTGACAAAGTCGTGCACAAACGCCGCCCCGCCATCGGCGCAGGCGAACACCTCCGCCAGCGCCCGCAATTGCGAGTTCGAGCCAAACACCAGGTCAACCGTGGTCGCGGTCCACTTCAGCGCGCCAGTCTTGGAATCCACGCCTTCGTAAATGTCTTCCTCAGCGGTGGTCTTCCACGTCGTGCCCATATCCAGCAGGTTCACGAAGAAGTCATTGGTCAGCGTGCCCGGCCGCGTGGTGAACACCCCGTGTTTGGACTGCCCATAATTGGCATTCAACACGCGCAGCCCTCCCAGCAGCACGGTCATTTCCGGCGCCGTCAGCGTCAGCAATTGCGCCTTATCGATCAGCAGCTCCGCCGCCGGCCGGTAAGCCTCCGTGCCATAATAGTTACGGAACCCATCGGCCTTCGCCTCCAGCACGGCAAACGAATCCGCATCGGTCTGCTCGTCGGTGGCATCCGTCCGCCCCGGCGCGAACGGCACCTCCACCGCATGCCCGGCATCCGCCGCCGCCTTTTCCACCGCCGCGGACCCGCCCAGCACGATCAGATCGGCCAGCGAAATCTTCTTGCCGCCCGCAGCACCGGCATTGAACTCAGCCTGAATACCTTCCAGCTTGCCCAGCACCTCCGCCAGCTTGGCAGGTTCATTCACCGCCCAGTCCTTCTGCGGCGCCAGCCGGATGCGCGCGCCATTGGCACCGCCCCGCTTATCCGTCCCGCGGAACGTCGAAGCCGACGCCCAAGCGGTGGTCACCAGCTGCGTCACCGTCAGGCCAGAGGCCAGGATCTTCGCCTTCAGCGCCTTCACATCGTCCGCATCCACCAGCTTATGATCAACCGCCGGCACCGGGTCCTGCCAAATCTGGGCAGGCGCCACTTCCGGCCCCAGCAGCCGCACCACCGGCCCCATGTCGCGATGCACCAGCTTGTACCAGGCCTTGGCGAACGCGTCGGCCAGCTCCGCCGGGTTCTCATGGAAATGCTTGGAAATCGGCCCATAAATCGGGTCAAACCGCAGCGACAAATCGGTCGTCAGCATCGTCGGCACATGGCGCTTGTTCGGGTCATGCGCATCCGGCACCGTGCCGGCCCCAGCCCCGTCCTTCGGCACCCACTGGTGCGCGCCCGCCGGGCTCTTGCTCAGCTCCCACTCAAATTTAAACATGTGGTCGAAATAATCATTGGTCCATTTCGCCGGCTGCGTCGTCCAAATCCCTTCCAGCCCGCTGGTGATCGCATCATTGCCCTTGCCGGTGCCGAACGTGTTCTTCCAGCCCAGCCCCTGCAGCTCGATGCTAGCCCCCTCCGGCTCCGGCCCGACATACTTCTCGGGGTCCGCCGCGCCATGCGTCTTGCCGAACGTATGCCCGCCGGCGATCAGCGCCACCGTCTCATAATCATTCATCGCCATGCGCGAAAACGTCTCGCGAATATCCCGCGCCGCCGCCAGCGGGTCCGGATTGCCATTCGGCCCCTGCGGATTCACGTAAATCAGCCCCAATTGCACCGCCCCCAACGGCTCCTCCAGATGCCGGTCGCCCGAATACCGCTCATCCCCCAGCCACACCTTCTCCTTGCCCCAATACACGTCATCGGGCTCCCACAAATCCGCGCGCCCGCCGCCAAACCCGAACGTCTTCAGCCCCATCGACTCCAGCGCCACATTCCCGGTCAGGATCAAAAGATCCGCCCAGGACAATTTCTTCCCGTATTTCTGCTTAATCGGCCACAGCAGCCGCCGCGCCTTGTCCAAATTCCCGTTATCCGGCCAGCTATTCAGCGGCGCAAACCGCTGCATCCCCGCCCCGCCGCCGCCGCGCCCATCCTCAATCCGGTACGTCCCGGCGGCATGCCATGCCATGCGAATGAAAAACGGCCCATAATGCCCAAAATCCGCCGGCCAGAAATCCTGGCTATCCGTCATCAGCGCATGCAAATCCTGCTTCACCGCCGCCAGATCGAGCGTCTTGAATTCCGCCGCATAATCAAAATCCTCCCCCATCGGGTCGGAAAGCTTCGAATGCTGGTGCAGCGGCTTCAAATCCAGCTGATTCGGCCACCACGTCCTGTTCGACATCGCCGCCAGCGCCGTCCGCTTCGGGCCTGCGTGCACAACCGGGCATTTACTTTCGCCGTCCATGATAGTTTTGCTCCATTTTGGTGTTTCCGAAGTCCTTGCCCGGTCTTTTGACCCGCCCCCATCCATAACTCAAATCGATTTTATATTATAGAGAGATAGGGATGGCCTATCAAAATGGCCGTTGTTTTTCCGAAAAAAAGCGCCGCTGTCTCCTGCCCTCACATCATCCAGACGCGTAAAGGGGATTAACGGTAAGGAAGCAAAACCGCCCGCATATGGGCGTACGAGGCGGAAAGCGAGGTTTTCATGCAAATCGCGACGGACAGCAAACATAATGTCGGCTATGTTCAAATCGTCCCGAATGCCGAGGTGGCCTATTCGGTGGAATTTGATAAATATTTCGTCGGGGATTTTGACGAAGGCAACAACCTCGTCGGGATCGAACTCCTCGATGCCAAATCCTATAACCCCGGCGATCTGCAGAAGCTGATGTCCCAGGCGAAAGCCGAAGCCCTGCGCCAGACGGGGCAAGGTCAACCCGCGGACACCAGGAAGCGCAGCGCCTAGGCGCCGGCCTGAGTCACCAAATGTTCGAAGCGCCCTCGCTTTCGAAGCGCTACTGCCTTAAGCTCGCAGCCGCGCGACGGTCGCGGTGGTGGAATGGCCGGGGAGCAGGCTGGCCAGCATAACCCGCCCGCCATAGCTCTCCACAAAACCGCCCCCCACCACAGTCTCCGGCGTATAATCAGCGCCCTTCACCAGCAGCGAAGGCCGGATGGCCTCGATCAGCGCAAGCGGGGTATCCTCGCCAAACACACAAACCAGGTCCACACTGGTCAGCGAAGCCAGCACGGCCCCGCGCGCGTGCTCGTTCTGCACCGGCCGCGTCGGCCCCTTGAGGCGCGTGATGGACGCATCCGCATTCAGCCCAACAATCAGCCGGTCGCAATGGGCACGCGCCTGTTCCAGGATGTGCACATGCCCAGGATGCAGCAAATCGAAGCACCCATTGGTAAACCCCACCCGCCAGCCCCGCTGCCGCCACCGCTCCGCCGCCTCCGCCGCCGCCGCCAGCGTGACGATTTTGCGCGCCGCCCCCGTCTCCGGGTTCAGCGCCGCCAGCAGCTCATCCGGCCTAACCGTGGCCGTGCCAACCTTACCAACCGCCACCCCCGCCGCGATATTGGCCAGCCGCACCGCCTCCGGCATCGCCGCCCCAACAGACATCGCCAGCGACAGCGTCGCGATAACCGTATCCCCCGCCCCGCTCACGTCAAACACCTCCGCCGCCTCGGCCGGAAAATGCATCGCCCCCTCCCGCGTCACCAGCGACATCCCGTCCTCCGACCTGGTGACCAGCACAGCCCCAAACTGGTGCAGCCGCAGCAGCGTCGCCGCCGCCTCCACAATCCCCGCCTCCGTGCCCACATCCATGCCGGTCGCCTCGTGCAGCTCCTTCCGGTTCGGCGTAATCATGTCCGCCCCCCGATACCGGCCATAATCCCGCCCCTTCGGGTCCACGATCACAACCGCACCCGCCGCCGCGGCCGCCTTCATCAGATTCCGCGGCGTCTCCCCCGCCAGCACGCCCTTCCCATAGTCGGAAAGCACCAGCACCGCCCCAGCCGTAAGATGGCCCGTCGCATCGGCCACCAGGCTCGCGGCGGCACCTTCGTCCAGCGCGGCAACAGTCTCCCGGTCCGCGCGTATCAACTGCTGCCCCGCCGCGATATACCGCGTCTTCAGCGTCGTCATCCGCCCAGGGATCTCCAGTAGCGCCGCCTCCGCATGCGCATCCGCCGCCAGCAGCGCCCTCAGCGTCCCCCCATCATGGTCCCCACCAATCACCGCCACAAACCGCGCCCGTCCGCCCAGCCCGGTAATATTATGCACCACATTCGCCGCCCCGCCCGGCACCGCCGACTCCCGCGCCACCGCCACCACCGGCACCGGCGCCTCCGGGCTAATGCGCGAGACATTGCCGTACACAAACCGGTCCAGCATCGCGTCCCCAATCACGGTTACACGGCCATGCGGCAGACGGTCCGCCAGCCTGGCAAGATCAGCGCGAGCATCCAAGGCAAAATCCTTCCGCAATAAGGTCGTAACCGTACGCGGCGGAAGTATAAGAATTGACTAAAGATAGGAAGCAAAAGAAAGCAGCGCTTTTTAAAAAAAGCGCGCAAAAACTTTTGCTAGCTGGGGGATTTGGCGCCGGGAGTGCCTTTAATCGCCCCCGCTGGGGGCGATTAAAGGCACTCCCGGCGCCAAATCCCCCAGCTAGCAAAAGTTTTTTGGTTCTTTTTTTCAAAAAAGAACTTCTTCCTGCTCGTCTTTCACTGCCTTGGCTTTCCCTTATAAGGACTCGCATGATTCTGATCACAGGCGGCGCCGGCTTCATTGGCTCCAACCTACAAGCAGCCTTGTTCGCCCTAGGACGCCAAACGGTGGTGGCGGACTGGCTGGGCCACGAGGGCAAATGGCGCAACCTCCGCGCCCACCCGCCGCTGGAAATCGTCCCGCCGGAGAGCCTGCGCACCTACCTGGAAACCCGGCCGGCCCTCACCGCGCTGGTTCATCTAGGCGCCATTTCGGAGACGACGGCGGTGGACGGCGACCTCACCTGGCGTTCCAACGTCGAACTCTCGCAGTTCCTATGGCGCTGGTGCGCCGCCGCCGGCGTGCGGTTCATCTACGCCTCCTCCGCCGCAACCTATGGCGACGGCGCCCAGGGCTTCGACGACGAATTCTCCACCACTGCCCTGCGCCGCCTGCGCCCCCTAAACCTGTACGGCTGGAGCAAACACGCCTTCGACCTATGGGTGGCCCACCAGGTCGAGACCGGCGCGCCCACACCGCCCGGCTGGGCCGGCGTAAAATTTTTCAACGTCTACGGCCCCAACGAATACCACAAGGGCAAAATGATCTCGGTGGTCAAAGTCAAGCACGACGAAGTCGCCGCCGGCGGCCCCGCCCGCCTTTTCAAATCCACCCAGCCCGGCCTGGCCGACGGCGCGCAGGCGCGCGATTTCATCTGGGTCGGTGACGTCGTGGCCGCCCTGCGCTTTCTCATCGATGCGCCTTCCGTTTCAGGAATTTTCAACGTCGGCACCGGCCTAGCCCGCACCTACGCAGACCTAGCCAAAGCCGTCTGCGCCGCGCACGGGGTGGAGGAGAGAATCGAGTTCATCGACATGCCAGGCGCCCTCAAAGGCCAATACCAATCCTTCACCCAAGCCCCCATGGCCCGCCTCCGCCGGGCAGGGTTCAACGACGGCTTCACGAGCCTGGAGGAGGGCGTGCAAAAATACATCACGGAATTTTTAAACCGGGATGAGGTCTATGCCTAAGCCCGACGCGCTGTTTTGAGCAGCCATAGCCAATTTCCCCCACCATCCACCCGTCAGCCGATAGCCATTTTGCACATAACGCCCAGCTGCCGTCCGACTCACCATAGCAACCCGTTGGACACCTCCGCCATGATCTGATTATGATCCAACCATGGAAGCCAGCGCCGACGCGGCAAATTTAACCGGCAACGCGCTCGCTAGTGTTCTGGAATTTGTTATCGAATGTGGCCAGCTCACCCACATGCCGGCCCTGCAGTCCAAACTGCAATCGGTGGTCGAACCTCTGACCATCACCGGCATCGCCAGCGGCTATGTCACTGGCCCGCGCGCCGCCTCTCTGCAGCCGTTCCACTTCAACACCTGGCCCGCTTCGTGGCTGCAATGCTACACTGAAGGCAGCTTCCTGCTGGACGACCCGCTGCCGCGCTGGGTGCGCAGCTCCGGCCGCGCCGTGACCTGGAGCGCCCTGTTCAAAATCCTGCCGCCGCGCGATCCGGGGCGCCGTGTCATCAGGGCCGCGAAAGAATTCGGTTTTCACGAAGGCGTCACCATCCCCATGCGCGCCGATAACGGGGCACTCGGCCTCGTCGCCTTCGCAACCTCACGAAAACACATTTCAGCCGCCGAACAAGCCTTTCTCACCATTGTCGGCCGCGCCGCCTTCGAAGCCGCGGAGCGCATCGAGGGCCTGACCGGCAAGCCGGCACCCATCATGACGGAACGTGAAATCGCCTGTCTCGGCCTTCTGGTTCACGGTCATTCCGATAAAGAAATTAGTAGAATGCTCGGCATCTCGGAGCCGACCGTGCGCTTCCATCTCGGCAACGCGCGGACCAAATGCCGCGCGTCATCACGCACCCATATGGCCGTCCTCGCGGTGCAGCAGGGTCTCGTCTCTTACTAAGCTGGGAGGAAGCTGCTTAGGTTTTGCAAAAACCCGAGTCATTCAACCTCAGCGCAACCTATCGGTTCCAATAGTATCGCCGCCCCATCAATGCCGATACGATCACTGGTGTGGGACAAACTGAGGCCTCGGCTCGCGCAGCCGGCTCGGCTTCGGCCGTTCCATGCCGATCGAGGTGCCTGTTTGACCGCAAGAATGAAGTAGGATCGTATGACCACCACAATCTCCATCATTAGCACCCTCGTCACCAGCTCGGTTTACGCCGGCACCGGCAGCTACGCCGCGCACCTCACCATCTCCGCCAAGGGCACGGTCGCACCCGCCAGCGGCCTCGGCGTCTATCTGCAAGGCACCGACAGCCTCATCAATCACGGCTTGATCGAAGAAGCCGGCGACTACCACGGCGTCGCGCTGCGCGATTCCGCCTATCTCGACAACACCGGCACCATAATCGGCGGCCCCAGCAATTTCGCAGTCTACCAGTATAAAGCCAGCGCCAAAAACACCGGCACCATCAGCGACGCCAAAGGCGACGGCGTCTTCATGGTCGGCGCCGGCACCTTCACCAACACCGGCATCATCGCCGGCGGCGCCAACGGCCTCGTCACCAATGGTGCTGCCACCATCGTCAACGCCGGCACCATCTCCGGCGGCACCGCCGGCACCATCTCCGGCGGCAACGGCGTCATTCTCGCTTCCGGCGTCAGCTTCACCAATACCGGCCTCATCACCGGCCACGGCTTCAACACCGGCCAGTTCGTCGGCCAGGGCGTTGGCGTGTCATCCGGCGGTGACAACTTCACCAATAGCGGCACCATCGCCGGGGACCTCGGCATCAGCGCCTCAGGCGGCGTCATCACCAACGACGGCACCGTGCTCGGCGGCACCATCAGACTTGACGAAGGCATCAGGATGCAGTTCGCCAGCCTGACCAATAACGGCATCGTCAGCGGCTATCGCGCTTTAAGCGAGCGCGGCGGCGCACTCACCAATAATGGCGCGATCATCGGCATCCAAATCGGCCTGCTCGGCGGCGGATCGGACGTCATCACCAATCACGGCACGATCACGGGCGGGCAGTGGGGCGTCTATGATTATGAGTTCTTCACGACGCTCACGAATACCGGCTACATCTCCGGCCAATTCCTCGGCGTCGTGACCGGCTACAAAGACGTCATCAATAATGCCGGCACCATCGCCGGCGGCCTCGAACTCCGCGAGCAGTCCTCGGCGGTCAACACCGGCCTCATCACAAGCGCCGCCGACGGCGCGTCGATGATCGTCAGCACGCTGACCAATGCCGGCACCATCATCGGCTCGATCGGCGTGGATATTAACGTGCCGCGCGACTCGCTGGGCTATCCCGAAGGCGCCAACGCCGTCTCAACCCTCATCACCTCCGGCTATATCGGGGGCGCCACCTACGCGGTGCTGTTCGACAATCCGTTCTCCTACAGCACGCTGGTGGTCGAAGCCGGCGCGCGGTTCGCCGGCAGCGTCACCTCCCAGCCCACCACCAACACCATGGTGTTCGCCGCCAACCCCACAAACGCCGGCGAAACCGGCTCGCTCGGCGGCTTCGGCACCACCATCCAGGGCTTTACCACGCTGGACTTCGCCCCCGAAGCCAATTTCACCATCGCAGGCAACGCCGCCGGCCTCGCCGCCGGCCAGCTGATCCGCGGCTTCGCCAAAACCGACGAAATCGTCCTCGATGGCTTCGCCGTCAACAAAGCCGACACCAGCTACGTCTCCGGCATCGGCCTGGAACTCACCAGCAAACAGGGCGCGCAGATCACGCTGGACGTCACCGGCTCCTACACCACCGGCAATTTCGTAATCACCAGCGCCGGCGGCGACACACGCATCAGCCTCACCGGCGCCCCCACCGGCCCTACCGGCCCGGTCTCGCTAACCGCCCCTGACACCACCATCAGTTCACAAATCGTTACCTACGCCGCGGTCGGCACCTACGGCGTCATCGGCGGCGATGGGTCATTCGAGTTTTATGTTAGTTCCACCCCGACCGAGGAAACCATCAGCGCGGCTTTGTTCGGCCCCGCAACTTCGTCTTACACGGTGTACAATCAGGCGCTGATCCAGAATCGCCTGCGCAACCACTACGCCGCCGCGATCGTGCTCGGCGCCGCCGGCTCGGTGCAAAACGCCGGCACGCTCGAAGGCGCCAACGGCATCATGGATTTCGCCGCCGCCGGCGGCGCGTATCTGGAAAACTCCAACGCCATCATCGCCACGTTCGGCATCGGCATCGACCTGCAGGGCGCCGGCACCGCGATCAATACCGGCGCCATCACCGCCGACACCGCCGGCATCTTCATCACCGGCGGCGGCCAGGCGTCCAACAGCGGCACCATCAACGCCCAATGGGGCATCGCCGGCGCCGGCGCTTCGCCCCTTTACGTCTATAACAACGGCACCATCAACGCGCCCACCGGCGGCGGCGCCCCCGGCTACCGTGGGCCGGTCGGCGATGCCGTGATCCTGTTCGACGACGGCGAGGTCACCAATGCCGCGCCCGGCAGCCTCACCGGGCTGGTCGGCATAAAACTAAACGCCGGCGGCACCGTCGTGAATGACGGTTTTATCCAGGGCACCTATACCACCATCGCCCATTATTACACCGGCACACCCGCCAGCTACGGTATTTTCTTGGCCAACGGCGGCGCCGTCTATAATGACGGGTTCGTGTCAGGCACCGTCGCCATCGGTGGCTATGGCGCCGGCAACCATATCGACAACGAAAGCGCCGGCCAAATCATCGGCGCCGTGGACGGCTTCGGCGTATTGCTGCGCGGTGGCGGCACGGTTACCAACGCGGGCCTGATCGAAGCCGGCGCCGGCGGGTTCGGCGTGTACATGGAAGGCTTCGGCACCGTAACCAATTCCGGCATCATCGACGGGCCCAGTGACGGCGTGGTGATGTTCGGCGGCACCATTTTCAATGCCGGCACGATCCTCGGCGGCATCTATTTCATCTATGGCGGCGGCATCGAAAACCGCCTCGTCCTCAACCCCGGCGCCGTGCTGCAAGGCGAACTGCGCCTCAACGGCGCCGCCCTCGAACTGCAGGCCGAGGGCACCAAAAAAGGCATTTTCGCCTTGGCCAGCCTAGCCAGCAACCCCGGCGCCGTCACCATTGATTCACACGCGATCTGGGACCTCGCCGGCACCCTCACCCTCGGGTCCGGCGCCACCGTCACCAATAACGGCACCCTGAAGGAAGCCGCCCACGACCTCATCACCATCGACGGCCCCATCAAAGGCACCGGCCTGATCGAGCTCTCCAAGCAAATCCTCACCCTCGGCGGCAGCGTCGCCGGCTCGCAAAAAGTCGAATTCTCCGGCACCGGCGAAACCCTCGCCCTCGGCGACCCCGCCAGCTTCCACGCCAAAATCGAAGCCTTTACCCTCGGCGACACCATCGACCTGCCAAACCTCAGCCTCAGCGCCATCACCGGCACGCATTTCGCCAAGGGCATACTCACCCTCGAAGGCGCCGCCCCCATCAAACTCACCTTCGCCACCCCCAGCACCTTCGGCAGCGACCATTTCCTGCTCACCGCCGACGGCGCCGGCGCCGCCCTCACCTTATCAAAACCCAAAATCCAATCCCCAACGCTCACCGCGGCGCAACCCTCCGCCTCGCCTGGCCTAACCCTACCGCCCCCCATCACCACCACAACCACCCCCAGCAACCCAAGCCCCAGCCCGGCCACCTTCACCGCCGGCCACATCGCCACCTATTTTCCCAACACGAACTTTACCAACGCGCCTCAGCCAACTCTGGCAAATTGAACCGACCAAGAATCTGGTTGGCAAGCAACCGTCGGTGGGGTGCTCTATCGCACCCCACCACCTTCACCGCCAAAATACCCCCACCCATCGCCACCCCCAAAAATCACCTCATTCCGAACCCGTTCTGAATAATTAAAAAGATACCCTTTAAATCCAGCATCTTAAGTACGTCAGGACAGCTTACCTGTCCTTTGAGTCATATGACTCAATTGACAGCATCACTGTC
>Ga0116226_10006259_pt1 | contig 10689 bp, 9 predicted proteins | sample S1TSphfallax_FD_89692 | JGI IMG/M metagenome (GOLD analysis project Ga0116226, IMG submission 89692) | Host-associated microbial communities from peat moss isolated from Minnesota, USA - S1T2_Fa - Sphagnum fallax MG | ecosystem: Host-associated > Plants > Peat moss > Unclassified | place: USA...
CTTTTGTGGCATTTTAGATACCCTACACCCTAAACTGGTCCATCACTTCCCATGATTTTGAAGGGCACTGCCATTACTGGATGAGCTGCCTCTTCAAACGCATATCATTTGGGACCCCCTACCACTTCTTCAAAGACCAATGATTTGGTATCCACTATTTGCCTAATGATTTCCATCCCACATGAGTATCGAAGAGTATGAGGTGTTTATTGATCATAAAGATCACAAGAATATACAGTTCCGATAACCTCATATCTAGCCTCCTTTTGGCAATGCACATGGTAGTGGTGCCAACATAATCCACTACCTCAAATTCCCAACCTCCAAATGTAAACCCAATAAACTCGTCTATCTACAAACTAGCAATAAAATGCAACCAAATAGGTGTGTCAGATATGGTACACAGATCAGAATATTTTACACTCTAATTCAGAGAATTCTACTTACATGGATCTGGTTTGATGCAGTATTTGTTCTGGATTAAGGTTTGTACCCTGAACATTCAAGTTTAGAAGTCTTTGTAGAATTATAGGCAATAATACCCTGCACACCAAATGCATCCTGCAATTCAACAAATGCATCACCAACTTCTTCTCACATCTGGGGGTGGGCCTGTATGCTTTTGATCAGACTCCCATTTGTGCTCTGGATCAAGTCTGCACATCCAGAGACACCAAAACAGTGGGTTAATTGATTGTGTATCCCAAACTGTGGATTCCACCCTTTCCCTGTTGCAAAGAGAAACGACTGCTAACAACTCGACCCTATTGTATATCTGTGATACAGGAGAGAAAAAAGGAAAAGCCATGATAGGCAGAATAGTGGGAAAAACAAAATACCCATTGCGAACACCTAACAGTGCTCTTTGTACAGCTACAGCTGCTGCTGAAGCAGGTGCCACTGCTGCAGCTGGGGCTGCCCACAAGGCACTAGCAACGGCCAGGCCAGCTCCAGCACCTCTCTGATACACTTTTAATGGATTTCCCAACAGGGAGGAGGCAGTTCTCTCCAGCCCTTGTGACATGCTCTCACATGCTTGCTGAAAACCTTCACGAGTATCCCCTGGTTGGGGTGGCCTACTCCGCAGTTCCCCTCTGTCAATTGAATACAATGGTTGGGTTGGGCTACCCCCCAATGCCACTTCTGCATGCTGCAGAATCTCATGGGCACCTGCTGCCAGGTGTGCTCCCAAACTCAATGCTTCCAGAGAAATGCTCCGAACAAAAGCAAAAGCACCTGCAATTGCAAACCTCCCAATGGATGGATCAACATTGAATGGGCAGTCAACACTAACATAAACTCTTCAGCTCTTCTCATAACATACAGCAACTGCAGTTGAAGTGTACGACAGAATGACATCACAAGATATCACGTGCAGCCCTTTGGAGTCGAAATGCCAACAAACACCCTCCCTGTATGAGCCTTCTGTGTCTCAAAGAGATTACAAATGCTGTACTCTAAGGTTAATCCACAGAACAACAATTTCACATTATAAGCAGTTTCTTCTTACCTTTTCGCATGCCACGAAGCAATCGGCGATCTTTGTGGTAATGCTCAGCGGGGAGAACAAGCAGCTTTGCTGCACCTGATCCTACAGCATAAAGAGGTCTGATGGGACCCACTCCTTGCACAAATTTATGAATCTGGTTCTGTGAAATATCTTCCAGCCATTCCCCAAAGATAATGCCTGAAAGGCTGCTCCATCCATGCACTCCAGCAGCTCTAATGTGCTTCAGATGAAGCTCTATACCCTGAAGGCAAAAAGATCAGAAACTGTTAATGTAAAACTTGAGACCTGGAAGTCAAATGCTAAACACAAACAAATAGGGACAGATGCAAAGCAGACTCAGATGAGCTTGCCACAACTGCTACTGACTCTTTTACACCTTCCTATAAAAGAGGGGTGTTGTGATGTGACAAATGACAATTGCAATTCCAGTTGAATAGTAGTACCTTCCATGAAACCAGGTTCAGCAGTTCAGCATAGTTGCCTTCACGCAAGGCCATGAGATCAATGTGACGAGGTAAATAATCGAGGCGAATACTTAAAGGCTGTAATTCACAAATCTGCACTCCAACGCAGGGAATTCTTATTGCCTTGTTACATGTCTTCTCAAACCAATAGCTGGAAATTTTGTGAATGAGTACTACAAACAGCAGTTTAATAAGACCAGAGGGGAGAAAACCTCTACGGGTTGTGCTTGTTTTGTGTGCAATTAACCAGCAGTCCCTTTAAAGTTCAACCTCCTTATATCCAAGCATTGCAGCAACTAGAGAATGCATCTAAAAGCAAGAGGTTCACAAGTAACAACATAATTCAGAGATTCTGGAGCCATACTTGGAAATATGGTAGAAAAGCATCATTAGCAGTGTCTGGATTGCCAGATTCATATGAAGGGACCGAATTAATGGAGGATCCTGCAGAAGGGTACAAGCTGTCATCAACTAAGCCACTATGAGGAGGAACAATTGGCCCAGCACGTGGGGAAAAAAAATTGATGCAGAAATCAATGTGGTGTTGGTCCAGGTGCAGCCGTATTGGCAACAAAGCAAGGAAGAGCCTGCCACAGCCAACAGTAAAATTACAGACAGTTTAAGCACCACATGTTCAACTATAGTTTTCTCTTTTTGGTTTTACTTGAAAGTCAGGTACTCCTGGTTGGCAAAGATAGCAGTGGCAGGAGCTGGGTTGTGAGACAAACCTGTATTCCTCCAGAGGAGCCACTGGATCTGGACGAACAGCATCCATCTCTATCTTCATGGCCTGTGATGAGGACTCCCGGGGTTGTGATGCAGTTCGATGATAGCCAAGGACCTATACAGACACAAAGTGAGGAGACTCATCAGACAAGCACAAGCACAATCAAATCAAAACATCTGTCTAGCAATAGAAGAGCATTTGGCAGTCTAAGTCATCCTGAACTGCAATGGGATACCGGTATGCTATATTTTCCTGCTTATCATACTGTCAAATTCCAGACATACCATTTTCCAAGGAGCATCAGTGCTGCAATCGTAAACCCCAATGTCACGAACAGATACAAACAGTCTTGATGAATACAGACCAATTGTGGGGAACATGTAATACTGCAAATCAACACCATCAAGAAGAACTTCCAGGCAAACTCCTAACTGCCGCCCCCTTTCCGCACTTGCCAACCCTGCATTGGCTTTTGGTGATTTCTCCCCAGAGGGCCAATCAGATCCCCCATAAAGATGCCATCTGGCACTCAAGTCCTGTAGTACAACTCGCCCAACTGGTTGTGGATATTTTCTGGGGAGACTTGTTTTTCTCTTAGGTATTTGTCCACGACCCAGATGGTGCCAATTCTGGCCAGACTGCTGTCTGTCAATAGGAACATCTGCTACCCTTTGATTCTCTTCAGGTACATGATTGTCTACGATTTTGAAAGAGCTTTCATCATACCATCCACCTCTTCCATCCACATCCCCTTGCAACCCACCAGCTGTTGAACCTTCCTTGAAATTCTTTGCATGCAATGTTGCCGGTCTTGATGAGTCCCAATCCTGCCTTGAGTGCAGAAGCTCACACGAGTGACTAACATGGGGTTGTCCTGAAACATAGTAATCCTCAATGAAAACTGGAAGGCCACTGCTAATGTTGCAAGGGCTCTGGATATCAACAGATTCTTCAGCAGATGCACGTGACTCAGACCTTGGGGTCAAGGGCTCACTATGACTCCTCTCCAGATTCCCACATCTTCCAAGTGATGTGACCCCAGTGTCAACAACAACAGTATGTCCAGCAATAACCCCTCCACCTCTCGTCCTTGTAAATGCATTTTCCAATACCCCATCCAGTAAACTATTTGAGCCACTCTTGTTGACTGCCCCTTGTTTCCAGCTGTCCCTTGAAGGCTCAGAACAAGCATCACTGTTGTTTGTACTAATGTAACCTGAGCTATCACTGTCATGGGGAGATCCTCCTCCTGGTCTTCGAGGGGTAAACTGGACAACTGATTGCTCTACATTTGGAGCACACAAGGCCTGAAGCTGGGCTATCAGACGACCAAATGCTGCTGCAGAGTCGTGACAGGTGTCAAACCGTAGCTGGTTGTTTGCACACTCCACTTCCCAACTCAATCCCTCCTCAAATTGAATTGTCACAAAAGCTTCCATTACTGCCTCTTTTGCAACCTGCTATCACTTGCATAACCATTTAGTTCTCACGCTGTTCTTCAAGGCCGACCTCTAACTGATTGCAACAGTTCAATAGATTTTGCAAGGACACTATGACAACATCTAGAACCTCCAACAAAATAAGAGACTGTAACAGACTTCTATCAAGATGAGGAGCATTGATCAATAATGACCAAATGGAGATAGACAGAAAATAAACCTGCACATAGCCTGTGCGATGCATGCAGTCTGTGGTGTAATTAAACAGGGCCTGCTTTCTCATCACTGTATCTAACAAGTGAAGAGCAACATCGCGCAACCATACATTATACTGTTCGCCCCTAGCATCTGAGGCCTCACCAGTTGACACTCTCACAGCAGCAGCTGCCAGCACACATGCAACTGGAGCAAACATTTGCAATGACCCTGATGAAGGACCACAAGGAGCACCACTTCCCAACTGGTCATAAGTTGGAGCTCCTCCCACAACACCAGTCTGCACCTGTGATGGTCTCCCAGTGCGGACAGCAGGGACAAGCATTGCTTCCATACCAGGCTCATAGCATAAGGCGACATCATGCAAGTCCATAACAAAACACTTCTGCATGGATGCCCTTTCTTCAGCCAACTTGGCAGCAGTCTTTGATTCAAGTTCACATGTTTCAACAGTGTCATGTGCAGTACCAGCAACAGAATCATATCTGTTGACACTTTCTGATTCCTCAAGAGGGCTGAAGAAGGCCCAAACTGCACTGATCCAATCTAGTCGGCCACCATTGGCTACGAACGTGGCCCCTCTCAAGTTCCCAGTAAACAGAACATTAGCAAAAGATTCCAAGTGGGGCCAGAAAATGTATGTTATGGTCAAGCCTGCTGACCCTGTTGCCAGTGCATTCCTCCTGCCCCCATCCCCACGCCCTAGGGTATGACTCCTACATGAAAGCAGTAGCAGTTCCTTCTCTCCATTCAGAGGCATGAAATTTGAAAATGGTAAAGATCCCATCACTTGGCATTCATCATGGTGCAACCACAAGTACGAGGCATCTGCACTCCCTCCCAATCCCAGGACAGATAAGACCTGTGATTCCCACAAGTCAATCCAAATTTAGTTGCCTGGTAACTGGCATGCAAATCTACAGGCTCTAGATAAAAGCTTCACAGGTCCCACTGATCAAACAACTGCCTCAACAAATCCATGAGATATGATGCTGCAGAATGCATGGTAGCAACTTCACAGGTCCATTACACAGACTTTACCATGAGACCTCAATAAACCCACTAAACTTTTCACAAGATACAGACAGCATTATCGGGTTACGTTTCTTAATCTTAATAGTATATCAACAATGCCCAAAACTTTCAATTACTTTATGGCACCTGTAGCTTGCAGATCAGGAAGTGCAGGACATCCCATCCTTTGCTCTCCTCTGTTGCAGAAGCTGAAAGCAGGTCAGAAGCCTGTGGTGGCTTCAAATCCAACAGCACATCCACTTGCCCACATTGAACTAACACTGAAATCTGTGAAGTTTGACAGGCACCAGAGAGTACACCAAGCATTGATGGGCTCTGCCCACTTGGCTCTGTTCTGTTCCTCTTGTCTTCTCTACTTCCTTTACCTGTGAACTTTGCATTGAATATGGCAATGAAGCAAGAGAAACCTTTTAGTAGTTGAATATGTTGTGCTCTTGATAATTGAATACCAACCATTGGCAGGTTTATATGGATAACTAGCCTTGAACATCCAATAATCTCCTCCCTGATATGTAGATTTTCTTCTTCTACAGCCTCTGTTGCAGTTGCTGCTGCGTACTCAGAACTACTTCCACCAATGCCACCCCCCCCATCCCCTCGTCTTTGCTGTGATGCGGCACCATCCCAAGCTCGTTGTGCAATCCATGATGCTGTCTGTGTCATGCTATGCCATTGAAATTCACAAGAAGTGCCTTCATTTGCAACTTCATTGGGCCCTGAAAATCCCCCAAAACTTGATGCTTGTTGTGAAATACTTAAAACTCGGACTGCATGAAACTTGTCTGCATTTGGAGTTGATATCATGAACATTGTTGCACCTTCCAAATTTAGGAGTAGCGAATGGCCTGCTTGTGCACCAAGAACAGTTTTGAACTCATTTGCATACTTAAAAACCACTGTGGGTTGTGTCACCCCAGGTTGTAATGCTGGTGTGGTGAAATCGATTGTAACGAACTCTTTGTGCAGCTTTGTTGAGCACTGCCTTCCATCCGATGGAAAGCAAACAATGACACGCACACATGGGATGCTTAGACTGGCTCGAAGAAAGCCTCTCCTGTCCAAATCCACACTTCCATTTCCTTCTCTTTGTTGCATGTCTACATCCTCAATCACTTGGTCAATGACTGCTGCAACTGCAGCCTTTTTGCCTCCATTGCTTAACTCTCTAGGTGTGATCTCCTTTGGCCTTACAGGAAACCTAATCTGGGAGAATGAGTTTTCAATCCTCTTCAATGTGCAAACATCCAGCCAAACAATAACAGGACACAAGAGTGCCACGATATTCACACAACTCCCACTATCATCCCCAGATCCATTTACTGCCCCCCTGCATCTGCTTGTCATTGGCAACTGCCATTTTCCTGTGACTTCAGCAGCAGAATTGACTTCAGTTGAAACAACTCTCAACAATTGTGTCCTTGTGATGGGTTTCTCAGTCTTCAATTCTTGAACTACAGGCCTGGCAGATTTAAGAACACCTGCTGAATCTCTTCCTTCCATATCTGGTTTTGAGCTTGCAGAGCCTATTGGAACTTCGATGTGAGAACAGAGGGAGATGGGAAAGGGCGGAAGACTATCCTCCAATGACAGGAGCAATGTGCCTGAAGTGTGGGTAATTCCTTCTGTGGTTGGCTCCAATTGTACCAAATCCTCCATCAAGCATTCACAGAAATCCATGCTTCCCACAGTAGCACCCAGCTCCATGTGGCTTTCAGAGACCTGAAAGGAAACATCAAGATGAAGTTCCAAGTGTCAACCTACACCAAGGATCTCAAAGTCCAACACATGCATATTCAATTCTTAGCATCATTCTTAGATGGAAAAAATCACTATCTAGATGCAAAAATCATCTGTCATTAGATGGAAATCCCTTCAGAATACCTGAAATTAGCAACACTAAGGTTTCTCAATACATTATTTTTGAAAGCTTCAAGACTCACCACAACAGAGATATTAAGCTCAGCTAATTGGACTTCCAGATACTCATCAATTCTCTCCATGGCGGTGAGCATGCCTGCCATTTCGCAATCAGCTGTCACCTCATCCTTGTCAAGTTCAACCCGCAAGTCCAAATCATCAAAAGCCCAGCCATCTGGACTTCTCTGTCCGCAAAGATCCAAACTTCCATCCATTGGACTGCTGTTGTCCACAGAGGCTCCAGCTTTCGCACTTAGAGAGTCTTCAAATACAAGCTCAATTGAGATTCTAACAAGCCTGGCCTTAACACTGTACTCCACTTGCCTCCTGGGGTCTGAAAGTGGAAATACAAAAATGATAGTCTGCCTTTGCAGAAAGGCTGGCAACATGGATACATGCATCACATCTATGCATCTCCTTTATGGTGCTGATGAACATTTCTCTATCAACCACACTCTCTCACAAAGACCATGGCAATAAGAAACTACATATGTATCAAGTTGTGAATCTACAAAGTAAGTTTCCACTGGCAGTCACATCCTTCACAACAGTGCAACCCCACAAGAATTTTTTTCCCACCTGTACTGCGTAGGTTCTTCCAATCTTTGCAAAAACAGAATTCATAATGAGAGAATGGGGATATACGTTGGCGGTACACAAAATACCAGGAGAGAGGATGACAGAACCAGCTGCCAAGGTTGATGCAGCAGTAATTGCACTAAAGGCTGAACATGTCCAATTCCAAAGCCCACTGCTACTGGCTCCCACCTGGCTCCTTGTTCCATCAAAACACTCAAAAAACTCGTCCACACTGCACAACCCATGTCAGCCGATTCTGTTAACATACCTGCATTCATCAACCAGTAATTCCTAACTTTATGACCAGTATATATATATATGAGACATGCCTGAGGAGGAGGAAACAAACCTTGCAGCCAAGTCTGCCTCAGCCACTGCCCCTTCCCTTCTTTGACTGTCACTCCCTGCCCAATGCATCCAGTCTGATATGAACCTTGTGACTGGTAGAAAGGTTTTACTTCCCAAATCACTTTCCATTTCCCTACCTCCCAACCTTGTTAATGGGATTGCAGCAGGTGACATTTCTTCTCCACCAGTCCTATCTAACATGAGAGGTCCAATAGCTTGTACACTCCCCCACAACTCTGCCATGCTAGTACTATTCTGACAAATTGGTTTTCCACTGCCTGCCCCAATGATTCCCTCCACATTTCCTCCCCAGTTACTGAAGGACTCTACCAACAAGAAAAGTTGCTGAATCTTGCAAGCTGATGCTCGCACCTTTAGTGGGCTGATGAAGAACTCAGCATTGATCTTGGGTACATCCAATGTACCATCATGCCATGGCATACCTAGCTGGATAGAGCCCGCAACTCCATGCCCATGATCACCCATGAGGAAAGGTATAGCATAACCTAGAAATCTTTTGTCTACAACAACACTATTACCAACTACGGGAGCACCACCTGGTTCAAGGTCAACTGTCAAACTTTCAGATTGCTGACCGTCACCATCAAGCTCATCAACAAACTCCATTGTCACTCCTTTGAATTTGATGACCTTCACAAACATTGTTGATTCTTCTTCCCCATTAGTGGCACTACTGTGCAGTGTGCTGTCTAATTGCTCATCAGGACCTTCCACCCCATACTCAACATATGCCACCCGTGCCACCATTATGCTTTGTGGTGGTGCTGTGCAACATGTCCACCTCTGGTCCAGCACCTGTGACACCTTTCAGTTCCAGTCTCTCTCCTGTCTCTAGAATCTAAAATGCTCTTTGGAAAATTTCAAATCTCCATTTTAATTTCTTTTACCAAGTAAGGTCCAGCAATGTGACAAGGAAGCCAATGCAGTGTTGTACTCACCAGGTGCTGTCGGGGATGATTCTGAGATATTATAGGGTTCTTCCCATCAAGATCTTGCAGTTGGAACACAATGGTCAGATTTGTGACCTTGACTCGTAGTCCCAAAAGCACTCTTTCAACCATTTTCGCAATCATGCGAACACCATCATCAACACCTACATAAGCACCGCCACAGCCACCACCACCAGTCCCACACAGATCTCCCTCCCCTTTGGACAGTGAGAAATGGTGGTGTGGGTCTTGTGGCTGTAGCTCTTTGTTTATGCATGTCTTTCCCCAGGTCTCCCCACCACCACAAGTTGCATGGTAGGCTGCCACTCTTGGAAACACAATGAGCTCCAAATCATTCACCTCAATTTCACATGCCTCTGCTGCTAGAACTTTCCAAGGTATTTTGGCAGTGATGCTTCCCACCAAGCCTTCCTTAATTACAAGGCTTGTCTCTCCAAGCTGCAGGAGCAACAACAACAGCCAATTTTTTTTCCCCCAGAAACTTTTTAAACGCACAAAAACTGTCTGACTGATGGACAAGGCTAAAGAAATTCATTCTTAGGTTCATCCAAAACCTAGAAACAAACAGAAGTAAGTGAAACAATGTCTTGGTCAATGAATTAAGCACTAACCTGATCATTCAAATAGTCAGTGTTGAGAGCCAAATCCTTCAATTGGATTTTGCCAGATCCAAGCTGCACATCCAGCTGCTCAAGGTCAAGCTCACTGTGAAGAATGCGTCCCAGCAAGCGCTTCATAAAAAACTTGCACACCCGTTTGGTGGCCCATTGTGAAAACATTTGCATCCTTGTAACACCCTCTCTTTTTCTCAGCTTCCGAAATCTGACTTGCCTCTCCTTCTCTTCTCCCAGATGTCAAACACATGACGGACACTGCATTCCCGTGATGTCCATCCCTTTACAAGCTTCACAGACACTGCATTCCCATGCTGTGCTTCCCGTTAGAAGCTTCACAGACACTACATTCCCATGACCTCCTTCCCTTTACAAGCTTTGCATACACCACATTCCCATGAGGCCCTTCCCTTTACAAGCTTCACATCCCCATGCACCCGAACAACCAATCCATCTGAATTCCCCCAGAACAACCCAAGTGCTCCCAAACCTAAAACCATGTACCTGGAACAGATTGCACATGGCCCTTGCTCCGCTATTGCTCCTCAAAAGAATTTCCCAAGCTTTTCACTCCTCTCTCCTTCTTCTCCGTCTCCCCCAATTTCTAAGAATCCCTCCCGAATCAAATCTTCTTCCTCCTTCCACGACCTATCTTTCAAATTCAAGCCACCAACGCTCGTCCATCACGGCGTACATACATGTTACATCTGGATCAACCAATTGTAATGCTTTCGGACGCTTTGCAATTGGCGAAAAGTCGATCCAAATTGTCTGGAATTGGAGCATCAACAACCCACCCACCCACGCTTCCGAAAAGGAATGGATTCCAGGCCAAAATCGTGATCGTTCTTCAAACTGAAATTGCAGCA
>Ga0116226_10006260_pt1 | contig 10687 bp, 10 predicted proteins | sample S1TSphfallax_FD_89692 | JGI IMG/M metagenome (GOLD analysis project Ga0116226, IMG submission 89692) | Host-associated microbial communities from peat moss isolated from Minnesota, USA - S1T2_Fa - Sphagnum fallax MG | ecosystem: Host-associated > Plants > Peat moss > Unclassified | place: USA...
CCTTGCCGATCGGCGGTGCGGACATGCCGGTGGTGATTTCCGTGTACAACGCCTTCACCGGACTCGCGGTGGGTCTGGAAGGGTATGTGTTGCAAAACCCGGCGTTGATGATCGCCGGTATGTTGGTGGGTGCCGCGGGCCTGCTGCTGACGCTGTTGATGGCCAAAGCCATGAACCGCTCGGTGGCGAAGATCCTGTTTGCGAGCTTTGGCCCGGGAAAGAAGCGAAAGCAGGGCGCGATCAAGGGCAGCTTGAAGCCGGTGCAGGCAAGCGATGCGGGTATTTTCATGCGCTACGCCAAATCGGTGATCATCGTGCCGGGTTACGGGCTTGCCGTATCGCAAGGTCAGGGCAAGCTCTATGACTTCGTCAAGCTGCTGCAGGCCGCCGGGGTCAGCGTCAAGTTTGCGATACATCCGGTTGCAGGCCGCATGCCGGGGCAAATGGATGTGTTGCTCGCCGAGGCCGGCGTGCCTTACGACCTGATCGTGCAATTGGCGGACGTGAACGAGGAGTTCAAGGACGCGGACGTTGCGCTCATCATTGGAGCCAATGACGTGGTCAACCCCGAGGCGAGAACCGACAAGACCTCGCCGATCTACGGCATGCCGATCCTGAATGCCGATCAGGCAAAGAAGTGCTACGTGGTCAAGCGGGGTGACGGCAAGGGCTATGCGGGCATCGTCAATCCCCTGTTCTATGCGGATAACACCTTTATGGTCTATGGCGACGCGGCGGCCGTGTGCGTCTCAATGACGGAAGCGGTGCGCGGCTTAGGCGCCCCCGCGGCGGCGGCCTAATATGAAAATGCATGTGGCGATGGTCGAACACTTCAAGAAACCCCTGGTGCTGCGGGAGTGGGATGTCCCGCATCCCGCCGCTGGCCAAATCTTGGTGAAGACCGAGGCGTGCGGCGTGTGCCATACCGATATCCATGCGGCGAGCGGCGATTGGCCGGTCAAGCCGACGCTGCCGTTCATTCCCGGGCACGAAGGCATCGGCAGGGTTAGCGCGGTCGGAGCGGGCGTGACCACGGTGAAGGAGGGCGATCGCGTGGGGGTGCCTTGGCTGCATTCGGCCTGCGGGCATTGTGAATACTGTCTGACGGCCTGGGAGACCATCTGTCCGGCGGAGACTTTCACGGGATACAACACCAATGGAGCGTTCGCGGAGTACCTGCTGGCGGATCCGAACTATGTGGCGCACATTCCGGCGGGTTTGTCCGCCCCAGAGGCGGCGCCCATCATCTGCGCGGGCGTCACCAGCTACAAGGGCATCAAACAGACCGAAGCCAAACCCGGCGAATGGCTGGCGGTTTCGGGGATCGGCGGCCTGGGGCACCTCGCCATTCAATATGCAAAGCACATGGGCCTCAAGGTCTGTGCGGTCGACATCGATGATGGAAAGTTGGCGCTCGCGAAAAAGCTCGGCGCGGATGCCACCGTCAATGCGAAGGTCGGAGATCCTGCGGCGGCGGTCAAAAAGGTGACTAGTGGCGGTGCGCATGGCGTTCTCATTACCGCGCCTTCGCTGAGCGCTTTCAAACAGGGGGTCGGCATGACGCGCAAGCACGGAATTTGCGTGCTCGTGGGCATCCCTCCCGGCGATTTTCCGGTCCCTCTGTTCGATGTCGTCGCTGACTGTATCAGCATTCGCGGGTCGTTCGTCGGTAACCGCGAGGATTTGGCAGAGGCATTGAGTTTCGCCGCCGAAGGCAAGGTCAAAGCGGATATCGAGCTGCAGCCCCTGTCGGCGATCAACAAGATCTTCACGCGACTCGAGCACGGTGATGTGCCTGCGCGAGTGGTGCTGCAATTCCAATGAAGTTCGCGACAGCCCTTCTCGATGCCCGCGAGATGGGCGAAGCAGATCGACTGACCGTCGCTGCAGGCTCCTCGGTGTCCGCGCTGATGGAGAATGCCGGCCGCGGCGTAGCCCAGGAGATCGTTCGGCGCTGGCCGCCACGACGAGTTATCGTTCTGTGCGGTCCCGGCAACAACGGCGGCGATGGCTTTGTGGCTGCATGCCACCTCGAGGCCGCCGGCTGGAATATCCGCGTCGCGCTGCTCGGGCCGCGCGCCAATTTAAAGGATGCCGCGCGTTTTCACGCCGAGAAATGGCGCGGTTCGATTGAAGCGCTCACACCCGAGGCCATTGGCAGCGCCGAGTTGGTCATCGATGCCATTTTCGGCGCGGGACTGAGCCGCCGCCTAGCGGGTGCCGCCAAGGAAACGCTGGCGGCAGCCAGCGCGCAGCGCATTCCCGTCGTTGCCGTGGATATTCCCAGCGGCGTGCAGGGCGATACCGGTGAAAACCTCGGCGCCGTAAACTCCGTGCTCACGGTGACCTGCTTTCGCAAGAAGCCCGGCCATTTGTTGTTCCCCGGTCGCGGATTATGCGGCGAACTCGTGATCACGGACATCGGTACGCCCGAGGACGTGCTCGACGAGATTGCCCCGAAGACCTTCGAGAACGATCCGGGGCTGTGGCTCGACGCACTTCCACGGCCACACCAAGACGGCAACAAGTACACGCGCGGCCATGCCTTGATTTCTGGGGGTTATCCCATGACGGGAGCGGCGCGAATGGGGGCACGAGCCGCGGCCCGGGTGGGTGCGGGACTGACAACCATTGCGGTGCCCGAAATAGCTCTGCCAATTTACGCCGCCGCCCTCACCAGCATCATGGTCAAACCGCTATTGGCGCCGGGGGATTTTGATGCGCTATTGAAAGATGTCCGGGTCACGGCATTCTTGATCGGGCCCGGCGCCGGAGTGGGTGAGACGACGCGTCAAAGAACCTTCGCCATGCTGGCAACCCATCGGGCGACTCTCATCGACGCGGATGCCATTTCATCGTTCAAAGAATATCCACCGGAATTGATGAAGGCGATCCGAGGTCCGTGCGTCATGACGCCCCATGAGGGCGAATTCAAGCGCGTGTTCGACCCGAGCGGCGACAAGCTCACGCGTACCCGTCGCGCCGCCGCTCAGAGTGGTGCCGTCATCGTCTTGAAGGGCAGCGACACGGTCATCGCGGCGCCGGACGGTCGGGCGATCATCAACGCCAATGCGCCGCCTACGTTGGCGACCGCGGGGTCGGGCGATGTGCTCTCCGGGATCGTGCTCGGTTTGCTCACACAAGGCGTGGAGCCGTTTCTCGCGGCCGCGGCAGCCGTCTGGATCCACGGGGCGGCGGCGTCGGAATTCGGGATAGGACTCTTGGCGGAAGACCTGCCGGATCTCATCCCCGGCGTGCTGCGCCGGCTGTTTGGAGTTTGATATGCAGGCGATGGTACTGAAGAAACTCAAAACCCCGCTCGAGTGGACCGAGCTGCCCGATCGGCAACCAGGGCCCACCGAAATTCGTGTGAAGGTTCTCGCCTGCGGGGTGTGCCGCACCGACCTGCACGTCGTCGACGGCGAACTGCCCAATCCTAAGCTGCCGATCATCCCCGGCCATGAGATCGTCGGCAGAATTGATGCGGTCGGCAGTGGCGTCAAAGACCTGACAATGGGTGAACGGGTCGGAATCCCCTGGCTTGGCCACACCGATGGTACTTGCCCGTACTGTCTCATGCAGCGCGAGAACCTTTGCGATCATCCGCTCTTTACGGGCTTCACGCGCGACGGCGGCTATGCGACGGCGGCGATTGCGGATGCGCGTTTTGCGTTCCCCTTGGGCGAAGTGGGCAGCGATGTCTCGATTGCGCCCTTGCTCTGTGCCGGGCTCATCGGTTGGCGTGCGCTGGTGATTGCCGGTGACGCCAAGAAAATCGGCTTTTACGGATTCGGAGCGGCCGCGCATATTCTCGCCCAAGTAGCGCGATGGCAGGAGCGCCAGGTGTATGCCTTCACCCGGTCCGGTGATGCTCATACACAAGCCTTCGCCAAGAGCTTGGGCGCGACCTGGGCCGGTAGTTCCGAGGACTCACCCCCGGAGCCGCTCGATGCGGCGATCATCTTTGCACCCGTCGGGGCTTTGGTGCCGCTTGCGCTCAAGGCCGTACGCAAGGGTGGCCGGGTCGTCTGCGCCGGCATCCACATGAGCGATGTCCCCAGCTTTCCCTACAGCATCTTGTGGGAGGAACGCGAGCTGTTATCGGTGGCCAATCTGACCCGCAAGGATGGCATGGATTTCCTGAGCCTTGCGCCAAAGATAGGCATCAAGGTAACGACGAAGCAATATCCGCTGCGTCAAGCGAACGAGGCGCTCGCGGACTTGCGGGGCGGTCGTTTTGAAGGAGCAGCGGTGCTCACCGCGTAACGTCGATCAGCCACTTCAAACTCACCGCGCGAGGTGCGACATTCAGACCGCGCGTTCGTAACGTGGGCGGCTTTAAGCAGGACTTCGGTGTGACGCTGCGTACCTTGTATGCATGCTAAATCGCGAGCGCTTGGGATAGATGTCGCGCATCGATCCAGTCGTAAAAGGCTCCGAGCCCAGCACCGGTTCTTGCCGATACAGGCAAAATATCAATCGTCGGGTTGACTCGCCGCGCTGCCGCAGCGCAAGCCTGCATGTCGAAATCGAGGTGAGGCAACAGATCCGTCTTATTCAGCAACATCAGATCCGCCGCGGCAAACATATTGGGATATTTCAGTGGTTTGTCTTCCCCCTCAGTCACCGAAAGCACAAGCACCTTATGTGCCTCGCCGAGATCGAACGCCGCGGGACAGACGAGGTTTCCGACGTTCTCAATGAATAAGAGGCTGCCCGGAACCAGGGAAAGCTTGTCGAGGGAGTGGGCAACCATGTGTGCATCGAGATGACATCCGTTGCCCGTATTCAACTGCACGGCGGGTGCACCCGCCGCGCGTATGCGATCGGCGTCGAGGGAGGTCTGCTGATCCCCTTCGATCACTGCGATCGGCCGGCGCGATAGTAAATCCGCGATCGTCCGGACCAGGAGAGACGTTTTACCCGAACCGGGACTTGAGACAAAATTCAATGCAAACACGTCCGCAGAGCGCAATCGCGAGCGGTTAATCTCTGCAAGCGCATCGTTCTTGTCGAGGATGGCGCGTTCGATCCTGATCGTGCGTTCCTGGCTCCAACCTGGAATATGCACAGCAGCCAGTTTGGCCCCAAATTCAATCGGTAAGCCATGCGCGTGGTCGCCCGAGGCGTGAGTATGGTCGCCCAAAGCACCGCATCCGCAAATGGCACACATCATTCCACCTCGATTTCGGTAAGTTGTAATTCGTCGCCCGACGTCATGTGAATCCGCTCGCCGTGACACACAGGGCAGGGGCCATAGCGTTCGGTCAGCGCTATGCTCGCTCGGCAGTCCTCGCACCAACCGGCGCCTTGGACGGTGTCGATTTCGAGCTGCGCACCCTCGGCAACGCTGCCCCCGGCTATGATCGGGAAGCAGAAGCGCAGCGAGTCCGGTGCTACCGTCGCCAATGCACCTAGCTTGAGGCGGATCATGCGAACGCGGTTGAAGGGCTGTTTTCGGTGCTCTTCCTCGACGGTTTCGATGATGCTCTCGAGCATTGACATTTCATGCATGGCCGCCGTCTTTGGAATGAACAGCAGAGCCCAGGGCGAAACGGGCGTTCAGCGACTGGATGACGATTGCGGCATCGACCGGCTTCATGAACACCCCGCTGATACCGAGATTGTGCAGGCTAGTGGAGCCGACCAGTGCGTCACTGGCCGTGCTGATGATGTAGCAGGGAATCTTGCTACCCCTTGCCTTGAGACGTTCGGCGATCATTCGGCCATCGGCAGCCGTATCGCCGGTGAGTTCGGCGAGAATCGCGTCCGGATGGATGCGCAACGCGGTTCGTTCGGCTTCTTGGTCGCTAGCCGCTTCGCCCACCGAGAAGTCGGCCGCCTCGAGCGCTTTGCGTAGGATCGCCCGTCCATGAGGATCTGCATCGACCAAGAGAATGGTCCGGCGGCGATTTTGCAAGCCAACATTCATGCCACTTCACTCGCAAGCGGCGCCTGAATGCGTTCGGTGAGCATTGAGACGGCCAGACGCATGTTTTCGGTGGCACCGACCGTCAGTTGTTCGATGAACTCGAACTCATAGCCGCGGATTCCGAGAAGGAAGGCTCTGGGCGACTTGCCGTAGTAATGTTGTGCTAGAGCAAGCACGACCTCCGGGCGTACGAAGTGGCTGGTAAAGTCTAGGTCAAACGCCGGCGAGAGGTCCGTCAGCGCATAGGGAGTAACTGCGACCTTGCTGGCATCCACGAACCAGACTGCGTCGTGCTCTGCAACGTCTATCGCATCCTCGATGTTGAGCTGGTAGCAGTCGTACACGGTCAGATTGTCCAGTCCCAGCTTTTCTATCTCCGCGGCTACTGCGGGGCCGAGACCGTCGTCTTGACGTCCTGGATTACCATAGCCGATGAGGAGGGTTCGGGGCGGACTCCGCAGGGCAACGGCGGACGTGGTCTCACCGTTCATTCCTTGATCCGCCGGGCAAGGACGGTTCCTTGCGTATCTTCGAGGGTCACGATGAGTGGCATATCCCCAATCGCATGGGTTGCACAGGAGAGGCAGGGGTCGTAGGCGCGGATCGCGACCTCGATGTGATTCAGCAATCCTTCGGTGATCTCATGACCGTTGAGGTACGTCGCCGCGACCTGTTTGACCGACCTGTTGATGGCCTCGTTGTTGTTGGTCGTCGAGACGATGAGGTTTGCGCTGGTGATCTTGCCTTCCGTATCGGCCTTGTAGTGGTGGATTAGCGTGCCGCGGGGCGCCTCGACGATCGCGATGCCCTCCGCTCGACGCTCGCCTGTCGCAACCCAGTCCGTTCCCTGAAGCTCGTCGTCAAACAGGAGCTCCCGGATCATCTCTCCGCAGTGGATCATGGTAATGAGGCGCGCCCAATGGTACGCAAGCGTCGCGTGAACCAGTCCGCCGGCGCCGAGCGCCATGAAATCCTTGCGAGCGGCTTCCGCGAGCGGCGTGCCGATAGATGCACAGCAGTTCAATTGGGCGAGCGGACCCACTCGGTACCACCCGTCTTCCGTGCCCAGGGACCGGATATAGGGGAACTTTGCATAGCTCCACGAGCGTACTTCCTCGGTCAGATAGTCGCGATAGTTACGCGCCTCCATGCCTTCAAAGATGGGATTGCCATTCGAGTCGATTGCGCGCAGGACGCCGTCGTAGAGCTCCATTTCCTTGTCGGGACCGACCAAGCTCATATAGCTCGATCGTATATTCGGGAAAGTCTGGTATAAGTCCGCCTGCGAGTGCACCAACCGCTGGTGCATGACGAGTGCTTCGCCGCACCAGGTGATGATTTGATCGATATCCCGTCGCAAGGCATCCCGATGCTTAAGGTCCAGATTCTGATTGACGCCACCCGGCACGCACAGCCGCGGGTGGATACGCCGACCCCCGGTCGCGGCGATCACCTCTTGCCCGAACTTGCGGATCAATATGGCCCACTTGCCAACCTCCGGGAAGCGCTCGATCACGCCGAGGATGTTGCGTTTACCTATGGGCGACTCGATGCCGAGCAGCAAATCGGGCGATGCCAGATGGAAGAAATTCACGGCGTTCGATTGCAGAATTTGACCGTAGTGCATGAGCCGCCGCATCTTCTCCGCGGTCGGCGTGAGCCGGTCCACCCCGACGAGCATGTCGATCGCCTTGCCCGCGCAAAGGTGATGGCTCACGGGGCAGATGCCGCAGAGACGCTGCACGATCACCGGCACTTCCGGATACATTCGCCCGCGAATGAATTGCTCAAAGCCGCGAAATTCAACGATGTGAAAGCGCGCTCGCTCCACTTCGCCGGCCGCATTGAGCTGGATCGTGACCTTGCCGTGACCTTCCACACGGGTGACGGGATCAATCACGATCTTGCGGGGCCCGGGAGGCGCCTGTACGTCGTTCACAAATTTACCCAAACCGTTTGAACCATGAAGTGTCCTGGCACGGTTATTCGTACTTCAGCAGCTGGTACGGGAGTGCGGGCGCTTTGCCCGCCAACAGCGCTTTGAGCCCTGTCCAGATCGCGTCTGCCGACGGCGGACATCCGGGCAGGAAATAGTCGATCTTGACCACTTCATGGGCCGGATAGACTCGATCCAGCAGCAAGGGCAAATCCGGATCATTGGGGATCATCCCGCCGCCCTCGATGGTGCTCGCGCTGATAAATACCCGCTCCAGGCACTCGCGTAGGGTATATAAGTTCCGCATCGCGGGCACGCCGCCATTGACGGCGCAGGCGCCGACGGCGACCAAGATGCGGCAATGATTGCGAAATTCCCGGAGCTCGTAGACATTGGATTCGTTTGAGCACCCACCCTCGATGAAGCCCACATCGACCATCTGATCGAACGCCTTTTTGTCATCGAAGGGTGAGCGGTCGAGGTCGGCGAGATCCATGAACTCGAGGAGCCGCTCGTCAATATCGAGTAGCGACATGTGGCAGCCGAAACAGCCGGTCAGGGAGCAGGTGGCGAGCCGTGGTTTTGGCATAAGGCCTATTCTCGGCTCTTTGCGGGGGATCGCTTAGCTTCGATGTCGCTCCCTATCGGCGAATGGTCGTAGTGGCGCTGGCCGTTGGGTACACGGTAACTGTCGCGTTTGAGGACGATGCATGCGACCGGGCAGACCCTCGCGGCTTTATCAATGGCAGTCATGTCGGTGGCGCCGAGACCGCCCTCGGCATCGATGTTCAGGCGCATGACGATGCCGCGTCCGTCGAAGCCAAAAACGGATTTGCCGTCATCTTGCTTCGAGGCTTCGATGCAGCGGGAACACAGAATACAGCGGCTGCGGTCCAGATAAATGTCGGGATGCGTGGCATCAATCGTCGTTCGTGGCCAGAGATACGGGTCGGTGGGCGCGACCATGCCGAGCCGGTAACCCAGGGCCTGGAGCTCGCAATCGCCGCTCGCTACGCAGTAAGCACAGGTATGATCGCCCTCGAGGAACAACATCTCGATGATGCGTCGGCGGTCGGCGGTCAACTGGGGTACATCGTTCTCCACGACCATGCCATGGACGGCGGGCGTCACGCAGGCGGCGTGGGGACGCCCGTTGATATTGCACGTGCAAACGCGGCAGGTTCCCGCGGGCGTCAAATCAGGGTGAGAACACAGCCGGGGAATATACACGCCTGCCGCATCGCAGGCCTGCAGCACCGTTTGACCCTCCGTGACGGGAACTTCGATTCCATCGACGCTGATCAGAATGGTTTCCATGGCCGTTAGCCTGGCTGGGTGAGCGGTTCGCGACCTTGAACGCTGACCGCGTCGCGCAGTGCAGCGTGCAGGTCGACGGCGGGCACGAAAAGTTCCGGGCGCAGCCGCGCCTCGTAGCTTTCTGGAAAAATCTTCAATGTCGTCAGTATCGGGTTGGGGGCGGTCTGCCCGAGGCCGCAGCGACTCATGCGCGCGACCGTTTGCGCAAGAGAATCGATCGCGCGGATGTCGCCAAGCGTCGCTCGTCCGGCCACGATCTTTGCCAATTCGCGCTTCAGCAACTGGGTGCCCACCCGGCAGGGCGCGCACCACCCGCACGACTCGTCGACGAAGAAGTCGGCGAACTGCAGCGCAATATCGAGTACGTCGCGAGTCTCGTTGAAAATCATGGTCGAACCGCCGGTCGAGAGGTCCTCGTACGCAATCGTGCGCCCGAAGTCCTTGGGGGCGATCGCCTCGCCTGACGGACCACTCATCTGCACGTATCCCGCGTCCGGAACGCCCACGAGATCCAAGAGTGCGTTGACCGTGATGCCGAACGGCACCTCGTAGACACCCGGCTGGGGGCAGTCACCGGAGACGCAAACCAGCTTGGTGCCGCTCGATTGCTTGGTGCCGAAGCCCAGAAACCATGGCGCGCCCTGCTGCAGGATGCGCGTGGCGCAGGCGTACGTTTCGACGTTGTCGATGACGGTGGGTTGCTTCAAGTAGCCATGCTCGGTGGGAAAGGGCGGTCGGTCGCGGGGGGTTCCCCGTTTACCCTCCATCGATTCGAGCAGGGCCGACTCTTCGCCGCAAATGTACGCGCCTGCACCCAGCTGAATCCGGATGTCGAAATCAAATCCGGCACGACCGCAAATGCTCTCGCCGAGCCAGTGCGCGCCGCGCCGCGCCGCGAGCCGTTTCTGCAGATCATCGTACAGATAGGTGTATTCGCCCCGCAGGTAGAGGATGCCGTGGCGCGCGCCAATGGCATAGCCCGCGATCGTCATGCCATCCAGCACCAGATCCGGGAATTCGGCTAAGAGCACGCGGTCCTTGAAGGTGCCCGGCTCGCCTTCATCGGCATTGCATACCACGTAGTGCTCGGTACCCGCGGCCTTGCGGGTCTCACGCCATTTCATGCCGGTGGGAAAGCCGGCCCCGCCGCGGCCGCGCAGTTTCGAGTTCGCGATGTCCTCGATAACCTTGTCGGGAGAGAGGCTGAGCGCCGCTTTGAGGGCAGTCTCACCACCGATCAGACCCGAGAGCAACGGACCCGCCTTGATGACTCCGGAGCGAACCGATTCGTTGGGAAGAGTCGGCATGCCGTCGCGTAGAGCGTCGATAATGCGCGGGACATCGCTTGGGTGAAGCGCCGTGCAGACTCTCATGTCGATCAAGGCGGCCGGTTCCTGATCCGCCATCCCGATGTCGCTGGTCCACTCCAGCGTAAACGCGCCATCCGGCGTCGTCTGGCCCATGATGATGCCCAACGACGTCTCAAACGCCGACGCCACCTC
>Ga0116226_10006261_pt1 | contig 10687 bp, 10 predicted proteins | sample S1TSphfallax_FD_89692 | JGI IMG/M metagenome (GOLD analysis project Ga0116226, IMG submission 89692) | Host-associated microbial communities from peat moss isolated from Minnesota, USA - S1T2_Fa - Sphagnum fallax MG | ecosystem: Host-associated > Plants > Peat moss > Unclassified | place: USA...
AAAAAAAAATATCATGATTTCTTTTTGTTTATAGAAAAGAAGCAGCTGGTGTTATATCAATACCATTTCATCCAACTTATCAAAATGATCATTCATCTAGACAAGAAACAGCTGTATTACATATATTTCCTCCATGTCAATTTAGTAAAAAAATCTTAAAATTAATTTGTCCATCAATAAATTTTTCAAATGATTCTCAAACATCTTCATCCCATCCGAGAACAATAGATAATGATGAACATTTAATGGTTGTTATTGTACATAGTGATTAAACGAAGAAAATCTATTCATATGGAACAGTACATTAGTATAAAAAAATTTTCAGATGTTTTATCATGAAAAACTGATACTGTGATTAATCAATAAAACTGTTAACAGTTTATTCAAAATTTTCTTTCATTTAACCCGAAAAAAAAAAACTTAATCTAGACTCTATCGTTGTATATTTTGTTAGTTTTCTTTTTTTTTATTGAAAAAAAAAACTGATATTGATGTGTTTCGTTTTCTTTGTTTCTTTTTAACTTGAAAACGTTTCGCATGAAATATTCGAGATCTTAAAAGATATTTTTCTTTTTCAAGATGACAGACGACGAAATTTTAACCGATTTGGAAACTTTTAATGATGCTATGGTACATTTTAAAGAAGCAGTAGATGGCAAAGGTAAAGATTCTTTTTTTTTTGATTCAATCATATTTTTATTGTTTTTTATAGATCTGGAACGTATGCCAACAATTTTTAATCAATTACTTACGATTCTTAAACATATTATTGAAACTTATCGATTAATTGATTCAATTGATGTACTTGAATATGCTGCTAAATTAATTCATTTATTGCAAGGTAAAAAATTGGAGTCTTGAGCGAGTTCAACTTTTGCGAACCTACATCCGATCCGATCTGAGAAATAGCAGTACAATTAAATTTACAAAATAACTCAAAAGTTTCTTGAAAACATGATGCAGTCAAATAAATCTAGTGAAAGTTGTTGTTGACAATGAGCTTCCACCATTCGTCCACTTTCACTAAATATTCTTTCCCTGGTATATTCCGAAATGAAACTCGTACCCACCCGCGGGTCAGGTCGGATTGCAAAACTCTAGTAAAAACTTCCTATTATTAATTATCTGAATTCTATTTGTCTTCAATATATAGATCTTCATTCATCTGAAAATACGAATTATAATCCTGAACCATTTTCACATGCTATTGATCAACTTGCACTTTGTTTAACTGCAAGGTAATAAAATAAAAAACTATCTCGAAAAAAAAACTCTTTTTAATATTTATTTAAAGAATAACAAATCGATTTATTCTTCCATCATCATCATCAAATCCTGATGCAACAGATCCTATTGATAAAGGTAATAATGATGTTCCAAATCAAGAAGTCGATGCTTTACTTGACATACTTATGAAACGTACTGATGGTGTTGATATTGCAAATGAATATGCAAAATATTTATCAAAATATATGTTTTCATTAATACATTATGTTCAAGAACGTTCTATTGAAGAACTTGAACATGCTGAACGAACATCAAAATTAGCAAATAATTGTTCATTAGCATCATTTTTAACAGCATATCGTTTTCTACCTGGAATTGATTTAATGACAAAAACATTAAAAAAAGATGCAACATATCATTCAAGAATTCAATCAACAATGATGGTTTTACAAACACATGAATTTGTTGGAGTAAATCATTTCAATAAAATAAAAATAAAAAAACTCAAATTCTTTCTTTTCTATTTATAGAAACTTGATTCATGGCGTACATATCATGATAATATACGAAAAACAGTTAAAATTCAATGGGATAAATGTTTAAAAAAATTTGTGAGTTATTAAATAAAAGATTTCGAATGAATTTCATCTATAATTCTAGCAACAAGCAACACAAGCAGTTGAAGAATTTCGTTTAAATTCCAAATCAGTAATACATCTTCCAACATCTTCATCGTCTTCATCAACATCGTCAGATCCTGTTACACATTCAATGAATCTTTCAACACCATCACCACATATTTCTCTTCAACGTACAGCATCATCTCCATCAACTGTTCATACATCAACATCACCATTACCTTCTCCTTCAATGAATGAAACAAATTTACACACACTTTTAAATAATCTTGATTTAAAACGAAAAGAAGTTCAAGTAACAAAACATGAAACATTAACAATACTTAATAAACTTATTAATAATACAGAAAATTTAATAATTGAATCATTAAATACATATTTTCGTTTAACTGATTCTCTTACAAATGCATCATCAACATATATTTCAAGATCAAAAAATGATTTATCATCCTCTTATATTGCTTATATTCATTCACTTCCACCTTGTACTATTCAAGAAAATATTTTCCCAATAAAAGATAGTTCAATTCGACAAATACCAAATGTTATTCAAATTTGTTGTCATTGTATTGAACAACTTGAAGGACATAAAATCAAAGGTATTTATCGTTTATCAGGTGTAAAATCAAAAGTTGATCAACTTTGTCGACAATTTGTTCAAGATATTGAATTAAATGAAAATGATTTAATTAATAATTATTCAGCTATTGTAATTGCTAATGCAATAAAAAAATATTTACGTGAATTACCTATTCCATTATTATTAATTGTTGAATCATCATATTCATCAACAATAATTCAAAATGAATTAATGAATATTGGAAAAGAAATATATACATCATCAAATCAAAATTTATTACGTATTAATGAACGTTTACATCAAATAATTGAACAAAGACTTTCAGATTATGCTAAACAAGCTTTAATTCATTTACTTAAACATTTACATTTAATCTCATTAAGTGAACAAGAAAATCAAATGTCGGCAGCGAATTTAGGTATCGTTTTTGGACCAACACTTTTTAAATCTCAACAACGGTAAGAATATGAAAAATAACTATTCAGTCTATTAATTAAATTTTCATTATAATAGAACACAAGATGATACAACACTTTCGACATTACTTGAAGCACCTTATCAAGCAAAATTAGTCGAATATTTAATCGTCAATGTTTATGTAAGTTATATCTTTTATTTAATAATAAATAAATAAATATTTGCATTCTAGGATCTTTTTAATTCAAACATCTAGTCATATGTTATCTATTGTCTAGTCATATCTATCTATTTTATTTGTTTTTTATGCTTCTTATGTCAAATGTAAAGCAAGTACCGTGAATGTTTTTTTTTTTGACGCATTATATTCTATATTAAACTCATTATCTAATTTATATTTACAAAATAAATATATGTAAGAATTGTATTTTATAAATCTTCTTAGTTTAAGATCAATAAAAAAAAAAAAGGTAAAGTGATTATTGTAGTCTAGAATTACTATCGGCAAGAACCTTCGTGAAACGAAAGGAAGCGTGAATTTAATTGCATCTATGCCCATCAGCTGATGAGAGTAAAAGAATGTTGCGAACATTCATCTATAATTTATTTCTTTTTCCGCATGATTGTAAAATGAGTTCTTATGTTAAGAATATCATGAAAAATATTTTATTTATGTATGAATACTTATCTAAATATGAATTTGTAGACATTCAATATAGTTGACGATATATTTAATAATTAAGAATAGTATTTGTCTATTATTTTATGTATTCTCAAGGTTTTTGGACAGATGTTCATTTAAGTTGATATATTGAAATAAATTATTTATTATTGTTATTCTGTTCTAAATGATTAAATGTCTAATCTTCAAGTTTCTTGATTATTTCGAATTATTTTTTTTTGCTAAATTTTATTTGATGATCAAACCATTCAAATGACTATATCATAATTTCTATTTTACGAAGTTGAAGAAATGATGTTTCTGATTGGTTTTATTTGAATACTAAAAATATGTTTTCTATTGATATAAAAATGCAATGGGTACTTTAATGTAAATAAGTAAAAGAGATTTTTCTTTCTTTTAATGACAATGTCTACGACATTCGTTGAATTCTAGTTTATAGACAAAAGAAAATTTCTTTTTTTAGAATATTTTTATTGACATTCACAAAGTCATGAGACTTGCCAAAAAAAAAACGATACAAGTTCACCGGTCGATCGCGCGCAGTTTTCACTAAGAACATCAATAATACAAGCGAACAGACAATAAGCTTATAAATTTTAATGGCAATGAAAAAAAAAAGGAATAGAATTCGAAGGAGCCTGCCGTTTCGAACTAAAAAAATGAAAAAAAAAATTCAGCAGCCAGCTGCAATAAAAGGACAGAAAAAGAAGGAATGAGATTAAAATAAAGCGTAGCAAGAAGAAGAAGACGACTGTCTGGTGGCAATAAAGTCTTGCGCAATCTTATGTGTTCTTTTCTTTTCCACCCACATTAACAACAATCACCACCCATATAATATCCATCTAAATACTCATCAAAAATATTTGCTAATCCTTGTTCGGATTGACATTCGATGAAGACGTCATCGAAGGATTTTGTTGACCAGTATTGAAAATCTGTTGTTGCTGAATATTGATCATATTCGGGGTCGAATAATTCTCGCCAAGATTGATCATGGACGTTGACCGGTGCAACAGCATTTGAGAGTGATCGATGGAATGGCGAATATTGCTGCTGATGGGTGTAACCGCTACTATTTGTGGCATCGGACATGAGGAGGCCCATGTCGAGTGACGGGCTGTTGGCCACGATTGTATCTTCGCTCGTTTTCGATAATGATGATGATACTAATATAAAGAAAAAAAAATCAATTAAACAATCGAAATTAGTTTGAAACAGAACACAAGCACTGCGCACCATGATTTACTTGCTCGACTTTGATTGGTTTTGGACTTGTTTCCAATTCAGATTCGACATATTTAACATATTGACTTCGTAATGATGGACTAATTAAATTGAAACAAAAGAAAAATTTTTATAAAAAATTTTAATTCCAAATTAAACTTACTCAATAAGTTGAGCAACAATGGAAAATTTAATTGATTTTGATCGTCGCTCACGTATGGGTCGTATTTGACATAAAAATGTTAAACGACCATCACCATTATTTGTATACATATCAAATATATCACAAACACTTGTTGGTGCTCGTTGTTGTTGTTCTTGATGTTGAACTAGAAAAAAAATCATGATTAAAAAAAACTGATTAAATTCTTGAATATATTTTTACAATATTTTTGTCGAATTGCTTCGAATTTCTCCAAATCATGTGTTGTTAAATATCTTCCTAACCAATTCCCAATCATTTCATTTCTTGAATAACCAAGAATATCTTTTACACTAAAAATAATTCAATTTTAAACTTCTTGGTTTTTTCTTCCTCTTTTGAATATAAAAATCTTACTTTGATGACGTCACACTAATCGACATATCTTCGTTTAATGTCATTTTAACCATTGAACTTGTATTATCATTATTATTAGCTATCATAGATGGTGTCGATGAACTCGATCCATTTGTTGTTCGAGAAATTAAAGCTTCACAGCGAGCAATAAATAATTTTTCATTTGATACAGATGATGAGTCATCACATGAATAAAAATGACCGGCCATTGTTATCGTCTAGTAAGAGATTTTTATTTAGATAATGAATAATAAATCAAAGATGGTTATTTACCTTAATATCTTCACTTGTTCGACTAGGTCTTTTTCCTTTTGGTAAACGAAGAGTACAGACAAGTCGATGTTCTTGATGAGCCAAGTCAACTGAAGAGTCGAGAATTAATCGTAATTTATCTCCATCTGCTTCGTCAAGACATTGAAAAATGTTTATACATTGAGTATATAATGAACGCTAAAAGAAATCGAATTTTATTTTGATATTATTAAAAAAATTGAAGAATATTTACCATGGATTTTCCTAAATGTTGTTCAACTTCATCACTCATAGCTACAATACGACCATCAAGACGAAGAACGAGTACAAAATCACTTCTGTTTGACTAAAGAATTAAAAAAAATTTTTTTTTTCATTTATTTTTTTTCATCTTTATCTTACTTTCATTTGAATACCTCGTAAAAGTTCGATATCACCTGAATAATAAAAGAGAATTTTTAAATATAAGACTTGAGTTTAGTTTTTTTTTCTTACGTGAATATCTATTGCCATTTAAATGTTTCTCTTTGATGAGACGTGCAAGTGCTAATCCTAGAATTTCATTTTTGTTTTTTCGTCCACCTGTTCGAGTAACATCTCGTTCTCCAGGTCGTTGTATTAATGTTGCTTTATAAAGCCGTTCCACAGTATAATTAGTACTATCACGTCGTGTTCTTGGAGACTAAATAACATGAAACATATCATATCGATTTTATTTTTGCTTTTAAAAAAAAAGCCAGCTTTATAGTTAAGAACTTTTTTCCGAAGGCGTTAGTCTATTCCATCAAATTTATGATTTTAATAACGAGAGTAAACAAAGAAAAACAATTTTAAATCGAATTTTTTTTTCTTGGATCTTATTTATATTGTCCACCTTTATATAGCAACTGTTCTCTTCTTCCTTTTTTTCGATGACGTCTGAAAGCAAAAAAATACTCAATGCTTGAATTTTTTTGTAGAGATACTCGAAATGATGACAAATCATAAAAACAGGAAAATTTTTGATTTTGATTTGTATTTATTTTATTACCTGGGTTACTTCCAATTCTTCTTGTTGAGGATTAATGTTAAAATTTAAAAGGTTATAATCATTTGTCGAACCAGTCGATTGATTAAATAAAGGATCTTGTTGTTGGTATTGGAAATTTTGTTGAGACATGTTATTAAATAATATTATTTAAGGTCAAAGATTATCGCCAGCGATTTTTAATAGTATTAGAAAAACACTGCCGTCCAGCAGCAGGTAAAAACGACTTTCTTTCAGTACGATCTACGCACAAATGTCATTTGTAAGAGAGAATATTTTTCTCTTCTTTTCTCTTTTTTTTTTCTCGTTCTTTTTCTGTCTCATATTCTATATATTTTATTTTCTTTCTGCATTTTGTGTCAGTGTTTTTTTTAGAAACCCTGTTTTTTTTTCTTATTTCATCAGAAACTTGTTATGTATAAGGTAGAAGAGCAAAGGTGAAAAGCAGAAAGAGAGAGAGAGAGAGAAAATGTATGTAGGGCTTACGATTACATATATTTTATTTTTTCTCTCATATTATTAGGTACGAGTAGTGATATTATGGTTAACCATGTAAATATAAAGGTAACTTTGAAATGAAGAAGAGAAAAAAAAGGGCTAGTATTTATTTTATGTAATTATATTCTCGTTTTCAACCTACGTGTCTATGTTGACCTTGGTTAAAAAAAGGAATTTATTTATCCAGACATCATTTGACATATTTACGTCACAATAAAATGCCAATCAACACTGAGTAGTTGCAATTTATTGATAGAGATTTGAAAATATAAATTTAGAATACAAATGCTTGTCAAAATATATGCACTAGTAGGACATATCTGACAAACAATGTTTGGTTATTGCTAATCACATATATGATATAAAATGTTCTCATACCTACTATTTGATCTTCAAAGGATTAGAAAAAAGAAAAAAAAAAGGAAAAATTATATTCCAACTTCCTACGCCGTCAATAAGTATATGACATTTATTAAAGGAAACAAATGTATTCAACAAAGCATATAATTGCAACACGTTTAACAAAATGTTCTAATATGTCACTTTTTAAGTACAGGTTACTGTTGACAAGATCAAATGCACACAGACATACACCTACATGCTATGCTCGTATAATAAATAGACGTTATTAACTAAGTACAGAAGAAAATCATGTGGAATTTTAAGAAAGACCAATTAACAAAAAAGCCAACAATCAATGACGTCAATTGAAAAGAAAATGGCATGATTTTTGTTAAATTTTGAAATTTTTTTAAGTATACTTGAATAAGAAAAAAAGAACTATAAGTTTGTAATGGAAACCGACAAGTGAGAACTCTATATAAGATGTCGCACCTCGAATACACTTTGTTTGTATGTTTCATAGCAACCTTTTGTTATTGAAAAAAAAAACAAGGGAGGGAGTTATATGTTTGATTTATAAAAACGTCTAGTAAATTAGATTTTTTTTTTCTTGTTTGTTCTTGTATATATGCCGTCTTTTTATCAGCCCCGACAAGGTGGTTTGATTGAAGTTGTATCAGAAAAAGCAGCCTCGGAAATAGTGGTCGATTTAACAAAAAAATCTGATTCCACAGAATTTCTCGACCGTGAAGAAGAATTCATAAATGAATACATTCAACAAAATTCTAAACGAATTCAAGTAGAACTGCCTTTTTTTCTGGTTCAATTCTTTTTTTTTATTATAAAATAAATAATTTAGAGTGCATCATCTAGTGTAACAACTGGTTCATCATTTTCGAGTGACGGCGGCGATATAAATGAACAACAAGAACCAAAAACGAACCAACGTCGTTCAGCACGACATGCTAGTGCACGTCGATTATTTGAAGTTAATGAATGGGATGAACAACAGAAAAGATTAAAACAAAAACTTCAAAAAGTAAAATCCGAATAAAAAATTCTTGATTAACAATCCATTCTTTATAGGGAGAATCAAATATCAACTATTCATATAATGAAATCAAAACTACAACTCAAGAACTTCTCAAAGTAAATAAATTTTATTTTATTTTTCATTTCAAAAAAAAAATCAAACATAGTCTAACGTAGTTATCACAAATCTTTAGATGATGCTTCCATTGAACAAAACGCATGTTCATTATGTTTGAAAAAATATATATTTTATTCACCTTTACACATTTCATATCTAAACATTCAGCACACTTGCTTTATTATTTTTTTTTTCATTATTGCTGCTTAGTATAATAGATTTGATATTTTTACCAAGAACAAAAAAAATCGATTTTGATGTTTTTTTTTTTGAGAAAAAAAGGAATATTTTATTTTCTATAGGAGTATGATCAATTAATAAATAAATATGATTTTGAAACTCATCGTCGTCGAGAATTTATTTATCGACATTATCGTTGTAATGTTCGTGAACCATTTTTAATTGCTAAAATTAAACAATTTGAACGTTTGGATAAAACACGAAATAATCGAAATCGATTTAAAGCACAACAATATAATCAATTTCTTGATTTTATTAATAAACATGTAAGTTTAACAATATTTATTGTTTGAAAAAAATATATCGAGTTAAAAATAAGAATCATTTCAGGAAATTTTAGAAATTATATTAAATATTGTTAGTTAACAAGTCTAAAATAGAAAATTAAAAGTTGATCGAGTATATGTTAATAATACTTTAACGAAACAATTTCCGAGTGCTTGAAAGCATATTAAAAAAATCTTTTTTTATACAAGAATTATATGATAAACACTTTTAAAAATAGAAAATAATGTCTAAAAAGCTTTCTAAAATAATTATAATCAGATGATGAAAAATAAAAATAGTAACAAATTATTTTTCCATAATCTCTGCTTTGTCCTCCCAGAATTCGGGATTTTTGTGTCATATATTATATGTTTATCCTTCCGGAGTTTTGAATTGCCTTTCCGGATGTCAGAATCTGGATAAAAAACTGATGTTTCAATATTTTGTTGTTTAATTAATAGCATTATATTACTCAAGATGATTATGATAAAAGTGAATATGATGCTATGGCACAATATAATAATAAAACTGAAGAGGTAAGAATATAGATAAATATTTCACTGCACGCTTTTGTATGTTATCAAAGATTCGCACAGCATTTCTACCAGATCCGACTCTTATTTCCTATCATAAATGGATGAATGAACGTCGTACATTATCATCCCTAGGATATCGAAGTCAAACACAGAAGGTTGTTGATCCTCGTCGTGTAGTTTCTGAACAAGATTTTCGTTATTATCATCGTACAGCAACACCCTTTTCGGATGGTCGTACATCACAATCTGCACTTTCTTGGCGAATGCATGATCAAAGAAATATTGAATCACCTGCTAGACGTTTTGCAAGGTTATTTTTCTCGAAAATATTCCTTATTCTTTCAATTCTATTTCATATTTTTTTATAGTGCTAAACGTTATCATATTGAACAAAAATCACAAAATCCAATAGATTTCGATCCAACCGATCGATCTTTATCATATTTACGTCATCGTTCAGCATCATCATCAACTGTTACTACCCGAAACTGTACACCAACTAATTTAACATCTTAAATTTTCCTTGTTCATATTTATCTAAAATTAAAATAATAGATTGCTAAAAAATGTACCGGTAATGAAAGACACATCATTCCAAATAATATCACATAAACTATCAATGACTTTCCGTAGGATTTAGATATGAAACATGATGATACAGTTTTAAAAATACAATTAGAGATCTACTCATAGTCTGAATATAAAATGGATTTTCTTTATGTTAATTTACAAATTGATGTCTGACATTTTCTTATCTATCATATTTTTCGGATCAATTGCAATGTTTTGTTCTTTTCAAATAACAAAAAATGTATTCATAATTGCCATCAAAGAATATAACATTAACAACTTGATGGTAAAAAAAGGAGAAAAATGTAAACTCGATAAAAAAATGTGATCTAATGTAATCGTTTGCTCTTTTTCTTTTATTGTGATTTTGCCCATATGTTACATGGGCAGGCCACCAGCAGCAGTTGCAGAATGCTTAGCAAGCAGAATTCAGAAGTTTGTAGACTTATGTATTTTTTTCATTATTAGTTTTTAG
>Ga0116226_10006262_pt1 | contig 10686 bp, 9 predicted proteins | sample S1TSphfallax_FD_89692 | JGI IMG/M metagenome (GOLD analysis project Ga0116226, IMG submission 89692) | Host-associated microbial communities from peat moss isolated from Minnesota, USA - S1T2_Fa - Sphagnum fallax MG | ecosystem: Host-associated > Plants > Peat moss > Unclassified | place: USA...
AAGGCGATTGAGAAAGGTGCTGATGGGCTCATCGCCGTCGCCGCCGGCGCCGGCGGCCATGCCGGGGTCATCTCACCTTTCGCGCTGATCCAGGAAATCCGTGAGTGGTTCAACGGACCGATCGCTCTGTCCGGCGCGATTGCGACCGGCGATGCGGTACTGGCGGCGCAGGCCTGCGGGGCTGACCTTGCCTATATTGGCTCAGCTTTCATCGCGACCGAGGAAGCCAATGCCCAAGCGCCCTACAAGCAGGCGATTGTGGATGGCCATGCGGAAGACATCGTGTACTCCAATTTATTCACCGGCGTGCATGGCAATTACTTGAAACCCAGCATCCGCGCGGCGGGATTGGACCCGGACCATCTGCCGGAAGGCGATGTCAGCACGATGAATTTCCACGAGGGTTCGACCAAGGCGTGGAAGGATATCTGGGGATCGGGGCAGGGGATCGGCGCGGTCAAATCCGTGGTGCCTGCTAGCGAGTTGGTGGCGCGGCTGGCGCGAGAATACACCGCAGCGAAGGCCCGTCTAGCGGCCTAGAGCCACTTAAACCCGTGTGCCATTAAAGATTCGTGTCCATCGGCCACGAACTTGCATTGCCGCCTTTTCAGGTCAAACCGAAATTTTCACGTCCGGGGCGCGTATGCGGCCGGTGCGCCAATGTCGTCGCCCCCGGTCAGATCGGAGAGTTTATGCGGCTCGATAATCGCTTTGTGCTGATTTTCTGCCCGGAATTTCGCCGACATTTCATAGGCGGACTTGCGCGCGCGATTGACCGACCCAAGCGGCCGGTGCGCGGCAAGCGCGTGCCATGGGGTAAAGGATAACCCCTCATCGATGGCGGCAATCTTGTCGATCGTCCAGGGATCCTGCGCCGGCACGCTGATGGTGGCGACGGTCAGGTAAGGGCTCTCGGTTTCCGGCCAGACGACCGAGGCATCCTCGATCGGCATGGTCTCCAAATTCGTGCAAAGCTGCACCCGCAAATCCCAACTGCCGGCATTTTGCAGAAAATAATCCACCACCAAATTGCGCAGAAAGTTTGGTTCGCCGTTGTTTTTAACATCCGCGCCGGTGCGGGCGAGCAGGCCGGGTGCGGTCGGAAACACCCCAATTTTGGCGATGTAATCGCCGTACAAAATCGGCGTCTGGGAATAATAGCTGTCGCCGAGCATGTCGGTCTCGGGGTGGCCGCCAAGCGATTTCAGCGTCCCGCTTTCGCCGCCAACCGCTTCAATCACCGCTTCGGCACCGCGCGCCACGGCGGAGAAAATCTGCTTTGCCGGCTCCATTTCATCGGCGGTCGGCGCTAGCAGTTTCAATGATTGCAAAACCCCCGCAGCATTCGGCGCGTTAAAGGCCGGGCCGTTGACCAGAACAAAATCCTGGGTGGTGTCGGCATCCGAGCCGGCGGCACGCTCGCCCTCGACACCAAGAATTTTAATCGCCATGCCACGCGGCGTGGAGATGGCATCGCGCAGCACATCGCCCGGCGTGGTCGAGAGACGGATGATGATATCGTAAGTGCCAGGCTTGGCGAACAGGCCCTGGGCCAGGGCGGTTGGCAAATCGCCGGGAACGCTCAGTTTGCCGATCAGCAGCCCATGGCTTTTGGCATGCACGCTGCGCAGTGGCGAGCCGGCATTCTTCAGCGTCGTTTCGCTGATATGGCGCAGGTTCTCGCAGATCTGCGTATCGACCGCAGTCTCATTGTCCTCGGCCTGTTCAAGGCTGGGTTGATATGGGACCGGACGCGCGGGCGCTTGCTGATGGGCGGCTGACATGAACAGCACTCCTTGGATGTTGGTTATCCAAAGACATGGTCCGCCCGCGCGTACGATTGTACCTTTGTTGCCTGTTGTTAAGGGCTAGGACAGGCGGCCGGCTCAACGAGTTTAAACTGCGGGGTCGATCCAGCCGATATGGCCGTCGGGCCGGCGATACACGACGTTAAGCTGGCTGGTTTTCTGGTTGCGGAACATCATCACCTGCTGGAAGGCCAGATCAAGCCGCATCACCGCGTCCCGGACCGTGAGCGTTTCAATCACCGTGTCGGATTCAGCGATAATCGTGGCATGCAGGCTCTCCGGTTCGGCATGCCCGTTGCTGGCTGGCGCGGCCGGCTCAAAATCATCATCGCGCAGGATATACTGCTTGCCGGTTTCCCCTTGCACCGGCGGTGAGATGTCGCGGGTATGGTCGCTCATGCGGCGGCGGTAGCGGCGCAGGCGCTTGGCGATGTGCTCGGCGGCGTCATCGAAGGCGGCGCGGGCATCGCCAGCCTCGCCTTCGCCGCGCACGGTGATCCCCCGGCCGGCATGGACATTAATATCGCAGGTGAAAAAGCTGCGGGCTTTGCTGAAGGTGACATGGGCTTGCAGGGCATGGTCGAAATATTTGTGGGTAATGACGTCGAGATGATCGGATACATGCACGCGCAACGCATCTGACAGATCGACCTGTTTACCGGAAACCGTGAGCTGCATTTATTGTCTCCCTTTTATATCGTCTCGTTCCGGCTGGCCGCGGGAGAGGCCAGGCGGTTCAGGCCGCCGCCGATTTCTCCCGTTTGCGCTGCGCCGAGCCGGGAATGCGCAACGCCTCCCGGTATTTGGCCACGGTCCGGCGGGCTATGTCTATGCCTTCTTTCTGTAATATTTGCGCGACCGCGTCATCCGAGAGAATCAGCCGGGATTCCTCGGCCGCGATCAGCGCCTGCACCCGGTGGCGGACAGTCTCGGCGCTGTGGGTTTCCCCGTTCGCCCCGGCGATGGCGGTGGTGAAGAAGAATTTCAGCTCGAAAATGCCGCGCGGCGTGGCGATTGACTTGTTCGAGGTCACGCGGCTGACCGTGCTCTCATGCAGCTCCACCTCGGCGGCGATGTCGCGAAGGGTGAGCGGGCGGAGATGGCTGATGCCATGGCGGAAAAACCCGTCCTGGCGGCGGACAATCTCGGCGGAGACCCGCAAAATCGTCTGGGCGCGGGATTCCAGTGCCTTGACCAGCCAGGTCGCGCCCTGCATCTGCTCGGTCAGGAACGATTTGGTCTCGCGCGAGGCCGAGGCCGCCATCCGGGCGTGAAAGCCGCGGCGGATCAGCAAACGCGGCATCGTCTCCGGGTTGATCTCCAGCATCCAGTCATTGGTGCCATCGGCGGTTTTCGGCAAAGCCCGCATCAGCACATCCGGGATCAGCGGTTGCAGCGGCTCGGTTTCATATTGCGCCGCCGGTTTCGGGTTGAGGCGTTTGATCTCGCAGATCATGTCGGTGAGGTCCTGCGCATCGACGCCGCAGCGTTCCATCAGCCCGCGCATGTCGCGCCGCGCCAGCAAATCGAGATTATCCAGTAGTGCCGCCATGGCCGGGTCAAGCCGGTTGAGTTCCTCGAGCTGCACCGCGAGACATTCACGCAAATCGCGGGCAAAAATGCCGGTCGGGTCAAACCGCATCATCCGGGCGCGGACCGGCTCGAGTGCCCCAAGCGCGATCCCAAGTGCGGCGGCAATCGCTTCCGGCGGCTCGGCGAGGCGGCCAGCGGCATCAAGGGCGGCGATCAAAGCGGAGGCGATGACGCGCTCGACCGGCGAGGTAAAGGCAAGGCGGGCCTGTTGCTCCAGATGTTCACGCAACGATGGCTTACGCTCCGCCAGGCTGTCGATCAGGCTCCAGCCGTCATCATCCTCACCCTGGTGGGAGAAACCGCCATCGGCGATGGTACCGGCATCGTAGCTATTGGTGGTGTCGATATCGAGCGGCGCCTCGGCCGCTCCCGGTAGCAATCCGGAGGCGGCGAAACTGGCGGTGTCGGTGGTGTCGGGCAAAGGCAGCGGCGCCGGCTCGGCGGCCAGCACCGGCTCCGGCGTGCTCTCATCAAGTGCCAAAAGCGGGTTTTTGAGCAGCTCATCCTCGATGAACTGATTCGCCTCGATATTGGAATATTGCAGAAGCTGAATGGCCTGCCGCAATTGCGGCGTCATTACCAGAGATTGAGATTGCCGAAGATCGAGGCGTGGACCAAGGGACATAGACTAAGACGTAACCGAATTTTGCGAGATGGCCAGCGTTATTTGGCCCGAATTGTGCATGTCACATAAAAAAGTTAATCTGCTTAAGGCGCTGTTTGCGGTCTAAACAAAAAATTTGTTATAAAAACAGCGGATAAACCAACGCTGTTAACGTTGTGGTGGAAATGTCACAGGCTGAATTTTTCACCAAGATAGACCCGGCGGACATCCTGATGAGCAACAACCTCGTCCGGAACACCTTCCATCAGCACTTGGCCGTCATGCATAATATAGGCCCGGTCGATAATTTCCAGCGTTTCCCGCACATTATGGTCGGTGATCAAAACCCCCAGACCACGATGTTTCAGATGCGAAACCAGATCGCGGATTTCACCCACGGCGATCGGGTCAATGCCGGCGAGCGGCTCATCCAGCAGAATGTAATTCGGCCCAGTCGCCAGCGCGCGGGCAATTTCAACCCGCCGGCGCTCGCCGCCGGAAAGTGCCAAGGCCGGGGTACGGCGCAGATGCGAGATGCCGAATTCGGCGAGCAGCGCGTCAAGCTGCGCCTCCCGCCGGTCATGGTCGGGCTCGACCACATCCAAGGCCGCCATGATGTTTTGCTCAACCGTCAGGCCGCGAAACACGCTCGCTTCCTGGGGCAAGTAGCCGATCCCCAGCCGGGCGCGGCGATACATGGGCAATGCTGAAATCTCGGCGCCATCGAGCGTGATGGTGCCGGAATCCGGCTGGATCAGCCCGGTGATCATGTAAAAAGTTGTGGTCTTGCCGGCGCCGTTCGGCCCCAGCAGACCAACAGCCTCGCCACGGCGCACCGTGATCGAAACATTGCGGACCACTGGACGCTTTTTGAACTGCTTGCCGAGACCGCGCGCGATCAGACCGCCTTGCGATTCGACCACCCGCAAAGCGCTGTTCATTTTTGCAATTGATCCGCGGCGGCGAAGGGTTGCGGTCCGGTGACGGTCTTGGCCGGGGCCGGGGCGGCGGGCGGCGCGCTGTTCGGCGTAATCGAGCCAGCCACCTGGCCGCCAGGAGCGGCGAGCAAAGTGGCGACGCCGGTCTTCATATTGACCAGCGCATCAGCCCCGTTCAGCACATTCGGGCCGCTGATGATGTGAACATTGCCGCCCAGCCGCGCCATGCCCTTGTCGGGCAGGTAAACCCCGGTATTGCCGGTGGCCGTCTGGTTGGGTGTGCGGATCAGAACATGCCCGATCGCATCAACCTTTTGCAGCTTGCCGGCTTCGCCCAGCATATCAGGCTGCGAGCCAGGTTTTGTCGCGACGGCGGCGGGCGCAGCGGGGCCAGCGGCCGGCGGCGCCAGATAGCCGATCAACACATCGGCGGCGACCGAGCGGCCATCATCAGCGACGATCAAGGCATCACCACGGGCAATGGCCTGCCGCTTCACGGAATAATACTCAACCGAATCCTTGGCCGTGATCACATCATGCAGGGTGGTGAGCTTGAGATGCTGGCCGGTCAGAACCAGAACCGCGCTATCCATATTATATACGGCGTGGTCGCCGAAGGCATTGTCGGTTGGCGTGAAGATATGAACATTGCCGATCGCCTCAATCTCATAAATCTCCGAATTACCGTTATTGAGTATCGATTCCGGGTCGGCCGGCGCCGGGGCGGCCGTGCCGGCGGCAGGCGGCGTGCTGCCAGGCTTTTTGCGATAATGCGCAATCAACTGGTCCGCATCGACGGTCACACTACCCCGAACCGCCTGCGCCCCACCAGTGGCGATCACCTCCTGGTCCTTTTGCCGCCACTCAATGCCCTGCTTGGCGGTGATCTGGATCGGCCCTTCAGCGCCAGGGGTCGCCGGCGGCGGCGGTGACGAGGCCCAGGCGCTTGCGCTCGCTGTAAACCAGGCGGCCGCGAGACAGCCAGCCGTCAAAGGCCGTAATTTCATTGTGCCGCCGCGCCGCCCGATTGATTAAGGGTGAGAGTCGCGGGACCGTTGAAAACCACATCGGCACCGCGATCGGAGAGATTAAAACCATTGGCGGCATTCAGCGTACCAAACGGCCCGGCGGCCTGCACCGGCGAGGCACTAACCGCACTGCCTTGTTTCAAATCAATCTTCGCATCAGGCGCGGTCATGGTGGTTCCATCATTGCGGTATAATGTCACATTGCCTCGCAGCCCGAGCGTTTGCAATTTTTGATTGAACATGCCGGCGTCGGATTTCAGCATCAGCCAGGCGCCCGAGGCGAGCGAAATATCACCTTGCGGGCCCGCAAGTGCCACGTCATCCGTGCCCTGATCATTGGCGGCGTTGGCGGTCAGAGTGAAAGGCTGGCCGCGCTGGTCAAGCCCCTTATATTGGGCGTTTTCCATGTGCGAGCCGGATGTCTGCGGCGCATTGGCCACCTGATACGTCACCCGGTCAGCACCAGGCCCGGCGCGCAGGCCTGGGGTAATGGCAAGTGCTATGAGAATGAGCACCGCTGCCGCTGGCAGGAGCCGTTTGAAAACCGTGACCGCGCGGCTGCGCTTGGCGATGCCGGCAACCATGTCCGGGCTGCGGCGCCGCAGATTATCGAGCATGCGCTCGCGGGCGGATTGCTGCGCCGGACTCATTTTAATCCCCTCATTTTAACCCCGTCATGCGAGGCCAGACCTTAAAAGGTCGTGAATATGTAAGATGCCGTGAACCATCTTCTGTTCATCCACCACGAATAAGGCGGTAAAAGGGCGGGTTGCCATATTCATATCACGCAATGCCTCCTCGGCCAGAGCGTCAGGACCGATCGTCTTGGGCGAGACATTCATGATCTGCTCGACTTTTTTACCCAGCAGATCAGGTCCCATGTTACGCCGTAAATCGCCATCCGTCACGATGCCAAGCAATTTGCCAGCCCCATCCACTACCGCGAGCGAGCCGAATCGTTTCGCCGTCATCGTGATCAAGGCCCGGTCCATCGTCGTGCCCGGTGCCACCAACGGCAATTCATCGCCGGTATGCATTAAATCCCGCACCCGCTTCAGCCGCGCGCCAAGCTTGCCGCCAGGATGAATGTCGCGAAAATCCCGCGCCGAAAAACCGCGGCGGGCAAGCAAAACCACGGCCAGCGCATCACCAAGCGCCATCTGCATGGTGGTGCTCGTCGTCGGCGCGAGACCAATCGGGCCAGCCTCCGGTGCCGCCGGCAAAATCAGCGCGATGTCGGCCGCTTGCCCCAGCGTGCTGGCCGGCTCGGCGGTGATTCCGATCAACGGCAAACCAATCCGCTTGGCATGCGCGATGATCGAGGCTAACTCCTGTGCCTCGCCGGAATTTGACAAGGCAATCACCGCATCGCCCGGAATGATCATCCCCAAATCGCCATGTGCCGCTTCGGCCGGATGGACAAACAAAGCAGGCGTTCCCGTCGAAGACAATGTCGCCGCGATCTTGCGCGCCACATGGCCGGATTTGCCCATGCCCGTCACGATCACTCGACCGGAAATGCCGAACAAATGCTCAACAGCCGCACAAAATGGCGCACCCAAACTATCGCCCAACGCCGTCAACGCCGAAGCCTCGGTCGTCAACACGTCACGCGCAATTGCTAAATCCGATTCATCCATGCCGGCAGCCGACACATTATCAGCAGCGCCCCTACGCGGGACTCGCAGCTTCATATCGCCGATTTTCATGGTGCCGGTATGAACAGCCAAACAAACCCGGTCAACCACCCGAACGGCAACCCAATGTAACCGGCGGTTTGAACGGTATAAGTAAGTAAGGCCAGGGACGCTGTCCCCTGGACCCCTGCCAAGGGCGCGCCCTTAGCAGGGGTTTTAGGGGGCAGAGCCCCTAGTCTTGCTTGCTCACAACCCCCAACCCACCGTCAGTGGTGGAACAGGTCGGGGTCGGTGTAGCCGAGGAGGTCTAGTTTCGCGAGGGTTGGCAGGAACGTGAAGGCGGCCTCGGCGATGTCGCGGCGGTTTTCGCGCTGCAGGAGCATATCAAGTTTTTGCCAGATGGTATGCAGGTACAGCACGTCCGAGGCAGCGTAGGTGAGTTGTTCCGGTGACAGGGTTTGGCTGCCCCAGTCGGAGGTTTGCTGTTGTTTTGAGAGATCGATCCCGGCGAGGTCGCGGGCGAGGTCTTTGAGGCCATGCCGATCGGTATAGGTGCGGACCAGTTTCGAGGCGATTTTGGTGCAAATGATGGGGGTGGTGAGCACGCCAAGGGCGTTGAAGAGGGCAGCGACGTCGAAGCGGGCGAAGTGGAAGAGTTTGGTGGTGCTTGCATCGGCCAGCAGGGTTTTGAGATTTGGGCAGTCGAAGCCTTGGCCGCCGAGGGCAGGCGGGATCAGCTGCACCAGGTGCGCGGTGCCGTCGCCGGCGGAGAGCTGCACCAGGCAGAGCCGGTCGCGCCGCGGGTCGAGCCCCATTGTTTCGGTGTCGATCGCAACCAGCGGGCCGAGCGATAAGCCGGCGGGCAGGTCGTGCTGGTGCAGGTGGATGGTACCGCCGCTCATGAAGATTGTGCTCATCATCGAAGAAATTTGGTGCCCTGGAGAAGACTCGAACTTCCACGACCTTGCGATCGCTAGCACCTGAAGCTAGTGCGTCTACCAATTCCGCCACCAGGGCACCGTATTTACGCAAAATCCCGAGGGAAGAGTGCGAGCGGGCGATGTAGCGGGCGGCCGGTGGAGCGTCAACAGCGACGTTGTGCGCCTTGAGGCCGCGCCAAGGCCCGCGTACAACGAGGCGCATTTAAAAAAGGGAATTTGCATGGCGATCGGCTCGGCGAAGCGCAAATTGGCGGTGGTGTTTGGCGGCTCCGGGTTTATCGGCCGTTACGTGGTCAAAAGATTGGCGAATGCCGGCTATGTGGTGCGGGTTGCGGTGCGGGACCCTGAAAGCGCCATGGCACTGCGGCCGATGGGCGCGGTCGGGCAGATTGTCCCGCTCTACGCGCCGGTCGGGCATGAGGCGCTGGTGGCGCGGGCGACCGAAGGTGCGGATGTCGTCGTTAATTTGACCGGTGTTTTGGCGGAAGCAAAGAAAGGCGATTTCTATCGCGTTCATGCCGAGGGCGCGGGGCGGATCGCCCGCCTCGCCGCCAGCTCGGTCGCGCAGCAATTTGTCCATATCTCCGCGATTGGCGCGAATGCGGAGAGTGCGAGCGACTATGCCAAGAGCAAGGCGCAGGGCGAGGCGGCGGTGAAAGCGGTGTTTCCGCGAGCGGTGATTTTACGGCCTTCGATCGTGTTCGGCGCCGAGGATGCGTTTTTCAACCGGTTTGCGGCGATGGCGGGATTATCGCCGGTGATCCCGATCGTCTCGGGGCAAACCAAATTCCAGCCGGTTTATGTGGGTGACGTGGCGGACGCGGTGATGGCGGGGCTGACGCGCCATGATGCCGCGGGCTGTCTATTCGAATTGGGCGGCCCGGAGGTAAAAACCTTCCGCGAGCTGATGGAGTACATGCTGAAATGCATCGGCAAGCATCGCCGGGTGGTGGATTTGCCGCTTGGCCTCGCCGGGCTGCAGGCGGCGGTTCTTGAACGGCTGCCGGGCAAATTACTGACGCGCGATCAGATTAAATTGTTGCAGAGCGACAATATTGTGGAACTGGGGGCGCTTGATCTGGCGGCATTGCAGATTGTGGCGACGCCGATGGACATGGTGGTGCCGCAATATCTGGCGCGCTACCGGCCCGGTGGGCGGCGGCGGCCGGAATTCCATAACTAACTATCAATCCGGACCTAATTCTAAGGATTTTGTTGCGGCTAGAGACCGGTTTGACGCTTAAGCTGCATTTATATGGCAGCTACTAATACCTATGTTGTAAAAATCACTGGTAATCCGTGGTGAAGGGGGGTAAGACGCGGCTGATAGTTTCGCAGCGCACAAATGGCTGCCCCAATATGCCGGAAGGAAGCGTGCCATGGCTGAAAAAATGCTGCAATTTACTCATTTGCCGCAGAAAACCCCTGAAAAACGGGCAATTGGTGAGCGGGCCGCGGATTTTGACGAAATTTACCGCAAGTTCGACGTGCAATCCGCGTCCGCGCAGTCAAGCCGCTGCAGCCAGTGCGGCATTCCGTTCTGCTCGATCCATTGCCCGCTTTCCAACAATATTCCGGATTGGTTGAAACTGACCGCCGAGGGACGGCTGGAGGAGGCGTACGAGGTCTCGTCCGCGACCAACACATTTCCGGAAATTTGCGGCCGCATTTGCCCGCAGGACCGCCTCTGCGAGGGCAATTGCGTCATCGAGAAGGGCTTTGAGAGTGTGACGATCGGTGCCGTGGAACGCTACATCACCGATACCGCGTTCGAAAAAGGCTGGGTCAAGCCGATCACCTCGGCGAAGGAACTGCCCTACACGGTGGGCATTATCGGCGCCGGGCCGGCCGGCCTCGCGGCGGCTGAGGCGCTCAGGCGCTATGGCTATCAGGTCACCGTCTATGACCGGCATGACCGTGTCGGCGGGCTGATGATCTACGGCATTCCAGGCTTCAAGCTGGAGAAGGAAATCGTCATCCGCCGGACCAAATGGCTGACCGATGGCGGCGTCAAGTTCGAATTGAACGCCGATATCGGTGGCGAAATGTCATTCGCCGCATTACGGGACAAGCATGACGCCGTGCTGATCGCAACCGGCGTGTACAAGCCGCGCGAAATTGCCGGGCCGGGTTCCGG
>Ga0116226_10006263_pt1 | contig 10686 bp, 9 predicted proteins | sample S1TSphfallax_FD_89692 | JGI IMG/M metagenome (GOLD analysis project Ga0116226, IMG submission 89692) | Host-associated microbial communities from peat moss isolated from Minnesota, USA - S1T2_Fa - Sphagnum fallax MG | ecosystem: Host-associated > Plants > Peat moss > Unclassified | place: USA...
AGGGGCTGGTAGACTGGGTTCCGGTAGCTAATAAATTAGCTGCTGTAGATAAATTAGCAGTAATGTCTATTTGGTTGTTACCAGCAAACATGCACTGCCATTCTCGCCAAATTTGACTAAGCTCTGCCGATAAAACACAGTCATGCAGGACGTAGCCACTGGGATAGGGAGCTTTGACCACCCAGATAGCGAAGTTATCGGTACCAGTATTTACTAGACGAGCGATCGCCAAATTCAAGGATGGCATAGATCAAGGGGAAATTTACTATAATATTTATCCTAGAGTATTGCTATTCTAGCGATTTTTGGACTCAGTTGAGTCAATATCAGGTTTTTCCTGGGAGGATAAGGGGTTTTGGCTGTGTTTGCGGGCTGGTGAATTAGAGGGTTGGCTACTAGTATCTGGGTGAGGTGAGGTGGGTAAAATGGGTGGTGGTGCTTGGGTTGGGCGTAGCGATCGCCACTGCACCAGCAAATATCCCAAAGAACCAGATGCTAGAGCGATCAGCAGAGAAACGAGAAAGCCAAATGGTAGTGGGGATATGGTAGAGGCTAGTTTACTAGCCAAAATTACTTGGGTTTTTTGCGGGGAAGCCTCTGGATAGTTTGGCAATTTACTGGGGGCTAAATTCACAGTTCTGCTAGGGACACTGTTGACTAAATCTACTGACAGAATTAAATCTGGTTCAGAGTATTTAACCTGACAATGAATCAAGGCGATCGTGACATTATCATGTCCATTCTTTGTGTTAGCAATTTCTATGAGCCGCTGCGCTACGCTGGCTAAATTAAATTCTCCACTTAAAATGGGCAATATTTCAGTTTCCCAAGCATCTTCCACACGGTCGAAATCACTTAAGCCATCAGATGTCAGTAAAAAAACAGCATCTTCATCTACAATAAAGCGCTGCGCAGTGGGATGCAAGGTATTACTCTGACTCATACCCAAAGCTTGAACTAAGGAACCAGACCCAGGTTGCTGTAAAGCATCTCGATAAGTAGCATAGCCTAGCCGTACTTCCCGCGAAGCTATATCGTCATCTAATGTAACTTGATAACAGCCTTGATGGGTAATCCAGTAAGCTCTACTATCACCCACATGAGCAATATACATCTCATGAGCGATTGGTAGAGCCATCACCAAAGTTGTTCCCATCCTTTGTCGTCCTTGGCGACGTTCGAGATCATTGCGCTGACTAATTTTGTCGTTTACTTTGGCGATCGCCGTTTCTAAATCAGTCATCAGGATGGCGGAATCTACATTTCCATCCTTAACGGATGCTAAGTCTAGTGTTTGTTGCCAAATGGTATCAATAGCTAAATTTGATGCGATATTACCTCCTTCGTGTCCGCCAATGCCATCACAAACTATAGCTAAAGCTATGCGCTGCGGTGGTTTACTCACAAATGTATCGCTGGGAGGATAGCAAGCATCTTCATTGCGTTGGCGCACTGGTCCTGTATCAGTTTTTGTAAAAATATTAATTTTAGATTCTGTGGGATGATCTGCTGGTCGAGGAGCTTGCCATAATTGGCTTAACGCTTCGTCTAGTATAGCGATCAATTGCTCAGAAGATCTAATCTCTGCTTGGATGAGGGAAATGTTAACTCGCTTGAGCAATTCACTGATAGCTGGTTGGGGATTGGGGAGTAATTGCTGCCAAAAATCTCCTAACTGAGATAATGTGGGTGGGTTGTTAACATCATAGCGTAACTCTAACAGCCGAATCAAAGACCCTTCAATTCTTAACAAATTAGGATCTAGTAAACTAGTTGCTACTCCTGCGGTTAATAATGGTTGCCATAAGTTAGCTATCTGCCATAACCAATTAATTTGGCGTATGGATGAAGCATCACTCCATAAAGATCCCAAGGTTTGGCAAAGTTGAATTTCCCAATTTGTGGAGTTAGTTGTATCAACTAATATTGGTGGTTTTTCTAAAAGTAAAATATCACACGGTTCTTGTCGATCCCCTGAAGAAATTACACCATATACTTGTGGGATATTTAATCGATATGGTATCAGTTTCAAATAAGCCCTGATGAGTGGTGATCTATTCAAATCAACTAGTGGAGGTAATAAACCAGGTTTGATATCTAAAACCACTGATTTGCTCAAAACCAAATAGCGATCAGCGAGTTTTTCACCAGAACTACCCAAACTCAAGCCATCTTTCACAGCCCACAAATACCGCTTGGGTAAAGGTGTCGAACATCGCTGACAAAATTTGTGAGTCAGAGGATTAGCCGCCTGACAATATTCATTTGGGCAGTAGAGCGTTACCGCTTCATTTTCCATAATTGTCGTACTGATGAAGAAGGCTTTCTGAGCAGGGAGGCGGGGGGTAGGGGGAGTAGGGGAGGCAAGGGGGGTAGGGGAGAGAAGAAGAGTTGGAAAAGTACTTAGAATGCTATAAGAGTATGAGTTCAGAGATTAGTAACTTAATCACAATCTTAACCACTTCAGCATCAATTCCTTTCTCCCCTGCTCTCCTGCTCCCCTACCCCCCTGCTCCCCTGCTTCTTCTAGTCCACAGCAATTCTGGGTAGTCCCATGCTGTAATTAGTTACACGACTGGCAAGATTATAGCTAATCTCGCCTTTTTGTAATAGCGATCGGAGATAGTGTTCTAAATCTGAACCAATGCGTCGTAGATTGTAATCTGTGAGTTCTACGCCACTAGAGTTCTCCACTAATTCATCAAACTTACGATAAACACTTTGTAAAGCGTCTTCATTCCAATTAAATTCGTTGTCAGGGTCAACATCTAATGTCAAAACATGATTACTAGGAACTAATTCGTCTGCGTTTAATTCTGCTGCAAAAATACGAATATGGCGAGTTGTAGACTTTAGCAGTGTTAGATTATCCATAATAATGTGCGGGAATCAGGTTTGGATTGATGACACTGCAAATATTTTAACTGCTCTAGACATCTCTAGATTAGGGGTTGGGGATACCAAAACGGAATATTTGCCTGAATTTTGACCTCTTTCTCAGTAGTATTTGTAGATTTTACAACTTGTTTTGCCATTTTTTCTACTTCTCTTTCATCATATTTTAGTCTACTAGGTATGTAATAATTCAGTAAAATATTTCTCCTGTATATAACTTCAATTTGGGTTTTTGCGGTTTTTTTCCGCTAAAATAACATAGTCTATTGCTTAATTATATACTTTATTTTACGAAGGCTTTGTTATAAAAACATCTATATTTGACTACAGCTTCCAAGCAGTTTTACTTAAGTAATTAATAATTAAACAAAGTAACATTTAAACTGGATTGACGTTTATTTAAAATTAATGTAAAAACCTTTAAAAAGACCCCTAACAGTTCTTACAGAAACTTTATTGTATAGAATCTTAAAAACTGAATAATAGTTTATGGTTTAACATATGCCATAACTGTCACAGGGGAAGAAACAGCACGACACAACTGGTCATGGAAAAAAACAAGAGGGGGGAGAAATGGCGTAAAATTTGATGGCTGAGGGAAATTTCGTAGTTCAAACACATTGGATACAGAAAATAGCAAAAGTTTTTCCAAGATATCTAACTCCTCACCCACACCACAACCAACTAAAGGAATCCTCAAAACTATGAACTCCAAAGCATTATCCTGCCCAGTCAATCATCTCGAGGTGGGTGTTTACGAATGCGAAATTCACCTAAAATTTCGGTTGATTGAGGAAAAGAGTCTATTGGGCGATCGCGACCAACTCCTACAGGTATTACTAGAAGCTTTATCTGAGGGATCTGATGATTTTTTGGAAATGTTACAAGCATCTGTAAAAGCGCAGGAGATGTCTGAGTTCAAAGCCTCACCGCAAATGCGTCGCCAACTGATGCGCTTACGTAACTTTACAGATAACGTTTCTTAGACATAACGCGATTAGTCCTCTAAAGACAAAGTCCAGCCATTGAGACTTGATTCAGTGACTAACCGGGTGTGCATTTGGCCGATTTTTTATTTTTTTAGCAAGAACGCATTCCTCAAACACATGGCGAGAAAGCAGCAGGAATGAAATCCAATTTAAATTTTGCGTAACTAGTTAATCCTTAACGCAGCACGGCTTTCACCAAACTGCTTGCTGGTTAATCAGCGATAATAAATGTTACCTACTTCCTGCTTCTCAATTCGCCAAACCATGTTCTAAAGCAAAGCGGACTAGTTCTGTACGGCTATTTGTACCAGTTTTGCTAAACAAGCGGCTCACATACTTTTCTACATTACGCACACTAGTTTCTAAGCGCCGAGCAATTTCTTTATTCATCAAGCCTTCCGCCACTAAATTTAAAACACTCTGTTCCCTGGGTGTCAAATCGATTTTGAAGGGAGCAGGAGAGGCTGAAATAGCACTTTTTTGGGTTAATAATGCCTTAATTTGAGCTATTTGATTGGCCAGTTCCGCAATATCTGGAGTTTCGCCTTCTACGCCTGTACTGGGAAGTTTAATGGTGCGGCGTTCTAATAAATTGCCCACAATCGCCACTAATTCGTCTGGGTCAAATGGTTTTGGCAAATAAGCATCCACACCAGCTTGATAGCCTTGAATGCGATCGCCTGTCATCCCTTTAGCAGTCAAGAAGACCACGGGAAGTAGATGAAAGCGGGGGTCTGCTCTGAGTTGCTTGAGGAATTGATAGCCATCTACTTGTGGCATCATAATATCCGAAATCACTAAATCGGGTGTATTTTGTTGCATCCATTCCCATCCCTCACGCGCATTACCGGCAACTTGAACGCTGAAGCCGCTCTCTTGTAAATAGTCCTTTACGGCTTCTCGCAATCCAGGCTCATCATCTACCAGTAAAAGTTGTGCTGACATGGGAATTTTCCTTAAGCTTACCTAATCCTAATTTAGCGGAAGTTTGGACATATGGGGATATCGGTAATAAATTAAGTGTTCAACAAGCCACTAATTCAGCCATAAAAATTAATCAGATCTCATATTATTATTTAATTAAGCAAGATTAAGCAAGATTAAGTAAGATTAAACCAAAAAAATATTCTTATTGTTGCACAATTTGTTTAACTGTGATTTATAATTGTTTACAAACAGCAACAAAAGTTTAGTAAATCCCATTTGGAGTACTTACCATGACTAACGTAACTAAGACTACAACTGCTGTAGTAGAAGATCGTAACGAATGGCGTTGGGGCTTTACACCACAAGCAGAAATCTGGAATGGTCGTCTAGCAATGATCGGTTTTTCAGCAGTTGCATTGATTGAGCTTTTCACCGGCCAAGGCTTCCTGCATTTTTGGGGTATTCTGTAAACTAGTCCCAAAGGAATAGTTGATCCATGATTATGGCAAAATAGAAAAACCTGGAAGTTAAAGTTAACTCCCAGGTTTCCTCTTCTCTGTATGGACACAGTAGGGACTCGTATACCTTGCACCCCTACGGTAATTTAATCCGATTAAATGCAGTAAGACTGTTTAGCGGATATATTCCTTAAGTACGCTATTACGGTTGGGATGGCGTAACTTCCGTAAAGCTTTAGCCTCAATTTGGCGAATCCGTTCGCGGGTAACGTTGAAAATTTGTCCAATTTCCTCCAAGGTTTTCATCCGACCATCATCCAAACCGTAACGTAATCGCAAAACGTCTCTTTCGCGAGGGCTAAGACTATCCAGGACTTTTTCCAAATCTTCTCGGAGGAGATTTTTGGAAACTTGATCTTCTGGTGTTTCGCCATCAGACTCGATAAAATCTCCCAAGCGAGAATCTTCTTCTTTCCCAATGGGTGTTTCCAGTGAAATTGGTAGTTGAGCCGACTTAGCAATAAATCGCAATTTCTCAATGGTCATTTCCATGCGAGTAGCGATTTCTTCTTCTGTAGGCTTGCGACCCATTTCTTGAGATAATAACTTGGTAGTTTTCTTGATCCGGGAAATAGTTTCGTACAAGTGAACTGGTAGGCGAATTGTCCGGGATTGATCGGCGATCGCTCTGGTAATGGCTTGGCGAATCCACCATGTAGCGTATGTGGAGAATTTATAACCTTTTTCATGGTCAAACTTTTCCGCCGCTCGAATTAAACCCAGACTTCCTTCTTGGATCAAATCTTGGAAGGATAAGCCGCGATTCATATATTTTTTGGCAATGGACACCACAAGACGCAAGTTCGACTGTACCATTTTGTCTTTCGCTCTCCGCCCAACATGTAGGCGATAACGGAATGTGGGTAAGGGTAACTCCACCTCTGCTGCCCATTCGCTATCTCTAGGCTCCCGTTCCAGTTTTTCGTACAGCCTTTCTCGTACCCGTTCTAATTCTAGTAAATCGGCAATTTTGCGTGCCAATTCAATTTCTTCATCAGCCCGTAACAGACGAATCCGACCGATTTCTTGTAAATAAAGGCGAATCGAATCCTCGGTATAGTGCTTCTTCTTGCTTTGTGTCCGACGACGTGACTTAGCGGCTTTTCCAGACTTGGCGCCGTCCTCATCAGACTGAGGCTCTAAAAAATCATCAATTTCGCCGTCATCGGGAAGCAATAAATCCTCTTCATCGTCGGGTAATTGGAGTTCTTCCTCGATTTCAGGCTGATTTATTATTTCTAGATCAGGCTGATAAATGCTATCGAGTACGTTGTTAGCCTGGTTCATGCCGCGTTCCTCATGCTCCTTGCAGAATCAATTACTCACAATTATGTTTACTGCTCTTAAAAAATGAGAGCTTGGGGGATAACAATAATTGTATTTGTGACAATTTGTCTTCCCTTTAGTCTAGCCAGTTACTCATGGGGAAGACCCTAATGAGTGTGCTGGTTAATCTTGATCAACTATATATCTGTAGTCCGTATACTCTCTGATTGAGGCAAGTTAGAAAAGACAAACACTCAGCTCAGAAATTTAGTAATTCAGACCAACCGATATAAAAGCTAGCAGATTTACCTGTAAAGACTGTTCCGATTGTAGCTTGTTTCACAGAAATTGCACTATATTTGTGCACCAATTTGTAATTCATTCATCAAATCCGGTGATCATCTTCAGCAAAAACACATTTATCTACTATGTAGTTCAAAAAACAGATAACCAACCCTAGGATAGACAATAATTGCGCTTTCAAGCATTTAACTCCATACATACTAACTCATAAGTCCGAGAGGGAACTGAGTTGTTAGATGATGAGCTGCAGATAACTAGCCTTAGGATGGATGAATTTAAAACTCATACAACTCAGCCTTATTCACAACATTAGCGCACTACTCAGATTTCAACCCTAAGAATCTTGACAAAGTTTTTTTGTTGTATACAATGATATTTTTCAAAGATAAGGGAACGGGGAACAGGGAACAGGGAACGGGAAAGAAGAAGAGCTAGAAAAATATTTAGTAGGACTATGTGGTTCAGCGATTAGTAACTTAATCAAAATATTAACCGCATAAGCGTCAATTTGCTTTCCTGTTCCCTATTCCCTATTCCCTATTCCCTGTTCCCTGTTCCCTGTTCCCTGTTCCCCTTCTTGTTTAGATATCCAAATCTACAAGGTTAAGTTTTGACCCATAGGTTTCAATAAATTCCCTGCGCGGTGCAACGCGATCGCCCATCAAAATCGTAAAAATCCGATCTGCTTCAGCCGCATCTTGAATTTCCACCTGCTTGAGCGTGCGAGTTTCTGGATTCATTGTAGTTGTCCAGAGTTGTTCTGGCATCATTTCCCCTAAACCTTTGAACCGCTGAATATTGTAATTAGCATTTTCGGGAAATTCTGCTAAATGCTGGTTTAGTTGCTGGTCGCTATAGCAGTATCTATAATTTTTCCCTCGTTCAACTTTATATAGTGGAGGACAGGCGATATATATAAAACCTTGTTCGATCAATGAACGTTGATAACGATAGAAAAAAGTTAGTAGAAGTGTGCGAATGTGAGCGCCATCCACATCAGCATCAGTCATAACCACTATTCGATGATATCGCAACTGAGTAGCATCAAATTCATCCCCTTTTACGCCTAAGCCCAAAGCAGTAATGAGAGATTGCACTTCATTGTTTTTATAAATTTTGGCATCATCTGTTTTTTCAATGTTGAGGATTTTTCCTCGCAGGGGAAGAATGGCTTGAATACGGCGATCGCGTCCTTGTTTAGCACTTCCACCAGCCGAATCACCTTCCACAATAAAGATTTCCGATTCGCTAGGGTCGCGGGAACTACAATCGGCTAATTTACCCGGTAGAGGTGAAGATTCTAGGACAGATTTACGTCTGACCAATTCTCGAGCATGACGAGCCGCTTCTGCTGCTTTAAAAGCTTCTATGGCTTTATCTAAGATGGAATCAGCGATACCAGGGTGAAATTCCAAATACTCTGTGAGTACTTCTCCCACCAGGGAATCTACTATCCCTCTCACTTCCGTATTACCCAGTTTAGTTTTCGTCTGTCCTTCAAATTCTGGGTCAGGAACTTTCACAGAAATTACTGCTGTTAAACCTTCCCGGACATGTTCACCACTCAAGTTCGGTTCATTTTCCTTAATTTTGTTGCGCTTGCGAGCGATCGCATTTAGCGTCCGAGTCAAGACTGCTTTCAATCCCTCTAAATGTGTACCACCATCTACAGTGCGGATATTATTCGCAAAACCCAAAACATTATCTGTATAAGCATCGGTACACCACTGTAAAGCCACTTCTACCTGCACATTATTGCGTTCTCCATGGACGTAGATAATTTCTTCATGCAGGGGTTGCTTCTCCCGATTCATATACCCAATGTATTCTTTAATCCCACCCCTGTATTCATAAACTTCTACTCTGGGCGTATCGCTCTTAATTAGTTCTAGGCGGTTATCAGTAAAAGTAATTCTAACGCCTGCATTCAAGTATGCTAATTCGCGTAAACGTCCTGATAAAGTAATATAATCAAATTCAGTGCCATTGGTGAAGATTTGTGTATCTGGTTGGAAAGTAACGGAAGTCCCCGTTCTGTCTTCGGCGCTGGGACTAACTTGTAAATCGGTAACTGCAGCACCCCTTTCAAATCGCTGGACGTGTACCTTCTGATCTCGCCAAACTGTCACCTCTAAAACAGCGGAAAGGGCATTAACAACGGAAACACCTACCCCGTGTAACCCTCCAGAAACTTTATAACCACCACCGCCAAATTTACCACCAGCGTGTAATACTGTTAAGACAGTTTCTAAAGCGGATTTTCCGGTTTTGGAATGGATGTCAGTAGGAATCCCCCGTCCATCATCTGTGACAGTAACGGAACCATCCACATTAAGGACAACATCGACATGAGTACAATATCCCGCTAACGCCTCATCGACAGAATTGTCCACAACTTCGTAAACTAGATGGTGGAGCCCTCTAGGACCTGTGGAACCAATATACATCCCTGGTCGTTTGCGGACGGCTTCCAGACCTTCCAGAACTTGAATCTGATCGGCACTGTAACTGCTCGTCATGAAAATTCTCCTGATAAGTGGTTTAAATCGCCTAACAAATCGGCTAAAGTCAAATTGCCTCAAAATTATAACACAAAAGCCTTACTGCCATCTTTAGAGCGATATAAAGAGAAGTTTATACAATGATACTTACCCCTGACTCTACTGGTGACTAAATTAATTGTAATTTGTGGTGCGACAGCAACAGGTAAATCCAGCTTGGCAATATCGGTGGCTCAGAAGTTGGGTTCAGTCATTCTGGGTGCTGATTCCCGGCAAGTATATTGTGAATTTGATCTGGGAACTGCTAAACCGACGGCGCTGGAACAAAAGTTGATTCCGCATTATTTAATCGATATTTGTTCTCCTGAACAGACGTTTACTCTAGCAGATTACCAAGAGCAAGCACAAGCTATGATCGCTCAATTACCATCTGCGCCAATTTTATTAGTCGGCGGTACTGGTTTATATATACGTTCGGTGGTGCAAGGTATGAAAATTCCCCGGGTTGCTCCACAGCTAGAACTGCGATCGCAATTGACTAATTTAGGACAGCGTCAACTTTACGCTATGCTACAACAAGTTGATCCGATCGCGGCGGAGAAAATCCATCAGCACGATCGATTTCGGACTCTTAGGGCATTAGAAGTATATTATGTTACTGGAAAATCTATTTCCCAACAGCAAGGAGAAAATCCACCCAACTATCCAATTCTGCAAATTGGATTAGACTGTCAGCGAGATCAGTTGAGCGATCGCATTGATCAGCGGACAGAAAAGATGATCGCTGATGGGTTAATAGCTGAGGTAGAATACCTGGGACAGAAATATGGAGTTGGACTTCCGTTACTAAATACTCTGGGATATCAAGAAATCGGACAATATTTAAGCGGAGTTATTTCTTTAACTGAAGCCAAAGAACTGATAAAATTGCATACCAGGCAATTTGCTAAAAGACAGCGCACTTGGTTTAGAGCTATTCCACAGATAGAGTGGTTCGATGCTGATAGCACGGATTTGTTAGCCCAAACCTGGCAGAGAATCAGTAATTTTATTGAATACTAAGTATTTGGATACTAATATTTATTGCGGTCTAGCTGAATTATGTCGAATCTCAAGATAAATCAAATCAAAAATCCGATTAACTGGAAACCCCTAATCCAGAAATTCATTGCTGTGATTGGTGAAAAAGGTGTAATTCAACGCCGGGAAGAACTGATCACCTATGAATGTGATGGCTTAACCAGTTATCGCCAACGTCCAGCAGTAGCAGTTCTACCCAGAACCACA
>Ga0116226_10006265_pt1 | contig 10685 bp, 9 predicted proteins | sample S1TSphfallax_FD_89692 | JGI IMG/M metagenome (GOLD analysis project Ga0116226, IMG submission 89692) | Host-associated microbial communities from peat moss isolated from Minnesota, USA - S1T2_Fa - Sphagnum fallax MG | ecosystem: Host-associated > Plants > Peat moss > Unclassified | place: USA...
ACCCTGCATCTCCCTTGCTTCTCCCTCCCCCTTGTGGGGAGGGCCGGGCTGGGGGTCTCATTCTGGCCAAGGCCAACCAACCGACTAACCGATGCCAAAACCCCTCGCCCACGAAGTGGGAGAGGGAGGGGCCCAGCCCGAAGGGCAGGGAGGGTGAGGGCTTTCGGCTGGCCATGAGTCAGACTCACCGGAGCCTCGTATTATCTACGAACAATTCGTTTCGTACATCTGTGACAACCATAGCCCCCCGTGTGGGCAGGGCCGGGGTGGGCGTCTCACGACGGCACCCGACGCAACCCATAAGGGTCATCCGGTTTATGGACACGGCTCGCAAACTCGGGTAGCCCGCACGTCGGCCAGCCCCCAGGGGCCGGCGGTCCCTGGGGGTAAATTCTTGCACCGTTCCCGCGCAGCCCTGCTCGCCACCATCTGCCTCCTTGTCTCCGCTGAGGCAGGCGCCGCCGGCCAAACGCCGCCGCCCGACTTGGCACCAGCACCCGCGGCACCAGCACCCACGGCCCCAACCCCGCCGCCGGCCCCCAAGGCGCGCCCCCGCCATCACGCCCGCCCGCCCGCAGCCCCGCTCACCCACGCCCAGCAAGGCGACACCATCCAGGCCATCAAGATCGTCGGCAACGCGCGAATCGAGGATGGCACCATCCTCTCCTACATGCTCGTCCAGCCCGGCGACCCGTTCGGCACCGAGCGAGTCGACCGCTCGCTGCGCACCCTCTACGCCACCGGCCTGTTCTCCGACGTCAGCCTGCAGCGCGAAGGCGACACCCTCGTCGTGCACGTCAAGGAAAACCCGCTGGTCAACACCATCGCCTTCGAGGGCAACCACAACGTCAAGGAAGACGACCTGAAAAAGGCGCTGCAACTGCGCCCCCGCGCCGTCTTCACCACCCGCATGGCCCAGCAAGATCGCCAAAAACTGCTCGGCGTCTACGCCGGCAAGGGCCGCTTCGCCGCCACCGTCGATCCGCTGATCACCCGCCTGCCGCAGAACCGAGTGAACGTGATCTTCAAGATCGTCGAAGGCCCGGAAACCCAGATCAGCCGCATCATCTTCGTCGGCAACAAGGCCTTTTCCGAATCCGACCTGAAAGGCGTGATCGACAGCCGGGAAGAACGCTGGTGGCGCTTCCTCTCCAGCTCCGACCAGTTCAACCCCGAACGTGTCAATTTCGACCGTGAACTGATCCGCCGTTTCTACCTCGAACACGGCTATGCCGATGTGCAGGTCACGAACACGGTCGCCGAATTGTCGCCCGACCGCAAAGCCTTCTTCCTCACCTTCCAGATCGTCGAAGGCGAGCGCTACAAGGTCGGCAAGATCTCGGTGAAAAGCCTGGTGCCGAAAGTGCCGGCCGCCCCCTACCAGGGCCTCGTCCGCCAGCAGGAAGGCGCCTACTATAACGGCTCGCTGGTCGAAAAAGCCTCCGACTCGATCCAGGACAAGGTGCGCCTCACCGGCGACCCGTTCCTCGTGGTCAATCCCCGTATCGCCAGAAACCCTGCCAAGCACACGGTCGATCTGGAATTCGACATCGCCAACGGCAAGCGCAGCTGGGTCGAACGCATCGACATCACCGGCAACACCGTAACCCGTGACAAGGTGATCCGCCGCGAATTCCGCTTCGCCGAAGGCGACCCCAACGATCCCACTCTGGTGCGCCTGACCAAGCAGCGCCTCACCGACCTGGGCTATTTTACGGATGTGAAACTCACCCCCACGCCCGGCTCCGCGCCCGACAAAGTCATCATGAATACGGAACTCACGGAAAAGGCCACCGGCGAACTCTCGCTCGGCGGCGGCTATTCCACCACCGCCGGCGTGCTCGGCCAGGCCGGCCTGCGCCAGCACAACCTGATCGGCACCGGCATCGATGCCGGCCTGAACGGCACCATCGGCACCTACGAAAGCCAGATCGATCTCTCCGCCACCGACCCGTATTTCCTCGACCGCAACCTGGTTGCCGGCGGCGACATCTTTTACCTGAACAACAACAACTACTACGTGTCGGACTACAGCGAGACGCGCGTCGGTTTCTCTGCCCGCATGGGTTTTGCGTATAACGACCATGTGAGCCAAGCCTTTAACTACACGCTCAGCGATCGCGACGTGAGCAACCTTTCATCCTATGCCAGCGTGTTCGTGCAGGACGAACAGGGGTGGTCGCTGCTGTCGCAGATCGGCCAGACCATCTCCTTCGATTGGCGCGACAGCCGCCTCAACCCGCATACCGGCTTCATCATCCGCCTCGGCACCGATTTCGCCGGCTTCGGCGGCAGCGAGAACTACATCCGCGCCAAGGTCGACAGCACCTTCTTCCTGCCGTTGGATTATTTCACCGGCAACGCGCTGTGGGGCTTCAGCTTCTCGCAAGGCGCCGGCTATCTCGACAGCCTGCAGAGCAAGGAGCTGATCATCGACCGCTTCTTCCTCGGCGGCGACAATTTGCGCGGCTTCCTCGACCAGGGCGCCGGCCCGCATTCCGTCGCCTATTCGTCCTGTCTCATCAAGGTAACGGCGCAAGGCTGCCCCGGCGCCACCGGCTACAGCGGCACAAACACCACCGACGAGCTGCTCTATCACGGTGCCGATCCTCTGGGCGGCAACTTCATCGCGACCCAAAGCAGCGAATTCCACTATCCGCTGCCAGTGCCCGCGGATTTCGGCCTCACCGGCCGCGCCTTCGTCGATACCGGCTTTCTGTCCGGCCTGAACGCGCCGCCTAACGCGCAAACCGCGTGCTTCGAAAATGCTTCCGGCGGACTGACAAGAAACAAGAAAGGCCAGGAGGTCGACGACCACGGCAACGTCATCGGCACCTGCTACTACGACAGCAGCAAGCCCCGCATGTCGGTCGGCATCGGCCTCTCATGGAAATCCCCCTTCGGCTTGATCAACATCGATTTCGGCATACCGATCCTGAAAGAGCCTTATGACCAACTCCAGTTCTTCAAATTCGGCTTCGGTACGAGGTTCCAGTAAGATGCGTTTCCGCCTACATAGTCTTGCCTGTGCCGCCGGCGCGGTGCTGCTTGTCCAGCCTGCGTTTGCGCAATCCAACAACAGCTGGTTCGTCCCGCCCGCGCAGCAGCCCGCTGCCGCCGCGGCGCCCAAGCAATCCAGCCGCGTGCGCACCGCGCGCCCCGTGCCTGTCGCCGCCGCCCCGCTGCCGGAGCCCGATCCCGGCACCGAACAGCAGGATCAGCCCCAGGGCCCGCCGCCCAACCTGCCCAAACCACCGGTCCCCACGCTTGGGCCGCTGCCCAAGGAAGCGCCCCCGCCGCCCATCGTGCTGGCCGTGCTCGGCGTGCCCGACGTGATGCAGCAATCCAACGCCGCCCAGATCATCCAGCGCGTGATCGGCGCCCGCCGCGAAAAGCTGCGCGCCGAAGTGGAACGCGCCCAGGCCACCTGGCGCGAGCTGGAGCAGAAACTGCAGAACGACGCGCCGCATCTCAGCCCCGACCAGGGCCGCGCCCGCGAGCGCGAATTGCGCGAGCGTGTCACCGCCGACCGCCGCGCCTTGCAGGAAAAGAACCGCATCATCCAGGAAGCCGGCCAGGTCGCGCTAAACCAGATCGAGCGCACCCTCAGCGTCATCGTTCAGCGCGTCTCCGAAGCGCACGGCATCAACATGGTTCTGCACCACTCGAACGTTGTGCTGAACATGCCGCAATTCGACATCACCGAGGAATGTGTGGCGCAGTTGAACAAGCTTCTCCCCACCGTCCAGATCCCCCCCGACAACGTCGACCCTGCCACTCTCCCCGCCACCTGGGGCAGCCCCACCGCCGCCCCCACCCACTGATGGCGACACTTTCTATCCGGCCAATTCCCGGATCGGAAATTGCCCAGCTTCCCCCTCCCCCTTGTGGGGAGGGTCGGCGCACAGCGTCCGCCTCTCACGGCCTGCACCACCCCCCTCGCCGGCCAAGTCCCGGATCTAACAACCCGCGCAGAATCAAAAGTCTTTTGGTTCTTTTCTTCAGAAAAGAACATACTTGGACTTTTCCTTGGCTTCCTAAGGCAAGCAAAGAAAGCATGTTCTTTTCTGAAGAAAAGAACCAAAAGACTTTTATGTCCTGCGTGCGTTCGCAGATCCGGGACTTGGCCGGAGAGATGCGCTAGGATGTTAGGTGATCCGCGCTTTTTTGAACGCGCCGGGCCGTTCGCACTCGCCGATATTCTTGCCGCTGCCGCCGGCACGCTCGTTCAGCCGGAGGCGCTCGGCGGCCGCCCGCTCACCGGCGTCGCCCCCCTGCAAACCGCGCAGCCCGACCAGGTCAGCGTGCTGCACAACATTAAATATATCCCCGCTCTGGAACAGACGCAGGCCGGCCTGGTTCTTGTCGCCGAGCCGCAGGCCCACCGCGTTCCCCCCACCAGCACCGCCCTGATCGTGACCGACCCCCACCACGCCTGGGCGAAAATCGCCGCCCTGTTCCACCCGTCTTCGACCCCCAAACCGGGCACACACCCAAGCGCCGTCATCGATCCCCAAGCCACCGTCGATCCGTCCGCCGAAATCGGCCCCTGCGCGGTGATCGAAGCGAAAGCCGAAATCGGTGCCGAGTGCCGCATCGGCCCGGGTGCCGTGATCGGTCAGGGGGTGGTGCTGGGTCCGGGCTGCCGGGTGGGCGCCAATGCCAGCATCAGCCACGCCATTCTCGGCGCGCGCGTCTATGTGTATCCCGGCGCCCGCATCGGCCAGGAAGGTTTTGGGTTCGCCATCACCGAAACCGGCTTCCTCTCCGTCCCGCAACTCGGCCGCGTGATTTTGCACAACGATGTGGAGATCGGCGCCAATGTCACGGTCGACCGCGGCGCCTCGCACGACACGGTGATTGGCCCCGGCACCCGCATCGACAACCTGGTGCAGATTGGGCACAATGTTCAGATCGGGCAGTCCTGCGTGCTGGTTGCGCAATCCGGCGTATCGGGCTCCACGGTGATCGGGGATTTTGTCCAGATCGGCGCGCAGGCGGGCCTCACGGGCCATTTGCGCATCGGCGCCAAGGCGCGCATCGGCGCCCAGGCCGGCATCATGTCCGATGTAGGGGCAGGGGAGGCGGTGGTCGGCAGCCCTGCTTTGCCGATAAAAGAGTTTTTCCGCAACGTGGCGGTGCTCCGCCGTCTCGCTCGCAAGAGCGCTGTTGAAAAATCAGGTGGCTGAAGGCGATGGACGGCACGACACAGGAAACCGAACGGCACCAGGGCATGGAAACCGCCGCATCCGCCAGCCCCCCGCCTGCCTTACATGCGTCCGTCCGGGGCGAATTGCCCGAGGGCCGCGCCATCGGCACGCTGGATATCGCGCGCATCATGCACGCCATCCCGCACCGCCACCCGATGCTGATGATCGACCGCGTGACCGACGTGGTGCTGCATCAATCCGCCATCGGCCTCAAGAACGTCTCCGGCAATGAAAACTTCTTCCAGGGCCATTTCCCCGGCCATCCGGTGATGCCCGGCGTGCTGATCATCGAGGCGATGGCGCAGACCGCGGCCGTGCTGGTGGTCGAATCCCTCGGCGACTACGCCGCCGGCCGCGTGGTGTATTTCATGACCATCGAGGGCGCAAAATTCCGCCGCCCCGTGGTGCCCGGCGACCAGCTGCGCATTCATGTCACGCGTGAGCGCCGGCGCGGCAATGTATGGAAGTTCTCCGGCGTCGCCCGGGTGGATGGCGTATCGGTGGCGGAAGCCACCTACAGCGCCATGATCATGGAAACCGCGCCCGGCTGACCCCGAGCGTAACCCAGTGAAAGAACGCTTGAATTGGCGCGGGTGGGGCGCCGCACTAGCGTGCGCGTGAACACAAGCCTGAAATGGATTCGCCGATGGACCAGCTTGCGCAACTCATGACCCCGGCGATGCCCCTCTCCAGGCCCGGCATCCACCCTACGGCCATCATCGCCCCGGGTGCCCAGCTTGCGCCTGGCGTCGAGATCGGCCCGTTCTGCACGCTGGGCCCCGACGTGGTGCTCGATGCCGGCGTAAAACTGATCAGCCACGTGGTCGTCGACGGCCACACCCGCATCGGCGAGGCCGCCGTGCTCTACCCTTTCTGCACCGTTGGCCTCCCCCCGCAGGACCTGAAATACAAGGGCGAACCCACCGAAACGATCATCGGCCCCCGCACCCAGATCCGCGAGCACTGCACGATCCATCGCGGCACCGTCACCGGCAGCGGCATCACCCGCGTCGGCGCCGACTGTCTTCTGATGGCGGTCGTCCATGTGGCGCATGATTGCGAGCTGGGCGACGGCGTGATCGTGGCCAACAACGTGGTGATGGGCGGCCACGTAACGATAGGCGCCGGTGCGGTCATCGGCGGTGCAACCGCCCTGCATCAGTTCGTGCGCATCGGCCGCGCCGCCATGGTGGGCGGCGCCAGCGGCGTGGAGGCCGACGTGATCCCCTTCGGCGCCGTGCTCGGCAACCGCGCCCGCCTCACCGGCCTGAACGTGGTGGGCTTAAAACGCCGCGGCGTGGACAAAGCCGGCCTGCACCGCCTGCGCGCCGCTTTCCGCCTTCTCTTCGCCCCCGGCGAGGAGACAGAAGGGGTCTTCGCCACCCGCCTTCAGGAAGCCAAAGCGCTGGCCGATGACCCTCTGATCGCCGAAATGCTGGCCTTCGTAGAAACCCCCAGCCGACGCGGCCTGGTCCGCAGCGCCGCCATCCGCACCGAAGAAGAGTAAGACGAGTCCACCGACCGCGTAGGGTGGGCTGCGCTTTGGCAGCCCACCCTCTCACGCCTACCTCACCCCCACCACCTCAAGCCCAACACCCTACGTCAGTGTAAAACCCGCCCCGAGGCCTCACCCAATTCCACCCCAAGCGCATCCAGCCCACTCTCCCGCGCCGCCTCTTCCAGCGCATCCTCGATCGCCGAGAGCGTGCGGAACAGCTGCAGCGAGGCCGCTTCCTGGGCCAGCGCCTTCAGGCACTGCAGGATGCCGCTGGCGCTCGCTGAAAGGCTGCCGTCATACTCATCCATATGTAACGATCTCAAAGCCTCACAAAAGCGTGAGCGCGCGCCCCACCTACGTCCAAGGCGAAATCGAATGCAACAGGAAATTTGCGACGCCTTGTATCGCCGCAGGGCAGCATAAACACACCTGCGCGCCCCTCCCGCGCGTGCCCCCGGCGCGCCTGAATCGCCCCATCGTTCGCCCAAAATTCCCATGACTCCCGGCCCCCTCGGCATCCTCGCCGGCGGCGGCCCGCTGCCTGGCCGCGTCGCCGAAGCCGCCCGCAGCAAAGGCCGTGATGTCTTCATCATCGCCTTCGAGGATTTCGCCGAACCCGCCGTGATCGGCGGCTACCCCCACGCCACCGTCCGCCTCGGCGCCGCCGGCCGCATGCTAAAACTGCTGCGCGAAAACCACTGCACCGACCTCTGCCTCATCGGCCCGGTCCGCCGCCCCTCGCTACTCGACCTCCGCCCCGACGCGGAAGGCGCCCGCCTCGTCGCCCGCATCGGCCGCGCCGCCTTCACTGGCGACGACGGCCTCCTTGCCGCCATTGTCCGCGTCCTCGCCGAAGAAGGTTTTTCTATCATCGGCGCCCACGAAATCCTGACCGAAGCCGTCGGCCGCCCCGGCCCCCTCGGCCGCCACACCCCCGACGACCAGGCCCAAGCCGACATCGCCCGCGGCATCGCCGTCATTCGCGCCCTGGGCGCCGTGGATGTCGGCCAGGCCTGCGTCGTCCAGCAAGGCTGCGTCCTCGCCGTCGAAGCCATCGAGGGCACCGACGCGATGCTCGCCCGCGCCGCCACCCTCCTGCGCCCCGTCCCCGGCGGAGTCCTGGTAAAAATGGTCAAGCCCGGCCAGGACCGCCGCGCCGACCTGCCCACCATCGGCCCCCGCACCATCACCGCGGCCAAAGCCGCCGGCCTGCGCGGCATCGCCTTCGAAGCCGGCGGCACCCTGCTCACCGACACACAGGGATGCATAGAAGCCGCCGACAAGCAGGGGCTTTTCCTAGTCGGCATTAATCCCGACTTAAGCACAGACAAGACTGGGGGAGACGAAGCCGTCCCCCCCAGACCCCCCGGCATTTCCTAGGAGGCTCAACATGAGCGGACGTTTTCTGCACACGATGCTGCGCGTCAAAGATCTGGATAAAAGCATTGCCTTCTATCGCGATCTGCTCGGCATGAAGGAGCTGCGGCGCACCGACGTGCCGGCCGGCCGCTACACCCTGGTGTTCCTGGGCTACGCCTCCAACGCCGAAGGCCAGGCCGAAATCGAGCTCACCTACAACTACGACCAGGAAGGCCCCTACGACCTCGGCAGCGCCTTCGGCCACCTCGCCGTAAGCGCCCCCAACGTCGCCGAGGCCTGCGAAAAAGTCCGCGCCGGCGGCGGCACCGTCACCCGCGAAGCCGGCCCCGTCAAACACGGCACCACCGTCATCGCCTTCGTCCAAGACCCCGACGGCTACAAAATCGAACTCATCGAACGCCCCTAACCTTCCCAAAAGGGCCCCCACGCCTTAGGCCCCCTCTCCCGCCCTTGCGGGAGAGGGAGGGGCCCACCGCGAAGCGGTGGGAGGGTGAGGGCCGGTCCCGCAAGCCGACCACCGAGGCCCAAACCCCCCAATGCCCCTCCTGGACGACCTCATCGGCGCCCCCGTCGCTTTCGCCCAAAGCCTGTGGCCCTTCCCCCCTTCCCCCGTCCGCATCGGCGTCACCGGCCTGTCGCGCGCCGGCACAACCGCCTTCCTCACCTCCATCGCCGCGGCGCTGACCGCCCGCCGCTTCGCCCTGGCCCCCGTCGGCGCCAGCGACACGCCCCGCTTCGACCAGGCCCGGCACCTTGCCAAACTCGCCGCCGACCCACCCGCCTGGCCCGAACGCACCGACGCCGTCTCGATCCTCGCACTCACCACCAGCATCCCCCGCGGCATGTTCCCCGCCCGCCACCTCCGCCTCGAATTCCTCGACTACCCAGGCGAATGGCTCATCGACCTCCCGCTGCTAAAACAGTCCTTCGCCGACTGGTCCACCGCCACCCTCACCCGCCTCGAAGCCGCCAACCTCGCCCCCATCACTTCCGATTTCCTAGGCTTCACAAAAAGCCTCCCCGCCAAATGCACCGCCGACGAATCCGTGGCCCAGGCCGGCGCCACCCTCTACCGCCGCACCCTGAATCAGTTGCGCGACACCGGCCTCGCCTTCCTCCAACCCGGCCGCCACCTCATGCCCGCCCCCGGCCCGCAACCCCCCTGGATGGAATTCTTCCCCCTCACCGGCAACAGCGACCTCGCCAACCTCCTCGACCGCCGCTTCGAGGCCTACAAGGACGCGGTTCGCCGCGACCTCGCCTCCCCCCTCTTCGCCGACGTCGATCGCCTCGTCATCCTCGCCGACATCCTCACCGCGCTCCACGCCGGCCAGGCCGCCTTCACCGACATGCGTGCCGCCCTCGGTGCCGCCAGCAGCGCGCTCCGCTGGAGCTTTTCGCTCTGGGACGCCCTGGGTGCTCTCAGCGAATTCCGCCTCCCGCCCAAAATCATTTCCCGCGTCGCCTTCGCCGCCACCAAAGCCGACCACGTTGCCGACCGCCAGCGCGGCAACCTGGCCGCCCTCATGCGCAGCCTCACCGAGATCCCCAACGAAGCCGTCAAAACCGGCCATTTCGCCATCGCCTCCGTCCGCTGCACCGAAGATTTCGTCTGGACCTTGGAAGGCCGCCCCGTCTCCGCCGTCCGCGGCCGCGTGCTCGGCAACCAGGTGATGACCCGCTCCTACCCCGGCGAAGTGCCCGACCGTCCGCCCGACGCCGATTTCTGGGTCCACCCCTTCCTCGCCTTGCCGCATTTCGAACCCATGCGCCTGCCCGATGGCGGCCGCATGGGCGTCCCCAATATCGGCCTCGATGCCCTGCTGGCCTTCCTCCTGGAGGACGTTCTGTGAGCCAAACTTTTCCGAAACCCACCACCCCTTGGCCCGCCCCCCCCTTTCCTGCGCCAAGAGTCGAAACCGAGGATCTGCCTGCCCCCCGCCTGGAACCCGAACTCGCCGCGATCGAGCCCGCGCTTCCCGCCCCAAAACGCCGCTGGAGTTTTCCGGCGCTGACCCTCGGCGGCGCCACCGTGCTTCTCCTCGGCCTGTCCGGCGTCGAATCCTACAACATCATTGCCGACGCCTTCCTCCGCTCCCCCATCCTCGGCGGCATCGCGACGGGGGTTGCTGCCACCGGCTTCGGCATGATCGGCCTCGGCTTCTGGCGCGAGCTCGCCGCCCTCTCCGCCCTGCAGGGCGTCGATCGCCTGCGCGCCGACCTCGCCAGCGCCGACGGCAAGCGCCGCGCCCGCGCCGCCCGCGAATGGCTCAAAGAGCTCCCCGAAGGCCCCAACCTGCTGCCCGCCATCAACGCCATCAACGACCCCGACGCCATCCTCGCCTTGTTGCGCAACGGCCCCGCCGCCGCCCTGCGCACCCAGGCGGATGCGCTCGGACGTGCGGCCGCCATCCAGTCCGTCGCCGGCATCGCCGCCATGCCCTCGCCTGGCCTTGCCGCTCTGTTTGTCGCCTGGCGCGGCCTGCGCCTCATCCGCCAGGTCGCCGCCTTGCACGGCCTGCGCCCCGGGCTCTTCGCCACCGTGGGCCTTCTGCGCCGCACCGCCCTTTCGGCAAGTGCTGTCGCCGGCGTCGAGA
>Ga0116226_10006266_pt1 | contig 10684 bp, 11 predicted proteins | sample S1TSphfallax_FD_89692 | JGI IMG/M metagenome (GOLD analysis project Ga0116226, IMG submission 89692) | Host-associated microbial communities from peat moss isolated from Minnesota, USA - S1T2_Fa - Sphagnum fallax MG | ecosystem: Host-associated > Plants > Peat moss > Unclassified | place: USA...
CCTTCACCATCTCTGCGGTCCATGCCGCGCCAAGCCTTTCGGCCTATGGCGAACTGCCCAATGTTCAGGAAATCACCCTATCGCCCGATGGCCAATATATGGCTCTGATCGTGGGCAACGGAAATCTGCGGGAAGTTCAAATCCGCCGTACCGAAGACCGGAAGGTGATTAATGCGAGCGAAACCGGCTCACTGAAAGTCAGGGGCGTTGTCTGGGCCGGGTCCCACCACCTACTTCTCATTACGTCGAAAGCGACAGAAATTATGGGGCTGAGCGGCCCCAAAGGCGAATACTCCCTGCTGTCTGACTTTGACCTGCGCAAAGGGCGCTGGTCGCGGCTTATGGATGGGCAGGAACACGCCCTTAACGCCATCGTCGGCCACCCTGTCCATCGGGTGATCAAGGGCAAGGACGTGGTGTTTGTGGAAGGGGAGTATTTCCCCGGCCGCCAGGGCGTCCTCGCGCTCTACCGGATCGAGCTCGACACGGGCTATACCTCTCGCCAGATTGAGGGGACCGACATCACCACCGGATGGTTGCTGGATGATCAGGGCGAATCCTATGCGCGAACGGATTATATAAACAGGACCGGCAAATGGTCTCTCAAACTGATGATCAAGCGCCAATGGATCACCGCCGAAACCCAACAGGCTCCGATTGATCCGCCGACCGTTCTGGGGCTGGACCAGGACGGCAAGGCGATTCTTCTGTCTGAACATCAAGATGGCCAGGTCGTGACTAAGGCCATCTCGCTCATTGACGGGACCGTGACGCCGGCGCCGCTAAAGCCGGGCCAGAGTCTGATATTCGATCCCAAGACGCGCAACGCCATCGGCACGGTACGACTTGGGGCTGAAAACCGCGAATATACCTTCTTCTCGCCCAAGGATCAGGCGGCGTGGGCCGCCGTGGAGCGGGGTTTCGCACACCATCTTCTCGGCCTGTCCTCCTGGTCCGAGGATCGTTCGCGCGTGATCGTGCATGCCGAGGGCGAGACCTATGGCGACGGCTATTTCCTGGTGGATATGACCGCCAAGACTGCCGACTGGATCGCCGACGCCTACACCAACATCCTGCCTCAGGACGTAGCGCCGGTGAAATTCATGCATTATGCGGCGGCGGACGGGCTATCGCTCCCGGCCTATCTCACCCTGCCGCGAGATCGGCCGGCCAAGGCCTTGCCCCTGGTGGTGTTGGTGCATGGCGGCCCTGCGGACAGGGATCGTCCGGGTTTCGACTGGTGGGCCCAGGCCTTCGCCGCCCAGGGCTATGCCGTGTTGCAGCCGGAATATCGGGGCTCTGAAGGTTTCGGCGAAAAGCTGTTGGAGGCGGGCTATGGCGAGTGGGGCAAGAAGATGCAGTCCGACATTTCCGACGGGGTGCGCGCCCTGGTGAAACAAGGGTTCGTTGACCCGGCCCGCGTCTGCATCGCAGGGGGCAGTTATGGCGGCTATGCGGCGCTGGCGGGCGCGGTGTTCGACGCCTCGGTCTATCGCTGCGCTCTATCGCTCGCCGGCCCGTCCGATCTTCGGCAAATGCTCGACTATTCGATGGAGCGGCACAATTACGACTCCAACCGGGAGGTCCGGTATTGGGAGAGATTTATGGGTGCGACAAAGCCGGACGATCGCTTTCTCGACACCATCTCCCCCGCCCGCCACGCCGATCAGGCCGGAGTCCCCATCCTATTAATCCACGGCAAGGACGACACCGTGGTCACCTATGAGCAAAGCGAGGAAATGGCCCGCGCGCTCAAACGGGCCGGCAAGCCCTATAATTTCGTAACGCTGAAGGACGAGGACCATTGGTTGTCGCGCAGCCAGACGCGGCTGCAAATGTTGGAGGCCATGGTCGACTTCCTGAAGGTCCACAACCCGCCCGATCCGCCGCAGGCCAAGACGGCGGACGCCGGTGTTGCATCTTCGGCGGTTTCGCACTAAACACGCCGGCTTCCCCGGAGCCGCCTGGCCATTGGCATGCCATGGCGGTTCGTCATGCTTAGTTTAGAGGACGGGCCTTCACGGTCCGCTGCAAAATGCCGAAGTTAAAGACCAAGTCGGGCGCGAAGAAGCGCTTCAAGATCACTGCTACGGGTAAGGTCAAGGCCGGCGTCGCTGGCAAGCGCCACCGTCTGATCAGCCACAACGCCAAGTACATCCGCACCAATCGCGGCACCAAGGTGTTGACTGAGGCCGATGGCAAGACCGTCAAGTCCTTCATGCCTTACGGCTGAACGATTGAAAATCCAGACCCTATAGCTAAAGGTGATATGATATGGCGCGCGTCAAAAGGGGTGTGACCACCCACGCGAGACACAAGAAGGTTCTTGAGCAGGCGAAGGGCTTTTATGGCCGCCGCAAGAACACTATCCGCACCGCCAAGGCGGCGGTGGACCGGGCGGGGCAGTACGCCTACCGCGACCGCAAGGTGAATAAGCGCAATTTCCGCTCTTTGTGGATACAGCGTATCAATGCGGCGGCGCGGCTGGAAGGCTTTACCTATTCCCAGTTCATCCACGGCCTTAACCTGGCCGGCATTGAGCTTGACCGTAAAGTGCTGGCCGATATCGCCGGGCAGGACGCGGCGGCGTTTAAAGCGATTGCAGACCAAGTGCGCGCCGCGCTGGCTTAAATCTTAGGTCCGCTCATCCCGCGAAAGCGGGGACCCAGGTTTTCCAGGTCGGGTCGCCTTAGGCAATCTCGCGCATTTCCTTGGGACGGGGCTGATCCAAAGCCTGGTTCCCCGCTTTCGCGGGGATGAGCGGAGATTAATGAAGGCCTCGCCATGTCCGACCTTTCCGCCCTAGAGGCTGACCTCCTCGCCGCCATCGCCGCCGCCGCTGATCTGAACGGACTGGAGGCGGTGCGGGTCGGCGCGCTGGGCAAGTCCGGCTCGGTCTCCGCGCTTCTGAAAGCCATGGGTGGCCTGAGCCCAGATGAGCGGCGGGAACGCGGGCCCCTGGTCAACGCCCTGCGCGACACGATCCAGGCCGCTATCGCCGAGCGCCGCGCCGTGCTGGAAGCGGCGGCGCTGGAAGCCCAGCTTCAGGCCGAACGGCTGGACCTGACCCTGCCGTCGCCGCCGCGTCGTCGCGGATCGCTGCATCCGACGCTCCGCGTGATGGACGAGATGATCGCCATCTTCGCCGAGATGGGCTTCGCCGTGGCGGAGGGGCCGGATATTGAGGACGATTTCCACAACTTCACCGCCCTGAACTTCCCGCCCAAGCATCCGGCGCGGGAAATGCACGACACCTTCTTTTTCCAGCCGGACGAAAACGGCGAACGCAAGGTCCTGCGCACCCACACCTCGCCCGTGCAGGTGCGCACCATGATGAGCCAAAAGCCGCCGATCCGCATTATCGCGCCCGGTCGCACCTATCGCTGCGACAGCGATCAGACCCACACCCCCATGTTCCATCAGGTGGAGGGGCTGGTGATCGACAAGGCCATCCATATGGGCCATCTGAAATGGACGCTGGATACGTTCGTCTCGCGCTTCTTCGAGGCTGAGGGCGTCACCACCCGTTTTCGCCCCCACCACTTCCCCTTCACCGAACCGTCGGCGGAGATGGACATCCAGTGCGACCGCTCCGGCGGCCAGATCAAGATCGGCCAGGGGACGGACTGGCTGGAGGTCGTGGGCTGCGGCATGGTGCATCCCAATGTGCTTCGCAATTGCGGTCTCGACCCGGACGAATGGCAAGGGTTCGCCTTCGGCTTCGGCGTCGACCGCCTGGGCATGCTGAAATACGGCATGCCGGACCTGCGCGACATGTTCGCAAGCGACGTCCGTTGGCTGGACCACTACGGCTTCTCACCGTTCGCACCCCTGTCGCCGCTGACGGCGCGGGCTGGGTAAGGGGGGCGGCGAGCACTCATAACGCAAATTAGAGCTTTGAGCGTTCTCTCCCCATCGCCGCTCCAACCGTCCTAATGGTGCGTGAGCGCCACTGTCGCTAAAAGGGCGGCGACGAGCACAGGCCAGGTGCGAACCGTGTGCAGCCGGGACCAATCTCTTCGCACCTGGCGCCAGTCCGCTGGCGGCGCGCTCGGCAGCCAGTTTGCTATGGCGCGATTGATCGGAACGAGACGTGTCACCGTCACGACCAGATCGAACATGACGAGCAAGGTTGAGACCGCAAAGAGCCAGCGCATAAGATGCGACGCCAATATGGCCGCTACAACGGACAAGGCGATTGTGGAAAGGAGGAACGGCGGCATGATCCGCCGGAAGACGGCATCCTCCGCCTGGTGCATACTGATCCATGCATCGCCGGACAACAAATCTGTCCCGCGCCTGGCGAAGGCGCTGCCGAGGTTCACGCCGGCGAGGAGACCGGTCGCAAGTGCGGCGCCGGCGCAGAATATGGAGCCTGGCAAGCTCATGATTGGCGCCCAAGGCGCAGCGTAATGATGAACATGAAGCCTCCCTGCGCGCTCGCCTTTACCGCAAGGTGACCTTCGTATCTTGAACGTTCGCGACATGTCGTAATAGCTCGGTCGGGTTTTGCCCGGCGAAGTGGCGGGTGTCGCGATTGAAGTGGGATTGATCTGCAAACCCGGCCGCCTGGGCCGCCGCTGAGAGTTTCTCGCCCACCGCCGCAGTCTGCATGGCGAGGCGAAACCGCGAAATACGACGATAGGCGCGCGGGGACAGCCCTGTCGCCTGCACGAAGCGGCGTTCAAACTGGCGCATGGACAGGTTGACGACCTCAGCGGCTTGGCGAACGCCGCCGCCCGACACCAGAAATTCTGCGGCGTATCGAAGCCGTCCGGGTCGGCGGCGTTTCGATGACGCGCTGATGAGGGAAGCAGCCTCCCCCGCCCCAAATATCTCGGTCAGAGGGCGCGCCAGCGCCGGGGCAATATCGACCAGAGGCATAATACGATCTGTTATCTCTTGGATGGATATGCCGAGCCCGGCATGGGCTGAGAAGGGATCAATCTGGACCAGATGAACTTCGCTCAGCGTCGCGGGAACAGGTTTGGCCCGGCTGCTTGGGCCGGCCACCAATAATACCCCGTTATCGAAGATCAGGTCGCAACAAGTGTCTGGCAACGACACACGCCCCGGCGCGACGTGAAAACGTGCGTAGGTTAGGCCGACGAACGCATCCTGCATTTTCTGCTCCACCAGCTTCTGCTCGCCGGCCAAGATGTTTCAGTCGATAATTGAGCTGGATACATTAAGGCGAGTCACCGGCCAATTCCTCTTGTTCATTAGGTTGGCGCCGCCGCTCAGGTCGCGAGAGTGGCCAGGACGAAGTCGGCGCGGGCGGCGACGGTGACCTTCGGCAGAGTGATCACGTGATATCCCAAAGCGGGTAAGGCTGTCTCCAGGCGGTAATACTCGGGCAGACTGTCCTCAAACCCATGTCGGCGCTCGGCGTCCGTCCGGTAGATTTCAGGCCAGGGCGGGGCCAGGAAGGCGCGTCGGTGATAGCCGTGCAGCGCGTCCAGGGCCTTGAGGACCGGTTCACCTGTACGCTGCTCCAGTGCCGACGCCGCGTCGATCAGGCCACGATCAAAAAACACCCAGCCGGACAGGTTTCGAGCCGCCTCTCTATCCGCCAACGCCATCTCGATAGCCCGATGGGTGAAGGCTAACGGGTCAATCCAGGGAAGGGCGGCGCCGCCCGCTTCAAGCTCTTGCTCCACGATCCGCCGCCCAGCCTCCTCGACAACGTGATGCCCCCGGGCGCGCAACTCTTCGAGCAAGCTCGACTTCCCGCCTCCCGAACACCCGGTGATCAGGACGAAGTGTTCGCTCAAGGGGGCCTTCCGGGGATCGTGAGGGTGGGCAGGGTAAGCATCAGCGGATCAGCACGATATCGAAGCCGGGTAGGGCGTCCCAGGCCCTATCCGCTGTCACAGCCTGGCGACCGGTTCGCTGAGCGACGGCTAGGCAGGCTCTATCACCGAAAGATAGGCCAAGCGTGCGCGTGAGCCGACGCAGAGTTGCGGTCCGGCAAGCCAGTTCCGCGTCAAAGTCGATCAATTGCACGCCCAACGCTTCCACAGCCTGTTGCGCCTCATTCGCCGGCATGCCGTATTCGCCGAGTTTGGCTATGACCTCTGCCAGATTGACGGTCGAAAGTAGGGCGCCGTCTAAAAGGGGGACTACCTTCTCCGCGCCTGATTCGGCGCGTAGCACCGCCAGAATGGCGGAGCTGTCCAGCACCACCTCACTCATGCTCAGCGGCGGCGTGACGCTCCGCAATAAGGTCGTCGACGAGGCGCGCACTATCGGGAACATATTTAGCGACCATTGCCTGCGCCCGCCGCACGGCGGCCTCGATTGGCTCCAACACGACCGCACCATTCTCCAGCCGCGCTAACACCTTGCCGCCGCCTTCTAAGCCTAGCTCCGCCCGCATATTCGCAGGGATTACGAGCCGGCCATTTGATGCGACGGCGATGTGTTGGCTAAATGATGAAGTCGGAGCGAGACGTGACATAACATCGGCTTATGCCACATTTGTTCAACTTTGTCACGAGTTCGAAAATCGAGCTTTGGCAAGTCCTTGCCCTAAGCCCCCACCCGCTCCGTCGCCGTCGCCAGTTCGGCCACCAGCTTCCTGAACGCATCGCCTCGCACCTCAAAGTCGGGAAACTGGTCGAAGGAGGCGCAGGCGGGGGAGAGGAGGATGACGGCGTCTTCACCGCTGGCGGCGGCGTCGCGATAGGCTTCTGTAACGGCGCGTTCCAGGTCGCCGCAGAGGCTGTGGGGCGCGGCGTCGCCGAGGGTGCGGGCGAAGTCGGGCGCCGCTTCGCCGATCAGATAGGCCTTGGCGATCTTGGGGAAGAGGTCGCGCAGAGGTTCGACTCCGCCCGCCTTGGGCACGCCGCCGGCGATCCAGTAGAAGTTGGGCGTCGCCGCCATAGCCTGGCGCGCGGCGTCGGCGTTGGTGGCCTTGCTGTCGTTGATAAAGCGAACGCGCCCGATCTGGCCGACATTTTCCATGCGGTGGGCGAGGCCGGGGAAGCTGAGCAGAGCCATGGCTGCGTCGGCGGGGGAGACGCCCAGCGAGATGGCGGCGGCGTAGGCGGCGGCGGCGTTCTGCCAGTTATGTCGGCCGGGCAGGGCCTTGGCCTTGGCGAGGTCCGCCACCTCCACCGCCCGCTCGCCTGTGGCGTCATAGAGCATGCCTTGCAGGGCATAGACGCCCCGACCCATGGCCCGGCCGGCGGAGATGGGGCGGATGGTGCGCCGGTTGGCGGCCACAAGCTCCGTACAGATACGCTGGCCCCAGGGATCGTCCACGCCGACGATGGCGGTGCAGCCCTTGCCCTGGTTCTGGAACACCCGGCGCTTGGCGGCCACATAGCCCTCCATTCCCCCATGGCGGTCCAGATGATCGGGCGAGATGTTGAGCAGGATGGCCGCGTCGGCCTTGAGGCTGGAGGTCAGGTCGAGCTGGTAAGAGGATAGCTCCAGCACATAGACCGCGCCGCCGTGCATGTCGGGCAGGCCCAGGACGCCCTGGCCGATATTGCCGCCGATGGGGGCGTCCTTGCCGGCAGCGGACAGGACATGGCCGAGCAGGGCGGTGGTGGTGGACTTGCCGTTGGTGCCGGTAATGGCGCAGACCTTGGGCCGCTTCCACTCCACCGCGGCGTTCACCGTGCGGGCGAACAGTTCGATATCGCCCAGGATTTCTACGCCCGCCGCCTTGGCCCGTTCTACCGTCCAGTGCGGCTTGGGGTGGGTGAGGGGCACGCCGGGGGAGAGCATCAGGGCGTCGAACGTCTTCCAGTCCGCTGTGATCAGATCGACCACGGGCAGGCCCTCGGCCGTCGCGGCGTCCCGCGCGGCCGGCTTTTCGTCCCACAGGGCCACGCGGGCGCCGCCGGCGATCAGGGCGCGGGCCGCCGTCAGGCCTGTGCGGGCCAGACCGAAGATGGCGACCGTCTTGCCTTCAAAGCCCAGGACGGGGATCACGGTCAGCGCCTCCTCATCTGAGTTTCAGAGTGGCCATGCCGATCAGGGCCAGGATGATGGAGACGATCCAGAACCGGATCACGATGGTGGTCTCGGGCCAGCCGAGTTTCTCGAAATGATGGTGAATCGGCGCCATCAGGAAGATGCGTTTGCCGGTGCGCTTGAAATAGCCGACCTGGATGATGACGCTGAACATTTCCACCATGAACAGGCCGCCCACGATCACCAGCACCACCTCGTGTTTGGCCACCACCGCCATGGTTCCCAAAGCGCCGCCGAGTGCGAGGGAGCCGGTGTCGCCCATAAAGATCTTGGCCGGCGGGGCGTTGTACCAAAGAAACCCCATGCCCGCTCCCATCAGCGCCCCGCACAGGATAGCCAGCTCGCCCGCGCCCGGAATGGGGTGGACCTGCAGATAGTCAGCGAACTTCACATTGCCGACCAGATAGGCGATGAAGCCGAAGGCGCCCGCCGCGATCATCACCGGAACGATGGCCAGGCCGTCCAGCCCGTCGGTCAGGTTCACGGCGTTGGAAAAACCGGCGATGAAAACCATGCCGAATATGATATAAAACCAGCCAAGATTGAGCAGCAGCTCTTTGAATACCGGAAAGGCGATGGAGGTGCGCACGGCGGCGTCGGGCATTTTCGGGCCGAAATAGATGATCAGCGCCACGGCCAGGGCGGCGGTCAGGAACTGGACGAGAAGCTTCATCCGACCCGAAACGCCGGCCACGCTCTGCTTGGTCACCTTCTCATAATCGTCCAGAAAGCCCAGCCCGCCATAGGCGGCCGTGACCATCAGCACGACCCAGACATAGACATTACGCAGATCCGCCCACAGCAGGGCGCCCACCACGAGGCCGGCCAGGATCATAAAACCGCCCATGGTGGGCGTGCCTTTTTTCTCGACCACATGGCGGGCTATGCCGTCCGTGCGGATCGGCTGACCCTTGCCCTGCTTGCTGCGCATCCAGCGGATGAATCGCGACCCCATGGCTACCGCCACCAGATAGCCCGTCGCCAAGGACATGCCGGTGCGGAAGGTGAGGTAGCGTAACAGGTTCAGCACCGGCATATGGTGGTGATGGGCGTCCAGGCTCTGGAACAACAGATAGAACATCAGCCGGGCGCTCCTCCAGCGACGCTCTGGAGCGCGGCCACAAGTCGCGACGCCTTAGAGCCGTTGGAGCCCTTTATCATCACCACATCGTCCGGACGTACGGCTTTCATCAGGACTTGGGCCAAACTCTCCGCCTTCGGCGCATACCCGCCGCGCCGGTGCGTCGGCAAAGCGTCCCACAGGGCGGCCATCAGCGGGCCGGCGCAGAACACCAGGTCCACCTCGGCGGCGTCGATAGGGGCAGCAAGGGCGGCGTGCAGGCGAGGGGCGTCCTCGCCCAGCTCCAGCATGTCGGTCAGGACAGCGAGCCGTCTACCTCTGGTGGGATGCGCTCCGAGAGTGTTCAGCGCGGCGGCCATGGACAGGGGGTTGGCGTTATAGCTCTCGTCGATCAAGACGATCTCGCCGCCCTCGATGGCCACGGTCTGCGTGGCGCCCCGGCCGCCCAAGGGGGCGAAATCTGCCAGGGCGGCCAGCGCCTGGTCCTGCGTCACGTCCATGGCCAGCAGGGCCAGCAGCGTCGCCAGACTGTTCGGCCCCCAATGCGCGCCGGTCTGGGCCAGGGGAAATTCCAAGGGCTCGCCCTGCAGGCGGGCGCCAATCACTGCGCCAGCCGCCGTGCGGGTGAAGCTGATGAGCTGGGCGTCGCACCGGACGTCAGCGCCGAAGGTCTTCACCTCCGCGCCCCGGGTCAGGGCGGCAGTTTTTAGAAGATCGAACCAGGCGTCGTCGGCGTTCAGGATGGCGACCCCGCCGGGCGCAAGGCCGTCAAAGATTTCCCCCTTAGCCCGGGCCACGCCGGCCTCGCCATCGGGGAAGTTCTCCGTATGCACCGGGCCGACCGTGGTGATGACGGCCACATGGGGCCGAACCAGCTCGGACAAGGGCCTGATCTCGTCCGCATGGTTCATGCCGAGTTCGAACACCGCCCTTTGTGTCGCCGCCGGCATTCGCGCCAGGGTCAGCGGCACGCCGATATGATTGTTGAAGGATTTTACGGGGGCGTGGCTCGGACCGGCCCTGGCCAGGCCTGCGGCGATGGCCTGGGTGACGCTGGTCTTGCCGACGGAGCCGGTGACGGCGCAGCGTCTGGCGCCGCTGCGGTCTTTCGCGGCGGCGGCCAGGCGGTTGAGGGCGAGGAGGGCGTCATCGACCAGAATATACGGGCCGCCCTCCACCGGGCGGGCTGTCAGTGTGGCCGCCGCCCCGGCGGTGAAGGCCTGGGGGGCGAAGTCCGCGCCGTCCCGCGCCCCGCTCAGGGCAACGAACAGGTCGCCCGCTTTAAGGCTGCGCGTGTCGATGGACAGGTCGGCGATGTCGAAGGGCGCACCATGCAACTGGCCGCCGGTGGCCGCCGTAATCTCCGCGCTGGTCCAAAGCGGGGCGTCAGACATCGGCGTTCTGCGCCTTCAGCGCCGCCAGGGTTTCGGCCACATCATCGAAGGGGTGGACCACGCCGGCTATGGTTTGGCCCTGTTCATGGCCCTTGCCGGCCACCACCAGCACATCTCCGTCGCGCAATTGATCGACGCCGGCGCGGATGGCGGCGCGGCGGTCGCCCACTTCCAGAGCCTCGGGGCAGCCGACCATGACCTCACGGCGGATATCGGCGGGGAC
>Ga0116226_10006267_pt1 | contig 10684 bp, 9 predicted proteins | sample S1TSphfallax_FD_89692 | JGI IMG/M metagenome (GOLD analysis project Ga0116226, IMG submission 89692) | Host-associated microbial communities from peat moss isolated from Minnesota, USA - S1T2_Fa - Sphagnum fallax MG | ecosystem: Host-associated > Plants > Peat moss > Unclassified | place: USA...
GCCACCTGGAAAATGCAAGCCGGAGAGCCGGCTTGGAACGTCGGGGGCTTCATCGGCACAAGCCAGGCGATGATCGAAAAGCACTATGGCCACCACAGTCCTCGCGGCCTTCGCGAAACGGCGGAAGTCGGCACTCGCCCCCCCAACGATGACCCAACGATAAGGCATTGATTTGCACCAAAACCCACCCAAAGGCCGCCCAATTTCAGTAGAAAAGCAGCACATCCATGTCCCAACAGCGCGCTCATAACGGTCTGGTTGGGGGTTCGAGTCCCTCCGGGCCTACCACCTGTTTTCGCCGCTTCCGACACCCCGCCGCGAACCCCAGGCGCCTTGGCGCGTTCGGGTGTCGAGGGCCGCCATGAACCTGATGTTTCACCATAGTAGAGCTTCGGCGCTCGCGCGTTTGGCCGATGTCACGACCGACCTTTGCAGCCTGGCCGCCGATGGGGATCGCAGCGGCGACTTTCCGTCGAAGAGTTTGGACACGCTACGTCGCTTGGGCGTCTTGCACGCCTTCGCCGGCCTCACCGAGCCGGACGCCGACGCCCTGATGGACGCGCTGCGCCTGGTGGGTCGTGCGGACCTTAGTCTGGGGCGGATTTTCGAGGGCCACGTCAACGCCGTGCGCCTGATCGCTCAGTACGGCGACGACGCCCAGAAGCATAGGCTGTCGGAGGATCTCACCGCCAAACGCCTGTTCGGCGTCTGGGCGACGGAGCCGCCGCCCGGTGTCCGCGTGGTCAGAGAGGGCGGGACGTTGGTGTTGGCGGGCGCCAAGAGCTTTGCCACTGGGTGCTTAGGGCTAGATCGGGCGATCATCACGGTGCAGGCCGACGGTGAAAAGCGCCTCTTGATCGTGCCGATCACGCCGGCGCGGGCCGATGCGACGGGATGGAAAACGCGCGGGATGCGCGCGACGGGTAGCGGCGTTTATGACTTCACCGGCGTTGTCGTGACGCCTGAGATGTGGCTCGGCCAGGCTGGCGACTATGAGCGCGAACCCCGCTTCACGGGCGGGGCCTGGCGGTTCACGGCCGTGCAGCTGGGCGCGGTGGAGCGGCTAGTCATGCTGTTGCGAGCGCATTTGAGACAGGGCGCCGGCTGTGGCGATCCCGTCCAGCGGCGGGCCTTTGCTATGGCGGTCGCCGCCGCCCGCACCGCCGGCCTTTGGGTCCGCCAAGCCGCGACGATGACAGAGCAGGGTCGCCCCGAGGCGGTCGCGCTGACCTTGATGACGCGGGGCGTGGTTGAGCAGGCGGGGCTGAAGGTGATGGAGATCGCCGCGCGCGCCATCGGCACACGGTCGTTCTTCGACGACCAGGAGGTGGATCGCATCACCCGCGATCTTGGGCTCTACCTTCGGCAGGCCCAGCCGGACCTGGCTGTGGATCGCGCGGCGGCCGCGTGGCTCGACGCCGACTGCTGGGGCGAGGATCCTTGGTGGTGAGCGCCTACGCCCTGGAGCGCAAAGCCATAACCCGACACCGCCTGCGCGGGCGTAGCAGGGCGGCCGATCCAGGGCGGCGTCGATGGCTGATCCTCGTTCCCCACCCCGACGACGAGACCCTGGGCGCCGGCCAACTGATTTGCGCCCTGGCCGATGCCGGCAGACCGCCGCTCGTCGTCTATCTGACCGATGGCGCCGCCTCCCACCCTGAGTCTTCGGCCTGGCCGCCTGCGCGACTGGCGGCGCAGCGGCGGCGCGAGGCTCATGCCGCGCTTGGCGACCTACAGGGCCGGGCCAGGCGCCCGCCGCTTTTCCTCAACTGGCCGGACGCAAAGCCTTGGCGCACGGGTGAAGACGAATTTGAACGCTCTGCTCAGCGCCTGGCCGGCCTAATACGGCGCGCGCGCATTTCGGCCGTCGCCACGACCTGGGCCGGCGAACCCCATTGCGACCACGCCGCCGCCGCCGCTCTGGCGAGGTCTGCCGCCCAGCGCGTGAGGCGCCGGGTCGCGCTCTATGCGTATCTCGTTTGGGGATGGGACCGGCCCGAAGCCGCTCGGCTGGAGACAGATCGCGCCATCGTTCTGACGCCGCGACCGCGCCAACGCCTGGCGCGGCGCCGGGCGCTGACCCGTCACCGCTCGCAGCTTGGCGCACTGATCACAGATAGTCCCAAGGGCTTTCAGCTGCCGCCCTCGATGGCGCAAACGCAGCCTGGGGCGCAGCTTCTGTTTGGGCCTCTGCGCCCATGACGCGGCGCCAAACCTCCATCGGCGCAGACTATTTCGAGGGGCTTTATCGCGCCGAGGCTGACCCCTGGGGCTTCGCCACCAGCGCCTACGAACTGGCCAAATACGATGCGACCCTGGCGGCGCTGGGTGCGGAGCGATCCCAAAGGGCGCTAGAGGTCGGGTGCGCCATCGGCGTGTTGACGGCGCGACTGGCGGCGATGTGCGACCACCTGCTGGCCGTGGACGTCAGCGACACCGCCCTGAAGGCGGCGGCATCGCGCTGCGCAGGCCTGACCAACGTCGAGCTAAAGCGCATGGCGCTGCCCGCCGAGGCGCCCGACGGACCGTTCGACCTGATCGTTCTGTCCGAGGTCGTCTACTACTGGGAGGACGCCGACCTGGTGCGCATGGGCGACTTTTTGAAGCGACAGACGCGGCCAGGCGGTCGGGTGCTGCTGGTGCATTGGACCGGCGAGACCGACTATCCCCAGACGGCTGACGGGGCGGTTCAGCGCTTGGCCCAGGCGGCGCGCTCCGACTTCTCAGTCGCGTTGGCCGAGCGCACCGACGACTATCGGCTCGACCTGTGGCGCCGCGAGGGCGGCCCGGCCTAGGGCGCGCCGGGTGCGGGCCAGCGCTTGGGCCTCTGCAAGCTCATAATCGAGCTCCTCAAAACTCAGCAGGCGATCAGGCGCCTTGTCGCTCAAGGCCGCAGCGAGGGGCGTCAAACCATGGGCGGGTTCATGGGCCGAAAGCGCGCCCCACAGCTCCAGCGTATCCGCCGCGCCGCCTTCCGCGCGCCCGCTCAGTCGGCAAGAGGTGAAGACCCGCACATCCGGCGCGTGCCTGACCCGGCCGCCGTGAGCGCGAACGGCGTCGAATAGCGCCTTGTCCTCACCACTGCGCAAGACGGGCGACCCGCCGATGGCCTGGTAGGTATCTAGCCGTAAGGCGATGCTCGCGCCGCCCTCATAGTCGTGGCGGGGCCATGGATCATGGGCCGGCGCCTGCTCGGCGCGGAGATAACTGAGCGCGGTGAAGTATTTGCCCGAGGTCAACACGCGCCGCCGATGCTCATCCGCGAGCCGATCCCGCTCCTGCCGCATGAGATAGGCAGCACCGGCGACAGCCTCGCAACCGGCGTCCAACGCCCTCACATTCGCCGCGATCCAATCTGACGCGACCAAAGTGTCGGCGTCGGTGGTCAAGAGGATGTCCTCGGGTCGCAGCAAGATATCGGCCGCGGCGTCCATCGCCAGACGGCGCGCCCAGCCGACGTGGGCGTCAGGCGCGGGCAACGACACCTCTCGCAGATCGAGCCGCGGATCGGACCCGAAGGCCTGGCGCAAAACATCCGCCGTACCATCCGTGCAATTATTGGCCAGCACGACCACGACGTCGGGGCTGCGGCCAGCCTGGTTCAACAACCGCTCTACACAGGCGACAATGCGGGCCGCCTCGTTGCAGGCCGGAATGGCGACCGCAATCTGCATGTCCGTATCCGCCCCCTTGTTGGCGCGGCGTTCGGCGCGGATCACCGATATCGCCGATGCCTGTCAGCGACGAGTCGAATGCGTGATTATACCCGGCGTTCCACCGACCCCGACGCCCCATAGCCATGAGTAGGCTTAGGCCGAACGTCCGGACTCTCGGTCACGCCCCCGCCTCAGCTCCCAAAATGGTAGGTCGCGGTCAGGCCCTAGGTGCGGGGCTTGGCGTAGACGCTGGGAATCTGGCCCGTATAGGAGGCCACGTCGAAGGTGTAGACGCGATAGACTTCCTGGCCGACATTGTTGACGTAAAGGGCCAGGTCCCACCGTTTGTTGGGCGGGATGTAGCCGATACGGACATTGCCGATGATGTGGGCGGGCTCATGTTCTACCGGCGCGCACAGGACAGAGAAGCAGTACTTGCTCGACCACTGGCTATCGGCCTGGAGGAAAAAATCGCCTAAGGCGGAGGGCGCGTCGCCTACTCGGAATCACGATCCTGATGAGGTCGCGTCCTCAAGCCCCAACAGGCGCTTTAACAGAGGCCTGGGACGGATGAGGTCGCCGAGCGTGGTGCGATCCAACTCCGCCATAAATGCGCGGAGCGCCGTATTTAGGGTCGCGCGCAAGATGCACCCAACCTCAATCCGACAGCCGCCGCCGTCGCAAAAGCACGGCACGAGGTTTAGATCGGTTTCTGTGGCGCGCACGACCGCGCCAATATTGATCGCGCCCGCCGGCTGTGCGAGGCGCAGGCCCCCGCCGCGCCCCCTCACCGTCTGGACATAGCCTGCCGCCGCCAAATGGTTCGCCACCTTCAGCAGGTGGTTCTTCGATAAGCCAAAGGCGTCCGCCACCTCGCCGACAGACGTAAGCCGGTCGTCGCGGACGCCCAGATAGATCAGCATGCGAAGGGCGTAATCCGTGTGCTCAGTCAATCGCATGGACGGCTCCCATAGCGTCTGCAGCGGACGCCTTGCCAAACTGGCATTTTATATGCTTGTTTATCGACGCAGCACATCAGGGATCAGACCGCATGACCGAGGACCAGAAGACACTCATCCGCTCCAGCTTTGCGCAAATCGCCCCCAATGCCCAGGCGGTCGCGGCTCTCTTCTACGAGCGGCTCTTCATCCTCGATCCGACGTTACGGCCGCTCTTCAAGGGCGATATGGCGGAGCAGGGACGCAAACTGATGGGCATGATCGGCGTCGCCGTCGCTAATCTCGACAACATGGAAGCCATTGTACCCGCCGTCCAGCAACTCGGCGCCCGCCATGCGGGTTATGGGGTCCCCGATGAGAGTTACGCCACCGTTGGCGCAGCCCTGGCCTGGACGCTGGAGCAGGGCCTTGGCCCAGCTTACACGCCCGAAATGGCCAGGGCCTGGCACGACTGCTACGCCACCGTCGCAGCGGTCATGCAGCAAGGCGCGGCGCAGGTGTTGTAATGTGTTATGTTTTATAGATATGCCTTTGGGAACGGGGTGTGGGGGTGTGGGTTGGACTGAAAATCAATATTGTGACGAACCTTGAAATCTATTCGACGCTATAGGATTGAGAAGGCAACGCAATCCGCTTCATCGAACACATGATCTTCATTTTACCAGCGTTTTAAAACAGAAACGCTTAAGCTGCGGCCAAATATGGGCCGCCCTGATGTCGAGTCTTCAGCCGTTATACTGTTAGCAAGGGGGGCGCGCGCGTTGCCTTCGGTGAGGCCGGCCGAATTCGTCAGATTGAGAACGTGCATATCCAGGCCCCAACCGTCACGAAGATTTAAAATCGAGCCGAAGTCTAATGTCTGGTAGGCTGGCAATACGCTGTCATTGATGAAGTCCTGGTAGCGTTTCGCTTCAGCGAAGACTGAAATATAGATCCGGCCGGTCATCGGCCCAATGTTGAAGAAATAGGTGGGCTGCACACTGATGGTATAAGTCGGGGTGCGGGTGATACTCTTACCTGTGATCGAGGCCGCTGAAACGGTAGCGCTGAAGGTGGACGCCTTATCGACGGTCGGATTTTGTAAAGTCGCCGATGTCGTCAGCTCGAACCAGGCCTTAGGCCGCCAAGCGCCTTCAAGCTCTACGCCATAGGTGGTCGTATCTATGAGGAGCGACTGGTTTACGAGTTGGCCCGCCGAATTCGTGACATAGGTCGACGCGTTGAGATCCCCGAAATGACTCCAAAAGCTGATCGCGGCGAGTTGCAGGTCGCCCGAGGCGTATTTTACGCCGCTTTCGGCCTGTCCGATCCTCGTTGTCGGAATGGGACGCCCGTTGGGCAGGGTTCCGAACTCGCCATCATTGAGGCTGCCCCACTGATCGCTGAGCCGCGGGAGGCTATAGGCGCTTGAATAGCGCACAAAGATGTTTGCGCTCCGGTCCACGGTGTAGGCAGCGCCGGTGGTCCAGGATGTTCCATCCAGATATCGCGAATAGGGTCGCCAGCCGACCAATCCCGTCAGGATGCGGGCCGCCAGCGGACCCGTTGAAGCGACAGTCTCAGTGCCGATCAGTCCTAGATAGCCGCTGGTTTGCTGAACTTCATGCCGTACGCCGATATCGAGTTGAATGTCCGGCCGCAGCCGCCAAGTCTCGAGGCCATAAAGCGAGGCCGAAAGGCCGTGAGCTTCGCCGATCAAATCGCCGCCGCCAAAGCTGGAAAAGCCGCCGTCCGTCACCTGACCAACCACCTGACCGGATGGGTTTAGGGCTTGGATATCAAGAAGGTTTGGCTGGCTTTTGACATCGGTAACGATAGTTCCGTTCAGCTGCGCCTGGCTAAAGGTGTAATAACTCATATCGACCCCCAGTGTCAGATCGTGGGCGCCATAGGCGGGTGATCTGATCGCTTGGAGCGCGCGAAAGCTATTGATCAAGTCCGTGTATTTGGTGGTTGTGGTCTCCCAAGTGTTAGTCATGGTCAAATTCGCCGTCGATGCAGGATCGAAGATCGTATTTGTTCCTGCATAGACATATCGAAGCGATGTCGCGGTCGGAAAAGCTGCCTGTGCCTGGGGCAGGGTCGTCGCCAGAAGACTGGCCGCACTGGCGGTTGAGCCGTTCAAAATCGCGTTGAAGAGGACCGAACCGTCCACATACCGAGCCCGATCCGTAATTTTCCAGCCGGCGCCAAGATCGAAATCGCCGCCGACGGTCAGGGTTTCGACCTCGGGGTGAATCCCATCGGCGAGATTGCGACTGAGCGTCTCCACACCGCCAGAGCCGTTAAGGGCGAGGATATCGACGTGCTGAAAACTTACCGAGTCCAAGGTGCCGTAGTTTGGACTTATCAGGCCCTGCAAGGACGCGCCGTTCGAAGGGTTCTGTAGGGGAATGTCCGTATAGAAGATATTTTTATCGTTCAAATATTTGAAGTCAGCCCATAGCTTGCTCTGCGCCGCAAGCTTGTAAGTGAAGCCAATCTTGAATTGGCCGCCCTTATCCGCATCGGCAAATCCCGCGGGGCGCTCACCATTATCGGTGCGGTAAAAGCCACCCAGACTGAACAGCAGCTTATCCGTAACCGGACCTGAGACGACCCCATCCAACCGCGCCAAATCGTGCGAGCCAAACGTGGCCTCTATCTCCCCCTGAGCGTTTTGCGTGCCATGGTTGGTGATGAGGTTGAGAACGCCGCCGGACCCATTGTCGCTGAAAATCGGGGCCGTACCGCCTCTAACCAACTCCACCTGGGTGGTATCCAGATCAAGCCGGTACACTTCATCGATGTTCAGCTCACGCTCATAGTTCGACACGAAAAGAGGCAAACCGTCCTCTTCGACGTCGAGCAGGCGGAACCCAGCCCAAGGCAGGCCGCGCACGACGACGTTTTCGCCGCCGCCCTCCCCGCCTGAGTTCTCGACCGTTATGCCGGGCAAGCTACGCAGAAGATCGACCATGCTGCGCGGTGCGTCTCCCTGGATGTTGGCCTGCCCGAGCGTTGAGATGGCGTAGGGGGTATCGAGCTTACGCAGGGCGGCGGATGAGCCAGTTACGATGATGGCGTCCATCATCAACCCTGGAGCCTCATCGGGCTTGTCAGAAAAGCGATGCGCTGGCGCGTGCGGTGTTTGAGCGCCTCGGGCAACGTGTGCACCGTCGCGGCCGATGACAATGGCGCCCGAGGCGCCCTGTCGGAAGCTCAAGCCCGTGGCCGCCAGGACGGTTTCCAGGGCGTCATCTACGCTCAGGTCGGCAAAAAGCGCCGGGGCGTGGAGCCCCCGGGTTAGTTCAGTGGGAAAAATGATCGCGCGGCGGCTCTGCTTGCCGATATCGACAAGAGAGCGGCCCAGATCCTCTCCCGATATGTGGAAGTGAATGATCGGATCCGCCTGGGCGAAGGCCGCCGATGACGCCGAAGAAAGCGCCGCAAAACTGAGATAGACGGCGCAGCACGTTCGACGCCGTTTGCGTCGCATACATCTTGCGGCGAGGCGGGCTTGCGGCGTCATGACCCCAACACTGTTGAGACGCGACGTGACGAAATTACTGGCGCCCAGACGGATTCTGCGAAGTTTTTTATGTCGGCGCCTGTTCGGCACGCGAATCTAAGGGGTTTTCCGTCAGCGTTCAGGATGGGCGATATAGTCCAGCAGGTCTGCAGGGCGATCCGTCTGAATAATGCCGACCCCCTGTCGGATCAGCCAACCCCAGACCTTATCTGGATCTTCGGCGGCGCCCTTGTCCCAACGCCCGGCGGCGAACTCCGGACCCAGTGTGTTGATCCACACGCGCAAACCTTGCGCCTTAGCGGCGTCTCGGGCGACGTCAAAAAAAGCGTCTGTCTGATAGACCAACTCGATATTACGAACATTGGCTAGGCGCCGACCGTCATCGCCGCGCGCCTGGCGAACGATCAGCGCCGCAAGGTTGGCCGGTGTGATTTTAGCATCGCGTTGGTCGATAATGGGTTGGAACCAGGTCCGTTGATCGGGCTCCATCGCCCCGAAGGCAGGGTTAGAAGGCTCGACCGCAATCTTGACCAGCACCTGGTTCAATAGGCCAAGGTTCGCCGCCATGGTGATGGTTTCCGCGTAGATTGGCGCTTTGATATCGAGATTTATCGCCAGCCGTCCTTTGGCGGCCCTCAGGAGCGCCTCCAGGGTCGGCACCGTCTGGCCGGTCAGGGGCGCACTGGAGCCGCCAAATCCCTGACGAAGATGAAGATGGGTGAGTTCGGCGGCCGTCAAGTCTGCGACCAGACCGTGTCCGTCCGTCGTGCGGTCCACATCCGGATCGTGCATGATGACAAGGACGCCGTCCTTACTGCGCCGGATATCGGTCTCCATCATATCAGCGCCTATGGCGACACAGTTTTCCAGGGCGAGTAGCGAATTCTCGGGCGCGCCGCCGACCCCTCGCTGAGGCGAAGGGGCATGGCAGCCCCGGTGGGCGACGACGAGGGGACGAGAGACCAAGGGCAGGGCCTCAAGGCCGCCAGCCGGTTGAGCCCAGCTAGCCCCGGCGGCGCCCAAGGCGAGGGCGACAACACTCGCCAGCACTAAATTACTGCAAAGATTGAACATATTACCCCATCCGGACTATGGGGTGACGCCTGAGCGCCGCCCCTGCTGTGCGAAGCTATGAAGCGTTCTAGCCTCACCCTCACCAGGACTTGCTGAGCGTGACCTGGAAACTGCGCCCAAAAATCGGACGGCCGGTGGTGGCGTCGGCGGTGGAGATCACGTTCGACAAGGGCGCGCGTGCATTGCCCTCGGTCAGGCCCTGGGAGTTCGTAATGTTCAGGGCGTGAAGATCCAACGACCAGCCGTTATGCGCCGAGAAGAGCACCCCGAGGTCCAGCGTCGTATAGGCGGGTAGGATGCTGGTATTGGTATAATCCTGATACCGCGACCCTTCCGTCATCACCAAGGCGTAGGCCCGCCCGCCATAGCCTCCGACGTCAAACAAATAGGTCGGCTGAACCGTCACGGTATAGGCCGGCGCGTGGGTGACTTCCTTTCCGTCGATAGACGCCGCGGAAATGGTGGTGCTGAAGGTGGAAGCGTTATCGACATTGGCCTTCTGTAAGGTGGCCGAACTGTTCAGGGCGAACCAGCGCACTGGCTTCCAAGCGCCTTCGAACTCGACGCCATAGGTGGTGGTCGTAATCAATAGGGACTGATTGGTCAGCAGCCCCTGGGCGTTGTCTACATAAGTCGAGGCGTTCAAATCGATGAAGTGGCTCGCGAACCCGATGGCCGATAGCTGCAGGGTGGGTATGGAGAACTTGATCCCGCCCTCGGCTTGACCGATCCGCACCGTCGGAATCGGACGGCCGTTCGGCAAGGTCCCAAAGACGCCATTATTCAAACTGCCCCACTGATCGCTCAGGCGAGGGAAGCTATAGGCGCTGCTCACCCGCGCGAAGATATTGGCTTCATTATTAAATTCGTAGGAGGTTCCAACAGTCCAAGATGTGCCGTCGAGGAACTTCGAATAGGGCTGGTAAGACAGAAGGCCCGTGATCGTGCGCGCGGCAAGCGAGCCGGTGGTCGCAATGGTCTGGCTTCCGAGCAGGCCTCGGTTGCCATTGGTCTGCTCCATCTCATGGCGCACGCCAATATCGACCTGCCAGGCAGGGGTGATATGCCAGTTGTCCAGCCCGTATACGGCTGTGGACAGGCCCTGCGCATTACCGATCAGATCGCCGCTGCCGAAATTAGAAAAGCCGTTGTCGGTGACATTGCCAAGGACGGCGCCCGAAGAGTTCACCGCCTGGATATCCAAAAGATCGGGCTGGTTCTTTACATCGGTCACGATCGTACCGGTGAGCTGGGCCTCGCTAAACTTATAGTCCTGAACATCGACGCCCAGGGTCACGTCGTTGCGGCCATAGGCGCCGAAGTCAAACGTCTTGTCGGTGCGCAGGCTGTTGATCAGATCCCTGAAGGCGATCGATACGCTTTCCCAGGTATTGGTCATGGTCAGCCCTCCCGTCGTCGCCGGGTTGAAGGCCGTGTTCGTACCGGCGTAGACGTAGCGCAGCGAGGTCGTGCCCGCAAAAGCC
>Ga0116226_10006268_pt1 | contig 10683 bp, 11 predicted proteins | sample S1TSphfallax_FD_89692 | JGI IMG/M metagenome (GOLD analysis project Ga0116226, IMG submission 89692) | Host-associated microbial communities from peat moss isolated from Minnesota, USA - S1T2_Fa - Sphagnum fallax MG | ecosystem: Host-associated > Plants > Peat moss > Unclassified | place: USA...
TCACCTTCTGCAGCACGCAGCCATGAAGCCATTGCTCCTTGGATCCAGCTCTTCTACTTGCGCCTTTTGCTCGCTCAAGCGCTCCCTCGCACTCGAAAAAAACACTGCAAATCGCGCGCACGTCTTCCAAAGGCCTTCTCTGTCTCTTCAGCGCTGTGACCCAGCGTTTTCTTTACTGGCGAAATCTCGCCAAAAAGGCCAAATTAAAAATTAAAAATTCGAAAAAGAAGTGATTTTGAAGGTTTTCAGTCAGTGTTTTTTATTTTCTAAATATGTGAAGTAGGTGGGTTGGCGATCGTGCACAAGACTACTTAGCCAAATTTTTGCTAGGGATCAGAGGGGGAGTAGAAATTTTTTGGTAGAAAAATGCAACAAAGACAACTAAATTTTAGCAAACTCATAATTGCACCCAAAAAAAAAGATTGGAATTTAAACTTTCTATAAAATTATGGGAGTTTGAAGGCAACAATGTTTGGGGTAGCAAATATGGGATCATGGATGGCACCTTTCAACCTTAAAGTTTTGAACATAATAGCCAAAGCTTCAAGTTAAAGTTCCAAGTTTTCAACAAAATAAACATCAAATGGGTTTATATCATGAAAACTTAAACAGTTAATCAACAAAATGTGAAAACTCAAAAGGATAAATTATAAAACTAAACATCATCATTGTGTTTGTTTTCAAAACTCAATTGCATTCTTCTAAAGGAATTGAACTAATGTGAAAAAGTGTTACCAAAACATCCTCACAACTATGGGAAGATTAGGACCTAGCTTACTATGAAGGTTGGATTTCAAGAATTTCATAATTAAAAAACACTTTTTATTCTCCACACTCTGGAAAACAAGGATATTTATTATTTTAGCAAGTTTCAAATATTCAAGCAAATTATGGCATAACATTCAAGAAATTGAAATTATATGTCACAACATGCGATAGGGTTGCCATCAAAGGGAAGTTGCATGACATTTGTTGTTAGACTTTTCACAGTGATTTTGAAGAAGTCATGTTGCATGTCAAGTGTTGAACCAAAAACGATTTCTAATATTAAACCTAGCACAACACCTTCCTTTAAAAAATGCATGTTGACACTTGCGAATTAGCATTCCAAAATAGCAAGATGTTTCAAGAAGGAATCTTCAACACCATCCTAAAGCCAATATTGTGAGTATATGATATCGACTACATCAAATATTTCATGCAAAATGAATCAACTATCCAAGAGGGATTTGGCGATTCCTCCTACAATAAAACCAACTCAAGAAAATCATATGCAAATTGCTAGCATCCACACACTTTAGAAATAAACCTTTTGCAAAACAAACCAACACAAAAAAACTGGGGGAAAAAACTAGCAAATCCAAAGGGGCATTCAACACATGCATGTGAAATCAACAAAAAATGGCATAATTGGTTAATAAAACACAAAACCAAAATTTGAAAAAAAAAATGTAGATTAAGGTTGGGACAAACTTGTAATTGTTGTTTTCACAACATTCACACACCAATCTCAAACCTCCTTTCTTACACATATTTTAACCCTTGTCATTCAATCATTGCCACTTTATATTATATTATATTATGACCATCTTAACTAAACTAGGCATGGAAATCCATCTTGGTTTCACATTTTTAAAGAGCTTAAACCCTTTAATTTTCATGATGTTAACTAGTTTGATGAGCTCCAAATGCATCTTTGGAACTCTTGCAAAAGTATTGATAGAAAACTTGAAGTAAACCTCTTTAATTGATGCACCAAAGGAAATGTATAAACAAGGTTTGCCCTACAAGATTGGCACAATTGGAAACATAATGCATGCCGAAGCTCAAAAGACCCTGTGATTTGTGACCATGATTTATGAATCTAATTGAAGACACCATATTTCAAACTTTGAAAATCATTCGTACCATCTACATCGAAACCATTCATCTTTGATGCTACAAAATTTTGATTCAAACCTTTTTTTTATAACAAAAAATGCATTATGCATTTTGTTAAATTGTTAACATCTATTGACCACCTATGCAAGAAACAGCAAGGGAGTGTGAACTCAATTATCTACCACATAGATGCGAACAAATAACCATCAAATTGGTTATCAATTGAAATCACCTTATCATTGGCAATTGAAAAATATTTAGTTCTTATCATTATCCCTTTTAAAAGCTTTCAAAACTTGAAGGTGAAAATATTTACCACTTTCCCACCCATAAGCATCACTCCAATGCTTATTGGGCATATTTTCCACCTTTAGGTGGTTGAAGATAAGCTTCAAAGCCTCATATTCAACCATGGGCAACCCATTCTACAAAATGTGTAAGAATATAACAAATTGCATAGCCATACCATCACCCACTTGTCATAAAACAAATTGAGGTCATCGAATAACAAACAACATGAAGTTCAAAGAATGCTTGTTATTATTTTCATTATAAACTTCTTTTTTTTTTCAAACCTTTATTAAAGATAACATGTTCTACTTGTTGATTTCCCATGTGCTTTTGCAAGTTGTCTCACTTAAGCATGAAATGTTTGGCCCCATCGATAATGGTTTTGGAAACAATACAATTCACGGAAACCAAGACCCCGTTAACCATTTCTCATTCTACCCAATTAAAATTACTACAAAATGTGTGCAATTCACTAGTCCCTATTCACTAAAGTAGTGAATTCACTCAAAATCCAATGAAATCACTTGGCAAACAAGGACACCTTTTGTTGTAGTGTAAACTATGCCACCCAAAAAAACATGTTATTTCAACTTGCATCGTAATTCATCCAAGTTTTTTTCAATGGAGGCTCGATAATAATAGAATTCATGATCTACATTGAATAAAAAAACAAGGGGATGGGTTCATGTGGTTCTCAAAGTTGATGGAAACTAGAATTATTTTGCTTTGAATTGAATAATTTTTATTTTTCACTTTTGGTGATTGAAGCTTTCAAAAATCACTTCATTATCAAATTTTTGATTATTTTTGGGCGAATTTTTTTGCCAAAATCAAAATTTTCCTACATTCAATTTATAGTGCTTGTAGCCATGAATATAAAAGGTTGATTTTAAAAATTCACTTCATATCTAATTTATCTAAACCCACCCAACATACTTCTTTTTTACATGTTTCAAAATAATCACATGTTCCTTAAATAAGAATAAAATTCAAATATATATTAGTCAAGTTTTAAAAAAAGATATGTCTAAAATAATTTATGAATTAGGTAAGGGGAAAAATGAAATAACAAAACAAAATTGTTTAAATAAGGTACATATATTTGCCTCATTATATATTTATGAATATATTAAGGTAAATGATATCCCAACACACCAAAAAAAACCTTTTGTTGTCCACATGGCAACATGTCAAAAAAAATTTGATCCACATTAACAAACTAGGTCACAATGACCCCCAAGTATCTCATTATTCCAACATTCCACCTTCCAATGCAAATTTGAAAAGGCTCAACAATGTTAAATTTGTTTGTTTCATAACAAGATGTAGACAACTTTACTTTTTTTTTAGATTCCTAACTTTTGTGGTATTCAATATCTTTTCAATAACACCAACAGTTCAAAAGATTTTGATGGACATGTGTTGAGAGTTGTAATAGACCTTTATAAATCTTAATATGTTATTTATGAAATTCCACCATTTTGTTCCCAACATTTAATGTTGAATCAAATGGACATTTTGGACCCAACTTTCATGCCTTCTTCCCTTTGGTTCATCTTAAGTCATATGTGTCTTGAGTTCATGAATTATGGTACCATTAAATGTCCATTTACTCCACACAAACATTTGGTGAAATGATCATCCAAAGTTTTTACTTCACGAAAAAATGGGCCACCAAATAGTGGTATGTGTTAAGTGGTATTGATGATAATTTTATTATGCACCAATAGAAATCTAAATTTATTCAAGGTGTAGTATGCAAGTTTCATGACCATGATAAAAGGATGAAAGTTTTGAAATAACTTGGATAACTTTACAATTTCTTAAGCTAGTTTTATTCATATTAACATCATAAACCAAACAATGAAAACATTCAATGTAATTGAAACCAAAGTTATGTTCAAATATTTGCATAAAGCCATCACAATTTGAACTCTTTAATGGGGCAATACTACACTTATAATTTACTTTGTAAATCCTTGTGTATAGCTTTTAATCACAACATGAAAATGACTATGGTGCTTAATGGTGATTAATTTATGATGATGCAATTTATTGTAACCATCACAAATTTAACTTAAATTTAACTTCTCTTCATTGATACCCCAATTTATTATTCTAATATAATGTATTCATAAATTTTCAATGGTTTTTTCGTTTTTCTCTTGATATGTTATTCACCACCATGTGGACCTAATCCAAATCATGTTTCCAAAGGCATTAGAATCCCAAAACAATGAGGCCCAAACCTTGTAAAGATCTCCAATTATTTTTTGGTTTATATTTTGGTGTTTAGGTAGGCCCAATGTTATAAAAATTACAACAACACCATCGTCAACCATACATCACAACAATTGTTATCAACTTCACACAACAACACCACATTAAAGATGCCATTAAAAAACAATAATCATTATTTACAATGAGTGTTGGAGTGAAAACAATAATACAAAATGCAATCCATGTAATGTAGATCTTATCTAAAGTAGTATTAGTGTTGGTTGAAGCTAGTAGGAGTTTAGAAGTGACAAAGATTGTTAGAATTTGAACAAAAAGTTAAAGATATTATGTTTGACAATGGATGTGGCATAAACAATGTTTTCATCATAGTTTGTGAAAAAATGAAACTAGTACTTTGGAACAACAATTGATAATACTCTTTATAAGTTATTAGTGGGTTGCACTATATGCCCCATTGTTGTTCTTGTGGTGGGGTTTTGTGTGCTTCGTTATTTTAAGACAGAGAACAAATATGTATATTCGAGTGTTAATTGATGTTAGTTTTCCAAAGCTTAGACTTTGGTTTACAACTATAGTGTAAGATAATTGTTTACATGCTTACATAAAACAATCTTTGTTTTTCTAACTCTCATATGGTGACAACTATGTTGACCATCAATAGCAATAGCAAAGCTACAATGACTATGTGACTTGCCACTGCCATGGAGGTAGAGGACAGGATTGCACACCATGCCCATTGATACAATAATGTTATTAGCCATGTCTTTTAAACTAGTTTTCTTTTGGTGGATAATGTTTAAGGTTTTCGTAAAAAAATTCACTTTTAACTTTCTATAAGGGCAATAGAGGTAGAGCAATGGAATTTTGTTAGTTGTTACCCTAAAACCGTAAAGTTATGGGAAGATTGTAGGTACTTAGTAATAGAAATTTTTAGATGATTAATGGCATGCTCAATATATTTAAGGTTTGAATTATAGCTTCTACTTTTGGTCCACGACCAACTCTTCCACCTAAAAGGTGTTGTGTCAATGATAAAGTACATGTAGCTTGTATAGGGGACCAATTCTTGAACCTTCTTCTATTGAACTTAAGGTGTAGGATGTAGGGTTACAATTAGGCATGATGTGGGTTTAGGGTTTTAACTAGGTGGCATGACTCAAATGTCATTGGGAATGGCAAACCATACATTTTTACCATCCCCAAAGTGATGACAGGCATCATAGTCATAGTTTAATGTTGAAATGGCCTTCATGGACCATAACAATTTAGCTTTTCTTCATCATCTTATCATTTTCATCCCTTGTACTTTGCCTCAACTAGTTTCTTCACCATCACAAGGTACATTAACATTTTTTACCCTTAGTTTGTTCCATTAGCCGCATGTTATTCCCCATCCATTAGTGTTCATGGTGGGGCCCTACCATTCATGTCCCCATGTTCCATGTCTTGCACATGGTTGTTTTTACATAATAAGGGCAAGATTAGTTCATCATTAATTAGCATGTCCTATTCAAAGACAATCGTCAACTATAAGGGTTGTAGTGCCTTCAATATTACTGAGTTCCCCCCTTCTTCCACTTGTGCATGGATTGCATTTATAGATGTCATCGTTGCCTTCCATCTAGGTTCCCCATACCCTCATTCATACCACCATATTTCATATCCTCTTTGTGTTGATGTGCAACATGCCTTTCATATCCTTTTAGTTCACATGGCCACTAATTCATTTGACATTGCAACTTGACATGCATTTTTGTTCTTCCCTTCTTGATGTTTCTCTAGGTTTTGCTCGTCACCAAAAGATTCACACTTGCTTCAATCAATACATAGCAGGTGATTAGGAAATTTTGTAGGAAAAACACACAAAATTAAAGTTCGAGGTTAACTTCCCAAAAAATTTCGAAAATAATTACAAAGATTTTTTCACTTCCATCAGCATGACTATGTCACACACAAACATTAACACATTTGGGGGAGTAGATTTGAGTAGTGTGCGTGTTAGATCTAAACAATTCAAGGTCTCATCCAATGAAACCATGGCAACCTTTCAAGCTTTTCACCCACTAGCAAAGGTTGACTTCCCCCTTTTTGTTATTGATTTTCGCCTAAAGACAAAGGTTGTTTCACATTAGGAGGCATTTTTTTTTGTTTCAACATGTTCACCACATCTTATATCTAATAGTCTTTCAAGTATGGTGTATAAGCTTTTACAATATTATTTTGTCCCATATGATTCTATGAGTGGTTTTGATTTTTTTTTTAGGTGCGTGGGCACATTGCTCATGGTCATGTTTGACGCACTCTCAACTCCTTGAGGGACTCAAATGTGAATCCCAAACAAAAAAAACGGAAGGGCAAGGAGTCGGGGCACGCTCCCTAACTCGTAGCACTTTGGAGGGGTAGAAGGTCATGCTGGAACTCCGGGATGGGACTAGGAAGAATTGACAAGCTTTACTTACTCACACGGGCCTACACAAAACGAAAACAAAGTGGTTAGTGCATAGTTGGAACACCTTTGGTGCTAGGACAAGCCACGGGCAATTCGGACTCACGAGACTCACCATAGCCCGGACTTGGGGGAAGCCACCACCTTCCCCCTTATAGTATACTCTGTGACTGCCCATGAGGCCCATATCTAAATGGCTTTTTGTCCCGAGACTCCCAAGTGGGAGTCCCGAAATCGCCAAGGTTGGGACTTCAATAACTTTGGGGCGCCATAACTTTGCGTGTAGACCTCCGATGGTTATGAGGTCTGAAGCAAAGTTGTAGCCCTCGTTGAGAGCTTTCCAAAGGTATGTCGCACGCCCCATGCACGGAAGGAAATCGGGTCGATTCCCAACTTTTAGTGGTTGGAGTCAAATTGTCAATTTGACTCCCAACGCTTCTTTTGGCCATAACTTGTGTTTTAGATGTGCAAATGGGTGATGCGAGTGCATTTTGGACATCTACGTTCCAAGGGCTTTCCAATGATATAAAGAACTCCTCAAGCCATCAAGTTTTGACCTTATAATCACTCTTTGGAAATTCGGGAGTCCATCGAAACTCCAACTCCCAATGTGGGAGTTCCCTTGGGAGTGTGACGGTCTATTCCCTCACACTCTCTTGCACTCATGGGAGCATGTGACATGATTCTTGGGGCTCCTTTCTTGGCCTGCAACTTTGCAACCCCTTGCCTTGGTCGCGAGCCCAAGGCTAGGGTGGCGACAATGTTCCCTCATCTATATCATATTTATTTGCAACATCACGATTTTTAACTTTGGAACAAAAATTTAACAACATTTGAAAATGCCATATATTGATTAGTCAACCGCATATTTGTTGGATTCAATTCAAAGACACATTTGTGAAACATTTTAGTCCTTATTAGTTTAATGTGTTGACATGAGGCAAATGTGAAATAATGGTCTATGGGTTTTCTGTTATTTTGGATCTGCATCTAGATTGGGTGGTACTACATGTGGATGTCCATAATTCTTTAAATTTTGTATCACGGATAAACATTTTTCAAGAATTTCAATCTTCTACTGGTACCTTGGATTAGTTTTTCCCATTTGTTCAATAATTCTATGGGTGCCCATCCCCATTATATTTTTTGCAAGTTATTTTATGCGGGGATTTCATAGTCATTTTGTCCAAATTTAATACACAATGGGGGGGATCCCTTGGGTGGAGTGTTTAGTTTAACACATTTTCGCATTCTCCCTCCTACTACAACAACCCACCTTACTCGTGTTTTTTCGTCATTCATTAATGATACACATATTATTGATCATGTTTCAAATGTGATACTTGCATTTTCACATTTTCAAGCGAAGTTTGCAGCAATAAAATTTTCCAAATTTAGTTGGCAAAATGTGTTGTTTGGTCTCCAAAAGGATTAGACCTATTCATATCACTTCCACCATACTTTCTTACACCTTCTCCACATGTTTTTGTATTATATGTGCACCAATGGGTTCTATGCCATTTGTGGAATCCTTTATTGCACATGCATTTTAGAACGATCTCAACACCATAATTAGCTTCATTATGCTTGCAAATCCACATGTAATTCTTGCATTGCTTTTGTTTTGTTATGCCCAACATTTAAGTTATTTATTACATACTATATTTCTATCTTTAAGTATCTTGTGACATTATGTTAAATTCAATTCGTATACCATGGTTATGTTGGAAAAATTATTGGGTTCAAGATCTTTTAGCATTATGATGGGTCATTTGGCTTGTTGTCAAGTCAATTTGCTTGTTTCTTTAAGGGGGTTTGGCCTTCCTTTAGTGATTTGACTGGTTGCCTTTGATTTATTGGATGTTGGGTTTTGATCATTTTTGCACTAATTGTCACTTGTTTCCAATAGGATGATCACCTTATTCTTTTTTATGTAATTGCACATGTTGAGATTGATATTTTTCCTTTCTAGTTGGCATTATGGGATACCCAAACTTTATTACCCTAGGTTGTTCATTTTAAAGTCGCTCCCTTTGAAAATCTTGTGTTATAATTATATCTTCATTTGCATTATTCTTTGATGGACTGCCTACATAAACAAAAGTTTTCCACATTTCTAGTATATGTTCCTTGAATGTTATGTGAACACGATTTCGATCTTGTGCAAGTCTAATTATGAATGTCTGGTTATTAACTCGTCCTACCACACCTACATTTTGTTTTTTTTACTCACTTCCTTACATTGTTATAAACCCACTTTGGTTTGTCACATCGTACTATTACACATCTTTCACATTGTCAATGTGGACATACCATTGATGGTTTAGGTATCCACTTGATTTGGTGCCTATGTGGGAATGAATGCAGTGTAGTTCATGATATTCTTTAAGAAATTGTGGCAATTATTGTTTTGGAAAGTGAAACAACATGTACAAAGAGAGGTTTCAAACCTTTTTCCCCACCACATTCGACAACAAGTTGATATTTTGAACATTAAAATTTGCTTAAAAACCTTAATGGATGTTGTCATAGCTAATTTGATTCGCTTGAATATGGTACAACATGCATCGTCCATAACAACTATGCATGTAGTGACAATGGTTGATTAGGAAAAAAAATGATCATATGTAGATTGCGCATCAAAAGATGACTTCATTCCCCTTGCTATAAAAACTTATGATTATTTTCATTCATGTTTCAAAAAAATTTAACTTCTTGTGTTGAAGCCACTAGCCCATCATTAGTGGTCTTTTTTAGTTCCCATGATGCTTATTTCTTATTATTGGCAATGTGTGTCCATAACCTTCTAGCATGTGCATGCCATAATGATTTTTCAACATGTTGCCGCACTTGGGAAGCATTCCTCATCTCTTCCAAACATCACAGTTATTGTACCTCCATCACTAGCTGATATGTGGCAAATTGTGCCTTTTTAACTTGTGTTCTTTTATTTTCTTAGTGTATTATTAGTGATGTTTTGATTATTTTATGCTTTCATGACTTGTGTTTTTGAGCTTCTATTTGCCTTGTACTTCTTATGGATGGGTTCCCATCCTTGCCTTTTTGTTATTCAAGGGTTTTCTTCTTGTAAACATGAAGGCAAGTGTGTGATAACATCATTGAAATAAGAATAGTCTAAAGGACTTTGTTATCAAAGTCTATCTTGAATCCAATCCACAACTGAAATTGGAAGTATGTGTGAGTGATTTTTGTTTTACAATTGTCCATGTAGCAGATGGATACTTCAATAGAGATTACAAAAGTATTATGTGGAGCCTCCTAGATCATACTATCTCATACCAATATACAAAAGCAGTAGGAAGCATTATCACATTCTTCATGTGTATGGAAGACCTGAAAAGTATTGTGTATTGTGCCAATGATGAGGATGCACGTGCAGCCACCAACAGTGGCATCCCGGTAGTGTACATGGAGGTGGCAAAGAGGTGTATGACCAGGGGTTTCAAAGCAAAGGACTCACACATTCTCAACTCAAAGGACTACTTGGGGGGCTATGGAAGGAAGGAAGACTGTCACAACTCCTGCAACTGCAAACTATGGCTATGCTGATGGATTTGAATAATTGCAAAGGAAACATGATACCTTGCTGGTAGGGACATGAGGTAATACCAGCCTTGTATCAGTTTTATACTGGTCTCAATTGTAGGTATACATATATATCTGCTTCATACCAGCCAAAAATGAATCTTGGACCTAATACCAGGACCAGTCTGGGTATAAAAGTCTTTAAAAAAAAACCCAATACCAGGGGAAAAAAATCTGATACCAAGACCACATGAAGATGTTCAAAAGTCAATACCAGA